>VFQR01002834.1_pt1 | contig 10450 bp, 10 predicted proteins | sample 3512321 | NCBI WGS metagenome assembly VFQR01 (sample SAMN10412374, study PRJNA504923) | tailings metagenome | isolation source: Relicate 3 Philex TSF1 revegetated site | place: Philippines: Tuba, Benguet | collected 2017-08-29
GCGTTTAGCTCATAACAAAGCAGGCTTTTTTCGTCTGATTAAGGGCAGGCTACACCCATCCGACAGGTTGCGTAGTAATAGTTGATGTTCACGATTTCCTGCGGTTTATACGTTCGCAGTACGCGGTCAATTAAACGCATCTCGTGCCACGACCGCGTGTTATGCAAGCCACCCCAGGCCAAGGCCCGCGCCCGCTCATAGGAAATATGATAACCGGTGTTCATCAAGGCTATAGCCATAAGCTCAATGTATTGACGTGACATAACGTCATGGTCGATGTGTATGCTTTTGTTTAGATACACATGCACCAGTTCATGAATGATTGTAGCAGCGATGTACTCTTGCGAAGCTTTGCGAAGCGCATCTGTGTTTAGTGTAATCTGCCACGTTCCGTTGTTCAGAAAATGCGTGTCGCCAGCCACCCTGTTATTGCCTAAGGCGGCATCCGTTATAATAACCGTTCTATCTTCCTGTTCCAGAAAACTATAAATTCTGTTTAGCAGCAACGACCGTAGTCGCGCGTTGATAACCTGTTCGCACACATGGTCATTACAGGGCGTCAACTCTTTTTTCTCGATACGCAGCGGCACAGGCCCTTTGCCGCCCCGCATGGGCAGATTGCCCATGTGGTGTATGGGAACTGTAAACAACAGAGTTGGTAAAAGACAAAGCAGTCCTGACCATTTCTTCATCGCACTTCTTTTTCCTTAAATATATCCCGCCAATCGATACATCACGTAGCCAGCCAACTCCCGAATCAGGAAATGGGCATCGGCAAACGCCTGCTCGTTAGGAGCAAGCCACTCGGCAGGAGCGTATGACCGCCGAATGCTCAGAAACGCGCCCGGAAACGGCAATACAGTGATTGTCTGTTTTTGAAAACAGGCCACCGCCCGGCGTATGTGCCAGGCCGACGTTACCAGCACGTACTGATATTGGCTGGCCGGAAAACGTTTTTGCAACACCCGCGCCGAAAAAAGAGCGTTTTCGTGCGTATTCCGCGACTGGCTTTCCAGCACAATGTCCTCGGCCCGAACGCCCGCCGTTGTCAAAAACCGGGCGGTCATTTGGCCCTCGTCATCGATGGCGTTAGCCCGAAAAGGCAGACTGCCCATGCCGCCACTGATAAGGATTTTCTGAACGGCCCCGGTTTTGTACAGCAACAGTGCCTGCCCGGCACGGTCGGCTTCGCGGTCGAGCAAAAACCGACGGTCGGGCGTGGGTTTTTCGGCGTTGGTCATGCCGCCGGTCAGCACAATGGCGACACGGCTGACCGAGTCGCGGGGAATGGCAGCGGGCGGGTATTCCCACCAAAGCGCGAGTTCGTTGGTCAGAAACGAATTGCCCAACAGCCAGAACAGCACCAGCGCAAGACCGACAAGCCGACGACGGCGGACATGATTTTTGGTGATAAGAGCCACCAACAGTGTCAAAACAAGCCAACCGGCGGGCGTTAGGACGTAGCTAATCGTTTTGGAAAAGAAATAAAACATAGACTATACACGATATGGCAAGCGTTTTGTAGGAGACGCTTACGGGCGAATGGGCTATTTTTGTCCCATTCCAGACGCTAAATTACACCCATAGACCACCTTCTATGAAACCTACGCTGCTGACCGCGTTGTGCGGACTTCTGCTCACTTCCACGCTTTGGGCGCAAACGACACCGCCCGCCGACGGCTTTCGCATCAAGGGGCGCATTGCCGGGCTAAAAGATACGACCATCGTACTGGCACATTATTTCGGTGCTACGCAGTACATTCCCAAAGATACCGCCCGCATCGACGCTGCCGGAAACTTAGTTTTCGAGGGCAAAAAAACACTGCCACAGGGTCTTTATATTGCCGTACCGCCCAATAATCGCTACATTGAGTTTCTGATAACCGACGATCAGGAATTTGGCTTTGACACCGACACGGTCAATGCCATCAAGAACATGAAAATAACCGGCTCGACCGAAAACGAGCGGTTTTATACGTATCAGCAGGAACTTGGCAAGTTCTACGACGAAGCGCAGGCTATCAGCGTACAACGCAAAATACGCAACGATGCTACGTCAAACGCCTTGTTCAACAAACAAATGGGCGATTTACAAGCCAAAGCGCAGACATATCGCAACCAGTTTCTAAAAGACAACTCCGGTACGTTTGCCGTAAAAATTCTGAAAGCCTCTGCCGAACCTGATGTGCCGCCCGCGCCGAAACTCGCCAACGGTCGTTCAGATTCGACGTGGGTGTTCAATTACTACAAAAGCCACTTCTGGGACGATTTCGACTTTGCCGACGAGCGGTTCGTTCGCACCCCCCTGCTCCAGCGAAAAATCGACCGATACATGAAGGAACTGACCGTGCAACAGCCCGATTCGCTTATCAAAGAAGCCGATTATTTAGTTGGTAAAGCCGTTGCCGGAAAAAGTAAGGAAGTAAAATCGTACGTTATCTGGTACATCACGAGCCAATACGAGCAGCCTAAAATTATGGGCACCGATGGCCTGTACGTACACATGTTCGAGAAATACTATAAAACCGGCGTCATGCCCGTTACCGACTCTTCGACTATCGAGAAAATTGGCGAACGGGTTAACTCGCTGAAACCGACGCTAATTGGTAAAGTCCTAAACGTCCCGAACCTAAGTGATACGCTGCGCCGGGCCGTTTCGTTGGCGACTATCAAAGCCGATTATACGGTTGTGTACTTCTACTCGCCCACCTGCGGCCACTGCCGCGATAGTGCGCCGAAACTGAAAAGTTTTGTTGACGCTCACAAAGGCAAAGACGCCGAAGTATTGGCCGTAGCCGTTGAACAAAGCCCCGACGAGTGGAAGAAATTTATTCAGGAGTTTAAGCTGCAACGGGCCATCAACGCCTACGACTTCACGTTCCGCAACGATTACCGCCATCAGTTCGACGTCTGGACTACGCCCACGGTTTATGTGCTGGACAAAAACAAAACCATTATTGCCCGCAAGCTGCCCATTGAGCAATTGGAGGATTTTATCGGCTTCCATAAACGTCAACAGGAAGTAACAAAGAAAACAGCAACGGCTTCGGTGAAAAAATAGATGATCTAAGAAGCTGTTTGAGTTAATCGCTTTGGCCGCAAAACGCGGCTTTAGGCGACTGGCTGCGTTACTTTTTTCAGCCGTAGCTACGGCTACGCCTTCAAAAAGTGCCTTGCCACCCACCAAAATCCGCTACTTTTCGGCTCAAATCGCTAACTCAAACAGCTTCTAATACATTTCGTACAATTAGAAATTCATATATTTCGTATGTATGAAACGTGTCATATTATCATTAATACATACAATTCTGCTAATCCCGGCACTGGCGCAGAATCCGCGACTCATTTTGTCGCCGATTGCCAACGGGCTAACCCGGCCAACGGGCCTTGCGGTACTGGCGTCCAACGAATTTCTGGTGGCTCAAACCAACGGGACTATTCGTTTGATTCGGAATGGCGTTGTTCTTCCTGTGCCCTTTCTGAACATTAGCTCGAAAATAAGCGACCCAACCTGGGAGGGCATTTTTGGCCTAACGTTAGACCCGAACTACTCCGTCAACGGTTATGTGTATGTGCATTATGCCAATCAAAGCAAAGCGTCCGTTTTTTCGCGCTTCGCCCGCAGTGCTACCAACCCTGATCAGGTTGATTTAACGTCAGAACGCATACTGCTTACAATTCCTTATCCAAATCCTTTGGGTGGACACCGTTCCGGGCATCTTGGTTTTGGGCCAGATGGGTATCTTTATATAACCACGGGAGACGGCTCATCGGGCGCACGGGGGACCGTCAGTGCCTACGACCAACAAATGCAAAAGCAGTCGCAGGATATGCGCGGACTATACGGGAAAATACTGCGTATCGACGTCAAGAACGGCAATCCATACACGATTCCACCCACTAACCCCTTTTCTAATCCTGCCGATAGCATTCCCGATGAAATTTTTGCTGTGGGTCTGCGAAATCCGTGGCAATGGAGTTTCGACCGGCAAACCGGCGATTTGTGGTTGGGCGACGTGGGGCAGGATGGCTGGGATGAATTGAATTATACACCCGCTGGCACTATCGCTTCCCGCAATTACGGCTGGCCCTGTTTTGAAGGCAACGAACCTTATACGCACTGCATCAGGGCCATTCTGCATCATCCGCCCTTGTTGGCTTATCCGGCCTACAATTACAACGGCGGCAAGTCAGTAAGCATCACAGGTGGGTTTGTTTATCGTGGCACTGCTCATCCCGACTTACGAGGGTGGTACATTTATGGTGATTTCGCGCAACGAAAATTCTGGACTCTCCGCCTATCGGCGAACGGCACATTCCAGAATATCTTACAGAACGTGTCGGGGAGCGCATCGCCAGTTGCGTTTGGCGAAGGACCAGACGGGGAGCTTTATGTGCTTTCGTTTTCTGACGGAACGTTGTATCGGATAGGGTCTCAGCGCATTGTCAGTGTTCAATCGGGCAGCTGGGCCAGCCCCTCTCCCTGGAATTGTAGCTGTTTGCCTGCGCCAAACGATGCCGTTATGGTATCTCCCGGACATACCGTTAGAATCGACCAGCCCACTTCTATCTCAAACGTATCGCTGAACGGTGTCCTGTTATTCGGCAAAGAAGGTCGGTTAATATATCCATTGCCCTGATTCGCCGACAGAACGTCACTTCATTTTCGTGCGCTTCACCAAATACGCGGTCAGAATCTGCTCGAAGCCCTGGGCGATGTCGGCTTCGATGAAGTCGATTTTGTATTGGCCGCACCGCAGTTTCAACTCCTGAAAATAGTTCTTGACGGCCTGCTGATACGTCTCGCGCACCTGACCGGGTTGCAGTTTCACCTTCTCGCCCGTTTCGAGGTCGATGAACTCGTAAGGCCGCTCATCGAAGGCGAATTCTTCTTCGGTTTTTTTATCTGTGACGTGAAACAGCAGCACCTCGTGCAGGTTGTGCCGCAGGTGTTGCAGAGCCGAAAACAACGCGTCCGACTTCTCCGAGTTATCGAACATATCGCTGAAAATCACCACTAACGACCGCTTATTGATTTTCTCGGCTACCTGATGTATTACGTCGGCGGCAGACGTTCGGCGCAGCGGTTTGGGTTGCTGCATTAGCTGATCTAACTGCGTAAACAGCTTGTGTACGTGCGACGGTGTTGATTTAGTCGGCGTTTGCAGGTCAATCTGATCGGCGAAGGTCGTCAGGCTTACGGCGTCTTTCTGACGTTGCAGCATGTAGGCCAAACACGCAGCCGCCATCACGCTAAACGTGATTTTGCCGTAGTTCTGTTCAGGATAATACATCGACGACGACGTATCGATCAGCAAATGGCAGCGTAGGTTGGTTTCTTCCTCGTAGCGTTTGACAAACAGTTTTTCCGTTTTACCATACACTTTCCAGTCGATGTGCCGGGTGGTTTCGCCCGTGTTATAGAGCCGGTGTTCGGCAAACTCGACCGAGAAGCCATGAAACGGCGATTTGTGCAGCCCCGTAATAAATCCTTCGACCAACTGACGGGCCAAAAACTCGACGTTGCCAAACGAGCGTACCTGTCCCAGATTAAGCGGTTGTTTCATATACACGAATAACGCAAAAAACGCGCCGTTTGGCACAAATGGGCCAATTTCATTGGGAATATGATCATTGCGTAGTAAATTGACTAAAGAATTGATGTGTTATGCAATTGACGCTCGAAGTGCCCGATCAACACGTACCGTTTTTTAAGGATTTGGTGCAACACCTGAGTTTTCCGGTTTCAGTTACTGAAGACGACAAAGCCGATGTCGAGCCAACACCCGAACAACTTAAAAACGAAATGCGGCAGGCCGTTCTGGAGTTGAATTTGATTAAACAGGGCAAACTGAAGAGCCGCCCCATACAAGAGCTACTGGATGAGTTATAACGTTGAGACAGTACCAACTTTTGATAAGCAGTTAAAGCGTTTAGCTAAAAAGTATGCTTCGCTAAAATTGGATTTATCCCGATTAACTGATATCATCAAGGAGAACCCCGAACAGGGTACACCGCTTGGAAAAAATTGCTACAAGATAAGACAAATAAAAAATCGCCCAATACCCCGTCAGGAATTGTACGGTAGGGTATTGGGCGACGAATACAAACGTTTGTTGTGTTACAGCACCGGCTCAAGCTGTGGCTGATAGACAGCCGGTACGTCGAAGGCCGAGGGCGTCATAGCGACGAGGTTACGGCCTTTGCCAACTACCCGAAGCGATACGGTGGCAACGCCTTGCGAAACCATGCCGAGCGCACGGGCGGCTGCGTGAGTGAGGTCAATGACGCGGCCTTTGGCAAATGGACCCCGATCATTGATTCGTACAATTACGGAGCGGTTATTTGTTAAATTGGTTACTTCAACCAGCGTGTTATGGGGAAATGAGCGATGGGCACCTTCAAGCGATTCTGAGCTAACCCGCTCGCCATAGGCCGTTTTGCGACCGTTAAACTTCTTGGAATAAAAAGACGCTTTGCCTTTCTGTATGAGGCCCGGAAGAGCCTCCGCCGGTTTTATGCCGCTAAAAAACAGCATAATAGACATGATGATACTCATACAGCTATCGGTTACGTGAAACAATACGACGGTGGGTCTGTCAATTGACAATACGCATATCCATCATCTTAAAAAAATACAATTCCTGTATCACAAAGATAGTTGCCAGCCGCCTAATAACCAACCTTTTACCCAAAAAACTGTGGTACGGTCTCCACAACTACAGCAATTTTCGTAGGTATTTTTCCCCAAAATATTGTCAATAAAAGATTTGCTTATCGGGCAATTGACTGTACTTTAGCACGAACGAACGTACTAAACCTATTATAACGTGGAGGACAGAGATCGGGAAAAATTTTACTCTAAACGAGTTCGGGCGGGCAAGCGAACGTATTTTTTCGACGTGAAATCGACGCGTGCCAACGACTACTACCTGACCATTACCGAAAGCCGCCGACACCCACAGGGCGACGGTTTTACCTACGAAAAACACAAGCTGTTTCTCTACAAAGAAGATTTTATCAAGTTTGTGGAAGCCCTGCAGGAATCGGTTGAGTACGTTAAAACCGAACTTATGCCCGAAGTTGATTTCGATCAGTTCGCCAACCGCGAACGCGACGAATCGGACGATTATGCCAGCAGCGAGTTGAAATGGGAATAGTTAATTTACGATAACTGAATCACAATCTCCTGCATGAGAACACTCTACCGTTGATTTTTAGTAATATCAATTGATACGGCTCCCGGTTCGCATCGGGGGCTTTTTTTGTGGTCGGTACGGTTGTAATTTTGCAAAAAACTAACGAGTGAACGAGTACATTCTCTATTGAATAAATCCGGCCACGTTTTTCATTCAATCAGTCAACCACTCAGTCACTCATTCACTTATGGGCTTACAATGTGGAATTGTAGGCTTGCCAAACGTGGGCAAGTCTACCTTGTTTAATGCAATATCGAGCGGCAAGGCCGAAGCGGCCAACTACCCGTTCTGCACCATAGAACCGAATGTGGGCGTTGTGACCGTACCCGACGAGCGGCTGAACACACTCGAAGAACTGGTAAAACCCCAAAAAGTAGTGCCAACCATCATCGAGTTTGTCGACATTGCCGGGTTAGTGAAAGGCGCAAGTCAGGGCGCGGGTTTGGGCAACAAGTTTCTGGCAAACATCCGCGAGGTCGATGCCATCGTACACGTAATCCGGTGTTTTGAAGACGAAAACATCGTTCACGTCGAAGGCAAAGTAAACCCCATTGCCGACAAGGAAATCATCGATGCCGAACTGCAACTGAAAGATTTAGAGTCGGTTGACAAAAAAATTCAGCGGATTGCCAAAGCCGCGCAGGTGGGCGATGCCAAAGCGAAAGCCGAAGTCGAGACCCTGAAAAAGTACAAAACCGCGCTCGAAGCCGGTCGGTCGGCCCGCACGGTCGAGGTGTCGCCCGAAGAGCGCGAGGCCGCTATTGGTGATTTGGCCCTGCTGACGGTGAAGCCCGTGATTTACGTTGCCAACGTTGATGAAGCGAGCCTGCCCAACGGCAACGCCCACTCCGACACGCTGCGCGAAGCCGTGAAAGACGAAGGAGCCGAAGTAATTGTTATCAGTGCGGGTATCGAATCGCAGATTGCCGAGATGGAAGACCCCGACGAGCGCGACCTGTTTCTGGGCGAATATGGCCTGACCGAATCGGGTTTGAGCAAGCTCATAAAAGCATCGTACCGATTATTAGGGCTAATTACGTATTTCACAGCGGGTGTAAAGGAAGTACGGGCCTGGACCATTCACCGAGGCTGGAAAGCTCCGCAGGCGGCTGGCGTAATCCACTCCGATTTTGAGAAGAAATTCATCCGGGCGCAGGTAATGAAACTACCCGATTTTGCCCAGTTTAAAACGGAAGCGGGCGTTCGCGAAGCCGGTAAACTGGCCGTTGAAGGTAAAGAATACATCGTGCAGGACGGCGACATTATGGAGTTCCTACACGGCGCGTAGTTTATTGACTCCGTGCCGAATATGTAGCAACGCCCATCCGGGTCGTTGCTACGTGCATTGGTGGATACAGGCGAATCGGCAGGTTCGCCTTTTTCTTTCCAACAAATAACTAATAAATTAGTTGTAAAACTAAATCATTAGTCATACCTTTCTGCCGTAAACCAAAAAGTAGTTCTATGCGCGAGTTGACGAAAGCCGAAGAAGAAATTATGCGGGTGCTATGGAAGATTGGTAAGGGGTTCGTAAAAGACGTGCTGGCCGAACTACCGGAGCCGAAACCAGCCTACAACACTGTTTCGACTTTTATCCGAATTCTGGAAAAAAAAGAACTGGTAGGCTACACGGCTTACGGCAAAACGCACGAATACTACCCGCTTGTATCGGAAGAGCAGTATCGCCGGTTTCAGACCGAGCAACTGATGAGCAATTACTTCGATGGGTCACTGAAAAAGTTGGTGTCGTTTTTCGTCAGCGAGAAAAACATCAGCCTGTCTGAAGCCGACGAGATTATCAAACTCCTTGACCAACAGAAAAAGCTATGACCGCGCTCGACTATTTCCTGAAAGCTAATCTCTACGGCCTGTTGTTTGCGGGTTGCTACTATCTGCTGCTACGTCGGCACACGTTCTTTACGCTCAACCGGGCGTATCTGCTGGCGTCGGTGGCCCTGTCGCTGGCCCTGCCGTTAGTGACTTTGCCGACCGAACCGGTGCAAACGCTGCCCCTCGTACCAGTTGGCGTCATCAATCTACCTACCGTTTCAACGGCCCCGCCCGCACCGGTTGCCGACGTGTCTGCTGCTGTAGCATCACCCAATTGGGAACAAGTAGGCTGGTGGGTCTGTGGACTGGTGGCACTGGGGCTACTGGGTCGGCTGGCCGTGCAACTCTATAAACTAACTCACCTGATTCGCCAATCGGAGCAGCGCAAAGGCGATGGCTTTACGCTGGTGCTGCCTGCGGCTGCTGATACACCCACGTTTTCGTTTCTTCATTACATCGTACTGAATCGGGCCGACGCGCTGAACGAACTTGTTTTGCGGCACGAGTTGGTGCATGTCCGGCAAAGACACAGCGTCGATGTGCTGTGGGTAACTCTACTGCGGGCACTCTGCTGGCCGTGCCTGGCACTGTGGCTGCTGGAGCGGGCCTTACGCCAAACGCACGAGTTTCTGGCCGACAGCATTGCCAGTAAGCAATCGACCGAACAACGCCATCAATACGCTCGATTTTTGGTTGCTTACAGTTTCGGCCTGCCCACCCACGCCCTCACCAACGGTTTTTTCAATCCGTCGCTACTGAAACAACGTATTCAGATGCTCTACCAGAAAACAACGTCGCGCTGGGCGTTGAGCAAATACGCGCTGGTTATGCCGCTGCTCGTTGCGTTGCTGATTATGTCGGCGCGACCTGCCAACGTGCCCGATGCGGTGGCTCAGGCGGGTGTAATCACAGTTACAGGCCAGATAACCACTGAACTCGACGGCAAGCCGTTACCGGGAGCGTCGGTAATCATTGCTGGTACCCGACAGGGCGTAAATGCCGACGCAAATGGTCGTTATAGGTTGCCTGACGTACCTAAAACAGCCGCACTGGCGTTCAGCTTCGTCGGGCACCGAACCGACATTTTACAAGTATCTGGCTTAGCACGTAAGATTAAGCGGGGAAACTTAACGCTCAATCCGCGTCTTAAATCGATACCGGAAGAACTACCTCCTATGGGTGCAACAGCCATATACAAAGCTGTTAAACCTGATTCAGCAATGTCTTTAGTGATACCCCCGGCTACGGAAACTATTAACGGCGAGGTAAACACCGCTATTGAGGAGATGCCAGTTTTCCCAACGGGTGTGCCGGGACTGATGCAGTTTATGGCTCAAAATTTACGCTACCCGGCAAAAGCAAAAGCGGCTGGTGTACAGGGCGATGTGTATGTGTTATTCACGGTATTGCCAACGGGTGCG
>VFQR01002836.1_pt1 | contig 10446 bp, 11 predicted proteins | sample 3512321 | NCBI WGS metagenome assembly VFQR01 (sample SAMN10412374, study PRJNA504923) | tailings metagenome | isolation source: Relicate 3 Philex TSF1 revegetated site | place: Philippines: Tuba, Benguet | collected 2017-08-29
ATCACCTAGGTGCTGGGGTTCAGTCAAGGTAGTTTTTTTGTAGCTTGCCAACTCGGCATGTCTATTACATGGGACACTGCTACGCAGCACACAAAAGTGCTACAGCACAGTAGCTGGTACTCATATCTTGCTGCTTCAGCTCATTGCTGAGCAGCTGCATTGCCCGCATCTGCTTTGCCAGTGGGTTGTGTTGGTGCCGCTGCTGGCACCGTCATTGTTTCTTGCATCCGCTGTGCAGCACACATCACAGCAAGTGTTGTCATCCTGTCTCCTGAGGATGTCACTGCCAACACGGTCAAGTTTCTGAGGTCAACATATCAAGAAAACACACAGACACTCACTGAACTGGACTGTGCAGCTATCACGTCCGCACATGTCGGACTCTGCTCTTGTGGGCATAACCATGGCACAGCGCGACGAGTGTGCTTTTTTAGCTGCCGCACATTTGCGCAGCGTTTTGCATGGCACGTGCCGTGCCCACTCAAGCCCAGCAAATGTTTGGGCACTGGCCCTCGTGCTCGACCCCTGTGCTCGCATGCCTTTGCATGCTGTAAGTGCATGTGATTTGCGTGCAGCATACATATACACATAAAACAAGGCTTACGCTTTGCCACTAGCAGTCAGGTGGGTGCTATGGACTCCCTTTGTCCATATCACACACCAGTCTGCTGCTGCTGTTGCAGCCGGCCGCCATCATCTCGCAGCATATACAGATCCTCTATGTACATCCTATGCACAGCTTGCACGTTCGCAGCTGACTGCACTTTGCTTGCATTTCCTGCCGCTAGTGTTGAACTTGTGCCTTAGCGCCAAATCCATGCAGCACCGTCAGCGCAAGGCTGCAGTGCCGTTTGAGTGGAGGGATGTTTCAGATGCCTACGTGCTTTGATGGTGCTGGTTCCTTTGATGCAGGAAGTGCACTACACACCACGATGCACTTGGCCTTGTTATGTCACAATCACACAGGTGAAGAATACCACTATCCGCACATCAGTTATGCAGCATGGGCTGCTGGGGGTTGTTTACTATCAAGGTGCTGCTGCGCATCCACCTCAGTGTGTCTTTGTTTGTCTTGCGGCTCCCTCATGCACATATCTTGTGGCTTGATTTGCTTTCCAATTCTTAAAGTGGTGTCTCACTGCATATTGCATATTCTGGGGGCCTTGTACTCCACTTCCACAACCTGGCATGTTTGTCTATAGCGCTCTTGCTGGCCAGTCAATGCTTTGAGCTGCCTAAGGTTGGGTCTTGCGCTATGCTTTGCGCCAGTCTGCCTCCGCTCTTGTTTACTGCGCAGGGGGTGATGGGCTTTTTTTTGCTTTGGGGGATCATGCAGCCAACATGTGCTGGTTCACAGAGACTTGAGGTTGTGCAGCACACGCTGTCATGTTCAGCTGAAGAAGGACCAGGTCTGTTGTCGTGGTTGTGTGCGCATGTTCATTGCACATCTTTGTATGCACCACTCTGCTTTTTCGCAAAGCCCGTGCCAGCAGGCTAGGCACACACAATGACAGCCTGCTCGAAAACACTACATCAACACGGCGCTCTTGCTGCTGTGCACGCTTTCTTAGCTGCGTATACTACTCCTTGATTTGTATGGCATCAAGCCCCTTGAAATGCATGTTTGAGTGGTCATGAGGCTTCTGAGTGCAGTTCACACAATTTACAAGCATTGAGGGCCAGCTGGCACCAGAACGACAGCTGGGTCCACAACTGCTGTGCATTCAGGAGATTGAGCAAGGTTGCATCACTTGGCTGTCTGCTGCACACAATGCAGGGCGCACGCGCTTATGCACAATACTTTTGTGATGCTTACCATCATCTGGGGATATTGGAGCTTGTGGTATGTGATGGAGTGAGCTCCTCTGTCCTGGCATGCACTGTTTGTGGCGTTGCTCGGCAACCCAGTCAATTCTGCATCCGCTGAGGGGGAATTCAGTGCGCGAGGGGGTGTTCAGAACGCAGTACTGTTTGCCATTTGATATCATGGCTTCAGCATGGCCTTGCACTTCTACAAGCCAGCTGGGGGAACACACTACACCATTTGCACATATGCCGCACCATCCAGTTCACACCAAAGCTGGGCTGAGTGACAATGTGTCATCACTTTCATAAGCAGAGCAGTGTTTAGTTCATATGACCAATGACAATTTGACCTCAGACTAACAGCAGAAGCAGCTGCATGCGTATGTGCAATTCACCTTTCTACTCATGCCTTGTCATCATGGACAACGTGCAAGAGGCTGAAGCGTGACATACTTTGATGCAGTGGTGCATGCTGGGGCCGCAGGGTGGCTGCAGAGCACGGCTTATTTGACCCTGCACAAGCAGGCGTCAAGGGTTTGCACAAGCAGGTCAAGGGTAGAGCCCCGGGCGTGCTCTTCCCTCTTCTGTTACCAGTAGTAGCGGCGTCTCAATTGATTCATAACCTCTGCTAGTAGGCTATCCAGGCGTACGCTGCAGCTACCTGTCTGCAGCTTACTCATGAGTCCCATGGACCTGATATAAGATCCTTACTACTGCTGATTTTGACACATCTAGGGCAGCAGAAAGATGGACAACAGGTGAGACTTTCGGGCGTATAAAGATACTGCTTACATGTAACTGCATGCAAGCCAAGCATGAGGACATGAGTTGGTATCACGCATGCACAGGTTATGATGTGCCCGCATGTGGAGGAGGAAAAGCGATTGCAGCATGCTGTGTATCATGTCATGCCATTGTGCCAGATGAGGCCATGTGGAATCAATGATGGTGGTGTCCCATGCTGGCAGATAACAACAGTGGCAGGAGCATGCCGCTGCAGAGAGCAATCAGCTTTGCATGGCTATGACTGCTGCCACCTCCACTGCTGAACACGCTTGGAAAGATATGTATGCAGCTGGCATAAAGGAATGTGCCCCCACTGTACAGTATGGCCAACGCCACACTAACGCCTGACGTCAGCCATGCCGCATGGCTCAGCAATGCATAAGTCAGCAGTGCTGACAAGGGACTTGTCAGCGCAAATGCCAGCAAACCTGCAGCGAGACAGACGTAAAACACAAGCTTACCACCTTTCTGCTACTGTGCATGCTAGCGACATTGTTCCACGCAGCTGTACCATCCAAGCTATCTCTGAATTGGCCATCCTTGAGGCTGCTTGTCGCGGTCAGCAGATGCCATGGCTGTGCCCTCCGTCAGCCATGCTCACCTTGCTGCACTTGTGCCCATGGCCACCCTGCCCCCCTGAGAATTGATGTGACACCTACAGCCACAGGCCCTTTGTGGAGGACCATTGCAAAGGCAACAGTCAAGGAGACTGAGGGCTGGCGTGCCAGGCTGGAGGCACCCACAGCAAGCCCATCAGCGACTGCATGAAGTAGTGACAGGTGTGGATGGGTGAGAAAGCGAGTGAGTGGCCTGCGATACAGGACAGCGTTTCACTGCCACTGCCAGCAGCAAATGCCAAGTGTTAACGCTGCATTGCTCTGCTGATGTGCACAGCATCTACATTGCCATTGCTGCAATCACAACCACAAGCGAGTATCAACACCAGTTGAGCATGAGCCCCTGCACGCACATGCATGCACCATGAGCCCCAGCAGTGCCTGGTGCGTGCCATCCCATGTGCTCGAGCTGGCCTGGCTGCCGGCAGCATATGACTTGCGGGGAGCCCCTGAGTATGACACAGAGTGCTGCCGCTCAGTGTCAGTGACAGCGCCATCTTGCTGCGGCTGCTGCTCCAACAGCAGCTGCAGGTCGTCGTGCTGCTGGTGCTCGGTTGGATCCGTGCTGTTGATGCCACCATCACTGCTGCGGCCTCCTGGTGCGCCGTGGCTGTGTGGTCCACTCATGCTGTGCGCCACTCCATCCAGCAGCAGCATGGATGCAAAACCCAGTAGCAAAGCCAAGCCAGCACTCCAGCTGGGGAGGGATGCTGCATCACGCCCAGCCTCAACTGCATGCTCCTGAGAGGTTCAGATAGGCAGCAGCCCCGCATAGTTCAGGCTGTGAGTTGCAAGCAGTCATGCTGCCATCCACAGTCCAACACTGCGGTCCAACACAGCGGAAGGTTGTTGTAATGATATAGCTGATCAATCGTAAAGTCTGGAACACATTGCACTTGCCTGTGCTTCATGCAAGGACTCAAACCCTTCAGGAAGGATCACACACAATGCACTGCCAATCAGCAGACCAGCTCCTACCGCATTGACCTGCATAGCAAACACAGCATATGTCAATGTTCAGCCATGCAAATGTGGTTGACCTCCTGCTGCTTTTGGTACTGATACCATTGTTGTCCCGCTGCAGCACCATTATCATGCATGCCTTGCAAGGACACTGTCGAATGGCATGATCTCCACGGCTGCAGTTTGCCACTACGCTTGTGGGCTGCAAGCTGACCCAGTCCCAGCGCGACTCACTGTGCGCAGCTGCTGTTCTTTGAGGGGCAGAACGGCAGGCAGGAGCCCGCAGCACAGTGCCGCAAGAAACATACACAGACATGTGGCCAACAGGCTCATGAGACCAGAGTCAGGGGCGCCAGCGTCCACCATGACTGCCAAGCAGCGGCTGATGCAGCTGCGGCGCTGTGTGTGCCTCAGCAGCACCTGGCAGAAATCTTCAATTCGCTTGTGGCACTGGCGCTGCAGCAGGTGCGACCGAGCAACTGCAGGGCCTGGTGCGTGACGCCGCTGTCGCTGCTGCTGGTAGTGCACCAAGAAGATGTGGTCAGTGCTGTTGAGGCACTTGCAGCTGCTGCGTGTGACCCATGTCGAGCTGCTGCTGATACAGGTATTGCTGCCTGGAAGATGCAAGTGCAAGCGCCCAGCACACAGGGGGGAGTGCTTGTGTGCACGTGGCACAGCTCTGCGGTGCAGCCAGTGATGAGCAAGCCTACAAGCTAGCATACGCAGTATGGTGCTGTGCCAGCACAAACTGCGATCTGGGCGCTGTGTGAAGGCCCTCAAGTTGGCAAGCAGAGGAGCAACTGAGGGCAGGAGTACAACGGGAGGGCATCACAGTGACAGCGAACAGCAGCTCGGAAGCAAGCACAGTAGGTGCAGCACGAGCCCGACTGCAACCACTCAAACAGCACAGAGCAACGCATGGAAAGGTCAAATCTAGGCACCAGGGTGAGTTCAAATAAAATTGGCTAAACCGCCACCTGCAGTTGGAAGGGCGCCACCTGCGTCTCTCACAACACCCGGCAACCTGGGCCGGCGCTCATGTGCATTCGCTGAATTGCCGGCAGTGATCCAACACATCTCACAGCGGACTAACAACCACCCCAGGCTTGTTGTTGATTGTTTGTGTGCCACCCTCTGGAGCCCTATCACAAGCCATCGTGAGGACTTCCAAACAACAGAATACATCCAGCCTGGGTCAACACGCTGAAGCCTGCAATGCCGCTGCAGTAGTGGCAGCAGGAGCAGCAGGCGAGCAGAAGCGTGCCCCAGGAGTTCCGGTTGGCCACCGGCTGACTTGGGCCGCATTGCAGCAGCATGACAAGGACCAAGAAGCAGCCGGTGCGTGGCTGTGCGTTGCCTGTGCACCTGGTGGCCAGGCGCACCACGCACCAACCCTGCAACACCCCTGAGCCTGCCCTCCCACCATGTCTTGAGTACAGACGCCCACCAAGCGCAAGGGCGCTGCTCCGCCGCCCGTCCGTGGTACTCCCCAGAAAAAGAAGGGAGGCCCCTCCACTCCAGCACGCGGCACCCCAACCCGTGCTGCCCCAGCACAGCCGCAGAGTGAGCTGCTTGCCAGACATCTGCATGGCACCTGGCAGAATGTGCATACTGCCCTGCTCAGCCCTCTGTATGTGATCGCATCTGACGCACCACTGTGTGGGGCCTCTTTGCAGGGAAGCATCGCTATAGACCCGGCACACGGGCACTCATGGAAATACGCAAATTCCAGAAGAGCACAGAGTTGCTAATAAGAAAGCTGCCCTTTGCGCGACTGGTAAGTATGGCGGGGCAGAGAGCAGCGCATTTGCTTGCCAGCAAGGGTTGTTGCTGGACATGCATGGCCACATGGCATGTGCCTATGCCTTCGACATCTGGCACATCAAGACATGCTATCAGCATTGTCCCACGCGCCATGAGCTGCTGTGTCATGGCATCATTGGCCATACATGTCACTACTCTCTAATCATACCCCTCAGTAAATTGCAAACTCACTCTTCAGTTGACAATGTCACTGCCTCCTGCTGCAGGTGCGTGAGTATGCCAACCAGGTCACTCCTGAGCCCTTCCGCTGGACAGCAGAGGCCCTGCTGGCAATCCAGGAGGTATGCCGCTGCCACAGTTGCATGTGAATGCGCACCTTGACAATAGTATGGTGGGTACTGGCTGCTGCTTGTTGTGAACTGCCAGTCTGGCGTGCACATGTGGGCTAACATCGTGCAATGTTCACCAATGGCAGGCTACAGAAGATGTCATGGTGCACCTGTTTGAGGACTGCAACCTGTGCGCGATCCATGCTAAGCGTGTGACCATCAGTGAGTGGCATGGCGTTTGTGCAGGCATCGTACTCATGCCAATTGACATGCAAGGTGCAGGAGGCTGCGGATGGCTGCTGCTGCTGCTGCTGCTGCTGCTGCTGCTGCTGCACATGTGTGTTTGTACAGTATGTCCATGCACATCACCAACAGGCCGCTTGGTGCATTGCCACATGCTCCTGTTGTGTGTGATGCTTGCAGTGCCCAAGGATCTCCAGCTGGCCAGAAGGATCCGAGGGCCCATCTATGGCATCGCATCGTACTGAGCCAGCAATCAAGGGCGGCCTGATTCTCGCGGCATGGACAGTTGCGCCAGTTCCTCCTTGCTGTTGCTTGCTACTCACTTTCACACATCACAATGACCAGTACCAGGGACGTATGTGATCTAGGCATCACAGATGTGACCCCATGGGAGTGAGGCAAATGACGACGGACTGCATGGCTCCACCTACATGACGATTGACATGCAATTGTTGCTTTGACCTACCATACCCTATGGCGCTGCCACCCAATGACCTGCAATCCTCTATGTAACATGATGCCTTCACAGCTCTAGAGAGCACAAGCTCTCATGGCTGTTGGCAGCTCTGAGCCTGTTTGGGCCTTGCGGTTTAGGGCACATGTAGACTTTGTTTGGTTCGTCTGAACATGAAACACTGCCTGGCGAGAGCATGAGGCACATTGAAGCGATATACAGGCGTAGTACTGACTGCGGTTTGATCCTACCAGACTTTTGACCTTGCAGCAGCAATACAACACTTTGTTGCCTAGCTGTTGTGCAGCGAAGGTGCCATATAGGTGGTGATTGCTTGTCACCCAAGACATTGTCTGTTGGAGGCCCACACGGGGGGCGGAGGGTCGACAGCCACGGGAGCAGGTGTCTTCACACCACTCCACTCATCGTTGCTGTCAGACAAGCAAGCCCGGTGCTGTTTCGACGTGACCCATAGCGCATTCAGTGCTTTGATCACACTCGAGTGCAGTTACGTGCTGCAAGCCTGCAGCTGGAGTGCAACAGCAGCACAACACAACTGCCATGGCGAGGCAACGGCCTGCCGACTACGACTTTCTGATCAAGCTGCTACTCATTGGCGATAGCGGTGAGCCATGTGGACCTGGCTGCTGTGCTGCTGCAAGTGAGGTGGCAGCACACGCCTCCTGAATGCACAGAACCTGATCTGCAGTGCACCGCGCCCCTGGTGTGCAGGCGTGGGCAAGAGTTGCCTGCTGCTCAGATTCTCAGAAGACTCCTTCACACCCAGCTTCATCACAACCATTGGGTGAGTAAGGGTGATTCCCGGATGTTCTGTGCATGGTGTACATAGCTTGCAGGTACAAGCCCTTGTCAGCAGCTGTCCTTGCTGCAGCACTGCAATTGCGAGTATCACCAACCCACTGCTGCTATGTTTGCTCGTGTCGGGTGCCTCGCATGCAGGATTGACTTCAAGATCAAAAAGGTGTTTTTGGACAACAAGTGGGTCAAGCTGCAGATATGGGACACAGCTGGGCAGGAACGGTTCCGCACTATCACCAGTGGTGAGTGGGAGCCACGATGCAGTATCGATGGTGTGTTTGCGTACTGCGTTGCAAGCTGGCAAGTTGAGTGTTGGCAGAGCATTTCAGGAGTTAGCAATGCAACAACCCTGAGCAGGCCACGTTGTGAAGTCAGCTATTTGCGACATTGTTGTGCAACGATTGTGGCCAACTGCGTGACACCCGCTTCAAGATATGCCCGACATGACTTTGGTTTTCTGCCTTGCTTACACCAGCCTACTACCGTGGTGCCATGGGCATCCTGCTGGTGTATGACGTCACCGATGAGGCGTCATTCAACAACATTCGCAACTGGATGCGCAACATCGAGCAGCATGCATCAGACAATGTCAACAAGGTGCAGTCTCTGCATGTGTGCGGTGTGCATGTAATGTGCTTTACTGCCTTCCTTGCTCTGGTTATATGTCTGTAAGGTTCCTACTGTGCAGCGGTGCTACCTTGACTAACCTTCTCGCTGTTGATGCCGTGCACATGAATGTGATTCTGCAATCACTGGTGGCAGGACAGACAGACACGGCTGCGGGACATGCTGTGCTGACGCGAGACGTGTGCCCTTGCTTCCATCTCAGGTGCTAGTCGGCAACAAATCTGATATGGCGGAGTCAAAGCGGGCAGTGCCATATAGCAAGGGACAGGCGCTTGCAGACGAATACAAGATACAGTTCTTTGAGACCAGTGCCAAGGATAACGTGCACGTGGAGGATGTGAGTGCCGCAGGCTAGCAGCTATGTTCATGCTAGGAGGCAGCTGTAGCAGAAAGCAACACATGCCTGGGTGCCCATGCATGTGTCCTATGCAATCAGGGACTACGTGAACACTGCAAGGTGCTGACTAGCATCAGCCATTCCAGCACAGGCATCCTGCCAAAGCCTCGACGTCTCGCTTGCTGTGTCAATCGTCCCATTCAGGTGTTCACATCTGTGGCCAAAGAGGTGATGCAGCGGCTGCAGCAAGAGCAGATGGACCAGCAACAGGCATCCAATGCGTCACCACTGAAGCTGACCTCCAACCTTGACAAGGCAAAGAGGAAGAAGAAGGGCGGCTGCTGTGATGCAGCATGAGCAGCTGCTTCCAGGGCTAGGGCTGGCCCCTTCCTTTGGTACTGAAAGGGCATGTATGGTGTTTGTATTTTTCAACCTGTTGCATGAACACAGCTCAATCGCCCGGGGCCAGTGTCACTCAGGCATGAATGCAGGCAATCACTGCAATGTCATACTGTGCGGCATCATGGGAAAAGTTGCCACTTTCTTACCCAATAAGCCTGCACTCTCTCTTGAGGCCCACTGATGGGGGTGGATGCCCACTTGGGCAGCCGCTAACATCATGTGCACGATAGCAGGTTCTGCAGAATGTTTCTTTTTTTGCATCGTGCATCTCACAGCCAGCAAGAGAGCAGCCTGTGGCCTTCCTTGTGCCTGCCTTGTGTGCTGCTATAAATATCATGTCCTCCGTCGCGTTGACGCATAACGCTTCCCTGCACCCCAGCAGCACAGATCCATGTTATTGTTAACAACACAGTGTAATTTGATAAAGACCATGTCAAGTAGCGAGGAGGCCAGTCATGGGTGCTGTGTACGGCACCGTTTAAACTGAGCTTGTAGAATCGACACCACTGCGTGCTTGCGAACGGTGCCCACAGACCTCACCACGCGAGACAGGCACCCACTACCACCTCCATTGCTGCCGAATGTAACGTATAGCCGTAGCAAACGGCCTGGCGCACTTTGAGCATGGGATACTCTGGACTGTCTCAGGCAAGTGCTGTTTTGCAACGTTGCTCAGCTCTGCCAACCAGCTTAGAGGTCTGCTCAGCAGCAGAGAAAGAGCGATAAACTGGGTCCTTATGCATCCACGGGTTGCAGGCAGCGTGGAGCTTGGCATTGCATAAGGCAGGCGTTGCCAGCACCCGAGCGCATGAAGCTCCAGAGCATGGAAGCAGGGGTGTAACGTTCAGGCAGGAACATGTGCAGCAAAGGTGCAATGCAGCGGCCGTGCTTCCCAAGGGCTGTTCAGCGGGACACTGTGAGCCAAATAATGGAAAGCTGGATGCATCGCAGGAGGAGGCACAGCAGGCATTGCAGCAGCGACAGCGACAACGACAGCAGCAGCAGCAGCAGCAGCAGCAGCTGCAGCAGGGCGGGCGGCGAGCGCCAGAGGATGCGCTGTCGCTTGACCTTCTCCCACCAATGCCACCAGTACTGGTCCCAGGTATTGCCTGATTGTGTCCACATGAACCTATCTGCACTCCCGACTGCTGTATTCCAGTGCACCACAGAACAGAATGTATGGCATGCAGATTGACACTAGCCTGCAAGTAGACTGTACATAAGTGTGCCCTCCAGAGCCAGTCAATGAAGCTCAGCAACACGAACCCTGCGCCTGGACTTTTTGTTGATATGCAGAGT
>VFQR01002837.1_pt1 | contig 10443 bp, 7 predicted proteins | sample 3512321 | NCBI WGS metagenome assembly VFQR01 (sample SAMN10412374, study PRJNA504923) | tailings metagenome | isolation source: Relicate 3 Philex TSF1 revegetated site | place: Philippines: Tuba, Benguet | collected 2017-08-29
CGGTGGGGATGCCCCTGTTCACGTCCCCCGACGAGGCCGCGCACCTGTACAAGGCGTACGGCACGGCGCGCCTCGAGCTGCTGGGTGAGGAGGTGCCCGGGCAGAGCACCAACATCCGCCTCTACGACGTGCCGGCCCGGATGGGCACACCCGACCTCCCGTGCTACTTCGGCCGGCCGGAGGTGAGCGCCGCCTGCGCCGTCGGCAGCGCAGGGGTCACGGTATCCACCGCCGCGGCCTATCCACCGCCGTGGTACCTGCTCGTGGGCGGCGGCGCCCGCGTGGCGGGTCAGTCGACCCACCAGCGGGCCTACCGGGTGGTCGCGGCCACCCTCGTCGCCGTGCTCGTCGCCGTCGCCTTCGCCGCCGCTCGCCGGTCGGCGGCTCGCCGTTGGACCCCGCTCGTGCTCGTGGGTCTGCCGCCGATGTTCGTGTTCCTGGCGGGGACCGTGAACCCCAACGCGTTCGAGGTGGCGGGCTTCCTCGCGTTGTGGACCGCACTGCTCCACGCCGGCCGGCCGCCGCGGCTCGGCGTCGGCGTGGCCGTGGGTGTGCTGGCGGCGCTGCTGGTGCTGTCGCGGTTCACCTCCGCGGTCTGGCTCGTGGCCGCCGGCGCCGTGGCCGTGGTGGCACTCCGCCCGGCCGAGCTGCGTGCCGCACTCGACCGGCGGCTCCTCGTTCCCACCGCGTCGGGCGCGCTCGGCGGGGTGGTGCTGCTCGTGGCGTGGAACCGCTACGCGGGCTTCGAGGTGGCCGACCAGGGCACCGGGTTCACGGGATCGGCGGCCGCGGTCGTCCGCCGCACGCTCGAGTCCACACCCGAGCTCGCCCAGCAGATGATCGGCGTGCTCGGCTGGCTCGACACGCCGCTCCCCCGGCCCGTCTACCTGCTGTTCGGCCTGCTCGCCCTCGCTGCGGTCGCCGGCGTGGTGGCGAGCCGCGACCGCCGCCTCGTGGCCGCGACGATCGTGCTCCTCGCGTCGATGGTCGCCGTGCCGGTCGTCGTCCACCTCGCCACCGCACGCACCGCGGGGTTGCTGTGGCAGGGCCGCTACTCGCTGCCGATGTTCGCCGGGCTCGGCGTGCTCGGCATGCTCGGCTGGCACCGCGCGCAGGCCCGCCCCTCCGCGCAGCGGGTGGTCCGCCTGGGGGCGTGCTGCGCCTTCGGCCTGGCGGAGGTGCTCGCCTTCTGGCACGCGCTGCGCCGCTACACGGTGGGCACCGACGGCCCGCTGTGGCTCGGCGGGCGCCTGGAGTGGCGGCCCGACGTGGCCCCGGTGGTCCTCCAGGTGGTGAACCTCGCCGCCGTGGCGGCCCTCGCCGCGGCGGTGCTCGCCGGCTCGGCGCGCAGGGGCCTTCCGGCCCAGGTGGACGAGGTCGCCGGGTTGCCTGCAGCACCCGCCGGGTAGCGTTCGCCCTCGTGACCCGCCTCGCGATCATCGGCACCGGCTACGTCGGCCTCACCACCGGCGCGTGCTTCGCCCACCTGGGCCACGACGTCGTGTGCGCCGACATCGACGCCGACAAGGTGGCTCGTCTCAACCGGGGCGAGATCCCGATCGTCGAGCACCGCCTCGAGGAGCTCGTCACCCGCGGGCTGCGCCGCGGCAACCTGCGCTTCGTGGTCGGCGCCGCGCAGGCCGTGGAGGAGTGCGAGATCGCGTTCCTGTGCGTGCCCACGCCGCAGGGCGAGGACGGCTCGGCCGACCTCAGCTACGTGGAGGCCGCCGCCGCCGAGATCGCGCCCGTGCTGCCGTACGAGTCCATCGTCGTCAACAAGTCGACGGTGCCCGTGGGTTCCACGAAGGTCGTGGAGCGCGTCCTGCGCCGGCCCGACGTGCGCGTGGTCAGCAACCCCGAGTTCCTCCGCGAGGGCTCGGCGGTCGACGACTTCCTGAAGCCCGACCGGGTGGTGGTGGGGTGCGAGGACCGCGCCGCGGCCATCGCCGTCGGCTCCCTCTACGAGTCGATCCGCGCCCAGGTGATCGTCACCGATCCCGCCTCCGCGGAGACCATCAAGTACGCGGCGAACGCCTTCCTCGCCACGAAGCTGAGCTTCATCAACGCCATCGCCGCCGTGTGCGAGGGCGTCGGCGCCGACGTGAACGACGTGGTGGTCGGGATGGGCTACGACAAGCGCATCGGCACCGAGTTCCTCCGGCCCGGCCCCGGCTGGGGCGGAAGTTGCTTCGACGGCGCCGAGACGCTCCTCGTCCGCCAGCGGGGGATCACCCGGCTGACGCGGTTCGACGAGCTCGCCGAGCTCGACGTCGACGACCTCGAGGTGCTGAGTTGGCGCGAGGGCCAGGTGATCCCCGAGTTCCAGCCGGCGATGGCCGTCACCGAGCGGCCCTACTCCGGTGAGATGGTCTCCGTGCGCACGAAGATGGGGCGCCGGCTCACCGTCACCGCCGACCACCCGATGATCGTCCGCGACGGCGATGGCACCCGCGTCGTCCCCGCCGGCGAGCTCACCACCGATGACTGGCTGCCGATCTCGCTCGGAGAGCCCTGGAGCGTCGTCCCCGAGCCCGAGCCGACCACGCTGCTGGAGGCGGTCGCAGCCGCCGGCATTCCGCCGCACGGCGTACATGTCCGGCTGACCGACCAGCAGATGGTGGCTGCTCGCCGAAGCGACCACACGCTCCCCGGTCCCGTCCGTTGGAGCTATCGGCGAAGCCGGACACTGCGCCTCTCGGACGTGCTGCAACTCGACCTGTCGTTGGATGGCTGCACGCTGGGCACCACGACCAATGGCACCTACGTGCCTGCGCTCCTCGACCTCGACGAAGAGCTCTGGGAGATCGTCGGCCTGTTCCTCGCCGAGGGTCACATCGGGTCCGACGGGGCCCGACGCCGTATCTGCTGGTCCTTCCACCCGACGCAGGAGCAGCACCTGGCGCATGCAGTCGCGTCCTTCTGGCGTCGTCACGGCACGAAGGTGGACGTTCGCCGAACGGCGACCACGCTGCAGGTGTCGATCTCATCGCGGATCCTGGCCGCCTGGTTCTCCGACATGCTCGGTGCAGGAGCGACTTGCTACTCCCACCGCATCCCCTCGCAGATCTGGTCCGCGAGCACCTACGACAAGCAGGCGCTCTTGCGCGGCCTCTGGACCGGCGACGGATCGTGGTCCCTCATCAACGGCGGGCCGTACGTAGTCCTCGAGTACGGCACGGTGTCGCCAGAACTCGCCGATGGGATGATCCGTCTGCTCGCTGAGCTCGGCGTCGTCGCACGCCACAAGATCGGTCGCACGTCGAGGAGCACCGTCGACACGCACTGGATCACCATCTCGGGTGCGGAACAGGTCGAGGACGCCCTCTGGCTCCTCGAGCCCCACGAGCGGATGCGAGTGCAGGACCTCGTGCGCCATACCAAGCGGATCGCTCCGACGGGCTACCGCCGAGACCGCAAGGGCACGGCGTGGGTGCGCGTGGTGGACGTGCAGCGCGCACATCGTGATCAGCCCGTCTACTCGGTCGAGGTGTCGAGCACGCACACGGTCGTCGCCACCGGAGGCCTGGTCGCCCACAACTGCTTTCCGAAGGACTCTCGGGCTCTGCTGAAGATCGCCAACCAGGCGGGGTACCGGTTCGACCTGCTCGCCGGGGTGATCGCGGTCAACGAGGAGCAGTTCGACCGCGTCACCGACAAGATCCGCAGCGCTGCGGGCGGCACCCTCGAGGGCCGCACCGTGGCCGTGTGGGGGCTCACCTTCAAGGCGCGCACCGACGACCTGCGCGACTCCCCGTCGATCTCCATCATCCACCGGCTCCTCGCGCAGGGCGCCACCGTCCGGGCGTTCGATCCCACGGTGGCGGGGCCCAAGCCGGGCGTGCCCGAGCGCGTCGTCGTGTGCACCGACCCCTACGACTGCACCGACGGGGCCGACGTGCTGGCGGTGCTCACCGAGTGGGACGACTTCCGCTGGCTCGAGCCGGAGAAGGTGGCGGCGGTGATGCCCGGCCGGGCCGTGGTGGACGGCCGCAACCTCCTCGACCGCAGCGACTGGCAGCGGGCCGGGTTCGCCACCGACGGCATCGGTCGCTGATGGCGCACCACCTCGTGGCCGGGGGTGGTGGGTTCGTCGGCTCGCACCTCGTCGACCTGATGGTGGAGCGAGGCGACCGCGTCACCATCGTCGACAACTTCGTCACCGGTCGCCGGGCCAACGTGGCCCACCTCATGGACCACCCGTCGGTCACGCTGGTCGAGCACGACATCACCGTGCCGCTGCCCGAAGCCGTCACCGGGCAGCGCTACGACAGCGTGCTCGACCTCGCCAGCCCGGCCTCGCCGCTCGACTTCGCGACGATGCCGCTCGAGATCCTCGCCGTGGGCTCCACCGGCACCCGCAACCTGCTCGACCTGAGCGTCGCCCAGGGGGCCCGCTTCTTCCTCGCCTCCACGAGCGAGGTGTACGGCGACCCGCTCGTGCACCCCCAGCCGGAGTCGTACTGGGGCAACGTCAGCTGCACCGGGCCGCGCAGCTGCTACGACGAGGCGAAGCGGTTCAGCGAGGCGCTCACCATGGCGTACCACCGCGTGCACGGCCTCGACGTGCGCATCGTCCGCATCTTCAACACCTACGGCGAGCGGATGCGACCCGACGACGGGCGGGTGGTCAACACCTTCGTCGTGCAGGCGCTGCGCGACGAGTCGCTCACCCTCCACGGCGACGGCACCCAGACGCGCAGCTTCTGCCACGTGGCCGATGAGGTGCGCGGCCTGCTGGCCGTGCTCGACGGGCCGATCACCGGGCCGGTCAACATCGGCAACCCCGGCGAGTTCACCATGCGCGAGCTGGCGGAGCTGGTGATCTCCATCACCGGCTCGTCGAGCTCGATCGTCAGCGTGCCGTTGCCGGGCGAGCGGGAGGGCGATCCCGCGCAGCGCCGGCCCGACATCACCCTCGCCCGCTCCACCTACGGGTGGGAGCCGACGATCTCGCTCCACGACGGTCTGACCCGGATGATCGAGTTCTTCCGCACCTCCGAGGGGATCCACGTATGACCGTCCTGGTCACCGGCGGCGCCGGCTACATCGGCTCGCACACCGTGCGGGCGCTCCGCTCGGCGGGCCGCGACGTGGTGGTCCTCGACACCATGGAGTTCGGCCACCGCGCCGCGGTGCTCGACGCGGAGCTGGTGGTGGGCGACATCCACGACGCCGCGCTGGTCATCGACCTGTGCCGGCGCCGGGGCGTGGAGCAGGTGGTGCACTTCGCCGCCTACAAGAGCGTCGGCGAGAGCATGGAGCAACCCGCCCGGTACTGGCGCAACAACGTCGGCGGGTCGGTGGAGCTGGTGGAGGCGATGCTCGCCGCCGACGTGCGCCAGATCGTGTTCTCCTCCAGCTGCTCCGTCAACGGCACGCCCGATGAGGTACCGGTCGGCGAGGACGCGGCGGTGCGGCCCGAGAGCGTCTACGCCGAGACCAAGGCGATGATGGAGCGGATCCTGCACTGGTACGGCGAGACGAGCGGCCTGCGCTCGGTGAGCCTGCGCTACTTCAACGCTGCGGGCGCGAGCGAGGACGCCGCCATCGGGGAGGACTGGACCCGCTCGCTCAACCTGGTACCGCTCGTGATGAAGGCCACGCTCGGACGATCCGGACCGGTGAAGGTGATGGGCGCCGACTACCCCACCCCTGACGGCACCGCCATCCGCGACTACGTCCACGTCGACGACCTGGCCGACGCGCATGTCCGGGCGCTCCACCACCTGGCCAGCGGCGGGGCGTCGACGGTCCTCAACCTCGGGACGGGCGTGGGCAGCAGCGTGCTCGACGTGATCAGGGCCACCGAGCGGATCACCGGCCGCCAGGTCCCCCACGAGCTGGCGCCACGCAGGGTCGGCGATCCGGTGGCCACCTACGCCGACCCGACGCGCGCCGAGCAGGTGCTCGGCTGGCGGGCCACCCGCGGGCTGGACGAGATCATCGCCAGCGCCTGGGGGTGGCACAGCACGCACCTCGACGGCTACGCCGGCTGATCGGTCGGCGCGCGTCACCCGCCGTTCACCTGGCGTGCGTACCCTCCGGGCGTGGCAACCACCTCGTCCATCGCCCGGGAGTGCCTGCACGACCTGGCCAGCCTGCGCGACGGCCTCCTCGCCGCCGAGGTGCGCCACAGCGCAGCCATCGGACGGGTGAGGCCCGAGCACCGGGCCGCCGCCACCAACCTGGTGCACTACCTCGAGCTGCGTCGCCGGGACCGCCGGCACCTCCAGCAGCGGCTGGCGAGCATCGGCGTGTCGAGCTTCGCCCACGCCGAGGCACACGTGCTCGGCGCGGTCGACACGGTGCTGGCCGTCCTGCGCCGCCTCGACGGCGACGACGTGCCCGTCCCACGGATCGACACCTCCGGCCACAGCGCTCTGCTGCGAGCGAGCGAGCGCCTCCTCGGGCCGGAGCGGCCGGAGCGCTCCACGCGGGTGATGGTGACGCTGCCGTCGGAGGCCGCCCACGACGGCGCGCTGGTCGAGTCGTTCGTCGCCGCCGGGATGGACCTGGCGAGGATCAACTGCGCGCACGACGACCCGCCCGCCTGGCGGCGCATGGCGGCGCACGTGCGCAGCTGCTCGCCGTGCCGCGTGGCCATGGACCTCGCCGGGCCGAAGCTGCGCACCGGACCCATCGAACCGGGCCCGCCGGTGCGTCGGGCGAAGCCGCCACGCGACGCCCTCGGCCGCACCGTCAGGCCCGCCCGCGTGCGCCTGGTCGGCCCGAGCAGCAACGCGGAGGTGGCGCCGGCTTCGCTCGGCGTGGACGCGATCGTGCCCGTCCGCCTCGCCCCGTGGCTCGCCCGGAGGCAGCCGGGCGACGTGATCGCCATCACCGATGCGCGCGAGCGCCACCGCCGGTGGCGGGTGGTGGAGGTGGGCGAGGGCTGGTGCACGGCCGAGGCGGACCGCACCACCTACGTCGTGCCCGGCACGCGCCTCGAGGTCGCGACGCCTCAGGAAGGGCCACACGCACACCCGCCGGACGAGCCGGCGCTCGACGTGAGCCACGTCGGGCCGCTGCCCGGCACGGAGCAGCGCCACCGGGTCCACAGCGGCGATCTCGTGGTGCTGACGCGCGACCTCACCCCGGCGCCGGCCTCGCCGCCCGGGGCCACCGAGCACCGGATCGGGTGCACCCTCGCCGAGGCGTTCCGCGACTGCCGGCCCGGTGAGCGGGTGTGGTTCGACGACGGCAGGATCCCCGGCGAGATCGAGGCCGTCGACACCGAGGCCGGCTCGATCCACGTGCGCGTGGGCGCCGTGCGCGAGCGCGGGGTCAACCTGCGCGGCGGCAAGGGCATCAATCTGCCCGACACGTCGCTGGAGCTGCCCGCCCTCACCGACAAGGACCGCGAGGACCTGCGCGAGGTGGTGGCCGTCGCCGACATCGTCGACCTGTCGTTCGTGGAGCAGCCGAGTGACGTGGCGGAGCTCCTCGACGCGCTGCGCGACCTGGGTGGCGAGCACCTCGGCGTGGTGCTGAAGATCGAGACCCGGCGCGCCTTCGACCAGCTGCCGGCCCTGCTGCTGGAGGCGATGCGCCACGACCTGGTCGGCGTGATGATCGCTCGCGGCGACCTCGCCGTGGAGGTGGGCTTCGAACGGCTCGCCGAGGTGCAGGAGGAGGTGCTGTGGCTGTGCGAGGCGGCGCACGTGCCCGTCATCTGGGCCACGCAGGTGCTCGACTCGATGGCTCGCAGCGGGCAGCCCTCCCGCGCCGAGATCTCCGACGCGGCCACGGCGCACCGGGCCGAGTGCGTGATACTCAACAAGGGCCCCCACATCGTGGAGGCCATCGCCGCGCTGGGCTCGATCCTCGAGCGGATGCGCGAGCACCAGCGCAAGAAGCACAGCCTGCTGCGCGGCCTCCGGGCCTGGCGGCACGCCCTCGACGACTAGACCAGCAGCGACTTCTGGCGGTCGAGCCAGCCCAGGAGGAGGGCGATCGCCCGCGGGTCGTGGCGCAGCCGGTGGCCGCCCCCGTTCACCACCCGCAGCTCGGCGCTGCCGTGGGCGTCGGCGAGACGGCGTGCGTCGGAGGGGGGCACGCTCTCGTCCTCGTCGCCGTGCATCACGATCATGGGCCGCGGCGCGAACCGCCGCGCCGCATCGACGGGGCGGAACCGGCGCAGCTCCCGAGCCCACTCGTCGAACGCCCGCGGGAACCCCGGCGTGCGCACGGCGCCGATCTCTCGGGCGTGGTCGAGGAACCGCCGTGGCTGCGCCGCCCAGTCGTCGAAGTCGGCCCGCGGCCCGAGCAGCGCGGCGCCCCGGATGCGCGGGTCGTCCGCGGCCACGCAGATGGCCAGGCTGCCGCCCGTGTTGGTGCCGACCAGCCAGATCCCGATCGGGTTGGCCTCGGCGATGAGGTGCTCGACGGCGGCGCGGAGGTCGTCGATCCACCCCTGCAGCGAGAAGTCGCCCTCGCTCGTGCCGCACCCGCGGAAGTTGAACGTCATCGCCACCCACCGCTGCTCGTTGGCGATGCGATCGACCAGCTCGGGGAACGTGATCGCGCTCTGGCGGGCGTCGAGCGGGCCGATCGGGAACCCGTGGCACAGGATCAGCCCCGGCAGGGCCTCGGAGCGGCCGGGCGGCTGAGCGAGGTAGCGGGCGAGCTGCAGGCCGCTCGAGGTGAACGTGCCGTTCATCGTCGCCGCCATCGCCGGCCGACCCTAGGCGCGGGGCTTGCGGTGCCGGCGTCGCGCCCCCGGCGTGGCCAGCCGGTACCCCCGGTTGCGGGCCTCGTCGAGCGTGTCGGGACCGAAGGTCAGCCCCACCTCGGCGGCGACGATGTCGTCGATGACCTCCGGCTCGGTCCACGTGTCGAGGTCGTAGACGAGCTGCGTGCGCTTGTCGCCGAGGAAGCGAGCGTGTTCGAAGCGTGCCGGCCGTTCCATGCCGCCGAACCTAGCGCCGCGGAGCCGACGAGGGGCAGGAGCTGACGCTCCTGACGCGAACGAGGGGCAGGAGCTGACGCTCCTGACGCGAACGAGGGGCAGGAGCTGACGCTCCTGACGCGAACGAGGGGCAGGAGCTGACGCTCCTGACGCGAACGAGGGGCAGGAGCTGACGCTCCTGACGCGAACGAGGGGCAGGAGCTGACGCTCCTGCCCCTCGACGAGACTGATCAGGACCGAGCGACCCTCTCGCGCCGGCGGGACCATGTCCGGCGGGTCGGTTCGGCGGAAGTTGGCGTGGATTCGCCAGGCGGTCCAGCCTGAAGGCCTAGCGGCCAACCACCTCCAGAGTCCCACGACATTTGCTGTTCAGTTGGACCACCTCCTTCCTCTGGTGCCCGATATTCAAGCACACCGACAGGACCGCTCCACCCCACTTTCCCCGAGGCACACTGACGGGCGACGTGGCCCTGGTGGCTACCGTCTGCCGGCGGAGGGGACGTGACCGCGATCGACTTCTACTTCGACCCGATGTGCCCGTGGGCGTACCAGACGTCGGTGTGGATCCGCCGCGTGCGCGAGGTCCGTGACCTGGCCATCACGTGGCGGTTCTTCTCGCTGGAGGAGATCAACCGGCCGGAGGGCAAGCGCCACCCGTGGGAGCGCCCCCTCGCCTACGGCTGGACCCCGATGCGCGTCGGGGCGTGGCTGCGCCGCATCGACGGCGAGCTCTGCGGCGAGTGGTACCGGGTGGCGGGCCGGGCGCTGCATGAGGACGGCCGGCGCCCCTACGACGTGGTGGTGGCCCGCGAGCTGCTGGCCGAGATCGGCGCGCCCGCGGAGGCCTGGGACGCGGGCGCTGGCCGACCCGACCACGCACGACGAGGTGCGCGCGGACCACGACCACGCAGCGGTCCAGCTCGGTGGGTTCGGGGTGCCGATCATCGTGTTCCCGTCCGGGCGCGCCGTCTACGGCCCCGTTGTGGTGCCCGCGCCGAGCGGCGACGACGCCCTCGCGCTGTGGGACCTGACGGAGGCGTACGCCCGCATCGAGGGCCTGTACGAGCTGAAGACCCCGAAGACCCAGCACGACCTGCGCGCGATCGCCACCGCCTTCCAGCCGTACCTGTCGGCGCGGGAGTGGCAGACGATCGAGAACCCGGCGCCCTGACGGAGGCAGCGATGATCCCCACCGACACGATCGACAAGCTGGAGGAGGTGTGGCGCTCGATCAGCGAGCTGGGCGCCGGCCTCACCGAGGAGCAGTGGAAGACGCCCACCGATCTGCCGGAGTGGACGGTGCAGGACAACCTCGCGCACCTCATCGGCACCGAGCGGATGCTCCACGGCCTGCCCGCCGTCGAGCACCGGGCCGCCCGCCTCGACCACGTCCGCAACCCGATTGGGGAGATGAACGAGCACGAGGTGGACAGCCGGCGGCCGCGGCCGGGGGCGGAGGTGCTCGCCGAATGGGACGAGGTGGTGCGCGCCCGCCTCGAGCGGCTCCGCACCGCCGACGAGGAGTACTTCGCGGC
>VFQR01002838.1_pt1 | contig 10442 bp, 7 predicted proteins | sample 3512321 | NCBI WGS metagenome assembly VFQR01 (sample SAMN10412374, study PRJNA504923) | tailings metagenome | isolation source: Relicate 3 Philex TSF1 revegetated site | place: Philippines: Tuba, Benguet | collected 2017-08-29
CATCTGTCAGAGAAATTTTGAGAAATTGTTGTATTCTTCCTCGATAATTTAAAAGTACTTGATAACTTCCTGCATCCGCTCGCACATAACCTCCATCATTGGCTTCAAAAATCGGGAAAACACCGCGATTTAACTGCAAAAAATTAGAATTATTTGCTGCTGGCTTGGGAATAATACCTTCAGGTTTTAAGTACAATAAAGCTAATTTCAAAGCAAAACTTTCCAGAACATCATCGTTCTTTAAATTTAGGTAAAGCAAACCTCGACGAATTTTTCCATCTCCATCTAAAGGCAAATCATTTGCTCCAATTTGATGGCGTTGTTTGAGAACTGGAGATGCATCCACCGAAGAACTATCAAAACTATCAGAAATTTTTTGTACGCCAATCAAATTTGGAGTAGATTCAAACACTTTAACTAAAGCTTGATGACCGGGATTTACAGGTAAATCGCGATAAATATCTAAACCGATCGCTCTTGGTTGTTGTTGTTTAATATTCTCTAACACACTAGCAAGCGCCGCATCCGTCATTGGCCACTGTCCTTGCTTGCGGATATCTGACTCATTAATTTCAACTATCACAATACGAGTATCAACTGACTCTGGTGGACGGAGGAGAAAAAATTGATCCAGTGCAGCCAATTCTAATAATTGCAGTAATCCAGTTAACCGTAATCCAATCACCAGAATTGTAATATTAGGAACTGCAAATAAAACACCCCGCCATTGCCAAATTCGCGGTTTCAGATTTTTCCACATAATTATTGAGTAGAAGGTGGGGTAGGGGGGATGAGGAGGATGAGGGAGACAAGGGAGACAAGAGAGACAAGGGAGACAAGGAGAATAATTCTTAACTCCTGAGCATCAGTCATCAGTCACCAATCACCAATCAACACTCCCAATCCCCCACATTTAAATTAACGGACTGGAAGCGATCGCACTTAAATTAACTGATTTGAAAAATTGTCTCCAGTCTATCCTCACTTTTAAATTATTTGGCTCTGTGCGGCGTAGTTGCACTAGGGAAGTTAAGGCTTCATGCCAAATTCCGGCTTCTGCATAAATGGTTGGTAATGTCCGCAAATTTGCTTTTGCTAAGGCTTGAGATAGCGCTAATTCGGGTTTAATTCGTTCTACCCAACCGTCCACAATGGGATTGTCGCTGGAGTCTTCAGTATTGCAAACAATTGTTAGATACCAGTGATAAGTTTTACCTACTGTTAATGCTGGGGCAGTTTGGGGAAGTGTAAAGCTAACAATTCCAGATTTATCTGGAAGTGTCAAAGATGTTTCATAAAATAATGTCTGGTCATCATCAGCAAAAAGCAAAAACTTGGCTGTTTTGACTGAAGATTCGGGTACGTGCCAGAAAAATGTTGGATGTTGGCCAAGTGTTAATCCTAATTTATTTGGAGGAATTAAGGGAGTTATCACTTTTTTGTCTGTTAAACAAGAGCCGCTACGAGTTGAACCACCACTACTTACGGGAGGCGCTCCCCGTTTTGGCGGCTTAAATGTTTGGCTAATTTGCCAGGTTTTGTTTGGTTGGTATAACTGAGCTTGCGCTTGTAGTGTAAAAGTATGAGCGAAATTCAAATATAAAGGTAAAGAAAAGACTAGAAAATATTGAAATGACTTAATCAATTTCATAATTTATCTCAAAATGCCTTGGTTCTAGATTGGATAGCTTAAATTGCCAACAATCAGTTGACTAAAATCAAGTATTCCCAAAAGCAGGGTGAGATTTCACATTCAACTACAAGTAACTACAAATTCTCAATGGAACGAAGCTTCATCTACTGAAATTCCAAGCTCTTCAGTATGTAGTTTGATGTAAATTCATGAAGCACATTTTCCAACTGAGATTATATCAGTAAAAGTCAACTTGAAAGATTTAAAAAAATGTCTATAATTTGAGCATTTTGGGAATTATAAAAATAAAATTCTTGCGATTTTTACCGCTAATTAAACTTCGCTTAAACTTTTGCTTTTAGTATGTCCTTGTTTGAAGGATTTAAAAACTTGTTTGTTTTGTCCTTAAAAACAAAAATGACTATTGAAGAAGAATTCAGAAGTCACAATGGGCTAAACGCCCCGCTACCGCTAATAGGATTCAGAATCAAGACGCTCTCTAAGAGACGCTACGCGAAGGCGGACTCCAATTCATACTGAATTCTGAATTCTGACTCCTGAATTCTATTTTGATAACTAATGACAAATGACCAATGTTTAATTTTAAATTCTGCTGTAGTTCCTAGTGCGTATTACTTGCAGAAATTTATCGTGAGGAAAGCAAAAGATGAAATTGATTCCACAATTACTGCTTGCTGCTAGCTTGACTATGAGTTTTGCAACTCTGAATGCAAAATCTGTATCTGCTGCAATTATTAATTATGCTTTCAACGTTGATAGCCCCACCGCCAAGGGGAATGGTTTTTTTAGCTTTGATGATGCAACTTTGAGTGACAACAATTCCATAGCGATCGCCAAATCACTTTCTTTCCAATTTGATGGCGATTCTACAGTTTACACTGAACAAGATGATATCAATTATCCAGACTTTCCCCTTGTATATGCAACTTTATTTTCAGCAGGACAAACATCTTTAGCTTTAGACTATACATTTGATGACAAAAATAATCCTGCCAATCCTCTGCGCTACGAAATTATTGGTGAGGATTTTACAATTTTTTCCCCTACTGACGCTAATGTCGAACTAATTTCAGGAAAAGTTTCTTATACAAGAGTACCTGAACCTGCAACTTTAGCTGGCACTTTATTGGTTTGTAGCCTTGGCTTGATGACAAAGAAAAAGCTAATTTCCATCAAAAAAGTTAAAGCTTAATCTTTGTTTGGCAAAAGGGAATAGGCAATTATGAGACCTCTTGCAAAAAAAAGTGCTTTTTGCACTTTTGTGGTCAAAGGGAAAAGGTGAGCCAGCGCGGTCTTGGGGGTTTCCCCCATGAGCGACTGGCGAACCCCGAAGGGGTTAATGGTTCGACAAGCTCACCAACCGGGGAAAGGGAAAATACCAAACCTTTCGCCCTTCCCCTTTTCCCGACTTCTGCAAGAAGTCTATTGTTGACAGTCAACAGTTAACAATTTATTGAGGCATCTGTATTTTTTGCTATTGCCCATTGCCATTTAGCAATTAACCAGGAGTAAAAAATGGTAGATTTTCATAATCTTGAAAAGTTCTTGCACAGTGGAATCAAACGACGCAGTTTAATTATCGGGGCAGGAGCGTTGAGTGGTTTTGCGATCGCTAACCAATTTTCTCAGCAAACAGCGATCGGCAAAACGAGATTTTCTAATTATCCTTTCACTTTGGGGGTAGCGTCCGGCGAACCTTATCCCACCAGTGTTGTAATTTGGACTCGTTTGGCTCCCGAACCTTTAAACGGTGGTGGAATGCCATCAGTAAATGTACCAATTCGCTGGGAAGTGGCTAGTGATTCTCAAATGAAGCGAATTGTCTCTAGAGGTACGGTACTGGCAACTCCCCAACTAGGTCATTCAGTGCGAGTTGTGGTAGAAGGATTGCAATCTGATACTTGGTATTGGTATCGTTTCCTTGTGGGACAAGACTCTAGCCCCATCGGTCGCACTCGTACAGCACCTTTAGCAAATAGCTACTTAAGTAAATTTAACTTTGGCTTAGTCTCCTGCCAAAATTATCAGCAGGGATTCTATACCGCCTACAAATATCTGGCACAAGACGACCTCGATTTAGTAGTGCATGTCGGTGATTACATCTATGAAGGGGGGATTTCAAACACTGCTCCCAGACAACACAATAGTCCAGAAATTTTTACCTTAGAAGATTACCGCAATCGTCACGCCCTTTATAAAACCGATACCAATCTGCAAGCCGCCCATGCAGCGTTTCCCTGGATTGTCACTTGGGATGACCACGAGGTAGAAAATAACTACGCCAACAATATCTCGGAAATCGATACAGAGCCAGATCAAGACCCTTTAATCTTTCTGCAACGGCGGGCTATTGCTTATCAGGCTTATTACGAACACATGCCCCTGCGTCCCTTCTCGCGTCCTGTGGGCCCTGACATGCAACTTTACCGTCGGCTGGCCTTTGGTAACTTAGCAACCTTCCATGTTTTAGACACCCGCCAATATCGCACCGATCAGCCTTGTGGTGATGGAACCAAAGAACGTTGCCCAGAGAATTTAGATTTGAATGCAACCATTACCGGTAAAGCACAGGAGGATTGGTTGTTTGATGGTCTAAGTAGCTCACAAACCAAGTGGAACGTTTTAGCGCAGCAAGTACCAATTGCTCAGCGAGACATGACACCAGGGCCCGGTGGAACCTACAGCATGGATAAATGGGATGGTTATGTAGCTTCCCGCGATCGCTTGATGGCTTTTCTTCAACAAAACCAGCCCTCTAATCCAGTCTCCCTCGCAGGGGATGTGCATTCCCACTGGGCGATGAATTTGAAAGCTAACTTTGATAATCCAGCATCCGCCACACTTGGCAGTGAATTTGTTTGTTCTTCAATTAGTTCTGGCGGAGATGGCTCAGACACCACCCCCGCAGTTGAAGCTTACTTACCAGATAACCCACACATTAAATTCTTCAACAATCAACGCGGATATGTTCGCTGCGCCCTCACTCCCACAACTTGGAAGACAGATTATTTAGTGATGTCAAACGTCACAACCCCATCTGGAACCATTAGTAAACGAGCTTCATTTGTAGTTGAAGACGGCCGTCCAGAAATCCAACCAGCCTAAGAAAATGTTTGAAAAGTCATGATACAGCTGGCGAATCAGGGGTGACACCCCTCATTGAAGGATTTTTCGTCATTCCACCCGATGTAGAGACGTAGCAATGCTACGTCTCTTTGGGGTTTTTCGGGTTTAATAAGTAATGCAAAGGCAAATGATATCATACTAAATCACAATCTTCTTTCAACTATTAACATTCGCCGATAAGATAACCACCCACCTAAAACCATCATTACAGCAAATACTACTAAAAACCAAAAGTGCGATCCAATTTGATTAAGTTCATCACCTTTTGCTGATACTGCCACGAGAGCTTCATTCATGTGATAAATCGGGTTAAATTTGGCAATATTAATCAATGTTTGCGGAAACAACGAACTAGGTAAAAAAGCTCCGCCTAATATTAATAAAGGAACCCCAAAAGCTGCCACCAGAGAATTTACATCTTCGATTCGCCGTGCTAATTGTGTCCCCAAAATAAAACCCAAGCCAACATAAGCAACAATACACATTAAAATAACAGTCAATCCTAAGAGCAGCGAACCTTTGAAAGTCGCACCCCAAAAGCTTGCAACAGTATAAACCAATAGTGTTTGCCCAATGCCAATGCAGCTATGAGCTAGAAAAATGCCTAAAAAATAGGATGTACCACTCAAAGGAGAAATAAACAGACGCTTGAGGGTTTTTTGTTCTCTTTCTGCAACCACAGTGGCAACACTACCACCCAAGCAACTAAAAAATAGTGCTGCACCTGCCAAAGTCGAAGGCGCAGTATATTCAAAAGCAACATTAATTGGTAATTTTGCTCGTTCTGCTAATATAAATCCGCTGAGAATTAAAACTGAAACTGGGAAAATACTCCAAAAAATTAAACTGCGTTTGCGGCGTAACAGTTCAATTAAAATACGCGCAGTTACAGCTATGGTTTCACGCCAATACTTCATATTTTCAGGGATTGGGACATTGGGGATTGGGGATTGGGGGTGTTGACTGTTGACTGTTGACTGGAAAATCAGGATTTATTCTTCTTATTGTCTCTTTGAAGTTCCGATCGCTGGCTGTCGGCGCTCAGACTTCTCCCCTTGTCCTCCCCATCTCCCCATCTCCCCATCTCCCTATCTCCCCATCACCCCATCTCCAGCCTAAATTACTATCTGCGATCGCAACTTAACTATAAACAAGGCTAAATTGATTTGTTGTCGTTAACAGACTAATCTTGGGAATGTGGATATTTAAGTGAAGCACAATAAGTTGTATTATAGGAACTTATCATGAGTCGTTCAAAACTAGTTGCCATAATTACAGGTGCGATTTCTGTTATTTTAGCGATCGCTTACCTCATCCTTGTACAACTGTTAGACTACCGGGACATGAAACCCGCACCCGTTAGCCAATTTGAGCAAGCCCCTATGATTATTTCTCATGTTTGGCAGATTGACAAAATTGCCAAAGTGTAGGCTCAACTGTGTTGACCTTTAAAAAGGTTAGAGGAAACTCTTAAACCCACAACTCAAGTTTTTTATCGCTGTCGCCTGTTACCTATTCCCTACCCCGAAGGGTTTCTCTAAGCACCGCGTCTCATTTGTAGCAGTTCTCGTTTAAATCGGGACGCACAGCAAGCTGTGTGTCCTTAGTTAATGTCTATTAATAAAACTAATGATGACCATTGATGAATACCACACTGGATCTATAGATAAATAACAATAGTTATTATTAGTGCCTCCAATAAGTAAAACGGCGTGGAAAAATCAAACTATGTTAAGAAAAATTATAAAATTCAAACCCTCTTCCCTCCTGACTTCTAGTTCCTGCCTCCTGCCTCGTCCCAACAATGAATATTGACACGTATATACATACTCTATGTATAAGATTTAGTTACCACAATTATCTTAGATTTATTAAATAAGGTAATTCCATTTTGACTCAGATAACGGTAAGCTGTTTTTAACAAAATTAAATAAATATAAATTCGCGTTAATTGCGAATCTTGAGTTTACAGGGATCAACGCAAGTTGATTTAAAACTGCAAAATTCTGATGAAATCTATAGAGGTTTATTGATGGCTCAGTTTCTATTGGAGACTGTTTGGCTAGTTCCGTTCTACGCCTTAGTAGGTGGGTTGTTGGCTATACCTTGGTCGCCGGGGATCATTCGCAAAACAGGGCCAAGACCGGCGGGTTATGTCAACTTGATAATGACGCTTTTGGCATTTGTACATAGTACCACTGCCTTACAAGCAACTTGGAATTATCCCCCCCAAGAGATATTCATTCCTTGGTTATCTACGGCTGGTTTGGATTTAACCATTGCTTTGGAAATTTCCCCCATTAGTGTCGGTGCTTTAGTCGCAGTCACTGGGTTGAATTTGCTGGCACAGATTTATGCCATCGGCTACATGGAAATGGATTGGGGTTGGGGACGCTTCTATTCTTTGTTGGGCTTATTTGAAGCCGGACTTTGCGCCCTTGCTTTGTGTAATAACTTGTTCTTCAGCTATGTAATTTTGGAAATCCTGACGCTGGGAACTTACCTATTAGTCGGCTTATGGTTTAGTCAGCCTCTAGTGGTTACAGGTGCTAGAGATGCTTTCTTAACCAAACGGGTAGGAGACTTGTTCTTGCTAATGGGTGTGTTGGGGTTATGGCCTTTAGCCGGAACTTGGAATTACACAGAATTAGCCGAGTGGGCGGCCACAGCCGATGTTAACCCTACAGTCATTGGATTGGTGGGTTTAGCCTTAATTGCCGGGCCAATGGGTAAATGTGCCCAGTTCCCTTTGCATCTGTGGTTGGATGAGGCGATGGAAGGCCCTGTTCCCAGCACGATTTTGCGTAACTCGGTAGTAGTTGCTAGTGGTGCATGGGTGTTGATTAAACTCCAACCAGTGTTAAGTTTGTCACCAATAGTTTCCTCAGCAATGGTGGGGGTTGGTGCTGTGACGGCGCTTGGTGCTTCGTTAATTGCCATTGCTCAAATCGATCTTAAACGCTGTCAATCTTATTCTGTCAGCGCATACATGGGTTTAGTGTTCATCGCTGTGGGAGTGCAACAAGACGAAGCAGCGCTATTATTAGTCCTGGCCAATGCCGTATCCGCAGCACTATTGGTGATGAGTACTGGCGGAATTATCTGGAATAGCATCACCCAAGATGTAACCCAACTTGGTGGATTGTGGAAGCGTCGCCCAATTTCTGGAATCGCTTTTATTGTGGGTAGTTTGGGATTAATTGGTTTTCCCCCATTAGGTAGCTTTTGGGCACTGATGGAATTAGCTGATGGGTTGTGGGAAACTCGACCTTGGTTAGTGGGAATCATCATTGCGGTAAATGCTTTAACCGCTGTGAGTTTAACCAGAGAATTTGCTTTAGTTTTTGGCGGTAAAGCTCAACAAATGGCTCAGCGATCGCCTGAAGTTCACTGGCCGATGATGCTGCCGATGATGATTTTACTTGGCTTTAGTCTCAATCTGCCTTTTGTGTTGCAAAGCTTATCACTTTTACCAGATTGGGCAAACCTAAATAAAGATGTCGCCCTACTTTTAAATTGGTCGAGTATTTTTGGTTGCAGTATTACTGGTGCGATTTATTTCAGCAATATTCCCAAACCGATTCGTTTGCCTTGGAAAGGTTTACAAGACTTAATCGCATACGATTTTTACACACCCAATATCTATCGGATGACGATTATTTTCACTGTTGCCCAAATCTCTCAATTTGCCGATATGATTGACCGTTTTGTAGTCGATGGCATCGTGAATCTTGTTGGTTTATTCTCTCTTTTGGGTGGCGAAAGTCTCAAGTACAGTACTTCTGGTCAAACCCAGTTTTATGCCTTCACTGTTCTTTTAGGAGTAGGTGTTTTAGGAATGTGGGTAAGTTGGCCATTTTGGGGAGTACAGTTTTTAGAGTTGATTTTTTGAAGAAGAATTCAGAATTCAGAATTGAGAATTCAGAATTCAGAATGGGCTAAACTTCCCGCTACCGCTAACAGAATTCAGCAATCTTGATTTGGCTATAACAATCCCAAATCATTTGCGATCAAAATCTATTGCCCAATGCCCAATGCCCATTTTTTATAACCTGACTTTAACATTGTGAGGAGAATTCCATGAGCGCACAACATCCCTTGACTAATGTTTCTCGTAGAAATTTACTGAAATATGGTGCAGGTGCCATCGGTACAGGTGTATTAACAGCTGGAATTGCCTCCAACGTGGTTGAACCCGAAAAAACTTTAGCACAAGAATCCCCAGTAGACAAAGAAGACATAACTCCCGAACAAGCACTGCAAGAATTACTAGATGGCAATGATAGGTTTGTTAAAAGTAAACGTAAAAATCCCCACCAAAATTATTCACGTTTAGCGGAAATTGCTAAAGGTCAAAAACCCTTTGCTTCGATTTTAGGTTGTGCAGATTCACGAGTTCCTTCTGAAATTATTTTTGACCAAGGATTAGGAGATTTATTTGTTTGCCGCATAGCTGGGAACATTGCGACATCAGAAGAAATTGGTAGCCTAGAATTTGGCAGCTTAGTGCTAGGTTCAAAGGTAATCATGGTTGTGGGACATGAAAGATGTGGTGCTGTAGATGCCACAATCAAAGGCGCTAAAGTGCCAGGAAGAATTGGGAGTTTGATTGAAGTGATTCGACTAGGTGTAGAAAGGTCTAAAAATCAACCAGGCGATAAATTAGAAAATGCTTGTAAAGCCAATATTTTAGTACAAGTTGAAACATTAAAATCATCGTCAGTGTTATCTGAGTTAATCGATGCAGGAAAACTCAAAATTGTTGGTGGTTACTACGATTTAGATACTGGTAAAGTCACCGTGATTGGTTAGTTTTTTCATCCATTGTCATTGGTCATTATTCATTAGTTGAATAACAAATAAAAGACACATGGCAATGGACAACTGATAAAAACAAGGTCTGAAACAAGGTTTTCTGGTAACAGAACTTTGTAAAAGAGAACAAAGGAAAAAATTATCATGTTAAGTGTTTTAATTTGGCTACCAATTATATCGGCTGTTTTGATAGCAATATTACCTGCAAATATACCTAGTAATCGCATTCGGTTAGCAGCACTATACTTTTCGGGAATAGTTTTTGCATGGAATATTGCTATTTTGTTGAAATTTGATATCAACAATCCAGCAATGCAATTCCAAGAGTATTTACCCTGGAATGAAAATCTGGGTTTGAGTTATCAATTAGGTGTTGATGGGCTTTCTATTTTAATGTTGGTGTTAAATAGCTTGCTCACCTGGATTGCTATTTACAGCAGCAATCAAGACACTGAACGTCCCCGGTTGTTCTACTCGATGATTTTATTAGTAAGTGGAGGAGTTGCAGGAGCTTTTCTGGCAGAAAATTTACTGTTATTCTTCTTATTTTACGAACTCGAATTAATTCCTTTCTACTTACTAATATCTATTTGGGGAGGAGAAAAACGGGCTTATGCTGGAATTAAGTTCCTGATTTATACGGCTATTTCGGGAGCATTAATTCTGGCAACATTCTTAGGTATGGTGTGGTTGAGTGGTTCTACCAATTTTGCTTTTGATGCATTTTCTACAGAGAATCTCTCAGTGACAATGCAAATCACTTTACTAATAGGAATAGTATTGGGTTTTGGCATCAAAATTCCTTTGGTTCCCTTCCATACTTGGTTACCGGATGCTTACGTTGAAG
>VFQR01002841.1_pt1 | contig 10433 bp, 6 predicted proteins | sample 3512321 | NCBI WGS metagenome assembly VFQR01 (sample SAMN10412374, study PRJNA504923) | tailings metagenome | isolation source: Relicate 3 Philex TSF1 revegetated site | place: Philippines: Tuba, Benguet | collected 2017-08-29
GACGCCGAAGGCCGCCCGGTGCTGCTGGAGCGGCAGGACCGCTCGCGCTGGGACCGCCTGCTGATCCGCCGCGGGCTGGAGGCGATCGCGCGCGCCGAATCGCGCACGCGCACGCCCGGGCCCTACCAGCTGCAGGCCGCCATCGCCGCCTGCCACGCGCGCGCCGCCACCGCCGACGCCACCGACTGGGGCCGCATGGCCGCGCTTTACGCCGAGCTCGCGCGCGTGCAGCCGTCGCCGGTGGTGGAACTCAACCGCGCGGTGGCGGTGTCGCGCCACGCGGGCGCCGCCGCCGGGCTGCAAGTGCTGCAGCCGCTGCTGGCCGAGCCCGCGCTGGCGCGCTATCCCTGGCTGGCCGCCGTGCACGGCGACCTGCTGGAACAACTGGGCCGCCGCGACGAGGCGCGTGCCGCCTTCGAACGCGCCGCCACGCTCACGCAGAACGCGCAGGACCGGGCCCTGATGCAGGCGCGCGCCGCGTCACTGAACTGACCCGCGGGCGATCACGGATGCGCAAGCGGCAGGCCCGCGGGCACACTCGCGGCCACCATGTCCGAGAACAGCGCCACCGCGAACGCCACCGTCTCTCCCGTGCTCATCGTCGGCGCTGGCCCCGCCGGCCTCGCGGTGGCGGGCTGTCTTCAACAGCGCGGCATCGCCAGCACCGTGCTCGAACAGGCCTGCGGCGTGGGGAATTCGTGGCGCCACCACTACGAGCGGCTGCACCTGCACACCGTCAAGACGCACTCGGCGCTGCCGGGCCTGCCGTTCCCGCCCGAGGCGCCGCGCTACGTGCCGCGCCAGGGCGTGGTCGACTACCTCGAGGCCTACGCGAAGCACCACGGCATCGCGCCGGTGTATGGGCAGACGGCACTGCGCATCACACACGACGCCGGGCTGTGGCGGGTGCACACCGTCGCCGGCCAGACCTTTGCGGCACCGCAACTGGTGCTGGCCACCGGGGCCAACCGCGAGCCCGTCGTGCCCGTGCTGCCCGGGCAGGACGCGTTCGCCGGCCGCGTGCTGCACAGCCGCGACTACCGCAACGCCCGGCCCTTTGCCGGCCAGCGCGTGCTGGTGGTGGGCATCGGCAACACCGGCGCCGAGATCGCGCTCGACCTCGCCGAGCAGGGCGTGCGCGTGGCGCTGTCGGTGCGTTCACCGGTCAACATCGTCAAGCGCGATGTGCTGGGCCGGCCCACACAGCTCTCCAGCATCGCGCTCGGCAAACTGCCCCAACCGCTGGGCGACGCGCTCGCCAGCCTGCTGCGCAACCTCACCGTGGGCGATCTCTCGCGCTGGGGCCTGCGCACGCCGCGCGCGTCGCCGCTGCAGCAGCTGCGCCGCGACGGCAAGACCCCGATGATCGACATCGGCACGCTCGATCGCATCAAGGCCGGCGACATCGCGGTGTTCCCCGGCATCGCCACGCTCACGCGCCAGGGCGTGCGCTTCACCGACGGCCGCGAACAGCCCTTCGACACCCTCGTGCTCGCCACCGGCTACAGCGCCGGCCTGGCCACGCTGTTCCCGCAGCACCCGCTGCCGCTCGATGCGCGCGGCCTGCCCACCGTGCTGCATGGCGCGGGCGAACTGCAGGGCCTGCATTTCGTGGGCTTCGACATCCGCCAGCCCGGCGGGCTGCTGCGCACCATTGCGCTGCAGGCACAGCAAGTGGCCGAACGCGTGGCGGGCACAACCCCCGAGATGGCGCCATTCATCGATTGAACCGCGCCAAGGGTGGCGTCGTGAAAGAAATGCAACCAGCATGCGACCCATCCCCCATGACCTCCCGGAGTGCGCATGAAAGCCTTCTTCAACGGCGTGCAGGCCCGCCGCTGATGCGCCGCGACAACCTGGGCGAACGCGCCCTGCGGTTCACCGAAATCCGTGCCCGCAGCGCCGCCCTGTGCGCGCCCCTGGCGGTGGAAGACCACGTGGTGCAGCCGGTGGTGGACGTGAGCCCGCCCAAGTGGCACCTGGCGCACACCACCTGGTTCTTCGAAACCTTGCTGCTCGCGCAGGCCGTGCCTGGTCACCGCCCGTTCCATCCGGCCTATGGCTTTCTCTTCAACAGCTACTACGAAAGCGAAGGCACGCGCGTGCCCCGCGCACAGCGCGGGCACCTGAGCCGGCCGACCGTGGGCGAGGTGATGGCCTACCGCGCGCACGTGGACGCGGCCGTGCTCGCCTGGCTCGGCACACGGCCCGAAGCCCGCTGGCTCGATCGGCTCGAGCTCGGCCTGCAGCACGAGCAGCAGCACCAGGAACTGCTGCTCACCGACATCAAATACATCCTGGGTCACAACCCGCTGCGCCCCGCGTACCTCGCGCACGACACGCACGCCATCGCGGTGAGCCAGGAGCACCCCGAAATGCCCGCGGCGCCGGATTGGCGGTCGCACCCCGGCGGCGTGTGCGCCATCGGTCATGCGGGCGAGGGTTTCGCCTTCGACAACGAGGGCGCACGGCACGAGGTGCTGCTGCAGCCCCACGCGCTGGCCGATCGCCTCGTGAGCAATGCCGACTACCTGGCGTTCATGCAGGCCGGCGGTTATGAGACGCCGCGGCACTGGCACGCCGATGGCTGGGACTGGCGCAACGCCAGCGGCGAGCGCGCACCGATGTACTGGTTCCGCGATGACGAGGGCCGGTGGTGGCACCAGACCCTGCGCGGCCCGCAGCCGCTGCCCCCGGATGCACCCGTCACCCACGTGAACTGGTACGAGGCCAGCGCCTACGCCGACTGGGCCGGCGCCCGTCTGCCCACCGAGGCCGAATGGGAGGCGGCCGCCGCCGACGGCATGGCCTGGGGCCTGCGCTGGGAATGGACCGCCAGCGCCTACACGCCCTACCCCGGCTTTCGCCGCGCCGACGGCGCCGTGGGCGAATACAACGGCAAGTTCATGGTCGGGCAGCAGGTGCTGCGCGGAGCGTCGTTCGCGACGCCGCCCGGCCATGCGCGGGCCACCTACCGCAACTTCTTCCAGCCGGCACTGCGCTGGCAATACACCGGCATCCGCCTCGCCCGATGAGCAAGCAACACCGATTCCCCGCCACCGACACCGCGCTGGCGGCCGATGCCCCGCCCGCCGATGTCACCGACGGCACCCTGGCCGGCGACGTTGTGCATGGCCTGAGCGCCACGCCGAAACAACTGCCGTCGAAGTACTTCTACGACGCGCGCGGCTCGCGCCTGTTCGAGCGCATCATGCGGCTGCCGGTCTACTACCCGACACGGGTCGAGGCCCGCCTGCTGCGGCGCCACGCGCGTGCCCTGCTTGCCGCGCTGGCGCCCACCGGCGCGCCCGTCGAACTGCTCGAACTCGGCAGCGGTGACGGGCGCAAGACGCTGGCGCTGTGCCGCGAATGGCTCAAGGCGGGCGCCAACCTGAGCTATCGGCCCATGGACATCTCGGCGCAGGCGCTCGAACGCCTCGGCCAGCGTGCCGCGCGGCAGTTGCCCTCGCTGGCGGTGCACCCGCTGTGTGGCGACTACTTCCGCACCTGGCCCCTGCCGCAGGCCAGGCGCCACCAGGTGGCCTTGTTCCTGGGCAGCAACCTGGGCAACTTCACCGACGCCGAAGCACACCGTTTCCTGCGCCGCGTGCGTGCCCACCTGCGGGCGGGCGACAGCCTGTTGCTCGGCCTGGACCTGCGCAAGGACCCGCGCACCGTGCTGGCCGCGTACGACGACCCCGAGGGCGTGACCGCCGCCTTCAACCTCAACCTGCTGCGCCGCCTCAACCGCGAGCTCGGCACGGACTTCGATCTGGCCGGCTTTCGCCACTACGCCACTTACTGCCCGCTGCAGGGCGTGGCGCACAGCTTCCTCGTGAGCCTGCGTGTGCAGACGGTGCACAGCCGGGCGCTGGGCCAGTCTTTCCGGTTCGAGCCGGGCGAAGCGATCCACACCGAGCAGTCGCAGAAGTACGAGCGCGCGGGCGTCGAGGCCATGGCCAGCGCCTGCGGCTTCGCGCTGCACGCCTGGTTCGAGGACCCGGAACTGCCCTACGCGCTCGTGGTCTGCCGCGCCCGCGGCTGAACAGAGGCCCTAGGCCGTCACCTCGAAGTGCGTGCCCATGCCGCCGGCGTGGTGCTCCAGCACGTGGCAGTGGATCAGCCAGCGCCCGGGGTTGTCGGCCACGAAGGCCACCTCGGCGCGGTCGCCCGGGGCCAGCAGCACGGTGTCGCGCCAGGCCGATTCGGTGAGCGCTTCCCCGTTGCGCGAGAGCACCTTGAAGTGGTGGCCGTGAAGGTGCATCGGGTGCCACCAGGCGGTGGGGTTCTCGAATGCGATGCGCACGCTGCGCCCCAGCGGCACGCGAAACGCCGGCGGGTGGTGGCCGTGGTGGTCGCCCACGTGGGCCTGGCCGTTGATCGTCCAGACCGGGTCGGCTTCGCGCGCACCGGCGGCGCGGCGCTGCTGGCGCGCGGCGCGCGCCTCGGGCGTGTCGGCGGGCCATCCCTCGCGGCTGCGCGCGCCGCCACCCAGGCGCAGCGTGTGCAGCGCGGCATCGGCCAGCGCCGGTTCGGGCGGCGGCGTGTGGGGCGAGGGCACGGGCGCAGGGCGCGCGCGGGGGTCGTCGGCACCGCCCACCACCAGCGTGGCCAGCGGCTCGGCCTCGCGGCCGTTGAACTGGCGGATCGCAAAGCGCCCGGCACGCACCGCGTCCACCACCACGTCGGCGCGCATGCCCGGGCCGATCAGCAGCGGCGCGTCCCACGGCACGGCCTGCGGCGCGGGCATGCCGTCGCGCGCGATCAGCCAGGCGTTGAGGCCCGGCTCGGGCTGCAGCGCGAACAGGCGCGCGTTGGCCGCGTTGACCAGGCGCAGCCGCACGCGCTCGCCGGTGCGCAGCGGCAGTTCGGGCCGCACAGCGCCATTGACCGTGAGGCGCTGGCCCAGCCGGCCCGCGTGCGCCACATCGTGGAAGCGGTAGAAGTCCTCGGCGATGCGGCCCTGCGCATCGAGCCGCCAGTCGTCGAGCAGCCACACGATGTCCCGGTCCACCGGCGGCGGCGCGTCGTCTTCCACCACCAGCGCGCCGGCCAGGCCGCGCTCCAGCTGTTCGGCCGCGCCCAGGTGCGGGTGGTACCAGTAGGTGCCGCTGTCGGGCAGCCGGAAGCGGTAGCGAAAGCGCGCGCCGGGTTCGATCGGCGCCTGCGTGAGGTGCGGCACGCCGTCCATGGCGTTGGGCAGCCGGATGCCGTGCCAGTGCACGGTGGTCGGTTCGGGCAGGCGGTTGTGCAGATCCAGGTCGAGCCAGTCGCCGCGGCGCAAGCGCAGCACCGGGCCCGGCACGCTGCCCCCGTAGGCCCACACCGGCAGGGCGGCTTCACCCGCCGCCGCGGTGCTGGTGGGGGCTGCGAGCAGCACGCGCCGTGAGGGGGGCGCCACACCGCTGGCGCAGCCCGCCAGGGCCGTGGCCACCAGGCCGGTGGCACCGATGCCGGACAGGAACTCGCGTCGTTGCATGGTGAGGTTGAGCGGGTGTCGACAGGCCGAAGGCTATCCCCGGACGCATACACCCGCGTGCCGTTCGGGCGTTGGTGCGGGCGCGGGCGCAGGCGCAGCGCATGCACGCCGCTGCCGGCTACTGCATTCGCCGCAGGCACGACCGCCCGCCCGCGCCAGGCCCCGGCTCGGAATCTTCATCGTTTGGCGGTACTCAGGTCGGTATAGGGTAAGTCGGGTTACTTACATTTGCCCGCATTTCTGACCGACCGAGGAAAGCCCGCCGCATGAACAAGACACACCGAACCCTGTGGAACCCGGCGCTGGGCGCCTGGGTGGCGGCCCCGGAGACCGCCCGGTCCCGGGGACAGCGCCGCCACCGCAGCACGCCCGCCGCCGTGGTGGGCATCGGCCTGCTGCTGGGCGCATTGGGGGCACCCGCTGCGCAGGCACAGTTCGTGGGGCTCAACGGGGGCCATGGGGGCAAATTCACGAACGATTCGGGTGCCAACGGGGGCGCCGGAGGGACTTCGGCCAGCACAGGCGGTTCGCCGGGCGATTCCAAGATTGGCTACAACGTTCTGGGGGGTGGGGGCGGCGGCGGGGGTGTCAGCTTGTCGACCGGGGCCGGCGGTGGTGGGGGCAGCGGCGGTGCCTACCTTGCCGCACCGGGAGCGCCTCTTGCCGCAGGCGGCGGCGGCGGTGCGGGTGGCAGCGTGGTCCATACCACCCAATGGAGCAACGTGGGCCCTCTGGCCGGCATCGCGGGCGGCGACGGCGGGTCAGGCGCGAGCGAAGATTCGGGTGGTGGGGGCGGTGGCGGGGGTGGGGGCGGCGGCTTCGGCCTGGTCCTCACCGGTGCCGGCCCCGCCAGCAATGCCTCCTCGATCACCGGGGGGCAGGGCGGCACCGGGGGCCCCGGTGGCCTCAGGCAGGGGCCCGGTAGTCGGTCGGTGGGTGGTGCTGGTGGCGGTGGCGCCGGCGGTGGTGGCGTCTTGCTCTCGGGCGCGATCGCGTTCACGAACAACGGCACCGTGTCGGGCGGCGCGGGTGGGGATGCGAACCTGACGGTTTCCAACTCAATCGTCCATGCTGGAGGCGGGGACGGCGGCATGGGGATCGCGCTCATCCAGGGTGGTGTCATCGACAACCGGGGTTCCATCAACGGTGGAGCGGGCGGTGCCGGTGGCAATCTGGTTGATTGCGTTTGTGGCAACGGCGGCGCCGGCGTCGTGCTCACGGCGGGTGGCGCGGTGTTCAACAGCGGCAGTATCCAGGGCGGCACGGGGGGGACGGTGGGTCCCATAGGCACACCTCGCTCCGGCGGCAGCGGCATCGTGGCCACCGGCAACGTGGCCATCACCAACGCCGGCCACATCGGCGGCGGGCTGAGCGGCAACGGTCTGATCCGCGCCAACGCCATCGACTTCTCCGGTGGCGGCAACACCCTCACGCTGCAAGCCGGCCACAGCTTCACCGGCAACGTGGTGAGCATCAGCGGCACCACCAACGGTGGCGACACCTTCGCGTTGGGTGGTGACGTGGGCCCGGGGACCGCATTCGATGTGTCCAGCTTGGTGAGCAGCCTCCCGGGCGCCTACATCGGCACGCAGTACGTGGGTTTCACGAGCTTCGCCAAGACCGGCAGCAGCACCTGGGCGCTCACCGGCACGGGCGCCGCCGGCCAGAACTGGTCCATCGCCGACGGCACGCTGCAAGGCCCCGCGAGCGCCTTCGGCGGCGACATCGCCTTCGCACCCGCCACGCCCGACAACGCCCCGGGCGTGGTGTTCGACCAGCACACAGACGCCACCTTCGCCCATGGCATCAGCGGCAACGGCAGAGTCGGCAAGACCGGCGCCGGCACGCTCACGCTGTCCGGCATCAACACCCACAGCGGCGGCACCCTCATCAGCGCCGGCACGCTGGCCGGGCGCGAAACCAGCTTCGGCAGCGGCACCATCGTCATCGGCAGCGGCGCCACCCTGCGCGTCAGCCCGGTCGGCATCAAGAGCCTGAGCAACCCCATCGAAGGCGGGGGCGCCTTCGTGCTGGGCGGTTCCAGCGCGCTGACGCTGGGGGCCGTGAACCTCCACACGGGCGGTACCGTGATCGACAACGGCGTCCTGATCGGCCGCGTCACCAGCTTCGGCAGCGGTGCCGTCACCATCGCCGCCACCGGTGTGCTGCGCATCGACGATCCCGACGATGGCAGCTTCGCCAACCGCATCGGGGGTGACGGCACCCTGGAGAAGCGCGGAGCCGGTACGGTGGTGTTGACAGGCACCAATACGCATGCAGGCGGCACCGTCATCGACGCCGGCACGCTGCGCGCTGGCGCAGCCAACGCCTTCAGCGCCGCCTCGGCCCACCGCCTGGCCGCCGGCACCACGCTCGACCTCGCGGGCTTCGGCCAGACCGTGGCGGCCGTGGACAACCGCGGCACCGTCTCGCTCGTGGGTGCCGCGCCCGGCACCACCCTCACCGTCACCGGCGCCTGGGTGGGCAATGCCGGCCTGCTGCGCCTGGGCACCACGCTTGGCGACAGCAGCAGCGCCAGCGACCGCCTCGTGCTCGACGGCGCCAGCGCCAGCGCCAGCGGGCGCACCACCCTCGAGATCGTCAACCTCGGCGGCCTGGGCGCGCAGACCACGGGCGACGGCATCGAAGTCATCGCCGCGCGCAACGGCGCCACCACCACCGCCCAGAGCACGCGCGACGCCTTCGCGCTGCAAGGCGAGCACGTCGACGCCGGCGCCTTCGAATACCGTTTGCACGCGGGCGACGCCAACGGCGCCGGCGAGAGCTGGTTCCTGCGCTCCACCACCACCGCGGCCCCCGCCCCCGCCCCCGCACCTGCACCCGCACCCGCACCCGCACCCGCACCCGCACCCGCACCCGCACCCGCACCCGCGCCCGCGCCCGCGCCCGCGCCCGCACCCGGCAGCACCGCCTCGCCGGTGACCACCTATCGCGTCGAGGTGCCCCTGTTCGCCGCGCTGCCCGCCCAGTTGCGCGAAGGCAACCTGGCCATGCTGGGCAGCCTGCAGCAACGCCGCGGCGACGAGCCGCAGCGCGGCAGCGGCGGTGATGCCGCCTTCAGCCTGCAGCGGCTCTCACTCGCCCCCGGCCTGGCCGCCCGCGAAGACCAGCCACGCCAGGCCTGGGCCCGCGTGCTCGGCAGCCGCCTGCGCATCGAGCAAAGCGGCACGGTCAACCCGCAGAGCCGGGGCCGGCTCACCGGCCTGCAGGCCGGCACCGACCTCTGGGCCGACGACCGCTGGCGCGTGGGCCTGTACCTCGGCCAGCTCGACAGCGACTTCGACGTGCAGGGCTTCGCCCAGGGCATGGTCAACGCGAACGTCGGTGCCGATGCCCTGCGCAGCCGCTACCTGGGCGCCTACGCGAACTGGCGCCGCGCCAATGGCCTCTACCTCGACGCCGTGCTGCAAAGCGGGCAGCACCGCTACACGCTCAACCCCGTGAGCAGCCCGAGCGCCCGCGGCAAAGCCGGCAGCCTGAGCAGCTCGATCGAGATCGGCCAGACGCGGCCGCTGCAGCCAGGCTGGCAGATCGAGCCGCAGCTGCAACTGGTGCACCAGCGCACGGACTTCGACGCGGTCGACATCGCTGCGGCGCAGGTGCGCCAGCAAGCGCGCGGCAGCTGGCTGGGCCGTGCGGGCGTTCGCATCAAGGGCGACATGCCCAGCGCCGCGGGCCGCCTGCGCCCCTACGCCAACGTCAACCTCTACCGCGCCACGGGCGGGCACGACAGCGCGCTCTTCAGCACCCCCAGCGCCACCACCGCCATCGCCAGCCACAGCGGTGGCAGCGCGGCCGAGCTGGCCGCGGGCTTCACGCTGGAGGTCAACGCCCACACCAGCGTGCACGCCGGCCTGGGGCGCATGTGGGCAATCGGTGGGCAGGCGGGCGTGCAGTCGCAGCTGCAGGCCTCGCTGGGGTTGCGCGTGCGCTGGTAGCGCGCACGGTGGCGGTGGTGGCAGCGGCTGCCATGCACCTGCGCGACAGCACCGCCAATTTTCACCAAGCAACCGCTTGCTAAAAATAATCGCCGCTGCTATGTTGGCGGCCGATGGAGACAGACACCCCGGCCGGCACGGCCCACGACACCCCTTTGCGCCGCAGCCGCGGCCGCCCGCGCAAGACCGCGGGTGAGCGCGACGACGGCAACCGCCGCCAGGCGCTGCTGCGCGCCGCCGCGCGGCTGTTCCGCCAGCAGGGCTTTTCGGCCACCAGCACGCGCGACATCGCGGCCGCGGTGGGCATGCGTTCGGGCTCGCCCTTCTACCACTTCGAAAGCAAGGAGGCGCTGCTCGCCGCGGTGATGGAAGAGGGCATGGAGCGCGCGCTGGCGCACCAGCGCGAGCGCATGGCCGCAGCGGTGGCGGCGTCTCCCGCGCCGCTGTCGGCGCGCGAATGCCTGCGCGTGCTGGTGCGCGGCCACTTCGACAACCTGCTCGGGCCCGAGAGCGACCACATCCCCGTGATGCTCTACGAATGGCGCGTGCTCTCCGACGAGCAAAAGCGCGCCGTCAACCGCCTGAAAGACGACTACGAAGCCGTGTGGGTGCCGGTGCTGCAGGCCCTGCACCGCGAGGGCGCGCTCGCGGGCGACCCGCGCGTCGCGCGGCTGATGCTGTTCGGCGCGCTCAACTGGGCCGCGCAGTGGTACGTGGCCGACGGCCGTGCCACGCTGGATGACCTCACCGACACCGCGTTGCAGCTTTTTCTGAAGGAGCCGACATGAGCGGCCATTACCGATCCGCTTTCCGACCCGGCCTGTTCGCGGGCCAGGTCATCGTCGTCACGGGCGGCGGCTCCGGCATCGGCCGCTGCACCGCGCACGAGCTGGCATCGCTCGGCGCGCACGTGGTGCTGGTGGGCCGCAAGCTGGAGAAGCTGCAGACGGTGGCCGAGGAGATCGTGGTCGATGGCGGGTACGCGAGCTTTCACG
>VFQR01002842.1_pt1 | contig 10433 bp, 9 predicted proteins | sample 3512321 | NCBI WGS metagenome assembly VFQR01 (sample SAMN10412374, study PRJNA504923) | tailings metagenome | isolation source: Relicate 3 Philex TSF1 revegetated site | place: Philippines: Tuba, Benguet | collected 2017-08-29
GGCCTGCCCGAGGACGAGGAACTCGGTCATGCCGTGGTGGACCTCAAGCTCGCCGGCGGCGCCTCGGGCCTGGCCTGCGTGCAGGCCCTGCATGCCTGGGACCCGGAGGTCCTCATCGTCGTGCTGACGGGCTATGCCAGCATCGCGACGGCGGTGGAGGCCATCAAGCTCGGCGCCTGCCACTACCTCGCCAAGCCGGCCAATACCGACGACATCGAGGCCGCTTTCGCGCGCCGGCAGGGTGATGCCGAGGTCGAGGTCACCGAGCGCCAGACAGCGTCCATCAAGACACTGGAGTGGGAGCGCATCCACGAGGTGCTGGCGGAGACGGGCTTCAACATCAGCGAAACCGCACGTCGGCTGGGCATGCACCGGCGCACGCTCGCACGCAAGCTCGAGAAGCAGCGCATCAAGTAGACCGGCGTGCGGGGGAGGGCGCCCGGCCTCGCTACACTGCGCGCCGGGTGCCGCCCGGCAGGGGTGGCAGGCATTGCGCGAAGGTCGGGCCGCCTCGCGGGTTCCTTGCTGGACATTTCATGCATCCCACTGCTGTTGAACTGCTTGCGGCCGGCCTCTTTGCGGCGGCGGTCCTCCACACCTTCTCGGCCAAGCTCTTCGAGCGGCTGGCGCATCGCGTGCCGCAGCACGCGGGCCTGTTGCACCTGCTCGGCGAGGTCGAGGTGGTGTTCGGCTTCTGGGCCATCATCCTTGTCTTCACGATGGCCTTCATGTCGGGCCGCGCCGACGCCCTGGCCTTCGCCGAAACCCGCAATTACCCCGAGCCACTGTTCGTCTTCGTCGTGATGGTCATCGCGGGCTCGCGCCCGGTGCTGCAGGCCGTGCGCGGGGTCATTGACCTGTGCGTCAAGCTGATGCCCATGCCCGCCGCCCTGGCCACCGCCTGGCTCGGCCTGGCCGTGGTGCCCCTGATGGGCTCGCTGGTGACCGAGCCGGCCGCCATGACCATTGCGGCCCTGATGCTGGCGCCCGTGGTGTTCCGCCAGGCCCTGCCGGAGACGCCGAAGTACTTCGCCCTGGGCGTGCTGTTCGTCAACGTCTCCATTGGTGGCACGCTGACCTCCTACGCGGCGCCGCCGGTGCTGATGGTCGCCGGCACCTGGGGCTGGGACAGTGCCTACATGCTGGCGACCTTTGGCTGGAAGGCCGCGGCCGCTGTGGTCCTGAACGCCACGCTGGCAGCCTTCGTGCTGCGCCGGCACCTGGCTGCCGCGCCCCTCGCCACCGACACCCAAGCGCCGCCGCCCGTGCCCGTGGGCGTCATCCTGGTTCACCTGGCTTTGCTCGCGGGCGTGGTGATGTTGGCCCACCACCCGGTAGCTTTCCTGGGCTCGTTCCTGTTGTTTCTCGGCTTCGCCCAGGCCTACGAGCGGCATCAGTCGCCGCTGCTGCTGAAGGAGGCGTTGTTGGTGGCCTTCTTCCTCGCGGGCCTGGTGGTGTTGGGCGGGCTGCAACGCTGGTGGCTTCAGCCGCTGGTGTCGGGGCTGGAGCCGCTGGCGCTGTTCTTCGGCGCCCTGGGCCTGACGGCGGTGACCGACAACGCGGCGCTGACCTACCTGGGCTCGCAGATCGAAGGCATCTCCGCCTCGGCCCAGTACATGCTGGTGGCCGGCGCGGTGGCGGGTGGCGGCCTGACGGTGATTGCGAATGCACCCAACCCCGCGGGCCTGGCGCTGCTCAAGCGCGGCTTCGCCGATGAATCGGTGGGCGCGGGCTTGCTGCTGCTGGGCGCGCTGCTGCCGACGGCCGTGGCCGCCGCCGCCTTCCTGCTGCTTTGATCCTCAAGCGGCGAGTTCGTCCAGCAGCTCGTAGCTGCGTCGGCGCAGTGCGTGGTCGTGCACGGCGCAGGCCACGATGAACTCATCGGCCCCGGTGCGTTCGGCGGTGGCGCGCAGCCCGGCGCGCACGGTGACGGGCGAGCCCACCACCGATTCGCTCAGCATGCGCTCGACCTGCATCTGTTCCGACGGCGTCCACAGCGCATCCATGCTCTCGACCGGCCGCGGCAGCTTGCCGCGCCGGCCGCGCACCATGCCGAGAAAGCGCTGCTGGGCGGACGTGAACAGCCGGCGCGCCTCCTCGTCGGTCGGCGCCACGATGACGTTCAGGCCGACAGCCGCATGCGGCTTGGGGTGGCGGGGGCTTGGGCGGTAGTTGCTGCGGTAGATCTCGAGCGCCTGCATCAGCATCTCGGGCGCGAAGTGCGAGGCAAACGCGAACGGCAGGCCGAGATAGGCCGCCAGTTGGGCGCCATACAGGCTGGAGCCGAGCAGCCAGAGCGGCACCTCGGTGCCCTGGCCCGGCACGGCGCGCACGGGGGCATCGTCGCGCGGGGCGGCGAGGTAGGCCTGCAACTCCAGCACGTCATTCGGGAAAGCATCTTCACCTGAGCTCTCCAGGCTGCGCCGCAGCGCCCGCATCGTGGGGCGGTCGGTGCCGGGCGCCCGGCCCAGGCCCAGGTCGATACGGCCGGGGAAGAGTTCAGCCAGCGTGCCGAACTGCTCGGCAATGGTCAGCGGCGCATGGTTGGGCAGCATGATGCCGCCCGCCCCGACGCGGATGCGTGAGGTGGCTGCCGCCAGCTGACCCAGCAGCACCGCCGTGGCGGAACTGGCCACGCCTTCCATGTTGTGGTGCTCGGCCACCCAGTAGCGCCGGTAGCGCAGCCGGTCGGCCAGCCGGGCGAGGTCGATGCTGTTCAGCAGGGCCTGGCGGGTGGTGTCGCCGTCAACGACGGGCGCGAGATCGAGGATGGAGAGCGGGGGCAGGGTCGACATGGTGGCATCTTGCCAAGGGCTGCCCGGCCTTGTCTTGGGGAGGGCAACAGACCCGGTGCGGCCTCACGTACAGTCCCATCAGGCTGGGCGTTTGCATCTGGCCTACAGTGCGCGGCGCCTTTCGGGCGCTGTGTGCGACGACAACATCAATCTTGAATCAGGGAGTGAGGTCATGCAGACCATGCGGTGGATGGTTGCCTGCGCGTTAGCGGCAGGTTTGATGGGTTGTGGCGGTGGCGGCGGTGCCAGCCCCGCACCGGAGCCGATGGCTCAGGTGACCTTGAGCACCGCGGCCATCAAGCAGGACCTGGCAGCCGGCGATGTGCTGGGCTTGAAGCTCGAAGGGCAATGGACGTTTGCAGGCACCGGCCCGGTGTACCTGCAGTTGCGCGATGCCAGCGCCAGCTTCAGCCTGCCGGCAGTGCAGGCGGCAAGCCCTGACAACCGCATCGCACTGGACATCGCCACGCTGGCCACATTGGAGCCCGGCAAGCGCGCCGGCACACTGGAGCTGCGCGCCTGCAGGGATGCAGCCTGTGCCCAGCCGTTCAGCAGCGCGCCCGCGTCTGTCGCCTATGAGCTGAACGTGGCCGCAGTGCCTGACTGGGCCACCCACCAGGCCAATGCCCGCCACAGCGGCGAAGTGGCCATTCGGCTTGATCCGGCCAACTTCTCCAAGGCTTGGGAGTGGCGGCGCCCGGTGGGCAGCGAGCCCATTGGCGGCATCAATCCGGTGGTCACCAAGGCGGGCAAGGTGCTTGTCACGACCGATGTGTATTTCGGCGAGGCGCGCCTGTACGCGCTGAGCGAGGCCAATGGCAGCGTCGTTTGGCAGCAGAGCATGGGCAATGTGCCAGCGTTCAATCCGCCTGCTGTGGGCGACACCAAGGTCTACGCCGCCGTCACCGGTCATGAGGCGACCTACCTGTGGGCGTTTGATCTTGAGACGGGCGTGTTCCAGTTCAAGTCACCGTTCGAAGGCCAATGGCCTCACTTCCTGGCTCCGACAGTCATGGGAGATGCCGTCTACCAGGGCAGTGGCTACTACGGCGGCCAGATCAAAGCCTATGCCAGCGGCGACGGTGCCCTCAGGTGGTCGGCCATGCCCAACGGTGTGTGGGACATGTTCACGCCGGCCGTGGATGACCAGGCGGTCTATCACCACAACGGCGCCAGCCTGTTTGTGTTTGACAAGGTCACGGGCGCCGAGAAGGCGCGCATCGCTGATCCTTTCGGTGGGCAGTCCGGTTACAGCTACCACGGTGCCCCCGTTTTGGGCAGCCGCGGCAATGTCATCGCTTTCGCGGGTGGCGCCTTCAGTGGACGCGCGAGCAGCAACACGGAGCAGTACGAGCAGCGCAAGCTGTCCAGCTTCTCGATCAGCGCGGCCAAGTACGAATGGTCGACGGCCAGTGCCTACCTGACCGCGCCGGCTGTCGGCGCCGGCTTTGTCTATGCAGCGCGCAACAACCCCGCGGCCCTCGACGCCATCGATGAATCCACGGGTCAGGTCGCGTGGTCTTGGTCGCCGCCAGCCGGCACTGACAGTGAGTTCCATCGCAATCTGGTGCTCACCAAGACACATCTGTTCGTCAGTACCGACCGGAATGTGTATGCGCTGGACCTGAAGACCCGCCAGGCCGTGTGGACCTACCCGGCGCCCGGCATGCTGGCGATATCCGCCGGGCGTACGCTCTACATTGCCACGGGTGCCCGCGAAAGCGATGGCCGGCTGGTGGCCATCCGGCTGAAGTAGGGCGCGGTCTTTCAGGGCCCGCTGCTGCGCCTCAACGCCTGATGCAACCAGGGCCCCAGGCGTGCTTCGTAGGCCGGGGCGTCGAAGGCGTGCAGGTCGACGTGGGCGGCACCTGCAACCGGCATCAAGGTTTTGGGGCCGGCCGCCCCAGCGAAGAGGGCTTCGGTCTCGCGCCATGGCGTATGGCGATCTTCAGCGCCCGCGGCCACGAACAGCGGTGCGCGCACGGCGCGGATGGCATCCAGCGGACGCAGCTGGTCGGCACCGAAACCCAGCCGCCAGGGCACCTGGGCCAGCATCATCGGCGTGAGGGCGCTAGCTGCAGGCATCCCCAGGCGCATGGCCAGCCGGTTGCGCACGGCATCGTCGAAGCTCGGGTAGACCGACTCGATCACCAGGGCATCCAGCTCAGGCTGCCGTGCGGCGAACAGCAACGACGCGCCCCCCAGCGACACCCCCAGGCCGCCAATGCGCTCGCCGGGGCAGCGGATGCGCAACCAGGCCAGGGCTGCGTCGACAGCCGGTGCTTCGAGGCGACCGAATCCGATGCGCTCACCGTCGCTCTCGCCATGGGCGGGCAGGTCCACCAGCAAGCTGGCAATGCCTTCCTGTTGCAGCCAGCGCGCGCGGGCGAGCATCTGCAGCCGGTTGCCGCGCACACCATGCAGCAGCAGCACGGCGCCCTCGCCAGGTCGGCCCGGCAGGAACCAGCCGGCGATGGCTTGTCCGGGTGTGACCGGCAGGTGAACCTCCTCGGCCAGCAGCCCCGCTGGCAGCGGCCCGATGACGCTTCGAACGGGGCGGGTCAGCCATTCACCGACGATGAGCGAGGCCGCCACCGTGAGTGCGAGGCTGACGACGAGCAGCGCCAGCAGCCATCGGGCAGTGCGCCTCATGCGAGGCTCATCACCTGCCTAAGCATGGCGGCGTTGGCGCTGCACAACTCGCGGAAGGCGGGGCTGATGCGCTCGTCTGCCGACGCCGCCTGCCAGAAGGCCAGCGCGCGGGGCGCTACCTGGGCCCAGCGCTCGCGCTCGGCTGGCAGGGGCAGGCTGGGCGTGAGCGGTGGCGACAGCACTTCGCCGCCCGCGAGTGGGGCGTACCGCATCGGCAATTGGTCGTAGCTGGGGGCCAACCGCAGGCCGTCGGCATCGCAGAAGAAGCCGAGGTTGCCGCCGTGCATGTCGGTGTTGCCGATCAGCTGGCCAAACAGCTGCCGCTGCGCCACAGCCTCGGCGTCAGCGGGGCTCAGCAGGCCTTGGCGAGCGAGGGCCTGGGCGACGGTGGTCCAGTCGTCGCTGGCAGCGCCGATGAGGCCGGCATTGGCGCTCTCCAGGCTGACCACGCCGCACCGCCCGTGCAGGCCGATGCGGTCGAAGCGCTCGCTCTCCAGGAAGTGCCGGTTGTCGTGCGCCAGCAGCCGGGTGCGGGCGGCGTCCTGACCCAGGGCTTGGGCCGCCAGGTGCTCGCACACCAGCAGGTCACGCCAGCGCTGCACCGTGGCCGAGTCATCGGCGCCGCTGAACTTCACCACGCAATGTGGCGTGGCCGCGCCGGGGTGTTCGCGGGCGACCGTGAACTTCGGGAACTCGCCGCCGGCCGACGAACCGGGCAGGGCGCCGGCCATGGCCCGGTCAGCCATCTCGGCATAGCGGCGGGCCAGATCCTGCGCTGGCAGCGGCGCCTCGGGCTGGACAAGGGTGTCGAGATGGCGGCGCAGGGCCGCGTCGCCCAGGAGCAGGTGGCCGGGCAGGTCGTGGCCGAGGTGGGTCAGGCTCAGCAGCAGCGCGTCGTCGTCCCACTGTCGTGGGTCCGTTGGCAAGGCCAGTGCCGGACCGTACTGCCGTGCCCAGGCGCGCCCGAGGAAGCCTTGGGGACGCAAGTCAGCCAGCGGGTAGGGCAGACCGTCGTACCAGCCGTCGCGGCTCTCGGCCGGCGTGGGCCAGGTGGGTGACGTGACCTCGACGTGGCACCCGCCCGGGGCCGTGGGCCTGAGCAGGCCGACCGTCTGGGCCCGGCCCTCGCTGTCGATGCGGTAGACGGGCACGGTCTGCACCTGGCCGCGGTAGTCCCTGCGCCAGGCGATGCGCCGGCGGCGCGTCTGCCCGGCCGCCACCACCGCATCGGCGGCGGCTGCCACCAGCCGTTGCACGGTCTTGGTTGAGCAGCCCAAGGTGGCGGCAATCTCGACCAGGCCCAGCGGACCGCGCAGGCGCAGCAGGCGTTGGAGTGAGGGCAGGTCGGCGGTCATGTGGCAGGAGGGCTTGTCCTGAATTTAGACCTGAATTCTTGTGCAAAAACTCTATATATGTCAAAGAGTTGAGTGGAAGTATTCTGATTTCATGTCTTGAATGATGGGGTTAATCTGGCGCCGTCCAGATGCCGCGGATCAACCACCCGTCGGCCGGATGCGGTTGCAGGCGCATGCCCGCGTCACGCATCAGGGCGAGCATGCGTCGGTTCTCGGCCAGCACCTCGCCGAAGAGGGTGTGCACGCCCTGCGCGCGGGCATCCGCCTGCAGGTGGGCCAGCAGCCGGCGGCCCAGGCCGCGGCCCTGCCAGGCGTCGGCCACCGCCAGCGCAAACTCCGCCCGGCCCGGCTCGGCGGCGTCCGACACAAAACGGGCATCTGCGATGAAGGTGGGCGTGGGCGCGCCCAGCTGTTCGACGATCCACGCGCGATGTCGTTGTTGGTCCACCTCGGTCAGCAGCGTGAGCAGGGCTGGGCTCAGCTCCCGCAGGCCGACATGAAAGCGCTGATGGCGCGAGTTCAGCGACAAGTCGTTGAAGAAGCGCCGCTCCGCTTCGACGTTCTCTGGTGCGAGCAGCCGCAGCCGGGTGCCGCGCGCGTCAGGCCAGACCGGCGTCAGCGGCGAGGCGCCGGGCCTCGACAGGGTCGCCCTCATGCCCGGCCCCGCGACGGACGCAAGTCCAGCACCGCCGGCCCGCTGAGGGCGCTGATCGTCACGCCCCGGTCACCCGGTGTGGCGAAGCACTGGCCGGGTTCAAGCACGATGTCGCGCACGTCGTGGTCCAGCGTGATCCACACCGTGCCGGCTGCGCTGCAGAGCTGGGTGGCGCCGGCCTGGGGCAGGCGAGAGGTCTGGCCGCGTTGCAGCAGCAGGCGGGTGTGGGCGACGTCGATCAGCATGGCAGCCTCCTGGGCGTTGCGGTGTGGACCTGACGCATGCATGGAAGTCATGCTTGCAAGGCCGTGATCCGGCGCGGATAGTGGCCACTCTTCTCACAGCCGACAAACGATGGTTTGGAAGGCTTTGCATTCCTCCAGCTCATGCAAGACAAGCCACTTGACCATCTGCCGCCGCTGCCGCTGCTGGCGGCGTTCGAGGCTGCTGCCCGGCACTTGAGCTTCACCCAGGCGGCGCAGGAGCGCTTCGTGACGCAGTCGGCCATCAGCCGGCAGATCCGTGCGCTGGAAGAGGCCCTCGGCGTGCCGCTGTTCGAGCGCCGGCACCGGGCCCTGGTGCTGACCGAGGACGGCCAGCGCCTGCATGCCGCCTGTGCTGCTGCCCTGAACACGCTGAGGGTGGCGGTGCGGACGGTGCGCGAGCCTCATCAACGCCAGGTGCTGGCCCTGACGACCACGCCGGGCTTCGCGTCGCTGTGGCTGATTCCCCGGCTTACCGCCTTCACCCGTGCCCATCCGGGCGTGGACGTGCGGCTGGATGCGGGCCTGGGCAACCGCAACCTGGCCAGCGAAGGTTTTGACCTGGCCATCCGCTACAGCCCGGTGGGCAGCGGTCAGGGGCAGCCGCTGTTTGCCGAGGCCATGCTGCCGGTGTGCAGCCCGCGCCTGGTGAGCGAGTTGGGCCTGCCGCTGCGCGAACCGGCCGACCTGGCGCGTCACACCTTGCTGCACCTGGCGATGGACGGCGACAGCCCTGGCATGCCAGCCGAGTGGGAGCCGTGGCTCAATGCCTGGGGCCTGGCGGACTTGCGGCCGGTCGCGCGGCTGAGCTTCTCAAGCTATGCGGAGGCGATTGCCGCTGCCGTGGCAGGGCAGGGCGTGGCCCTGGGGCGCCGGCCGCTGGTGGATGCCCTGCTGGCCAGCGGGCAACTCGTGACGCCGTTCGACGCCGGCATCGCCTCGGCGCGGGTCTACCGGCTCATCATCGACCCGGCTGCGCGCGCACGTCCGGCCGTCAAGGCGTTCGAGCGGTGGCTGCTCGAACAGTGCGGCACCGGCGGCTGATCAACCGCCCAAGCCGGCGTAGACGTGCTGGACGTCGTCGTTGTCGTCCATCGCGGCAAGAAAGCTCTCCACCTCTTCCAGCTGCTCCGCGGTGAGGCTGGCCGGGTCGACCGGGTTCTTGGGGCGGTAGCCGAGCTTGGCGCTCAGCACCGTGAAGCCCTGGGCCGGCAGCGCCCGGCTGACGAGGTCCAGGTCGGCAGGGTCGGTCAGGAACAGCGTGATGCCGTCTTCGTCCGCCGGTACCAGGTCTTGCGCGCCGGCTTCGATGGCGGCCATGTCGGCATCGGCGCCGGGGGCGGCCGGCTCGGCCTCGATCAGGCCGAGGTGGTCGAAGTCCCAGCTCACCGAGCCCGGCGTGCCTTGCTGGCCCTTGCGGAACAGCACGCGCATGTCGGACGCCGCGCGGTTGGTGTTGTCGGTCAGCACCTCCACCATGACGGGCACGCGGTGCGGCGCAAAGCCTTCGTAGATGACCTGCTCGAAGTGCACGGTCTCACCGGTCAGGCCGGCGCCCTTCTTGATGGCGCGGTCCAGCGTGTCCTTGGGCATGGAGACCTTGCGCGCCGCCTCGACGGCCATGCGCAGCTTGGCGTTGTCCTTGGGGTCGGCGCCGTTGCGCGCCGCGATCATGATGTCCTTGGCCAGCTTGCCGAACAGCTTGCCCTTGGCATTGGCCGCGATGTCCTTGTGCTTGGCTTTCCATTGCGCGCCCATGGGCTCGATCCAGTCTTCAGAGTTGCAGGGGAGAGGAGGGCCCGGCGTGCGGGCAGCGCGTCGGCCGAGGGCTCAATCGCGCGGGAACGCGATCTTCCCACCTTCAGCCGCCAGGATCGTGGCCGGCGCATCGCTGCCACCGCCGCCGGGCTGCTGGGGTGCGAGGGTCGCCCAGGCGCCAAGCATGTCGTCGCCGGCCTGCATCTTCTCGAAGAGACTGCGGAAGAAGCGCCCGAAGCTGTCGCCTCGACGGTCTATCGTGAACACGAGGTTGGCCGAGCGTGGGCCGCGCAGGCCGATGGCGTTGCGAATGCTCTGGGGTGAGTTCGGGCTGGCCACCACCACGATGGCGGCATGCGTCGTCTGCACGATCTGCCGCACGCCGACCGCCTTCGGGCCTTGCAGCGTGCCGTCCTCGTTCAGGTGGGCATAGACGAACAGCACCTCGGCGCTCGGGATCTGGCGGTGCGCCGGCACGCGGGCACGCATGAAGAGGGGGCCGAGTCGTTCAGCGTCCTGCCGGACGAGGTCATCCATCTCCGGGCCGCACAGGTTGGCGAAGCCAATCGCCAGTGGGGTGCGCGGGGTTTTCTCATGCTGCTCGACCGCCTCGATGATGGCCTGCATCTCCTGCTGGCGCGCGTCGGCCAGCCGGCTCACGGCATGGACCTCGCGATAGGCCCACGCGGTCCCGACGCCCGTAGCGACACCGAGCACCAGCAGGGCCACCGTCAGGCCAGCCGCCGCGTTGACGAGGGTCAGCGCCACGAACGCGAACAGCAGCGACGCGCTGGCCACGCCCAGCATCCGGCGCAGCTTGCCCCACCGGGCCGCTGCGCGGGCATCGCCAGCGGCAGCGCTGGTGAGGCTTTCCCAGCGTTTCAGCAGCTCCGGGTTCATGTGGGCGTGGGCAGGCTTGGTTCCGATCAGTCCGAGCTGCCCAGTGTCGCCGCCA
>VFQR01002843.1_pt1 | contig 10431 bp, 11 predicted proteins | sample 3512321 | NCBI WGS metagenome assembly VFQR01 (sample SAMN10412374, study PRJNA504923) | tailings metagenome | isolation source: Relicate 3 Philex TSF1 revegetated site | place: Philippines: Tuba, Benguet | collected 2017-08-29
GCCGGTCGCGCTTGTCTATGACGGCTCGACCCATGCCGTCATGATGGCGACGCCTGCGGATCTCGAAGACTTTGCCGTCGGCTTCTCGCTGACGGAGGGCATCGTCGCCTCTCGCTCCGAGATCAGCGAGCTCGAGATCGTCGAGCACGAGAAGGGGCTTGAAGCCCGCATGTGGCTCACGCCCCAGAGCGGGCGCAAGCACGTCGAGCGCCGCCGCCGTATCACCGGCCCGACCGCTTGCGGTCTATGTGGCGTCGACAGCCTAGACGCCGCGGTTCCGGAGCCGCGCCGTGTCGGCGCATCGGCAACGACCACGCCCGAGGAAATCCAGAAAGCGCTCGCGGCTATGCCAGCGGCGCAAATGCTCAACGTCGCGACGCGGGCCGTGCACGCGGCGGCATTCTGGAATGCCACTGCCGGCAACATCGCGTTCCTGCGCGAGGATGTTGGCCGCCACAACGCGCTCGACAAGCTCGTCGGCGCGGTTGCCACCGCAGGGCTCGATCCCGCCAAGGGCTTCCTTGTTCTCACCAGCCGCGTTTCGGTCGAGATGGTCCAGAAGGCGGCAGCCCTCGGCGTCGAGATCATCGTCGCCGTATCCGCGCCGACGGCGCTGGCACTCCGCGTCGCCGAGACGGCCGGCATCACGCTGGTTGCGATCGCGCGTCCAGACGCCTTTGAAATTTTCACCCATCCGAACCGCATTGCCGCGCAATCGGCCGAAGAGAAACGCGAAGAGGCTCCCGCCCATGCACTCCCCTAACGACACGCTGGTTCGCATGGCCAATCAGATCGGCAAGTTCTTCTCGGCCCAGGGTGAGGAGCGTGCGGTCGCGGGCATCGCCGACCACGTTAAGAAGTTCTGGGAACCGCGCATGAAGAAGCAGATCTTCGCGTACCTGGATGAAGGCGGCGAGGGATTGACCCCGCTGACGTTGAAGGCGCTGCAGTCGTTGAAAACGGCGATGCACGGCAAGTCGACGGCCGCGGAAGCGCTGGCTGCGGCCCAGGCGGCCTCGCAGGGCGGTGCGCCGAATAAGGTCGCCGCGCCGCAGCCGGCCCATCAGGCGAAGGCGAAGGCGAAGGCGAAGGCCGGTAGCAACGGCAAGAGTGCCCGCCGCTAAAGTGAATTGCGCACGACAATCTGACGGAACCAACGCGCATCCCTAAGTAGGGCTGAGCGTTGACGCTCCGCATCCGCGTGTCCGACAGTGCTGGAAATTGTTGGAGGTCATCATGATCACTGCTGTCTCGCGCGTCGTTCTCGCGTCCGCGCTCGGAGCCTTCGCACTCCTTCTGCCAGTTGCCGGCGCCCATGCCGAGAAGCGCAAGATCGTCGTGACTGCCGTCGAGCCCAAGGGTGGCGTTACCGTCGACAAGGAGCCGTTCCCGACGACGCCGCTGCCCGAAGGTGGCGGCTACGTTTTGAAGAAGCCCGACGACAAGGGACGATGGGAGGTTGCGGTTTACGTGTTCGAGCCGCGTCAGATCTTCGTCGATGAAGGCGACGAGGTCACGCTGGAGTTTGTCGGCATCAACGGCGCCAATCACCCGATCACGATCGAAGCCTACGGGCAGGCATTCGAGCTGAAGCGCGGCCACGTCAACACGGTGACATTCACAGCCGACAAGCCCGGTCGCCACAGCATCATCTGCTCGGCCCATCTGCCGACCATGGTGTCCGAGCTGATCGTCGCCCCGAAGAAGTAAGCGCTAGGCAGCCGATCTGCCGCCGACAGCCTTCTGCTTGCGCTTGAACGAAATCAGATTCTGATGCCGCTTCAGAATGCGCTCGATGGCGCTTTTTTTCGAAGAACTCGCTGCCATCGGAGACACGAACTTGCTGGCAATCGCCACGAGCTCAGCAACAGCCGCGTTGTTGAGTTCTTCGAGGATCGGCAGAAACTTCTCGTCGTCGCCGAGCGCCTGCTCTTTGTTCTGATCATGGGGAGCGTAGGTGCGCGTCGCCGTGCGCGCAACCAAAGAGTGAAGCGCAAGCTGCAACGGTTTTCAAAATTGAAGGAAACCTAAGCCGCGGGTTGGTGCTCGGCGCCCGTCGGCGGCGGGCCGATCTTGTCGAGCTCCTCGTACTCCGCATCGGTGTAAACGCGTGACCGCGTGAGGAAGCGCACACCCTCGGGCGCCTCGAGCGAGAAACCTGAACCGCGCCCCGGCACCACGTCGATAATGAGATGCGTCTGCTGCCAGTAATCGAACTGGGCCGCACCCATGTAGAACGGCTGCCCACCGATCTCGCCGAGATAGACGTCCTGCGCGCCGACCTTGAACTCGCGCCGCGGGTAGCACATCGGTGCGCTGCCGTCGCAGCATCCGCCCGATTGATGGAACATCAACGGCCCATGGAGAGACACGAGCTTCGCAATCATGGCTTCGGTTTCCGGCGTTGCCGTAACACGTTCGACCACATCGACCTCCCTTGGCCCTTCTGCGAAGGCCCGCAAATTCCGGCGGCTTCCAGGCTTACCCTGGCACCTTGTCCTCGGACGGTACCACGATTGCGAAGATGTCCGCCAACGCCGCAAGCGCGCCGTTGTGCACGGCCTCCGCCGGCAGAGCGCCGCCCAGCGGATTGGGTAGCGCCCGCGTCGCCGTCGCATTGCCGACCACCGTCGTGCGGTAACCGTGGTTGAACGCGGCACGCGCCGTCGAGTTCACGCATACGTGGGTCATGAAGCCCGCGATCACAAGATCGCTGACGCCGAGCCGCTTTAATTCCGCGTCGAGATCGGTCTGCTCGAATGACGAAGGGAAGGCCTTGGTGATGACCTTCTCGCCCGCTGCCGGCGCGACCACGTCGGCGATGGTGCCGATCGGCGCTGCGACATCGTAAGGGCTGCCGGGGCCGGCGTCGTGTTGGATGTGAATGACCGGCGCGCCGGCGTCTCGCGCCCGCTTGAGCAACTTGGCGCACTCCTTCAGCGCGGGCTCGACGCCCTCGAGCTGCATGATCCCTTCACGATAGGTGTTCTGGCAGTCGATCAGCACCAGCGCGGATTTCGCGAGCGGTGCCGGCGTGTCGGGCAAGGCCAGCAGTGAGCGCAGAGTGGGGCGTGCGTCGGTCGTCATGTTTCTGTCTCCGGAAAAGGAAGCGACGGCGGTGCGCCGGCCGCAAGAATGGCGTTGGCATCCCAAACGCGCTTGGTCGGACGGGTGCGTTTGCCAAGCGTGAAATGCAAGCCTCGCGGACCCTCGAGCGAAAAACCAGGGCCGATCCCGTGCCCGACATCGAGGATCATGACGCTGCCACGCCAGTAATCGGCCTCGCTTGTCATCAGGAACACCGGCACCTCTTCGACCGTGCCGATCAACTCGTCGCGCGCCCCGATTCTGAGCTCGCGGGCCTTTAAACAGATCACCGTAACGCCGTAGCTGCCCGAAGCGTGAATGCAGAGCGTCCCGTGCTCGCTTTTGAGTTCTTCAATGAGCGCGCGCGCCTGAGGCGTCGCCATGACGGTGGGCATGCTGGCAGCTGATCCTCGAAAGGGGGATTGAAATGGACCCGATGTGCAAACAGCGCGGCCTTTCGGCCGCGCTGCTGCAAGGTGGGAACCTGCTTCTAGGACCTGGCCGGGCCCTAGAAGAAGCCGAGAGCCTTCGGGCTATAGGAAACCAGCATGTTCTTGGTCTGCTGGTAGTGATCGAGCATCATCTTGTGGGTCTCGCGACCGATACCCGACTGCTTGTAGCCACCGAACGCGGCGTGCGCCGGGTAGAGGTGGTAGCAGTTGGTCCATACGCGGCCGGCCTGGATCGCGCGGCCGAAGCGATAGGCGCGGGTACCGTTGCGGGTCCACACGCCGGAGCCGAGGCCATAGAGCGTATCGTTGGCGATGGCGAGTGCTTCCTCGTCGGTCTTGAACGTGGTCACCGAGACGACCGGTCCGAAGATCTCTTCCTGGAACACGCGCATCTTGTTGTTGCCGGCGAGGATGGTCGGCTTGACGTAATAGCCTTCCGCGGTCTCGCCTTCGATGATCGCCCGCTCGCCGCCGGTCAGAACCTTGGCGCCTTCGTCACGGCCGATCTGGATGTAGGACAGGATCTTCTCGAGCTGGTCGTTCGAGGCCTGCGCGCCGATCATGGTCGAGGCATCGAGCGGATGACCCTGCTTGATCTTCTGCACGCGGGCGACCGCGCGCTCGATGAAGCGCTCGTAGATCGATTCATGCACCAGCGCCCGCGACGGGCAAGTGCAGACCTCGCCTTGGTTGAGCGCGAACATCGCGAAGCCTTCGAGCGCCTTGTCGAAAAACTCGTCGTCGGCGTCGGCAACGTCGGCGAAGAAGATGTTCGGGCTCTTGCCGCCGAGTTCGAGCGTGCAGGGGATGATGTTCTCGGAGGCGTACTGCATGATGAGACGGCCGGTCGTCGTCTCGCCGGTGAACGCGATCTTGGCGATGCGCTTGTTCTGGGCGAGCGGCTTGCCGGCTTCGACGCCGAAGCCGTTGACGACGTTGAGCACGCCTGCGGGCAGGATGTCGCCGATGAGATCCATCAGCACCATGATGCTCATGGGCGTCTGCTCGGCGGGCTTCAGCACGACGCAGTTGCCGGCGGCGAGAGCGGGAGCCAGCTTCCAGCAGGCCATCAGCAGCGGGAAGTTCCAGGGAATGATCTGGCCGACGACGCCAAGCGGCTCATGGAAGTGGTAGGCGACGGTGTCGTGGTCGATTTCGGCGATCGAGCCTTCCTGCGCGCGGAGGCAGCCGGCGAAATAGCGGAAGTGATCGATGGCGAGCGGAAGATCGGCAGCGGTCGTTTCGCGGATCGGCTTGCCGTTGTCGAGCGTCTCGACCATGGCGAGCAGCTTGAGGTTGCTCTCCATCTTGTCGGCGATCTTGAGCAACACGCGGGCGCGCTCAGTCGGAGAAGCCTTGCCCCAGGTGTCCTTGACCTTATGGGCGGCGTCGAGCGCAAGCTCGATGTCCTCGGCCGACGAGCGGGCGATGTCGCACAGCGGCTTGCCGGTGACCGGCGTGAGATTGGTGAAATACTGGCCCTTGACCGGGGCCACCCACTGGCCGCCGATGAAGTTGTCATAGCGGGGGCGGATACGGATCTGCTGAGAGAGCTCGTTCAATGCCTGTTGAATCATGGGCATCCTCCTTGGGGGTACGATCATCCAGGTGCGCCCGGAAGGCGGGCCTGGTTCTTTTTTATCTGACTAGGGTGCAGTTTAATTAGAGAGGCGCACGACGAACGTCTATACGCCAAAGGTCCTAGTTTCCCGTCGCATTTTCGTGATCACGGTCAGCGTAAAGACACGCCTTAAATAGCCCTTTGATTGTGAAAAGAATAAGCCGGTATCGAACATCTGAGAACGCACGATGTGGGGATCGCCTGAGGGACGCGTCGCGTTCGCATCTGCACAACGATCCGTTGCCTAAGACATAGGCGCTCGGCGTCCGGAAGTTAGCCTTGAAGGCCGTGCCTCTCTCACCGACACTTCCGCCCATGAACCTGAAAGCCGACATCGAGCCTGGGGCGTCTTCGGGCGGCGTCTTGGCCGCGCTGGGATTGGCCGGCCATCCGAAGGGGCTCGGCGTACTGTTCTTCGCCGAGTTGTGGGAACGCTTCTCCTATTACGGGATGCGCGCCCTCCTGGTGCTGTTCATGGTGGCCCCTGCAGCCGAAGGCGGGCTGGGCATGACGGCGGCCGAGGCGGCGCTGGTCTACGGCAACTACACGATGGCCGTTTACCTCCTGTCGATCCCTGGCGGTGTGGCCGCCGATACCATCCTGGGCGCCAGGGCCGCGGTTTTGCTCGGCGGCGCAATGATTGCGGCTGGCCATTTTACGCTCGCCATTGCCCATCCCTGGACGCTCTATGCCGGTCTGATCCTGGTCGCGCTGGGAACGGGCCTCTTCAAGCCGAGCATCAGCGCCCTTGTCGGCGGTCTTTACGGCGCGAGCGATGCCCGCCGCGACGCTGGTTTCTCGCTGTTTTACATGGGCATCAACATCGGCGGCTTCATTGCGCCGCTGGTAACGGGATTTCTGGCCCAGAGCCCGGCCATGAAAAGCTGGCTCTCTGAGCGCGGTTTCGATCCGATCGAGAGCTGGCACTGGGGCTTCGCCGCCGCCGGTGTCGGTATGGTGATTGGTCTTCTCATACTGGCCCTGGGCCGTACCCTGCCACAGGCCGTTCCGGACGCACTGCAACATGACGAGCGCGGGGAGCAAACGCCAAACCCCATCCTCGCCCTCGTCGCCGTAACCGGCGGAACGTTGGCCCTGATGGCACTGATCCTTCTCTCGGATCGCGAAGGCTTCGAGTTCCTGCGCTGGGCATATGTTCTCGTGCCGGCGGCCGTTGCATTCTGGCTCTCGCTCTCGCTGGAGGACGAGCAAAGACGCTATGGCGCGATGTTCGTGCTCTTGATCGGTGCGGTGATCTTCTGGGCCATCTTCGAGCAGGCAGGCGTCACCATCGCGCTGTTCGCCGATCAACTCACACGATCCGAGATCGCCGGCTTTGCGTTTCCGTCGGCGTGGTTTCAGTCCCTCAATTCCCTGTTTGTGATCCTGCTCGCGCCGTTGTTCGCAGCGCTCTGGATGAAGCTCGGGGAGCGCCAGCCGTCGAGCCCGGTGAAGTTCGGCCTCGGGCTGACGTTTCTCGCCCTGTCGTTCGTGCTGATGGTGCCGGCATCGATCGGGGCTGCTGAGGGACGCGTGAGCCCGTGGTGGCTTGTCGGGCTGTTCTTTCTGCAGACGGTCGGCGAGATGCTGCTGAGCCCGGTCGGGCTCGCGACCATGACGCGCCTCGCACCCGCGCGTGCCGTCGGCCTCGCGCTCGGCATCTGGTTCCTGGGCGCGGCGCTGGGCAACAAGCTTGCCGGCGTATTCGCAACAGGCTTCCAATCGGCCGAACCGCAAGCGCTCGCTGGCAGCTTCTTGTGGCAAGCGGGTCTCGCCGGCCTCGCCGCACTCGCGTTCTTCGCCCTCACGCCCTGGATCAGAGGGCTGATGGGCTCAGTTCGATAAGGATGAGATGGACTCAGCGCGCTGCGTTGAAACGCGCGAAGCCGGCGTCGAGGTCGGCGATGAGATCGGAAACCTCGTCGAGCCCGATATGCAACCTGAGGGCCGGCCCTTCTGCGGACCAGGTGGTCGCCGTGCGATAGCGCTTCGGATTGAATGGAATTATGAGGCTTTCGAAGCCGCCCCAGGAATAGCCCATCCCGAACAGCTCGAGCCCGTCGAGCAGGGCCGCGAGCGCCTTGCGCGGAGCCGGCTTCAGGATCACCGAGAACAGCCCGGATGCGCCATCGAACTGCGCCTTCCAGAGCGCATGACCAGGATCGGAGGGAAGCGCAGGATGCAGCAGACGTTCGACCTCCGGGCGGCCCTGCAACCATTCCGCGACGGCAAGTCCCGAGCGCTGGTGACGTTCGAGCCGGACCGAAAGCGTTCTGAGCCCACGCAGGCCGAGGAACGTCTCCTCGGTGCCGGGGCAGCCGCCGAGCGTGGCGCGGGCATCTTCGACGAGTTGCGCCGTGCGCTCGTTGGCGGTGATCGCGCCCAGCATGGCGTCCGCATGTCCGACGATGTACTTGGTGCAGGCCGTGATCGAGACGTCGACGCCGTGCTCGAGCGGCCGGAAGTAGAGCGGCGTCGCCCAGGTGTTGTCCATCAGCACGAAGAGATCGCGCGCTTTCGCGGCTTTGACGATGGCACCGATATCCTGCATCTCGAACGTCAGCGAGCCTGGGCTCTCGGTGAACACGAGCCGCGTATTGGGCTGGATGAGATCAGCGATGCCCGCTCCGATCAGCGGATCGTAGTAGGTTGTGGAAACGCCGAGGCGCGCGAGCAGCGTATCGCAGAAACGCCGCGTTGGCTGATAGACGCTGTCGACCATCAGGATGTTGTCGCCGGCCTTGACGAAGGCCAGGATGGCGGTCGTGACGGCCTGATAGCCCGAAACCGTGAGCAGCGTGCGCGCACCGCCTTCCAGACGGCAGAGCGCGTCTTCGAGCGCAGCCGTCGTCGGCGTACCGTGGCGGCCATATTTGTAGGGCTGCGCATCGTAGGCTTCGATCGCGTCCAGCGTAGGGAAGATTACGGTCGAGCCGCGATAGACCGGCGGATTGACGAAACCGTGCTGTTGCGCCGGATCGCGGCCATTGTGCAACACGGCGGTCGCGGGATGGCGGGTCGCGCCGGAGCCCTTCTTGGGTTTCGTCATGAAATCATTTCCTTGGCTAGCGGTGCCGGCCGAAGTCCCCGTTGAAAAACAAAGGGCACCGAGCGCCCTTTGACGCAACTTCCCACTGCGGTCAAGGGCTTGACCATCCTTCCGCAACGCGGGATGTGTGGTCAGGGAGACGTGTACGTTCAGATCTCCCCCCTTTGCGGCCCCGCAAAGGTACATGAAATTCGTCCCGGCCCGCCATAGCGCATGGTTCCGCCGATGACAGTCTGCTGAACCGGAGGCTCTTATCTGTGAACGCTGATCGCCAGAAGTCCGATCGCGCTCATCGGAGCCCGAAGGCCTACGGGATCGCGGCACTCCTGACCGCGGCTGCGGTGCTCTTTGCACCGGTAGCGAAGGCGACGACGTTGGATGACGTCAAAGCGCGCGGGCACCTGGTTTGCGGCGTCACCGAAGATGCGCAGGGCTTCGCGAGCGTCGCGCCCGGTGGCGCTTGGACCGGTTTCGACATCGACTTCTGCGGAGCTGTTGCGGCGGCTGTTCTCGGGCGCAAGGATGCGGTCAAGTATCGTGTCGTCTCGCCGTCTAACCGCATCCAGGCGCTGGTCTCCGGCGAGGTCGATTTGCTGCCGCGCGCCAACGGGCGGACGCTCTCGCGCGACACCGAGCACGGCATCCGCTACGTCGAGACGCTGTTTCATGAAGGTCAGGGCTTTCTCGTCAGACGGGGTTATGCCGTCGCAAGCGTGCTGGAACTATCGGGCGCATCCGTTTGCGTGATGGGCGGAACGCGGGCCGAGCAAGCGCTGCAAGGGTACTTCCAGTCCCGCAAGATGCGTTTCGAACTGGTGCTTCACCAGCGCTGGGCGGACGCCGCGAAATCCTATGCGGACGGCGGCTGCACGCTGTTGACCGGCGACCTCTCCGCCCTGGCCGCGGAGCGCAGCCGCCTCGTCAATCCGGCCGATCACACCATCCTGCCGGAACTGATCGCCAAGGAAATGCTGGGGCCGGTCGTCCGCCAGGGCGACGAGCAGTGGTTCTCCATCGTACGGTGGACGCTCGAAGCTCTCATCGACGCCGAGGAGCTTGGCATCGCGAGCAGCAACGCCGACGCGCTGCGTGAAAGTACGAACATCGATGTTCGCCGGTTTCTCGGGCTTGAGGCCGATCTTGGCCAGTCCATGGGATTGACGCGCGACTGGAGCTACCAGGTCGTGAAGCAGAGCGGAAACTACGGTGAGATATTCGAACGCAACGTCGGCGTGCGCTCGCCGCTCGGCCTCGAACGCGGCGTCAACAACCATTGGACCAAAGGAGGGCTGATGTCGGCGGCCCCGTTGCGCTGACATGACGCCGAACGCGAGGCATCGCCGATGACAGGAAAGCACCGATGAAGGAGCCCTGCACGTGAGCGCAACGCTTGTTGCCGTCGCGGGGCTCGCAGTCGCCGCGATCGAGATCGATGGTCTCGCTGGCGCAATTCTTCTGCTGCTGCCGTTGGCCGTTCTCCTGATCGTCGTTATCCGCACCCTGCGCACGCCAGAGCCTCAGCCCATCGGACAGTCCAAGATAATGAGTGCAATGCATACCGAGGCGCTGCCGCAATCCACCGGGGTCGACGAGCCTGCAGCCGAGGCTGTCGTGGCGGACGTTGTGCCGCGCAAGCCCGAAGGCGCCGCATCGGATTGGCAGGTACGCATCGAGGCCGCCGAGGCCGCGAAGGATCTGCCGACGGTTGCGAGCGCCTATCTGGCATTCGCGAGAGAGGAGATTGCGGTCGGAGAGACGGCGCGCGCCGCAGAGCACCTGCGCTCGAGTGTTCGCGCGGCGGCGAAGGGCAAGCTCGCGTCCATACAAGCCGAAGCGCGCCTGGAGTTGGCTGAGCTGGCCCGCGCGGCTGGTGATCTGACGACGGCGTGCGAGCATTGGCAGATTGCGCGCGGCTTGTTCCATCAGTTGCAGCAGGCGGCCGAGCTTGGCGAGACCGAGAAGCTCATGCAGCGCCACGGCTGCCCCACCGATTGGGTCCTGAACGATTTCTGATGCAACGCAACGGCAGGCGAAAACGCTTCCTGCCGGCTGTCCCTCTAATTCATCACTAGCTCGACTTGCGTCGTCTCGCCGTTGGTGAGGGTGATCTCGCGCTGGAACACACGGCCCTGCGATTTCGCAATCACCGTATAGCTCCCGGGCGCCAGGATGTGGGTCGGCAGTGCGCCGACGCTTTCCTTCACTTCTTCGCCCTGTGGGGT
>VFQR01002844.1_pt1 | contig 10430 bp, 7 predicted proteins | sample 3512321 | NCBI WGS metagenome assembly VFQR01 (sample SAMN10412374, study PRJNA504923) | tailings metagenome | isolation source: Relicate 3 Philex TSF1 revegetated site | place: Philippines: Tuba, Benguet | collected 2017-08-29
AAACAAGACGCCTCATGAATGCGTCCCCGTTGAGCGGAAGTGCGCGCAGTTTAAGGGAGGTTTGGGAAACGGGGATAAGGGTGCGTAAGTGGATGAAAATCCAGCGAATGTTTTAACCAGTCGTCCCCGCGAAAGCGGGGACCCATACGCCCAGCGCTAATTTTTCTTCGGGAGGCTATGGGTCCCGGCTCGCGCCTTGCTTCGCTCGGCTTGGCCGGGATGACAATCGAGATAGTCCGCGACGTGGCTACGCGTGACGGCGCGGGCGACTCGGCATTCAATGGCGGCGATGGAGATGCAACGCAGATTCTTTTCGGTCACCGGCCTGCTGCTCGCGGCGGAAGCCTTCGCGGTCTGGGCGGTATTCGCGCTGCCGCGCTTTACGGGCCGCGCAACCATCCGCGAAGCGTGGGACAGTGAGCCGTACTGGATGTTCGGAATCCCGGTATTGCTCGGCTCGCTGGCGCTCGCCGGTGCCTTGAGCCGGAAGCCCGTGTGGCTGCTCGCGGCCTATGCCGCGATCGGCCATGCGCTGGCGGTGGCGCTGATCGCGAAGGACGGTGCCAGCCTCGGCCTGCTGCCGCTGACGATTGTCCTCGTCGGCTTGCCGCTGTTCGCACTCTTCGCCGCCGCCGCGTGGCTCGGGCGGAAGGCGCGGGGAGTGATCTGAATAAGTTTTTTCGTCATGCCCGGCCTTGTGCCGGGCATCCACGTCTTTGGGCGGGTCGACATTGTAAGACGTGGATGGCCGGGACAAGCCCGGCCATGACGGAGAAGCGTGGTCCGCGACGTGGCTGCGCGTGCACGCGCCGCCCCTCGTACCGAAGTCGGGTTTACCCGACTTCGGCAGTAACAGACCGAGACGGGGTGGAGTTTAAGGGAGGTTCGGAGGAGGGGGATAAGTTGGATCAATATTATAGTTTGGAGCGACACACCCAATGGTTGTAAGGTGTGAACAAAGGGTAGTGTCATGGAATTTATCAGGCTCTTAAACAGAATTTTTCATTCGAATTTGTCTTTCGAAAGAAAAGTTATTCGCGCTTATTTCGTCGGGCTCATTTTCATCGGCTTTCTTGTATTAGCAACATTACTAGGAGCACTTCCGGTGATGTCTGCTTTCGACCGAGTTCGTGATCAAGAAATTACGCTAGAACTTGCGGTTCGAATGACCCCATATTTTCTGGCCTCTTTCGCTGTTTATTTCATTTCTTTTTCAATACTAGGCCCTTTAATTTTGAGGCGCCTTGACCGTTTTGTTCTTAGACCAAGTCGTAATTGGAGTTCAGAAGAATCAATAAGTGAATCAGTTTCAGCAACCGAGAGATTAGTTGCGACTACGGGCGATGTGTTGGTTCGAGATTTTAAATTGCGGATTGAAAATGAGATTCAAGATGCTGTTGAGCGACTTTCGAACTCGTCTGATGCGCTAATAAAAGAAAAAATTGCCGAGCGAATTGATGAAAAAGTCGGAGACGATATCGTTTCAATACTGGGATCAAAATTAGCTGAACAAACTGAACAGGCTCATCAATTAAATATTTTGAGACAAGAATCCTTTGATCGTTTTGTGCAAATGCGAAACCGAGCATTGCAATATGCTGAAGCAGCTCGGAAGCAAGCGGCTAATTTTCGAAGAATTGGAATAGCGCTTGCTTTAGGGGGTCTTGGAGTTTTGGGTTACGTCTTTTTTGCTAACCATCAACAGTTCGCGAATGATCAAACGTTGCTTGAGAAGAAAGTAAACTGGACGATTCTTTTCATAAAGCATGGTCCTAGCTATGCATTTGTTGCTCTATGCGAATTTTTAGCTCTAATAATGTTTCGGTATCAATCCAAGGCATTAGAATATATGCGCTATTTCTCAAATGAGAGTACAAATATCGACGCTAGACATATAGCGTTCGCATCCGGCTTAAAGCTTTTAGACAAAACACGTCTGTCCAAATTAATTGAGAGGCTTGAAGCTACCGAACGAAACTTTCTGATCGGAAAGGACCAGCGCACTTTAGAATTGGCCAATAACGAAAACGAAGACAGGTTGCTCGAAAAAGTAAGAAAATTGACTTCTATAACGCGGGGCCATGATTTCGAGATTGAAAGTTCTTCATCAAAGACTTCGCGAAAGAAGGTAACGTAAATTCTTGCGGGTTGAGTTAGCTGCTCAAACTACTCCGCGGCCACGCTCCGCTTCTTCGCCTTGCCTGCCCGCGCCAGCACCGGCTTGAGAAACTCGCCTGTGTAGCTCTTTTTCACCCGCGCGACTTCTTCCGGCGTGCCGGTGGCGACGATTTCGCCGCCGGCGTCGCCGCCTTCGGGGCCGAGGTCGATGATCCAGTCAGCGGTCTTGATCACATCCAGATTGTGCTCGATCACCGCGACGGTGTTGCCGTTGTCCACCAGCTCATGCAGCACTTCCAGCAGTTTCGCGACGTCGTGGAAGTGCAGGCCGGTGGTCGGCTCGTCCAATATGTACAAAGTCCGGCCGGTGGCGCGCTTGGACAATTCCTTCGCGAGCTTCACGCGCTGCGCTTCGCCGCCTGATAGTGTGGTCGCCTGCTGGCCGATGTGAATGTAGCCCAGACCAACGCGCGAAAGCGTCTCCAGAGTTTTTCGAATGGACGGCACCGCGGAGAACAGCTCCAGCCCTTCGTCCACCGTCATGTCGAGCACGTCCGCGATGGATTTACTCTTGAACGTCACGTCGAGCGTTTCGCGGTTGTAGCGCTTGCCCTTGCAGACATCGCAGGTGACGAACACATCCGGCAGGAAGTGCATCTCGATCTTGATGACGCCGTCGCCCTCGCAGGCCTCGCAGCGGCCGCCTTTCACGTTGAACGAGAAGCGGCCCGGCTCGTAGCCGCGCGCCTTCGCTTCCGGCAGGCCCGCGAACCAGTCGCGGATGGGGGTGAAGGCGCCCGTGTAGGTGGCGGGGTTCGAGCGCGGCGTGCGCCCGATGGGCGACTGGTCGATGTCGATGATCTTGTCGATGTGTTCGAGGCCTTCGATCTTGTCAAAAGGCGAGGGCGGCTCGGTGGCGTCGTTCAGCTTGCGCGCGACGGCCTTGTAGAGCGTGTCGATCAGCAGGGTGGACTTGCCGCCGCCCGACACGCCGGTGATGCAGGTGAACAGGCCAAGCGGAATTTCCGCGTCAACGTTTTTCAGGTTGTTGCCGCGCGCGCCTCGAACCCGGATCGCGCGCTTCGGGTTCGCCTTGCGCCGTTCCGGGAGCGAGATTTCGAGTTCACCCGACAGATATTTGCCGGTGATGGATTCTTTCGCGCGGATGATGTCGTCGGTGCTGCCGCGTGCGATGATCTTGCCGCCGTGGATGCCGGCGCCGGGGCCGATGTCCACGAGAAAATCCGAGGTGCGGATCGCGTCCTCGTCGTGCTCGACCACGATCACGGTATTGCCGAGATCGCGCAGACGCTTGAGGGTTTCCAGCAGCCGCGCGTTGTCGCGCTGGTGCAATCCTATGGATGGTTCATCCAGCACATAGAGCACGCCGGTGAGACCCGAGCCGATCTGCGAGGCGAGGCGAATGCGCTGGCTCTCGCCGCCCGACAGCGTGCCGGATGCGCGCGACAGCGTCAGATAGTCGAGGCCGACATCGACGAGGAAAGTCAGCCGTTCGTTCACCTCTTTCAGCACGCGCGCGCCGATCTCCTTCTGCTTCTGCGTGAGCTGCTTCGGCAGGTCCGCGAACCATGTGCGCGCGTGGCGCACCGATAGTTCGGAAACTTCGCCGATATGTTTCTTGCCGATCTTGACCGCGAGCGCCTCGGGCTTGAGCCGGTGCCCGTTGCAGGTCTTGCACGGGATGGTCGCGAAATAGCGTTCCAGATCCTCGCGCGCCCAGTCGCTTTCGGTTTCCTTCCAGCGGCGCTCGAGATTGACGACGACGCCCTCGAACGGCTTCTTGGTTTCGAATTTGCGCGAGCCGTCGTTGTAGACGAATTTCACCTCGTCCTCGCCGGTGCCGAACAGGATCACATCGCGCACGGCCTTGGAGAGTTTGCCCCACGGATCGTTGAGCGAGAATTTGTATTTGCGCGCGAGCGCCTCCAGCGTCTGCTGGTAGTAGGGCGACGGCGACGACTGCCGCGACCACGGAGCGAGTGCGCCGCCGCGCAGCGTCTTGGAATCGTCCGGTACCACAAGCTGCGGATCGATTTCCTTTTCCACGCCCAGACCATCGCAGGCCGGGCAGGCGCCATGCGGCGAGTTGAATGAAAACAATCGCGGCTCGATCTCTGTGATGGTGAAGCCGGAGACGGGGCAGGCGAACTTGGAAGAAAAGATGATGCGGTTCTGGTTGTCGAGATCGCCGCGCTTCATGCCCTTCTCCCTCTCCCCGCTTGCGGGGAGAGGGTCGGGGTGAGGGGTCTTGCCCGGACGAGATTTCCCCTCACCCGACGCGCTGCGCGCGTCGACCTCTCCCCGCGTGCGGGGAGAGGTGTCAGGATCGGCGAGTTCGACAATCGCGATGCCTTCCGCGAGCTTCAGCGCCGTCTCGAAACTTTCCGCCAGCCGCTGCGCGATGTCCGGGCGCACGACGAGCCGGTCCACCACCACGTCGAGGTCATGCTTCAGTTTCTTATCGAGGCTCGGCGCTTCGGAAATCTCGTAGAATTTTCCGTCGATCTTCACGCGCTGGAAGCCGCGCTTCTGGAAATCCGCGAGGTCTTTCCTGTATTCGCCCTTGCGGCCGCGCACGACGGGGGCCAGCAGATAGATGCGCGTGCCTTCCTTCATCGCGAGCACCTTGTCCACCATCTGCGAGACGGTCTGGCTTTCGATGGGCAGGCCGGTGGCGGGCGAATAGGGCACGCCGACGCGCGCCCACAACAGGCGCATGTAGTCGTAGATTTCCGTGACGGTGCCGACGGTGGAGCGCGGATTGCGCGAGGTGGTTTTCTGTTCGATGGAGATTGCCGGTGACAGGCCATCGATGCGGTCCACGTCCGGCTTCTGCATCATCTCCAGAAATTGCCGCGCATAGGCCGAGAGCGACTCCACATAGCGCCGCTGGCCTTCGGCATAGATCGTGTCGAAGGCGAGCGAGGATTTGCCGGAGCCGGACAGGCCGGTGAACACGACGAGCTGATCGCGCGGAATGTCGAGATCGACGCCCTTCAGATTGTGTTCGCGGGCGCCTCGTACGGAGATCACGCGGGAGTCGGAATCGGAACGGCGGGGGGCGCGGGGCTTGTCGGTCACTGTGGGTGCTCGGCCTGAATGTCGTCTGAAGCGATGCCTGCAAGCACCTGCTGACTTAGGGACTTAAGACTTGGAACATAGGAAGAACGCGAGGCTTCCGCCAGTGCCTTGCAGCATTGGGGATAAGCCATTTGCCCGCATCGGGTTGCGATGGCTCGCAGACGATGGAACCTGGCCGCCCGGCCATTCGTTGCCAGCGCGAACTCCCGATTTAGAGGGCATCCCATGGCAACGCGTGCGTATTGGTCCGGCCGCATCCGGCTGGCGCTGGTTTCGATCCCCGTCCAGCTCATCCCGGCGACCAAATCCTCCTCCAAGATCAGCTTCAATCAGGTCCACAAACCGAGCGGCAAGCGCATCCGCTACGAGAAGGTCGTGCCCGGAATCGGGCCGGTGGATACGGACGACATCGTGAAGGGCTACGAGGTCGACAAGGGCAAATACGTTTTGCTCGAGGACAAGGAAATCGAGGACGTGAAGCTCGAAGCCAAGAAAAGCGTCGAGTTGGTCCAGTTCGTGGACCAGCACGAAATCGATCCGATCTATTTCGAGCGGCCGTTTTTCGTGTTGCCGGACGAGGACAACGAGGACGGCGTCGAGGCCTATGTGGTGCTGCGCGACGCGCTGAAGAAGGCGAAGAAGATCGGCCTCGGCCAGATCGTGGTGCGCGGGCAGAGTTCGCTCATTGCGCTGAAAGCATGCGGCAAGGGCCTGCTGATGGAAACGCTGCGCTATGCCGACGAGGTGCAGAAAGCCGACAAGGCATTTTCCGATATTCCAAAGGCCGATCCCGGCAAGGATCTGGTCGAAATGGCGAGCGAACTGATCGAGCGCAAATCCGGCAAATTTGACCCGGCGGCGTTCAAGGACAAATATCAGGTAGCACTGCGCGAACTGATCGATGCCAAGATGGAGAAACGTGCACCGCAGGCGATCGAGGAGCCGGAGCGCGGTTCGAACGTGATCGACCTGATGGAGGCCCTGAAGCGCAGCGTCGGCAAGGAAGGCAAGGGCGGCAAGAAACCTGCGAAGGCTTCCGGCAAATCCGCCGCGAAATCCGCTTCCAAGAGCGTGAAGAAATCCAGGCGCAAGGCCGCGTGAGGCTGAATGCTGAAGGAGCGCGACCGCCTAAAGACCTATCGGGAAAAGCGTGATTTTTCGCGCACGTCCGAGCCGTTGGGCGGCGCGGTCAAAACGGGCAGGAAACTCAAATACCTGATCCAGAAGCATGCGGCCTCGCGGCTGCATTATGATTTTCGTCTGGAATGGAACGGCACGCTGCTGAGCTGGGCCATTCCGAAAGGCCCGAGCGAAAATCCCGACGAAAAGCGCCTTGCCGTGCATGTCGAGGACCATCCGGTCGAATACGGAAAATTCGAAGGCACCATACCCAAGGGCGAATATGGCGGCGGTACCGTCATGTTGTGGGACCGCGGCACCTGGATGCCTAACCAGGATGTCGATGAGGCGCTCGCGAAGGGAAAAATCAGTTTTCAGCTTCACGGCGAGCGGCTGCGCGGCAACTGGGCGCTGGTGCGTCTCCGCAAGCGCAGCGCAAAAGACAAGGACAACTGGCTGCTGATCAAGGAAAACGACGACGAGGTGCGACGTAAAGGAAAGCTTTTCGTCGAGCGCGAACTGACCAGCGTCTCCACCGGCCGCACGATGGACGAGATCGCAGCTGGAAAGCGCGGCAAGAAAGTCTGGCATTCCGGCAGCAATAAAAAAAAAGACCAAAGCGCGCCGGACGAAAGCAGACGTAAAACGCAGCAACTGACCGGTCGCGCGCCGCCATTCGTTTCTCCGCAGCTTGCAACGCTCGTCGATGCGCCGCCTGCCGGAAAGGAATGGCTGCACGAAATCAAATATGACGGCTATCGGGCCATCGCCTCGCTCGGCGGCGGCGGCGTGAAAATCCGCACCCGCAACGGCCATGACTGGACCGACAAATTCCGCACGCTGACGCCGGCACTCTCGCGGCTTCCCTGCAAAAGCGCCTTGATCGATGGAGAAATCGCGGTCGCGGACAAGGAAGGGCACACGGATTTCGGCGCGTTGCAGGACGCGCTTTCATCCGGCAAGGGCGGCTTCGGCTACTACGTGTTCGACCTGCTCGAACTCGACGGCAAGGATCTGCGCAAGAAACCGCTGACCGCGCGCAAGGCCGCGCTCAAAAAACTCACGGCAGGATCGAAATGGCCGCTGTTTTATTCCGATCACATCGCGGGCGACGGCGACCGCGCTTTTGCCCATGCCTGCGATCTGAAACTCGAAGGGATCATCTCCAAACAGGCGGAGGCACCCTACAAATCCGGCCGCACGAAATCCTGGCTCAAAAGCAAATGCGGCATGGAGCAGGAATTCGTCATCATCGGCTGGCGGCCATCATCGAAAGCGGGCCGTCCGTTTTCGTCGCTACTGCTCGCCGTGCGTGACGAAGGTGAACTGCGTTATGCGGGCCGGGTCGGCAGCGGCTACACGGACACGAGCCTCGACAGTCTTTCCGCACTATTCAGGAAACACACGCGCAAGGACGCGCCGGTGAAGGAAGTGCCCCCATCGATCGCGCGGCAGGCGAAATTCCTCGCTCCGGTGCTGGTGGCGGAAATCGCGTTCCGCGGCTGGACTCGGGAAAATCTGGTGCGGCAGGGCAGTTTCAAAGGCTTGCGCGCCGACAAACCCGCGCGTGAAGTCGTAAGGGAGAAGCCCATGCCGAAAGCCCAGGCGGTGAACGTCGGAAGCTCGAAGGATGCCGTGGAAATCGCGGGCGTCCGCGTGACCCATCCCGAGCGCGTGCTGTTTCCCTCCCAGGGCATCACCAAGCGCGAGTTGATCGAGCACTATCTGAAAGTGGCGAAAGTCATGTTGCCTCACGTGGAGGGCAGGCCGCTCGCGCTCGTGCGCTGTCCGCGCGGTAGCGAAAAGGATTGCTTCTTCCAGAAACATGCCTCGGAAGGCTGGCCGGAGGATTTCCGCCGCATCAAAATCCGCGAGAAATCCGGCTCCGACGAATATATGTACATCGAGGACGAACGCGGTCTGGTCGCCGCCGCCCAGATGGGCGTGCTCGAATTGCATTTATGGGGCTCGCGCGCCGATGACGTCGAGAAACCCGACCGCATGGTGTTCGACCTCGACCCCGACGAGGGTTTGCCCTTCGCCAAGGTGAAAGACGCAGCGAAGGAACTCAAAGATCGCCTGAAGGACATTGGGCTTGAATCCTTCCACATGACGACGGGCGGGAAGGGCATCCATGTGGTGGTGCCGCTCGCGCGCAAACACACCTGGGACCAGCACCGGGATTTCGCGGAGGCGCTCGCACGCGTGATGGCGGAGGAAAGTCCGGAGCGTTACGTCGCCAACATGTCGAAGGCGCGCCGCAAGGGCAAAATCTTCATCGACTATCTGCGCAACCAGCGCGGGGCGACGGCGATCGCGCCGTACTCGTCGCGCGCGAAGGCCGGCGCCACCTTCGCGCTGCCGGTCGCGTGGTCCGCGCTGTCGCGTTTGCGCGACGCGCAGCCCGGACGGATCGGCAAGACGAAGATCGGCGCCGATCCATGGAAGGGCTATTTCAAATTGCGGCAGTCGCTGCCGCTCGCGAAAAAATCGTGCTGAAATTTTGTCGCCGCTCCGTCACTCGCCTGTCGCAATCAGGCGTTGCCCAAAGTCTTAATTTTATTGAGGAAAACGCCATTTTCCGCTGGGGAAAAATCGCGGACATTTGGAGAACATCGCCCCTTTTTCGGGAGCGTCCGGCTACCGCCGGCGGCTTGTGCAAAAGACTGTCCAAGCCGCTTGCCAGTGGAACGACTTGTCTATAGAACAAAAAGAGAACGCGACTTTTACCCCGGTCTGCGCACCCCCTGTGGAAAAAGCTTTAACAGGGGCGCCTTGGGAAGCGCCGGGCGGGGATTGCGTCTAGGGTGCCCGGAAAGCCCCATTGGGGCGCTTTCAGGCGGAAATTACGGAGCTTCTCATGGCCGGTAGCGTCAACAAGGTCATTCTGGTCGGCAATCTCGGTGCCGACCCTGAAATCCGCCGTACGGCCGACGGCCGGCCGATCGCGAACCTGCGCATCGCCACCTCCGAAAACTGGAAGGACAAGAATACGGGTGAGCGCCGCGAAAAAACCGAATGGCATCGCGTCGTGATCTTCAGCGAAGGCCTGTGCCGCGTGGTCGAGCAGTACCTGAAGAAGGGCGCCAAGGTTTACATCGAGGGCGCGCTGCAGACCCGCAAATGGACCGACAAGGAAGGCGTCGAACGCTATTCCACCGAGGTGGTCCTGCAGGGCTTCAACTCCACGCTCCAGATGCTGGACAGCCGCGGTGGCGGCGGATCGTCCGGCGACTTCGACGATGCGGGCGGCAGTTTCGGCTCCGAGGGACCGATGGCCGGCTCATCGCGCAAGCCCGCGGCTGTCGGCGGCGGCCGCCGCAGCGACATGGACGACGAAATTCCGTTCTGATCGCCTAAACTCTTTTTAACGGGGTAACTTTACGGAAACGGCCGCACCTGCGCGGCCGTTTTGCATTGCGTGATATTTTGCGGAGCTCGTTTCAAAGGATCATCCGCATGAATCTCGCGCCGCTCCTGACCGCCTCGCTTCCCATCAAGCTGCACGCCTTCGCCGCCATGGCCGCATTCGTGCTGGGACTGATCCAGATCGCGGCACCGAAGGGAACGCTGCCGCACCGGACACTGGGCTGGATCTGGGTGGCGCTGATGGTGGTGGTCGCCGTTTCGTCATTCTGGCTTCATGAAATCAAACTCTGGGGTCTTTGGAGCCCGATCCATCTGCTGTCGATCATGGTGCTGTGCCTGTTGCCGTATGCGGTGTGGCGCGCGCGGACCCACAAGGTTCGCGGCCATGCCATCACCATGGTGTCGATCTTCGTCGGCGGACTGATCATTGCCGGCATCTTTACGTTCGTGCCGGGGCGTCTCATGCACGACGTACTGTTCGGTGGATAAAATCCATTTAACCGATTGAATTATAAAGCTTATTCAGGCCACCAAACCGCCGCCATTTCTGGCTTTATCGGGCGGAATCAGCTACTCTTTTCCTTCAACTGATTTGCCGTTTTCCTCGCAAGGATAAGGCCTTTGGCCGAGACCGACACACCGCCGCCCGGAGGCGACAACCCTTCGGACATCAAGCCCATTTCGATCACCGACGAACTGCGCCGTTCGTATCTCGATTACGC
>VFQR01002846.1_pt1 | contig 10424 bp, 20 predicted proteins | sample 3512321 | NCBI WGS metagenome assembly VFQR01 (sample SAMN10412374, study PRJNA504923) | tailings metagenome | isolation source: Relicate 3 Philex TSF1 revegetated site | place: Philippines: Tuba, Benguet | collected 2017-08-29
CGCGACCTCGAAGGCGACCTTGGTCTTCAGTTCGCCGCCGCCGAGAATCTTCACGCCATCGCGCGTGCGCGAAATGATGCCGGCCTTCTTCAGCGTCTCGGCCGTTACCGGCTCGCTCGCCTTCAGCGCGCCGGAGTCGAGTGCGGCCTGGATGCGGCCGACATTCACTTCGTTCAGGTCGCGCGCAAAAATGTTGTTGAAACCGCGTTTCGGCAGGCGGCGATAGAGCGGCATCTGACCGCCTTCGAAGCCCTTGATCGAAACGCCGGTGCGCGACTTCTGGCCCTTCACACCGCGGCCCGAAGTCTTGCCCTTGCCCGAACCGATGCCGCGGCCCACGCGCGTCTTGTAGTGGCGCGCACCCGGATTGTCGGTGATCTGGTTGAGTTTCATCTCAAATCCTCACTTCTTGTCTTCGACCACGCGGACGAGATGCTGCACCTTCGCGATCATGCCGCGCGTCTGCGGCGTGTCGGGCAGCGTCCGCTTGCGGCCGCGCTTGTTCAGCCCGAGGCCGACGAGTGTCGCCTCCTGATCCGCCGGACGGCGGATCGGGCTGCCGATCTGTTCAACCGTGATCGTCTTGCCACTTGCCATGACGTGCCTCGTTTATTCCGCGCCTGCGTCCGCGTCGACGCCCTGACGGCGCGACTGGAGCTGCGAGATCTTCAGGCCGCGGCGCGCGGCCACCGACCGCGGCGCATCCTGATGCTTGAGCGCGTCGAACGTGGCGCGCACCATGTTGTAGGGATTGGACGTGCCGAAGGATTTCGCCACCACGTCCGCCACGCCGAGCGTCTCGAACACGGCGCGCATCGGACCGCCCGCGATGATTCCGGTACCCGCCGGAGCCGCGCGCAGGATGACCTTCGCCGCACCGTGATGGCCGGCGATGTCGTGATGCAGCGTGCGGCCTTCGCGCAGCGGAACGCGCACGAGCGCGCGCTTGGCGGACTCGGTCGCCTTGCGGATCGCTTCCGGCACTTCACGCGCCTTGCCGTGACCGAAGCCGACGCGGCCCTTCTGGTCGCCGACAACGACGAGGGCTGCGAAACCGAAGCGCTTGCCGCCCTTCACCACCTTGGCGACGCGATTGATGTGGACGAGCTTGTCGACCATCCCGCCATTGTCACGGTCTTCACCGCCGGCATTCCGGTCACGGCGTCCGCGACCGCGTTCACCGCGCTCGCCGCCTCCACGCTCGCCGCCGCGGCCGCCACGTCCGCCGCGTCCGCCGCGTCCTGGACCCTGGCCTTCTTCGCCGCCCGGAGCCGATGTGGGTGCTTTTGCCATTGCCTCGTCCTTCCTCAGAACTTCAGGCCGCCCTCGCGGGCAGCCTCCGCCAGCGCCTTGACGCGGCCGTGATAGAGATACTGGCCGCGGTCGAACGCCACGACGGAAACACCCGCCTGCTTCGCCCGCTCCGCCAGGGATTTGCCGACCGCTTTCGCGGCTTCGATGTTGGCGCCGGTCTTGCCATTCGCGCGCACCGACTTTTCGATGCTCGATGCCGAGCAGAGCGTGACGCCCTTCGCATCGTCGATGACCTGCGCGTAGATGTGCTGCGAGGAGCGGAACACCGACAGACGCGGCTTTCCGCCCGACACCAGCCGGAGCTTCCGGCGCGTGCTGTTCTTGCGGCGAGTGTTGATCTTAATCGACATGATCCACCGTTATTTCTTCTTGCCTTCCTTGCGGAAGATGAATTCGCCAGCGTGCTTGATGCCCTTGCCCTTGTACGGCTCCGGCGGACGATAGTCGCGGATGTCGGCGGCAACCTGCCCGACCTTCTGCTTGTCCGTGCCGGTGATGACGATTTCCGTCGGCTTCGGGGTCACGATCGTGATGCCATCCGGAATGGCGAAGGTCACGTCGTGGCTGTAGCCGAGTGCGAGGTTGAGCTGCTTGCCCTGCACGGCGGCACGATAGCCGACGCCGGTGATTTCAAGCTTCTTCTCGTAGCCGGACGAAACGCCCTTGACGAGGTTCGCGACCATCGCGCGGGTGAAGCCCCAGGCAGCCTTGTGCTGCTTGGTCTCGCCCGTGGAGGCGATCGTCACCTGGCCGTTCTCGACCTTGGCCGAGACCTTGTCGCTGAGCACGAGCGAAAGCTCGCCCTTGGCGCCCTTGGCCTTGAACATGTTGCCCTGGAGCGATGCGGTTACACCGCTCGGGACTGCGACGGGTTTTTTGCCGATTTTCGACATGACAGTTTCCTCAGAACACCGTGCAGAGCACTTCGCCGCCGACGTTCTGCTCGCGCGCCGCGTGATCCGCCATCACGCCCTTCGGCGTGGACAGGATCGCGACACCAAGCCCGTTGTTCACGCGCGGAAGCGCGGACACCGAAACGTAGACGCGGCGGCCCGGCTTCGAGACGCGCGCGATTTCGCGGATGACCGGCTGGCCGTCGAAATACTTGAGTTCGATTTCGAATTCGGTGCGGCCGTTCTTGTGCTCCGTGGTCGAATAACCGCGGATGTAACCTTCGTCCTTCAGCACATCGAGCACGCGTGCGCGGAAGGTGGAGCCCGGCGTGGACACCGAACCCTTGGCGCGCATCTGCGCGTTGCGGATGCGGGTGAGCATATCGCCCAACGGATCGTTTACGGACATCGTCGCTCCTCCCTTACCAGCTCGACTTCACAAGGCCCGGAACGAGGCCGTTGGAGCCGGCATCACGGAGCGCGATGCGGGACATTTTCAGCTTGCGGAAGGTGCCGCGCGGGCGGCCCGAAACTTCGCAGCGGTTGCGGATGCGCGTCTTCGAGGAGTTGCGCGGCATTTCGGACAGCTTGATGCTTGCCGCGAAGCGATCTTCGATCGGCAGCTTCTTGTCGTAAATGATCGCCTTCAGCTTCGCGCGCTTCGCGGAAGCCTGCTTCGCCATTCTGCGGCGGCGCTCATTCTTCTCGATCATGCTCTTCTTGGCCATATCGTCTCCATATATCCGCGTATGAGCGAACCGCTCACTGCCGGAAGGGAAAGTTGAGGGCGACGAGCAATGCCCGCGCCTCGTCGTCGTTCTTCGCCGTGGTGCAGAACACGATATCCATGCCCCAGACATCGGTGACCTTGTCGAAGTCGATCTCCGGGAAAATGATGTGTTCCTTGATGCCGACCGTGAAATTGCCACGGCCGTCGAAGCTCTTGGGATTGAGGCCGCGGAAGTCGCGGACGCGCGGAAGAGCGACGTTCACGAACCGGTCCACGAACTCGTACATGCGGACGCCGCGCAGCGTCACCTTGGCGCCGATGCCGAGGTTTTCGCGCAGCTTGAAGTTCGCGATCGCCTTGCGCGACTTGGTGATGACCGACTTCTGACCGGCGATCTGCGTGAGATCGTTGGCCGCCGCCGTCACCTTCTTCTGGTCGCCGACACCCTCGCCGATGCCCATGTTGATGACGACCTTGTCGAGCATCGGGACGGCGAACGGATTGGAAAAGCCGAACTGCTTGGTCAGCGCCGGACGGATTTCCTTTTCGTACTGCGTCTTCAAACGCGGCGTCGGAACAGGCTCCTTCGGACCCTTTTCCTTCGGTGCGGGCGCTGCCTGCGCCTTTGCTTTCTGCTCAGCCATCGATCTGTTCTCCCGAGCGGCGGGCCACGCGCACCTTCCGCCCGTCGTTCAAAACCTTGAACCCGACGCGGGTCGTCTTCTTGCCGTCCTTGGGATCGGCCAGCGCCACATTGGAAATGTGAACCGGCGATTCCTTGCGGATGATGCCGCCCTGCTGCTGCGGCGTCTGGCGCTGGTGGCGGGCGACGACATTGACGCCGCGCACGAGCACGCGATTTTCGTCCGGGCGGACTTCGATCACTTCGCCCTTCTTGCCCTTGTCGCGGCCGGTGAGCAGGATCACCTGGTCGCCCTTCTTGATCTTGGCTGCCATTACAGCACCTCCGGCGCGAGCGACATGATCTTCATGTGGTTCTTCGCGCGCAGCTCGCGCGGCACCGGTCCGAAGATGCGGGTGCCGACGGGCTCCATCTGGTTGTTCACGAGCACGGCGGCGTTACGGTCGAAACGGATGACCGAGCCGTCGGCGCGGCGGATGTCCTTGCGGATGCGAACGATCACCGCCTTGGAAACCTCGCCCTTCTTTACGCGGCCGCGCGGGATCGCATCCTTCACCGAGACGACGATCACGTCGCCGATGGTTGCGTATTTCCGCTTCGAGCCGCCGAGCACCTTGATGCACATGACACGACGCGCGCCGGAGTTATCCGCCACATCGAGGTTTGACTGCATCTGAATCATGACGCATCGCCTTCTTCATTGCCGCCGGCGAACCGGCGAATTCCAATCCAAACTTACTTCTTAGACTTCGTGGTCTTTTCGCCGCCCTTCGCATCCGCTTTCGCGGCACCGTCGGGGGACGGAGTGCCCACGACAATCCAGCGCTTGTTCTTCGACAGCGGACGATGCTCCTCGATCGAAACAACGTCGCCGGTCTTGTGCGTGTTGTTCTCGTCGTGAGCGTGGAACTTCTTCGAGCGGCGGATCGTCTTCTGGAAGATCGGGTGGGTGTAACGCCGCTCGACGCTCACCACCACGGTCTTGTTCTGCTTGTCGCTTACGACGACGCCCTGCAGCACGCGCTTCGGCATGGCCTATGTCCTCACTTCTTCTTGGACTTGCCGGACGCTTTGGCGGCGGCGGGTTTGGTTACGACGGTCTTGCCGGAACGCTTTTCCGACGCGATCGTCATCATGCGCGCGATGTCGCGGCGAATGACGCGCACGCGCGCGGTGTTCTCAAGCTGGCCGGTCGCGCGCTGGAAGCGCAGGTTGAAGCGCTCCTTCTTCAGCTTGGCGACCTCGTCGTCGAGCTGGTCGACGGTCATCTGGCGGACGTCAGCGGCTTTCATCTCATTACCCTCAAACGATACGCGCGACGAAACGCGTGCGGACCGGCAGCTTGCCGGCTGCAAGGCGCATGGCCTCGCGCGCGGTGGCTTCGTCCACGCCGTCGACTTCGAACAAAATGCGGCCGGGCTTCACGCGGGCAGCCCAGTATTCCGGCTGGCCCTTGCCCTTGCCCATGCGGACTTCGGTCGGCTTCTTGGAAATCGGCACATCCGGGAAGATGTTCACCCAGACGCGGCCCGCGCGCTTCATGTGACGCGTGATGGCGCGGCGCGCGGCTTCGATCTGGCGCGCGGTGATGCGATCCGGCTCCACGGTCTTCAGCCCGAACTGACCGAACGCCAGTTCGTTGCCGCTGGTGGCGCGGCCATGGATGCGGCCCTTGAAGGCCTTGCGGAATTTTGTGCGGCTCGGTTGCAGCATGTTCGTACTTCCCTATTCCCCTCAGGCCGCGTCGCGGCGCGGACGGCCGCCGGAGGAGTCGTCACCCGCCAGACGCTTGTCCTGCGCCATCGGGTCGTGTTCGAGAATTTCGCCCTTGAAGATCCAGACCTTCACACCGCAGGTGCCGAAGGTGGTGTAGGCGGTGGCGGTGCCGTAATCGACGTCGGCGCGCAGCGTATGCAGCGGCACGCGGCCTTCGCGGTACCATTCCATGCGCGCGATTTCGTTGCCGCCGAGACGGCCCGAGCAGTTGATGCGGATGCCGCCGGCGCCGAGGCGCATGGCGGACTGCACGGCGCGCTTCATGGCGCGGCGGAACGCGATACGGCGTTCGAGCTGCTGCGCGATGGAGTCGGCGACGAGACGCGAGTCGACTTCCGGCTTGCGGATTTCGTTGATGTTGATGATGACCTCGCTGTCGGTCATCTTCGAAACGTCCTTGCGAAGCTTGTCGATGTCCGCACCCTTCTTGCCGATCACGACACCCGGACGCGCCGAGTAGATCGTCACGCGGCACTTTTTATGAGGCCGCTCGATCACGATCTTCGACACCGCCGCCTGCTTGAGGTGCTTCATCAGGAACTTGCGGATCTTGATGTCCTCATGGAGCAGCTTCGCGTATTCGCCCTTGCGCGCGAACCAGCGGCTGTCCCAGGTGCGGTTGATGCCGAGCCGCAGCCCGACCGGATTTACTTTCTGTCCCATCAGGCGCTCGCTTTCGCTTCTTCAGCCGGCGCGGCTTTCGCGGCAGGCTTCGATTTCGTCTTCGATTTCGCTTTCGGAGCCTTCTCCTCGACTTCACGAACGATGATCGTGAGGTTGGAGAAGGTCTTCGTTACCGGCGCCATGCGGCCACGGCCGCGCGCGGAGAAACGGGTCATCTCGAACGCCTTGCCGGTGTAGACTTCCGCCACCACGAGGTCGTCGACATCGAGCTGGTGGTTGTTCTCGGCGTTGGCGACGGCCGACTGGAGGCACTTGCGCACGTCGATCGCAATCCGCTTCTGCGAGAACTGCAGATCCGACAAAGCGCGCGAAACCTTCTTGCCGCGGATCAGACCCGCGACCAGGCCGAGCTTCTGCGTCGAGACGCGCAACATGCGCGACACCGCTTTCGCTTCGTTATCTTTCAGCGCTCTCGCGCGTGCTGGCTTACCCATGTTTCGTCTCGCTTACTTTGAAGGCGCTTCGGCTTTTTTGGCGGTCTTGACGCCGGCGTGGCCGTGGAAGGTGCGGGTCGGCGAGAACTCGCCGAACTTGTGTCCGACCATTTCCTCGGTGACGTACACCGGAATGTGCTTCTGGCCGTTGTAGACGCCGAACGTCAGGCCAACGAATTGCGGCAGGATCGTCGAGCGGCGGCTCCAGATCTTGATGACTTCCGAGCGGCCCGACCCGCGAGCGGCATCGGCCTTCTTCAGAAGGTAGCCATCGACGAACGGGCCTTTCCATACAGAGCGCGTCATAATCCTGTTCCTTAGCTCGACTTCTTGCGGGCGTGACGGCTCGCAAGGATGAAGCGCTGCGTGCGCTTGTTCTTGCGGGTCTTTTTGCCCTTGGTCGGGAAGCCCCACGGGCTCACCGGATGACGTCCGCCCGAAGTGCGGCCTTCACCGCCGCCGTGCGGATGGTCGACCGGGTTCATCGCGACGCCGCGGTTTCCGGGCTTGCGGCCCTTCCAGATGTTGCGTCCGGCCTTGCCGATTGAAATGTTCATGTGGTCCGGGTTCGACACCGCACCGACTGTCGCAAAGCAGCGGCCGTTGACGAGGCGCTGTTCGCCGGAATTCAGGCGGACGATGACATAGCCCTGATCGCGGCCGACGATCTGCGCGTAGGTGCCGGCGGAACGGGCGAGCTGGCCGCCCTTCCCGATCTTCAGCTCGACATTGTGCACAATGGTGCCGACCGGCATGTTTTCCATCGGCATCGCGTTGCCCGGCTTCACGTCGGCCTGTTCGCCCGCGATCACCGTGTCGCCGGCGGCGAGACGCTGCGGCGCGAGAATGTAGGCGAGCGTACCGTCCGTGTACTTCACGAGTGCCAGGAACGCGGTGCGGTTCGGATCGTATTCGAGCCGTTCGACCGTGCCCGGCATTTCGCGCTTGGCGCGCTTGAAATCGACCGTACGCAGCGCACGCTTGTGACCGCCGCCACGGAAACGGACGGTGACGCGGCCATGCACGTTGCGGCCGCCCGTCGAGGTCTTGCCCTCGGTGAGCGCCTTGACCGGCTTGCCCTTCCACAGATCGCTGCGGTCAACGAGCACAAGCTGGCGGAGACCCGGCGTTACTGGCTTGTATGTTTTAAGCGCCATCTTTCCCTACTCCGCTCAGAGACCCGTCGTGACATCGATCGAGTGACCTTCTTCGAGGGTCACGATCGCTTTCTTGACGTCGCTCTGCTGTCCGCGCTTGCCGCGGAAGAATTTCCATTTGCCCTTGCGGACGAGTGTGTTCACGCCCTTGACCTTGACGTTGAACAGCTTCTCGACCGCTTCCTTGATCTGCGGCTTGGTCGCGGCACTGGCGACCTTGAAGATCACCTGGTTGTGCTCCGACGACATCGTGGCCTTTTCGGTCACGACCGGCGAGAGGATCACGTCGTAGTGGCGCGGATCGACCGCGGTTTTTCCGGACTTGCTCATTTCAGGCGCGCCTCCAGCGCTTCCAGCGCGGCCTTGGTGAGGACGAGCTTGTTACGGCGCATGATGTCGTAGACGTTGATGCCGGCGACCGGCAGCACGTCCACATGCGGCATGTTGCGGGCGGCAAGACCGAAATTCTTGTCCATCTCCGCGCCGTCGATGATGAGCGCGCTCTCGCAGCCGAGCTTCTTGAAGTTGGCGGCGAGCGCCTTCGTCTTCGGTTCGGCGAACTTGGTGTCGGCGAGCACGATCAGTTCCGAGGCCTTGGCTTTTGCAGAAAGCGCGTGCTTCAGCGCGAGCGCGCGAAGCTGCTTCGGGAAGCCGGTTTCGTGGCTGCGCACGAGCGGACCGAACGAACGGCCGCCGCCGCGGAAGAGGTTGGCACGCGCGGACGAGTGACGGGCGCGGCCGGTGCCCTTCTGGGCGTACATCTTCTTGCCGGTACGCCAGATTTCGGCGCGGTTCTTGACCTTGTGCGTACCCGCCCGGCGCTTGTTGAGCTGCCAGTTGACGCAACGCTGCAGGAGATCGGAGCGAACCTCGAGGCCGAAAATATCGTCCGCGAGTTTCACCGAACCCGACTTCTTGCCGTCGAGGGAAAGGATATCGAGGTCCATTACTTCTTCCCTCCCTTCGGTGCGGCAGGCTTCTTGGCGCCGCCCGCTTTCGCAGGCTCGCCCTTGGATTTCTTGCCCGACTTCGCGTCACGGACTTTCTTTTCCGGCGGTGCCGGCGGAACGTAGACGGGCTTTTCGGCGCCCGGCTCCCGGAACTTGCCCGGCTTCGGTGCGTCCTTCGGCAGCGGCATCTTCACGGCGTCGCGCACCATGATCCAGCCGCCCTTGGAGCCCGGAACCGCACCTTCGACGAGGATCAGGCCGCGCACCGCATCGGTACGAACGACCTTGAGGTTCTGCGTGGTGACGGTCGTGTCGCCCATGTGGCCGGGCATCTTCTTGTTCTTGAACGTCTTGCCCGGATCCTGACGGCCGCCGGTCGAACCGATCGAACGATGCGAAACCGACACACCGTGCGAGGCGCGAAGGCCGCCGAAATTCCAGCGCTTCATGCCGCCGGCGAAGCCCTTGCCGACGCTGGTGCCGGTGACGTCCACATACTGGCCGACCACGAAGTGATCCGCCGTCAGCGTGGCGCCGACCGGGATAAAGGCATCGGCAGGCACGCGGAATTCCGCGACCTTCATCTTCGGTTCGACGTTCAGCTTCGCATAGTGACCGCGCTCCGCCTGGGAGACGTTCTTCACCTTGCACTTGCCGAGGCCGACCTGAAGAGCCGTGTAGCCATTCTTTTCCATCGTGCGATGGCCGACGACCTGGCAGTCATCGACCGAGAGCACGGTTACAGGGACATGCTCGCCGGCATCGGTGAAGATGCGGGTCATGCCGAGTTTCTGTGCGATGAGACCGGAACGCATTTTCTTATTCCTCAGAGCTTGATCTCAACGTCCACGCCTGCGGCGAGGTCGAGTTTCATCAGCGCATCCACGGTCTGCGGCGTCGGATCGACGATATCCAGCAGACGCTTGTGCGTGCGCATTTCAAATTGCTCGCGCGACTTCTTGTCGATGTGCGGCGAGCGGTTGACGGTGAACTTTTCGATCCGCGTCGGCAGCGGGATCGGGCCGCGCACCTGCGCGCCCGTACGCTTCGCCGTCGCCACGATCTCCTTCGTGGAGGCGTCGAGGATGCGGTGATCGAACGCCTTGAGGCGGATCCGGATGTTCTGGCCGTTCATTTCAATTCTCTCTCTTCGATCCTCATCTCCCTCTCCCCGCTTGCGGGGAGAGGGTCGGGGTGAGGGGCTCTTCTTTGCGGTGAGGCCCCCTCACCCGACCGCTTACGCGGTCGACCTCTCCCCGCGTGCGGGGAGAGGTGAATTGCTGTTACTCAATGATCTTCGCGACGACGCCGGCACCGACGGTGCGGCCGCCCTCGCGGATGGCGAAGCGAAGCTTCTCTTCCATCGCGATCGGAACGATCAGCGAAACCGTCATCGACACGTTGTCCCCCGGCATCACCATCTCGGTGCCGCTCGGAAGTTCCACCACGCCCGTCACGTCCGTCGTGCGGAAGTAGAACTGCGGACGATAGTTCGTGAAGAACGGCGTGTGACGGCCACCCTCTTCCTTCGTCAGGATGTAGGCCTCCGCCGTGAACTTCGTGTGCGGCTTCACCGAACCCGGCTTCGCCAGCACCTGACCGCGTTCGACGCCCTCACGGTCAACGCCGCGAAGCAGTGCACCGATGTTGTCGCCCGCCTCGCCCTGATCGAGCAGCTTGCGGAACATCTCGACGCCCGTAACGGTCGTCTTGGTCGTCGCCTTGATGCCGATGATTTCGACTTCCTCGCCGACCTTCACGATGCCGCGTTCCACACGACCCGTGACGACCGTGCCGCGGCCCGAGATCGAGAACACGTCTTCGATCGGCATCAGGAACGGCT
>VFQR01002849.1_pt1 | contig 10417 bp, 9 predicted proteins | sample 3512321 | NCBI WGS metagenome assembly VFQR01 (sample SAMN10412374, study PRJNA504923) | tailings metagenome | isolation source: Relicate 3 Philex TSF1 revegetated site | place: Philippines: Tuba, Benguet | collected 2017-08-29
CCACCGCGCCCATGCGGCGGGCGGTGGCGATCGCCTGCAGGCCGGCGACGCCGGCACCCATGACGAAGACCCGGGCCGCCGGAACGGTGCCGGCCGCCGTCATCATCATCGGCAGGGCCCGTCCGAACTCGGCGGCGGCGTCGACCACCGCCCGGTAGCCGGCGAGGTTCGCCTGCGAGGACAGGACGTCCATCACCTGGGCCCGGGTGATGCGCGGCATCAGCTCCATCGCGAAGGCGGAAACGCCGGCGTCGGCCATGGCCTTCAGGGCCTCGTCCTGGCCGTAGGGGTCCATGATCGCGACGACGACGGCGCCGCGCTTCATCGCCTTCAGCTCGCGCCCGCCGGGGCGGCGCACCTTGAGGACGACGTCGGCGTCGCGGACGGCCTCGTCGGCGCTGCCGGCGATGGTCGCGCCGGCGGCCTCGAACTCGCCGTCGGGGATGCCCGCCCGCCGGCCGGCGCCCGCCTCGACGACCACGTCGGCGCCGAGCGCCTTGTACTTGCGCACGACCTCCGGGGTCGCGGCGACGCGCGTCTCACCCTCGGCTTCGGCTGGAACCGCGATCCGCATCAGGCCCCCCTGGCTCGGCGGAAGGTCCGCCGCGGACGCGGCGGCCGGAGAAAGGACGTCAGTAGAAGATCAGCATCAGGACGAGGAGTCCGAGCGCGATGGCGCCCGGCTTCCAGCGCAGGGACGGGGCGAACAGGGCGATCGCCGCCGCGATGTGCACCACCACGATCCCGAAGATGGCGGACATCCAGGCGTGCTTGACGCCGCCGACCGCGAGCCCGACCACGCAGCCGGCCACGAACAGGGTCGCGACCACCGTGAAATGCACGAAACGGCTGTACGTCGCCTCATGGGCGGACCCGTCCATCTCCGGACCGTAGCCCCCGTGCGGCGCATACTTGCTGTCGGCCATCGACCTCTTTCCCTCGGTGTCCGGCCGCGTTTAGCGCATGCGCGCAAGGGCCGCAATCGGCCGCGGGCGGCGCCGGCCCCGACTTTGGGCGGGGCGGGATTCCACGCGAAATCCCCGCAATCCGGTCCCGCGGCGCCCAAACCCATCCCCTCGCCGTTTCGCGCTCGCGGCACTAGAGTGGCCGCGGACCGATGACCCTTCCCAACCTCATCACGATCGGCCGTCTCCTGATCGTCCCCCTGGTGGTGATGATGATCCTCCAGGGCAGCTGGATGGCGGCCTTCGTCCTGTTCGTCGTGGCCGGCGTGTCCGACGGGGTCGACGGCTACATCGCCCGCCGCTTCGACATGCGCAGCGAGTTCGGCGCCCATATCGACCCCCTCGCCGACAAGGCGCTGCTCGTCTCGATCTACGTCGCCCTGGCGGTGGTCGCGGTGCTGCCGGCCTGGCTCGTGATCCTCATCGTCTCCCGCGACCTCCTGATCCTGTCGGCGATCATGATCTCCTGGCTGATGCAGCGCCCGGTGGCGATCAAGCCGATGTGGGTGTCGAAGCTCAACACGGCGGTGCAGATCGGCTTCGCCGCGCTGGTCCTGTTCAAGCTCGCCTTCGCGCTCGGGCTGTGGGGGATCGACCGGGTGCTGATGCCCGTGGTGGCGGCGCTGACGGTCGCCTCGGGCGCCGCCTATCTGGCCCGCTGGCTGCGCCACATGACGGAGGAGCCGTGAGCGTCCAGCGCCAGGTCGCCTTCTGGGTCGGGGCCTTCGTCGCCCTGGTCCTGGCCCTGTGGATCTTCCGGGGCATCCTGCTCCCGTTCGTCGCCGGGCTCGCCCTCGCCTACCTCCTCGACCCCCTCGCCGACCGGATCGAGCGCCTCGGGATCGGCCGGCTCGGGGCGACGCTGGCGATCCTCGCGGCGTTCCTGTTCCTGTTCGTCCTCGTCCTGGTACTGGTGATCCCGTTCGCGGCGAGCCAGATCCAGGCCTTCCTGGTCCGCCTGCCCCACTACGTCGCGCGCCTGCAGGCCCTCGCGGTGGAGTACGGCGGGCCCCTCTTCGAGCGCTTCGGGGGACCGAGCGCGCTCGCCGACATGCAGCAATCTGTCGGAGAGATCGTCGGGCAGGGGGCGAAGTGGCTGCTCGCGTTCCTGCAGGGCCTGTGGACCGGCGGCGAGGCCCTCCTCAACGTGTTCGGGCTCCTGGTGGTGACCCCGGTCGTCGCCTTCTACCTCCTCGTCGACTGGGACCGGATGATCGCCACCATCGATTCCTGGGTGCCCCTGCGCCAGCGCCCGACGGTGCGCCGGCTCGCCCGCGAGATCGACGCGGCCATCGCCGGCTTCTTGCGCGGCCAGGCGGCGGTGTGCCTGATCCTCGGCACCTTCTACGCCGTCGCCCTGTGGGCGATCGGGCTCAATTTCGGCGTGCTGATCGGGCTGGCGGCGGGGCTCCTCAGCTTCATCCCCTATGTGGGCTCGCTCACCGGGCTCATCCTGTCGGTCGGGGTCGCGGTGGTGCAGTTCTGGCCCGACTGGACGTGGATCCTGGCGACGCTGGCCATCTTCTTCGCCGGGCAGTTCGTCGAAGGAAACATCCTGTCGCCGAAGCTGGTCGGCGCCTCGGTCGGGCTGCACCCGGTCTGGCTGATGTTCGCCCTGTTCGCCTTCGGCTCCCTGTTCGGCTTCGTCGGGCTGCTCCTCGCCGTGCCGCTGGCCGCCGCCACGGGGGTGCTCGCGCGCTTCGCCCTGCAGCAGTACCTCGGAAGCCGGCTCTACCACGGGGGCGCCCCCGATGCGTGACGGCCCGAAGCAGCTCGCCCTCGAGCTCCCGCTCGCGCCCCGCTACGGCCGCGAGGATTTTCTGGTCAGCCCCTCGAACGCGCAGGCCTACGCCCTGATCGAGCGCTGGCCCGACTGGCCCGACCCGGTTCTCGTCCTCACGGGTCCCCCCGGCAGCGGCAAGACGCATCTCGCCGCGATTTGGGCCGCCGCCGCCAAGGCCTGGACCGTGGACGCCTTCGAAGTGACCGGGCCGCGGGTGCCGCAGCTCGTGTCCTCGGGGGCGCTGGTGATCGAGGACGTCGGTGCGGAAGTCGACGAGGCGGCCCTGTTCCACCTCCTCAACCTCGCCCGGGAGCGGCGGTGCTCCGTTCTCCTCACCTGCGCTGCGCCGCCCGAGCGCCTCGGCCTGCGCACGCCGGACCTCCTGTCCCGCCTGCGGCTCGCCCCGACCGTCGCCCTCGAACCGCCAGACGACGCGCTCCTGCGGGCGGTGCTCGTCAAGCTGTTCGTCGACCGGCAACTCGTGATCGACACGACCGTTGTCGATTTCCTGACGCTGCGCATCGAGCGCTCCCTCGCCGCGGCGGCGGCGGTGGTGGCGGCCCTCGATCGGGAGGCCCTGAGCCGGGGGCGCCGCATCACCCGGCCGATGGCGGCCGAGCTCGTCGGAACCGCCGTGGACGAGGACGAATAGGCCGTGGACGCACCGTCACCGAAACGTCGCGCAACCGTGGTGCAATCCCCGCCCCGCCGGGCGAGGGCGGGCGGGGGAGAGGACGTGCGCGCTGCGGCGGTCCGGGAGGAGACGGTGCTCGAGGAGAGCCCGCCGCGGGCCGTCGCGTCCGGCGCCGCCGGCGCGGACGGGGCCGATCCGGCGGTCCTGCGCGCCTCGCCCCAGCGCTTCGTCAACCGGGAGCTGTCCTGGCTCCAGTTCAACCGGCGCGTGCTGGAGGAGGCGTCGAACCGCAACCATCCCCTCCTCGAACAGCTGCGCTTCCTGTCGATCTCCGCCAACAACCTCGACGAGTTCTTCATGGTGCGGGTCGCCGGCCTCGTCGGCCAGGTCCGCTCCGGGGTGGCGAGCCCGTCCCAGGACGGGCGCACCCCGCAGGAGCAGCTCGCGCTCATCACCGCGGAGGTGTCGACCCTCGCCCGGGACCAGCAGCGGCGCTGGCAGGAGCTCAAGGACTGCCTCTTCGACGAAGGCATCGTCCTCGTCGATTCCGGCGCGCTCACCGAGCACGAGCTGCGATGGCTCGACGACTACTTCCACAGCTACGTCTTCCCGGTCCTGACGCCGCTCGCCATCGACCCGGCCCACCCGTTTCCGTTCATCCCCAATCTCGGCGCCTCGATCGCGCTCAAGCTCGTGCGGCCGCGGGACGGCCAGGTGCTCAAGGCCCTGATCCGCCTCCCGAGCAAGGTCGACCGCTTCATCCGCCTGCCCGACTTCGCCGAGACTGGGGCCACCCGCTTCATCGCCCTCGAACAGGTCGTGGTGCTGTTCACGAGCCGGCTCTTCCCCGGCTACAAGGTCCAGGGCCAGGGCGGCTTCCGGGTCATCCGGGATTCCGACATCGAGGTGGAGGAGGAGGCCGAGGACCTCGTGCGCCTCTACGAGAGCGCCCTCAAGCAGCGCCGGCGCGGCAGCGTCATCCGCCTCGAGGTCGAGGCCGCGATCCCCGAGGACATCCGCGCCTTCGTCGCCGAGGAGCTCGAGATCCCGGACGAGGAGGTCTTCGTGGTCGAGGGCATGCTCGCCCTGAACGAGCTGTCCCAGCTCGTCGCCCTCGACCGGCCGGACCTCAAGTTCAAGCCCTACAATCCCCGCTTCCCGGAGCGGGTGCGCGAGCACGGCGGCGACTGCTTCGCAGCGATCCGGCAGAAGGACATCGTCGTCCACCACCCCTACGAATCCTTCGACGTGGTGGTGCAGTTCCTGCAGCAGGCCGCCCGCGACCCGAACGTGGTCGCGATCAAGCAGACGCTCTACCGGACCTCGCCCGATTCCCCGATTGTCGCGGCGCTCGCCGAGGCGGCGGAGGCGGGAAAATCGGTCACGGCCCTCGTCGAGCTCAAGGCCCGCTTCGACGAGGAGGCGAACATCCGCTGGGCGCGCGACCTCGAACGGGCCGGTGCGCAGGTGGTGTTCGGCTTCATCGAGCTGAAGACCCACGCCAAGCTGTCGCTGGTGGTGCGCCGCGAGGGCGGGCAGCTCGTCACCTACTGCCACGTGGGCACCGGCAACTACCACCCGGTCACGGCCAAGATCTACACGGACCTGTCCTTCTTCACCGCCGACCCGGTCTACGGCCGGGACGTGGGCCGCATCTTCAACTTCGTCACCGGCTACGCCGAGCCGGCGGAGCTCGAGCGGATGGCGGTCTCGCCGGTGACCCTGAAGAAGCGCCTCCTCGACCACATCGACGAGGAGATCGCCCATGCCAGGGCCGGGCGGCCTGGGGCGATCTGGGGCAAGTGCAACTCCCTCGTCGACGCCGCGGTCATCGACGCGCTCTACGCGGCGAGCGAGGCGGGCGTGCAGGTCGACCTCGTCGTGCGCGGCATCTGCTGCCTGCGCCCCGGGGTGAAGGGCCTCTCAGACAACATCCGGGTCAAGTCGATCGTCGGGCGCTTCCTCGAACACACGCGGATCTACGCCTTCGGCAACGGTCACGGGCTTCCGAGCGCGAAGGCGCACGTCTATCTGTCCTCCGCCGACCTGATGCCCCGCAACCTCGACCGGCGCGTGGAGGCCCTGTTGCCGATCGTCAACCCGACCGTGCACCAGCAGGTGCTCGACCAGATCATGATCGCCAACCTCCTCGACAACGAGCAGAGCTGGAAGGTGCTCGGCTCCGGCGCGAGCGAGCGCCTGGCCCCGGCGGCGGGCGAGGAGGCGTTCAACGCCCACAAGTACTTCATGACCAACCCGAGCCTGTCGGGGCGCGGCAAGTCGCTCAAGACGTCGAGCCCGAAACCGTTGAAGCGGGGCCAGCGTGCTTGACCGGCCCGCCAGGCCCGCGCCCGCCCAGGGGCGCCTCGCCGTCGGGCGGCCGATCGCCATCATCGACATCGGCTCGAACTCGGTGCGCCTCGTCGCCTACGAGGGGCCGACCCGGGCGCCGACGCCGCTCTACAACGAGAAGGTCCTGTGCGGCCTCGGCCGCGGCGTCGCCACGACCGGCCGCCTGCCGCAGGAGGCGATGGACCGGGCGCTGCGCGCGCTCGCCCGCTTCCGGGTCCTGTGCGACACGATGCACGTCGCCGAGCGCCGGGTGCTCGCCACCGCGGCGGCCCGGGACGCGGCCAACGGTCCTGCCTTCCTGCAGGCGGCGGCGGACGCCTGCGGCTGCGAGATCGAGCTTTTGTCCGGCGCCGAGGAGGCGGAGCTGTCGGCGCTCGGCGTCGTCTCCGGCTTCCACGACCCGGACGGGGTGGTCGGCGACCTCGGCGGCGGCAGCCTCGAACTCGTCGACGTCGCCGGCGACCGGATCGGCGAGGGCGTGACCCTGCCGCTCGGCGGCCTCGCCCTGCAGGATCTCAGCGGCAGCTCGACCCGCAAGGCCCGCAAGATCGTGCGGGACGCGCTGGAGAAGGCGGCGCCTCTCGGGCGGCTGCGGGGGCGCAGCTTCTACGCCGTCGGAGGCACCTGGCGGGCGCTCGCCAAGCTCCACCAAGCGGCCCGCGACTACCCCCTCCACGTCATGCACGGCTACGCCATCGACCCGGCCGACGGGATGGACTTCCTCAAGATGGTGGAGCGGGTCGACACCCAGAGCCTCAAGGCGGTTGACGGCATCTCCGAGGCCCGCCGGCCGCTCCTCGCCTACGGGGCGCTGGTGCTCGAGGAGATCATCCGGGCCGGGCAGCCGCGCGACGTCACCGTCTCGGCTCTCGGGGTGCGCGAGGGCCTGCTCTACGCCGACCTCGATCCCGAGACCCGCAAGCAGGACCCGCTGCTCTCGGCGGCGGCCGAACTCAACCTCCTGCGCTCGCGCTCCCCCCGCCACGGGGAGGAGCTGTGCGACTGGACCGACCGGTTCGTCGAATCCCTCGCCCTGCCCGAGACCGTCGACGAGCGCCGCTACCGGCAGGCCGCCTGCCTCCTCGCCGACATCGGCTGGCGCGCCCACCCCGACTACCGGGGCGAGCAGAGCTTCGGCATCATCGCCCAATCCGCCTTCGTGGCCATCGACCATCCCGGCCGGGCCTATCTCGCCCTGTCGATCTACCTGCGCCACGACGGGCTCTCGTCGGACGGCTCGGCGTCGCGGCTGCGGGACGTCGCCGGGCCGCGGCTCTACGAGCGGGCGCGCCTGCTCGCCGCCATGATGCGCGTCGCCTATCCGGTCTCGGTGGCGATGGAGGGGATTCTTCCGCGCACGCCGCTCTTCGCCCGCGGCGGCGAGATCGTGCTGCAGCTGCCCAAGGACATGGAGGCGCTGGCGAGCGAGCGCCTCATGAACCGCATGCACCAGCTCGCCAAGCTCTTGGGCATCGAGGCGGTGATCGAGGTCAGGTGACCTCGATCGGGCGGACCACGACCCGGCCCTCCTCGATCGAGAGGCCGAGACGGCCCGCCTTCAGGGCGAGCGCCCGTTCGCCGAAGAGCTGGCGCCGCCAGCCGCGCAGGACCGGCACGTCGGCCTCCCCATCCGCGGCGACCGCCTCGAGGTCGTCGGTGGTGGCGATGATCTTCGGGGCGACCCCCTCGGCCTCGCTCACCGCCTTCAGGAGCACCTTGAGGAGCTCGACGACCGCCCCGTTGGCGGTCCGCTGCCGCGCCCGCTCGGGCAGCGGCACGGTCTTGGGGTCCCGCTCGAGCCCGCGCTCGACCGCGGCCAGGATGTCCCCGGCCGAGCGCGAGCGCTCGAAGCCCTGCGGGATCGAGCGCAGGCGCGCCAGCGCCTCCGCGTTGCGCGGCGCGGAGACCGCGAGGTCGATCACCGCCTCGTCCTTGAGGACGCGGCCGCGCGGCACGTCCCGGCTCTGGGCCTCGCGCTCGCGCCAGGCGGCGACCTCCATCAGGACGGCGATCTCCTTGGCCTTGCGCATGCGCCCGGACAGGCGCCGCCAGGCGTTGTCCGGGTCGCCGCGATAGGTCTCCGGATTCGTCAGCACCGCCATCTCCTCGGCGAGCCAGGCGATGCGCCCGTTCTCCTCGAGCTGCGCGCGGAGCTTGCGATAGACCGTGACGAGATGGACCACGTCCGAGAGGGCGTAGGCGAGCTGGGCCTGGCTGAGCGGCCGGCGCGACCAGTCGGTGAAGCGCGAGGACTTGTCGATGCGGGCCTTGGCGAGGTCGTTGACGAGCTGCTCGTAGGACACCGACTCGCCGTAGCCGCACACCATGGCGGCGACCTGCGTGTCGAACAGGGGCGCCGGCAGCAGCCCGCCCATGTTCCAGACGATTTCGAGGTCTTGGCGGGCGGAGTGGAAGACCTTGGTGACGCGCTCGTCGGCCATCAGCGTCAGGAACGGGGCGAGGTCGAGCCCCGGCGCGAGCGGGTCGACGATGAGGGCGTCTTCCTCGCTCGCCATCTGGATGAGGCAGAGCTTGGGATAGTAGGTGGTCTCGCGCATGAACTCCGTGTCGACGGTCACGAAGGGTTGCGCGGCGAGGCGCCGGCAGGCGTCGGCGAGCGCGTCCGTCGAGGTGATCAGATCCATGCGGGCCCTATAGCGGGAAAACCGTGGCCGGCCACAAGGATTTGTGGGCTATTCCGCCCGCCGGCGGCCGCGCAGGGTCGCAAGGCCGATGCCGGTGGCGTCGAAGCCCCCGTCGACGGCGAGCTCCTGCCCGGTGACGTAGCTCGCCCGATCGCTGCACAGGAAGAAGATCGCTTCGGCGAGCTCCTCCTCGAGCCCGTACCGCTCGAGGGGAATGGCGTCGTGGTAGTCGGCCCGGATCGCCGGCGTGTGCACCGCCTTCGCCATGGCGGTGTCGACCGGCCCCGGCGCCACGGCGTTCACCCGGATGCCGAAGCCCGCGAGCTCGGCCGCCTGCTGGCGGGTGAGATGGGCGAGGGCCGCCTTACTGGTGCCGTAGGCGACCCGAAGCGTCGAGGCGCGCAGGCCCGAGATCGAGGTGACGTTGACGACCGCGCCGCCGCCGCCGCGCGCCATGACCGGCGCCGCCGCCTGGACGCACAGGAACGGCCCTCCGAGATTGACCGCGAGCACCCGGTTCCACTCCGCGAAGGTGGTTTCGAGGAGCAGCTTGAAAACCGCCACCCCGGCGTTGTTGACGAGGGCGTCGATGCGCCCGAACCGCCCGTCGATGCGCTCGAACGCCTCCGCCACCGGCCCGGGCTCGGCCACGTCGCAGACGAGGGGCAGCACCGCCTCGGGCTCGAGCCCGGCGGCCGCCGCCGCGAGGGTCTCCCCGTCGATGTCGACGAGGGCGACGCGCCAGCCCTCCGCGAGGAAGCGCTTCGCGGTCGCGAGGCCGATCCCCCGCGCCGCGCCGGTGACCACCGCCACCCGACCGTCCATCGTCCCGATCCTCACCCAGGGTTCCTCCGCACTAATCGGTCGCGCCGCCGGCCTCAACGGCAATAAGCGTTTGACGTGAGCGGCGGCAGCGGGATTGAATGCGTCCCGTAAAGGAAAGCGGGCCTCCGCTGCGGCGGAAGAGCTCCAACGAGGGAGGAAAGCCGATGCGTGCGATCGCGTGGGTTGCGGGTGCCGTCACCGCCGGAGCGCTGGCCCTGGCCGGGCCGGCAGGGGCGCAGCAGAAGATCCTGTCCATCGCCACCGGGGGCACCGGCGGCGTGTACTACCCGCTCGGCGGCGGGCTCGGCAGCATCCTGGGCAAGGAGCTGCCCGGGGTGTCGGCGACCGCACAGGTCACCGGCGGCTCGGTCGCCAACCTCCAGCTGATCGGGCAGAACAAGGCCGACATCGCCTTCAGCCAGGTCGACGCCGCCTGGGACGCGGTCAACGCCCGGGACAAGTTCCCGACCAAGCTGCCGATCCGGGCGCTCGCCGTGCTCTACCCGAACCACATGCACCTCGTGACCGTCGAGGGTACCGGCATCGCCAAGACCGAGGATCTCAAGGGCCGCCGCGTCTCCACGGGGTCGCCGGGCAGCGCCACGGAGGTCTACGCCAACCGGGTGCTCGAGGCGGCGGGCCTCAACCACGAGACCGACATCCGCAAGGAGCGCCTCGGCGTGGCCGAGAGCGTGAACGCCCTCAAGGACAAGAAGATCGAGGCCTTCTTCTGGGTCGGCGGCCTGCCGACGGCGGCGGTCACCGACCTCGCCACGACGCCCAACACCAAGATCAAGATCATCGACATCGCCCACCTGACCCCGAAGATGAACGCCAAGTGGGGCCAGCTCTACGCCGAGGCGACGATCCCGGCCGACACCTACAAGGGCATGGACAAGGACGCGCAGAACAACACCGTCTGGAACATCCTCGCGGTCAACGCCGCCATGCCGGACGACCTCGCCTACGACATCACCCGGATCGTCATGGAGAAGCGCCAGGACCTGGCCCAGGTGCACAAGGAAGCGCTCAACATCAAGCCGGAATGGCAGACCTCGAACCGGGCCGGCATCCCGTGGCACCCGGGCGCCCTCAAGTACTTCAAGGAAAAGGGCATCAAGGTCGACTAGGCCTCGGGACCGAGGCGGCCACGGCCGCCTCCCTTTCCGCGACGGACATGCGCGGGCCGCGCGCCCGCGGGGGGACAGGCGTT
>VFQR01002852.1_pt1 | contig 10409 bp, 9 predicted proteins | sample 3512321 | NCBI WGS metagenome assembly VFQR01 (sample SAMN10412374, study PRJNA504923) | tailings metagenome | isolation source: Relicate 3 Philex TSF1 revegetated site | place: Philippines: Tuba, Benguet | collected 2017-08-29
CTGAGCGTAGTGAGCGCAGCGAACGAAGCGAGTTGGGCGCGGCCCTGGGTTGCGATGCACCAAGGCAGGACCGAGGGCAGCGCCTGCGCGCTGCACGACGCCTGCCGAGGGACTTGCCGCTTGCAAGCGGCAAGGCACGCAGGGCACCCACCCGCAGGGTGGGCGGTTTTGCAGGGGCCGCTCTTTGCCTACTTTCTGGCGGGCCAGAAAGTAGGTCGCCCGCCGGGGCGAACTCCCTGCACCGACCGTGCCACCAAGCCCACGCCGCCACAAGCACGTCTGGCGGGCAACAACGAGGCCCACGCATGACCCTGCGCATCCCCAACCACTGGGCCCCCTACCTCCTGATCAGCCCCTTCCTGATCCTCTTCGCCGTCTTCGGCCTCTTCCCACTGCTGTTCTCGCTGTGGCTGGCCTTCCAGTCGTGGGAGCCCACCAGCGGCATCGAGGCCATGCGCTTCGTGGGGCTGGACAACTTCGTGTTCGCGTTGACCGACGGCTGGTTCTGGAAGTCACTGCGCAACACCTTGTGGCTGGCCATTGCGTCTGGTGTGCCGCAGCACCTGGTGGCCCTGCCGCTGGCGGTGTTCCTGCACCGGTCTTTCGGGCGCTGGCGTGGCCTGGTGTCGGGCGCCTACTTCCTGCCCTACATCACCTCCACCGTGGCGATCGCGATGCTGTTCGGCTCGCTCTTCTCCACCGACTACGGCCTGGTCAACCAGGCCTTGCATGCGCTCTTCGGCATGGAGCACATCCACTGGCTGCGCTCGCCCGAGGCCATCAAGCCGGCGGTGGCGCTGGTGGTGTTCTGGCGCTACGTGGGCTTCAACCTCGTGCTGTATCTCGCCGCGCTGCAGACCATCCCGCAAGACCTCTACCAGGCGGCCAAGCTCGATGGTGCCGGCCCCTGGCAGCAGTTCCTGCGCATCACGCTGCCGGGCTTGAAACCCATGATCCTGTTCGGCGTGACGCTGTCGGTCATCGGCGGCCTCCAGCTCTTCGAGGAACCCTTCATCCTGACCAACGGCAAGGGCGGTGCCGACCAGCAGGCCATGACGGTGGGCATCTACCTCTACCGCCTGGCGTTCGACTTCAGCGACTTCGGTGCGGCCAGTGCGCTGGCCTGGATCATGTTCGGCGTCATCGCGCTGCTGACCTGGCTCACGAACAAGGCGTTTGCAGAAAGGCAGGCCCAGTCATGAAGCCCGCGCCCAAGCTGCTCGCCTACGCCCTTGTGGGCATCGGTGCCCTCATCATGCTGGCGCCGTTCTATTTCATGTTCGTGTTCGCCACCCAGTCGCGCACCGACATCTTCAACGTGCCGCCGCCGCTGTGGTTCAGTGGGGAGTTGCTCAACAACCTGAAGGTGCTCACCACCCGGCTGCCGTTCTGGAAGAACGTCGGCTGGAGCCTGTATGTCGGCCTCATGTCCACGGCGCTGACGCTGCTGTTCTGCTCCATGGCCGGCTATGCCTTCGCGATGCTGGAGTTCCGCTTCAAGAAAGCGCTGTTCGCCCTCGTCATGGCCACCATGATGGTGCCGGCCTTCATGAACATGATCCCGATGTTCATGGTGATGGACACCCTCGGCTGGATCGACACCCACCGGGCGCTCTACCTGCCCGGCGCGGCCAGCGCCTTCGGCATCTTCCTGATGCGCCAGTTCGCGGCCAGCACGGTGCCCAAGGAGCTGCTCAATGCCGCGCGCATCGACGGCGCCAGCGAGTTGGGCATCTACTGGCGCATCGCGCTGCCGCTGATGAAGCCCGCTCTCGGCACGCTGGGCCTGATCACCTTCATCAGTTCATGGAACAACTTCATGAACCCGCTGATCGTCATGCGCACGGCGGACAACTACACGCTGCCCCTGGCCTTGCGCAGCCTCTTCAGCACGACCAGCACCGAATGGGGCGCGCTGATGGCGGGGTCTGCCATTGCCACGCTGCCCCTCATCGTTCTCTTCGTCATCTCCTCGCGCCAGCTGATCGCAGGCCTCACCGCCGGCGCCGTCAAGTAAGAAGCCTCCATGAATCCTTTGCACCGCCAGTTCCCCGCCGATTTCGTCTGGGGCGTGGCCACCAGCAGTTTCCAGATCGAAGGCGCCGCCCATGAAGACGGCAAAGGCGAGTCCATCTGGGACCGCTTCTGCAAGCAGCCCGGCGCCATCGCCGACGCGAGCAATGGTGACGTCGCCTGCGACCACTTTCATCGCCTGGACAGCGACCTCGACCTGATCGCCTCGCTGGGCGTGAACGCTTACCGCTTCTCCATCGCCTGGCCGCGGGTGCAGGCCCTTGGTCACGGTGAGTTCAACCCGCGCGGGCTGGACTTCTACGAGCGCCTGGTCGATGGCCTGCGCCAGCGTGGCATCCAGGCCTGGGCCACGCTCAACCACTGGGACCTGCCTCAGGGGCTGCAAGACCGCGGCGGCTGGAACGACCGCGACACGGTGCACCGCTTCGTCGACTACGCCCGCCATGTGCAAGCCCGCCTGGGCGACCGCCTGCACGGCATCACCACCCACAACGAGCCCTGGGTGATCGCCACGCTGGGCCATGACCAGGGCAACTTTGCGCCCGGCATCAAGAGCCGCAAGATCGCCGCCCAGGTGTCGCACCACATGCTGCTCAGCCACGGGCTGGCCATGCAGGCGCTGCGCGCCGATGGCGCCAAGAGCCAGCTCGGCATCGTGCTGAACCTGTCGTCCACCGTGCCCGCCACCGCCATGCCGGCCGACATCGCCGCCGCCGACCTGGCTGACTCGCGCAGCCGCCGCTGGTACGCGGACCCGCTCTTCAAGGGGCACTACCCCGCCGACGTGCTGGCTGAACTGGGCGCCGATGCGCCCGTCGTGCAGGCCGGCGACATGGCAGCCATCGCTCAGCCGATGGACTACCTGGGCATCAACTACTACACCCGCAGCGTCATCGCCGCCAGCGGTGAGGACTGGAATGCCAAGGGCCGCGGCCTGCCCGTCTCCGACATGGACTGGGAGATCTACCCCCGCGGCCTGACCGACCTGCTGGTGCAGATGCACCGCGACTACCCGGCGCTGCCGCCGGTCTACATCACCGAAAACGGCGGCGCCTTCAAGGACGACGCGCTGGCTGAGGGCCGCGTGCAGGATGACGACCGCATCGCCTACCTGCGCGAGCACATCGCCGCCGTGGCTCGCGCCATGCAGCAGGGCGTGCCCATGGCCGGCTACATGGTCTGGAGCCTGATGGACAACTTCGAGTGGGCCAGCGGTTACCTCAAGCGCTTCGGTATCGTGCACGTCGACTACGCCACCCAGGCCCGCACGCCCAAGGCCAGCGCCGAGTGGTACCGCCAGTTCCTGCGCGACTGGCGCGGTTGAATCCCGAACTTCACAACAACACGGAGACTCCATGACCCCCAACACCCTGCGCCGCTGGCGCCATGCCTTGCCCGTGATCGCGGCCGTGCTGACGGCCTGCGGCGGCGGTGGCGGCACCGCCACCGCCGCCCCGGCCTCCACGCCCGCGGCTGGCACGACCTGGAAGCTCGTCTGGAGCGACGAGTTTGACGGCGCAGCCGGCACGGTGCCCAAGGCCGCCAACTGGAACTACGACCTCGGCAACGCCGAGAACAGCGGCTGGGGTAACCACGAGCTGCAGTACTACACCAGCAATGCCCGCAATGCCCAGCACGACGGCAACGGCATGCTCGTCATCACCGCCGAGAAGGCCAGCAACCCGGGCCCCTGCTGGAACGGCAAGCCCTGCGACTACACCTCGGCACGCATCCACAGCAACGGCAAGGCCAGCTTCACCTACGGCAAGGTCGAGGCGCGCATGAAGCTGCCGGCTGGCGCCGGCATCTGGCCCGCCTTCTGGGCCCTGGGCACTGACCTCGCCACCGCCGGCTGGCCCAAGTCCGGCGAGATCGACATCATGGAATTCGTCGGCAAGACGCCCAACACCGTCTACGGCACCCTGCACGGCCCGGGCTACTCCGGCGCCCAGGGCATCAACAAGCCGTTCGACATGGGCGCACCCGTCTCGGCCGACTTTCACACTTACACCATCATCAAGCGGCCCAACGAGATCATCTGGCAGGTCGACGGCAAGGAATACCACCGCCTGACACCGGCCATGTTGCCGGCGGGTGGCACCTGGGTGTTCGAGAAGCCGTTCTTCGTCATCCTCAACCTGGCGGTCGGAGGCGACTGGCCCGGGGCGCCGGATGCCGCCACCGCCTTCCCCGCGCAGATGCAGGTCGACTGGGTGCGCATCTACCAGGAGAACTGAGCGGCGACGGCCGTGGGCGCTGTGGTAACAATGCAGGGTCACCTCTGCATTGGGCCGCATGCCGCTCGACCGCCCCGCCATGTCCACCCGCTCCTTTCCTTCGCTGTTCACACCGCTGGACGGCACGCCTGAAGACTGCGAGTCCTGCGCCCGCGGCGAGCGGCTCGGCTTCCTGTTCGACTTTGCCTACCAGCCCATCGTCGACCTGGCCAACCGCAGCGTGTTTGCGCACGAGGCCCTGGTCCGCGGCCCGGCGGGTGAGCCGGCGGGTGTGGTGCTGGCCCAGGTCAACGAGGCCAACCGCTACCGCTTTGACCAGAGCTGCCGCGTCAAGGCTATCAAGGGCGCGGCTGAGCTGGGTCTCGCGGAGCGGCTGTCCATCAACTTTCTGCCCAACGCCATCTACCGGCCGGAGATCTGCATCCGCACGACGCTGGAGGCGGCCCGCGCGCATGGGTTCCCGCTGGAGCGCATCATCTTCGAGGTGACCGAGGGCGAGCGCGTGGAGGACGGCCCCTGGTTTGCATCCATCCTGCGCGAGTACAAGCGGGTGGGCTTCCTGACGGCGATCGACGACTTCGGCGCCGGCTATGCGGGCCTGAAGCTGCTGGCCGACTTCCAGCCGGACCTCATCAAGCTCGACATGGACCTCGTGCGCCACATCGACGCTGATGCGGCACGCCGGCTCATCGTCCAGCACCTGGTGCGCCTGTGCGCCGACCTGCGCATCGCCGTCATCGCCGAGGGTGTGGAGACACCGGCCGAGCGCAACGCGCTGCTCGACCTGGGCATCACGCTGATGCAGGGCTACCTGTTCGCACGCCCCTCGCAGGGCGCGGCCGCGACCGTGGCCTGGGCGGCGGCCTGAGCATGCACCAGGCAAGCTCGCGCCCGTTCAGGGGCGGCTCCTGGCGCTTCGTCGCCCTGGGGCTGCTGGCGCTGGCGGGCGCCACCGCGGCGGCTGAACAGGCAGCCGAGCCCGCCACGGCGCTGCGCCGCGACGGCGGGCTCTTCACCGCCGAGTACCAGTCGGTCAAGGTGCCGGGCGACCGCCCCATCGATCTCATCGGTGCTCACCTCTATCACCGGCTGGGCGAGGGCCTCTATGTCGGGGCTGGCTTTTATGCGCCCTTGGTGCAAGGCGAGTACGGCGGCTTCGTGGCGGCGGACCTCGGCCTGCATGCGCGCCGACCGCTGTGGGGGCGATGGTTCGGCGTGGCCGGGCTGTCGGCAGGAGGAGGCGGCGGCGGCCGGGATGTGGAGCACAGCAAGCGGCTGTCCGGCAGCGGTGGCTTCGCCAAGGGCTATGCGGGCCTGGTGTACGACTTCGGCGAATTCAGCGCAGGCGCGACGGTGGCGCGGCTGAAGTTCCGCCATGCACTGATCGACAGCAGCCAGCTCAACCTGATGCTGGAAGTGCCCTTCACGTATCTCACCGGGCCTTATGCGGCCCAGGGCCAGCGGCTGTCGGTCGAAGACGATGCGCGGGTGGCGCAGGAGGGCGGCGAGTCCCTGCTCACGCTGGGCTTGGACAACTACCACCAGCAGTCGCCGCGCGGCAGCAACCGCAGCACGGTGCGGCTGGCCGACCTGCAGTTCGCGCGCTTCTTCAGCGCCGACCACTACTGGTTCGCATCGCTCGGCATGGGCTATGCCGGCTTGCCGCTGTACAACCAGTTGCTGGGCGGCCTGGGCTGGCGGGTGCGCCTGAGCCCGGGCGTGGCCGTCTATGCGCAGCTGGGCGTGGGTTCGGGCGGTTATGCGCCCGATGTGATCGACACCCATTCGGGCCTGCTGGTGTATCCGAAGCTCGCGGCCGAGGTCATGGTCACGCGGGACCTGGGCCTCGGGTTCACGGCTGGGGCCATGACGGCGCCCACGGGCAGCTCACGCAATCTCACGCTGGGCCTGAACCTCACGCGCCATCTGCGCGCCGGCGGTGGCCATGAGGCGGCAGGGCCCGCCACGCTGCAGGGGCTGCGGCTGTCGGTGCTGCACGAAACCGAGTTCAGGCTGCGCTACCGCGAGGTGGACCGCCCGGCGCTTCAGATGATCGGGCTCCAGCTCGACCTGCCTCTCGGCCCGCGCGCCTACGTGCCGCTGCAGGCCTCGGGCGCCTATACCGCCTACCTGGGCTATCCCGGCTACGCCGAGATCCTTGGCGGGCTGGGCCTGCAGACCCGGCTGGAGACCGGTGAGCGATGGCAGGCTTTCGCCCAGGCCCTGGTCGGTGCCAACGTGCATGGCCGCACGGTGAAGGGCTCGGCCGGCCTGCGCTGGCTGCTGGACGAGCGTCTGGCCCTGAACGCCAGCCTGGGCCGCCTGACCGCGCGCAGCCGTGGCGGCGGCCGCTTCGAGGCCAACCACGTCTCGCTGGGGCTGGACTACCGCTTCTCGGTGCCCACGCGCTGAGGCGGCGGCGTCGCGACGGCGTCAATCGCGCCGGAAGGCGATCTCCACGTCAACCGTGCGCGCCTGCGCCAGTGGCGCGAACTGCCATTGCAGGATGGCGTCCACTGCGGGCTTGGCCAGGCGGCGTGGCACCTGGGGCGCGGCCTCGGCCTGGCTGACGCGGCCGTCGGCCTCCACCGTGAAGCGCACCTTGACGTTGCGTGAGCCGGCACCCAGCGTCTGCTGCACGGCCGGCGTCAGCACCGGCGGGACAAAGGCGCGCAGTTGCAGCGCACCGTCGTCGCCCTCGTCGTCGTCTGGCTCTTCCGCCTTGGGCGCCGCGGGCATCGGGTTGAGCGCCGGCGCCAGCGCCACCGCGGCCAGGGGCGCGGCTTGCGGTGTGGGGGTGGCGAGCGTCACCGGGGCCAGCGCGGGAGGCGGTTCGACCGGGGCGAGCTCGGCCACAGTCTTCACGCCCGGCTCCTCGGCCGGCTTGGCAGCCGTGAGATGAGGCGCGGCCGGGGCGGCGTGGGGCTCCGGCGGGCGGGCTGCCACTTTGGGGCGTTCGGCGCTGGCAGTTGCCGGCCTGGGCGGCTTGGGTGCGGCTTCCGCCCCTGGCTTGGGCACGGTTTGGAACTTGATGAAGCTGAACACCTTCTCCGCATCCCGCCGCGCCCGCTCGGCGTCGGTCATGGGGGCCGTGGCCTGGGCCGCCGCGAACAGCGGCAGCAGCAGGCCCAGCAGGGCGAGAAGGCAAGGAAGGCGAAGAACGCGGAGTGAGTCAGGCATGGCGGTACTGCAAGGCGCTGGACACATGACGGACCTGTCATTCAAGCAGACCTTCGTGACACCAGCATGCTTCGTGCCAGCGAGCGTGACAAACGACACGCCACGGGGCAGCGGCGTTACGTCTCCAGCCGGTCGCCTGCGGCGTCAAACCACAGGGTCTTGGCAGCGTCCAGGCCGACTTGCACCTGAGCGCCCTCCTGCACCTCGGGCTGGCCTGGCAGTACGGCCGAAACGGTCACGCCGCCGCAATTCATCCACACCACATGCTGGTTGCCCAGCGGCTCGACCAGCTGCACCGTGGCCGGCCATGCCTCGCCCGGGCCCACGCGCACGTTCTCGGGGCGGATGGCGAGCGTCAGCGCCTCGCCTTGGGCGCGCGTGGCGATGGCCGGCGGCAAGGGCAGGCTGAAGGCGGGCGACGCGAACAGGCCGCCTGCGGCGACCTGGCCTTCGATGCGGTTGATGGCGGGCGAGCCGACGAAGCCCGCCACGCGCAGGTTCTTTGGTCGGTCGTAGACCTCCGCCGGCGTGCCGATCTGCTGGATGACGCCCTGGTGCATGACCACGATGCGCGTGGCCAGGGTCATGGCCTCGACCTGGTCGTGGGTCACGTAGATCATCGTGTTGCCCAGGCGCGCATGCAGGGTCTTCAGCTCGCGGCGCAGGTCGGTGCGCAGCTTGGCATCGAGGTTGGACAGCGGCTCGTCCAGCAACAGCACCTTGGCCTCCCGCACCACAGCCCGGCCGATGGCCACCCGCTGGCGCTGGCCGCCGGAGAGCTGGCCCGGCTTGCGGTCCAGCAGGGGCTGCAGCTGCAGCATCTCTGCCGCGGCGGCCACGCGTTTTTCGAGCTCCGCCTTGGGCGTCTTGGCCATCTTGAGCGGGAAGGCGAGGTTTTCCTTCACCGTCATCGTCGGGTAAAGCGCATAGCTCTGGAACACCATGCCCACGCCGCGCTGGCTGGGTTCGGCCCGGGTCATGTCCTGCTCGCCGATGTGGATGCTGCCCTCGCTGACCGGGTTGAGACCGGCGATGGTGTGCAGCAGCGTGGACTTGCCGCAGCCCGAGGGGCCGAGCAGCACGAGGAATTCGCCACTGCGCACATCAAGGTCCAGCCCCTTGATGACGTCGTGGTTGCCGAAGCGGATGCCGAGATCCTGGATGTGGACGCGGGTCAAGGGAGTCTCCTGTTGTCGGTGTTGTGCAGAACCTGGGCGATGCGCTGCTGCGCCGCGGTCACGGGAAGGTCGCGCTGCCAGAAGTCGCTCACGGCCTGTTCGAGCGCCGTCAGCTGCGGCTGAGGCAGCAGCATCTCGGTGTTGCCGACCAGGCGGCTGCCGTCGCGCAGGGCGGCGGCGCCCTGTTGCGCGCAGCTGTCGAGCGAGCGGGTATCGAGGTCGGTGCGCACGGGCACCGAGCCCTTGCGGGCGCTGAAGGCCAACTGGGTGGCGGGCTGGATGGCGACCTGCGCGAGCAACTGCTGAGCGGCTTGGGTGCTGCCGTCACCGCGCGGGAACACCAGCACGTCGCCACCCACCACATAGGGCGAGCGCGGGTTCAGGCCGGGCGCGCAGCCGTAGTCGCGCCCGGGCTGCTGGCCGGCCGCTGTGAACTCGCCCTTGACCCAGTCGCCCATGAACTGAAAGCCGGCGCGACCGCTGATGAGCAGGCCCGTGGTGTCGTTCCAGCTGCGCCCCGGCGAGGCGCTGTCCACATAGCGGCGCAGACGCTTGTACGACACCAGCACCTGGCGCAACGCCTCGCCCTGCAGGGCGGCGGGATCATGGTCGCGCAGCACGGCGAGGTAGAGGTCGCGCCCGCCCTGGTTGGCGAGCACGGCGGTGAAGAGGTTGAGGTCCTGCCAGGGCTGGCCGCCGTGCGCCAGCGCAATGAGGCCAGCGGCCTGCAGCTTGTCGAGCGCCGCGAAGAGCTCGTCCATCGTGCGGGGCTCGGCCTTCACCCCGGCGCGCGCCAGGGCCGCCTTGGAGCTCCACAGCCACACCGGCATGTGCACGCTCAGCGGCACGGCGTAGAGGTGGCCGTCCACTCGCACGGCGTCCAGCAGCACGGCGGGCAGTGCGGCGGCCCAGCGCCCGGCGTCGGCGAGGGCGTCGAGCTGCGCCAGACGCCCCTCGCGGGCCAGCTGCACGAAGTCCCGTGACGGGTTGAACTGCGCGGCCATCGGCGGGTTGCCCGCGCGCAGTCGCGCCTGCAGCGCACCGCGCGCCTGCTCGGAGGACACCAGGGCCATGTCCCGCCAGCGGCCCCCTGCGGCGCGGTAGGCGTCGGCCAGGGCCTGCTTGGCGGCGACCTCGCCGGGCGAGGTCCACCAGTGCAGCACGTCGTTCGCCGGGCCGGCCTGGGCCGTGGCGGCCAGCAGCAGGAAGGCGAGGGCGCAGGCGCGGAGCATCGGCAGATCATTACTTCGAATTAAGAAACTTAATAGCGTATTAACCATAACGCCCGCCGCCGCTACAGTGCGGCCCATGAACCTCCTGCTCGCCGAAGACGACGCCCTGCTGGCCGATGCGCTGCAGCAGCAGTTGCTGAATGCGTCGTTCAAGGTCGAGTGGGCGGAGAACGGCGCCGTGGCCGAGTACCTGCTGCGCAAGCAGGATTTCGATGTCGCCATCCTCGACCTCGGCCTGCCGCTGGTGGATGGGCTGACCGTGCTCAAGCGGGTGCGCGAGGCCGGGCGCACGGTGCCCATCCTGGTGCTGACGGCGCTCGATGCCCTGGAGCACCGCGTCGCCGGCCTGCAAGCGGGCGCAGACGACTACCTCACCAAGCCCTTCGACTTCCCCGAGCTCGAAGCCCGGCTGCATGCGCTGATGCGCCGCGGCCGGCCGGCGTCGCAGAGCCAACAGCTGCGCCGGCTCACCCTCGACCGCGCCGCCCGCCGGGCCAGCGTGGGCGGCGAGCCGCTGGAGCTGAGCCCGCGCGAATGGACTCTGCTGG
>VFQR01002854.1_pt1 | contig 10402 bp, 10 predicted proteins | sample 3512321 | NCBI WGS metagenome assembly VFQR01 (sample SAMN10412374, study PRJNA504923) | tailings metagenome | isolation source: Relicate 3 Philex TSF1 revegetated site | place: Philippines: Tuba, Benguet | collected 2017-08-29
GCAACACGGCGGTGGACACGGCGAGCGGGGCGGTCCCCCTCGTCGGCGACCTCTTCGACATGGTCTTCAAGGCCAACCGGCGCAACGTGCGCATCGTCCTCGACCATCTCGAGAAGACCGGCCGGCTCCCGCGGGACCCGATCGAGGCCCGCGGCGCCCGGCGCTGATCCTCATCCGCCCGCGAGCGCCGGCGCGTGCCGGCGCAGCAGGGCCGCCAGCGCCTCGGCGACCCGGGTCACCGCGGGGCGCCGCCGGCTGCGCTCGTGAACGACCAGGAACAGGTCCTCGATCAGGTCCTCGGGCGGGTCGGCGAGACGCACCAGGTCCGGGTCGGAATCCCCGAGCCAGCAGGGCAGGAACGCCGCCCCGAGCCCCGCCTTGGCGGCCTGGTAGCGGATCGGCGTCTCGCCGATGCGGGCCGCCACCCGCCGCCCTTGGGCGATCCGCGCCACGTAGGCCGCCTGCCGGGACAGGTCGGGATCCTCCGGCGGCGCGATCACCGCGTCCGACGGCCTGGTGCGGCTCTCGTAGAGCGCGAAGGCGAAGCGCCCGACCTTGCGGGCGTAGAGCGCGCCGCCCTCCGGCAGACGGCGCATGCGCAGTCCGATCTCGGCCTCGCTCGCGAGGTCGAGCCGGCGGCGGGTCGGGATGAGCGTGATCTGCGTCGGCGCCGCCGCCTCGGCGAGCTCGACCGCATGGCGCGACAGGAACAGCGACACGGAGGCGGTGGCGGTGATCCGCACCGGGGCGTCCGGGCCGGCGCGGTAGGCGGCGGCGATGGCCGGGATCGCCTCCGCCGCCTCCGCCATGGGCGCCGCCGCCTCCAGCACCGCGAAGCCCGCCTCGGTGAGGCCGAGGCTGTTCGGACCGCGCGCGAACAGGGGCACGCCGAGGCGCTCCTCGAGGGCGCGCACCCGGCGCGCCACGGTCGCCTGGCTCTGCCGCAGGGCGGTGGCGGCCCCCATCAGCGATCCATGAGCCACCACGGCCAGAAACACCCGCAGGTCGTCCCAGGACGGCTCGGGGCGCTCGGGCGGGTGAGGAGGACGAGCCATGACAGGATGGTGCGCGCGGATCGGGTCTTCATAGCCGACCATCGCCCCGGCGGCAGGCCGGCGCAGCCCGCCAGTTTCGCCGGGGTGCCGTGCAGGAACGAGGGCCTACGGTCCCGGCGCCGGCGGCGGGGCCGAGCCCTCCGACGGGGTTTCGGGCGGGGCCGGGCGGTCCTCCCGCCGCAGCCGGCGGTACCAGGCGACGCCGAAGGGAATGCTCGCGAGGTAGAGCACGGTGCCGATCGAAAGCACGGCGAAGGGGTAGCTGACCAGGAGGCCGATGAAGGCGACCGTCACCACGAAGATCGGCAGCACCCAGTGCCGCGGCACGCGGGTGCTCATGGTCTTGCCCGAGAAGGTCGGGATGGTCGACACCATCATGAAGGCGAGCCCGAGCACGTAGACGAGCACCAGCGGCGCCGCGGCCGCGCCCATCGGCACGCCGAGGAAATGCAGGTAGATCGGCAGGAGCGCGCAGACCGCCGCCGCCGGCGCCGACATGCCGACGAAGAAGTTCTTGGTCCATTCGGGCCTGGTCGGATCGTCGATCATGACGTTGAAGCGCGCGAGCCGCAGCCCCGCCGCGATGGCGAAGACCAGCGCCGCGATCCAGCCGACCCCGCGCAGGTTGAACAGCACGAAGCTGTACAGGATCAGCGCCGGCGCGACCCCGAAGCAGACGAAATCGGACAAGGAGTCGAGTTCGGCTCCGAAGCGGGAGGTGCCCTTGAGGAGGCGCGCCACGCGCCCGTCGACGCCGTCGAGCACGCCCGCCGCGAGGATCGCCAGGATCGCCGGCTCGACGCGGCCTTCGAACGCGAGCCGGATCGCGGTCAGGCCGAGCGAGAGGCCGAGCAGCGTGATCAGGTTCGGCGCGATGACCCGGAAGGGCACCGGGCGGAAGAGGCGCTTGCGCGGCTCGGGATCGGGGGCGAAGGGCGGAAAGAGCTCGCTCATGCGGGCGACAATAGCCGGCCCGCGGGGGCCGGCAACTCAGTCCATCCGGAACTGGCGCCGGGGCTCGTCGGCCTTGAGGTCGGCCAGGACGGTCTCGCCGGCGATCGCCATCTGGTCCTCGCCGACGAGCACCTGGACGTCGCCGGGCAGGTAGACGTCGAGGCGGGGGCCGAAGCGCTGGCCGGCGGCGAGGGTGTCGCCGGGCTGGACCCAGGTGACGATGCGCCGGGCGACGAGCCCGGCGATCTGGACGACGCCGATCTCGACGCCGCCGCTCTCGATGACGACGGCGTTGCGCTCGTTGTCCTCGCTCGCCTTGTCGAGGTCGGCGTTGAGGAACAGGCCCGGCGTGTAGATCTGGCGCACGACCCGCCCCGTGACCGGCGAGCGGTTCACGTGGCAGTCGAACACGTTCATGAACACCGAGATGCGGGTCATCGGCTCGGGCGGCAGCCCGCTCTCCGGCGGCGGCACGGCGGTGGTGATGCGGCTCACCCGCCCGTCCGCCGGCGAGATCACGAGCCCGTCGCGCAAAGGCGTGACCCGGGGCGGGTCGCGGAAGAAGTAGCACACCCACAGGGTCAGGATCAGGAAGATCCAGAACAGGGGCCCCCAGAGGAGCCCGAGCAGGACCGCCAGCACCGCCCCGATGGCGATGAACGGGTAGCCGGCCTTGTTGATCGGGACGAAGACCCGTCGGATCGACTCGAGGAGGTCGTGCATCGGTTCCTCTCCAGGGGGCCCGGGATGGCAGCGCCGCCCCGGGGCGTCAACCCGCGAGGCTCACGCGAAAGGACGGCTCGGCCTCCTCCTCGGCCCGCTTGAGGGCCTCGCGGGCCTGCTCGGCCTGGCGCTGGCGGTTCCACATGGCCGCGTAGACGCCGTTGCGGGCGAGCAGCGCCGCGTGGGAGCCGCGCTCGACGATCACCCCCTTGTCGAGGACGATGATCTCGTCCGCCCCGATCACCGTCGACAGGCGGTGGGCGATGACGAGGGTGGTGCGGCCGCGGCTGACCCGGTCGAGGGCGTCCTGGATCTCCTTCTCGGTGAAGGAATCGAGCGCGCTCGTCGCCTCGTCGAGGAGCAGGATCGGCGGCCCCTTGAGGATGGTGCGGGCGATGGCGACGCGCTGCTTCTCGCCCCCCGACAGCTTGAGCCCGCGCTCGCCGACCGAGGTCTCGTAGCGCTCCGGGAGCGTGCCGATGAAGCGGTCGATCTGGGCGAGGCGGGCGGCCTCGACGACCTCCTCCTCGGATGCGTCCCAGCGCCCGTAGCGGACGTTGTAGCCGATCGTGTCGTTGAACAGCACCGTGTCCTGCGGGACCATGCCGATGGCCGAGCGCAGGCTCGTCTGCGTCACCTCGGCGATGTCCTGGCCGTCGATGAGGATGCGCCCCTTCGTCGGCTCGTAGAACCGGAACAGGATGCGCGAGATCGTCGACTTGCCGGCGCCCGAGGGGCCGACGATGGCCACCGTCTTGCCGGCCGGCACCTCGAAGCTGATCCCCTTCAGGATCGGCCGCTCCGGGATGTAGGCGAAGTGCACCTCCTCGAAGCGCACGGTGCCCTCGGTGACGACGAGGGGCTTCGCGCCCGGGCGGTCCTCGATCTCCGGGTTGCGTTCCAGGATCCCGAACATGTCGTCGATGTCGATCAGCGCCTGCTTGATCTCCCGGTACAGCATGCCCATGAAGTTGAGCGGGATGTAGAGCTGGATCAGCATGGCGTTGACCAGCACGAAGCTGCCGATCGTGGCGTTGCCGGCCATGATGTCGCGCACGGCGAAGGCCATGATGGTGGTCATGCCGGCGGTGAAGATCGCCGCCTGACCCGCGTTGAGCACCGCGAGCGAGACGTAGGTCTGGGTCGAGGCGCGCTCGTAGCGCTCCATCGAGACGTCGTAGCGCTTCGTCTCGCGCTCCTCGGCGCCGAAATACTTCACGGTCTCGAAGTTGAGGAGCGAGTCGATCGCCTTCGTGTTGGCGTCCGTGTCGGACTCGTTCATGCGCCGGCGGATCGCGATCCGCCATTCCGTGGCCTTGTAGGTGTAGACGAGGTAGACCGCGATCGTGACCACGACCACGGCCGAGTAGGTCCAGTCGAACTGCCAGGCCAGGATCCCGAGCACCAGCGCCAGTTCGAGGACCGTCGGGATGAGTTGGAGCACGAACAGCCGCGACAGCTCCTCGATGCCGTTGCGGCCGCGCTCGAGCACCCGGGTGAGGCCGCCGGTCTTGCGCTCGAGGTGGAAGCGGAGCGACAGCCGGTGCATGTGGGCGAAGGTCTTGAGCGCCAGCTGCCGCACCGCGTGCATGGCGACCTTGGCGAAGAGCCCGTCGCGGGCCTGGGTGAGGAGCGCCATCGCCACCCGGGACAGGCCGTAGAGGATGGTCAGGAGGACGGGCGCGCCCCACAGCCAGTGGCCGGAGATCGCCGCCGCGCTCGTCGGCGCGCCGGGGCCCGCTGTGACCGCGACGAGGGCGTCGGTCGCCCATTTGAAAGTGAACGGCATCGCCACGGTGACGAGCTTCGCCGCGAGCAGCAGGCCGAAGGCCATGAACACGCGGCTCTGCAGGTCCGGGCGGCCGTGCGGCCACAGATAGGGCCACAGCTTGCGGAACACGGGGACGAGGCCCGGGCGGGCGGTGCCGGCCGAGGCCGGCCGGGGAGAATGGGGAGGCATGTCGGATCCGTTGTGAGCCGGATATAGGCCGGAAAGGGCGGCGCACCACCCCGGACGGGCGTCGCCGCCGGCGTGACGCGGTTCAGGACGCCGTCGCGACCCGGCGGGCGTCGGCCTTGATGCGCTCGACCATCGAGCGGACCCCGTTCGAGCGCTGGGGGGTGAGGTGCTCGGACAGGCCGAGGCTGCGGAACAGGCCGAGCGCGTCCGTTTCGGCCGCCTCCCGGGCGCGCTTGCCCGAGAACAGGGCGATCAGGAGGGCGACGAGCCCGCGCACGATGTGCGCGTCGCTGTCGCCCCGCAGCCGCATGACGGGGTCGCCGGTCGCCGCGTCCCAGCGGGTCTCGAGCCAGACCTGGCTCGCGCAGCCCTGGACCTTGTTCGAGTCCCTGCGGGCCTCGTCGGGCAGGGGCGGCATCGCCCGGCCGAGCTCGATGAGGTAGCGGTAGCGCTCCTCCCAGTCGTCCAGGAGCTCGAAATTCTCCACGATCTCGTCGATGTCGCTCATCGGCGCAGATATAGGCCCGCCCCGGCCTCGGCGCGAGCGGCGCCTAACGCGAGTGGCCGGCGCCGGTTCCCGCCGCGCGCATTAGACTAAAGTGGAACGCCGGGGCTGTCCAAGCGTTGCCGTATCGTCACGGAGGGCTTCGTGATGAACACCGAAACCGTCACCCGACAGCCGGTCCATCCCTTCATCGACAGCGACAGGGTCGAGGACACCCCCGTCGTCGACGCCAACGGCGCCAAGATCGGCACCATCGACCGCCTGGTGATCGAGAAGGTGAGCGGGCGCGTCGCCTACGCCATCATGTCGTTCGGCGGTTTTCTCGGCCTCGGCGAGAAGACGCGCCGGGTGCCGTGGAACGCGCTGCACTACAACCCGCACTTCGAGTCCTACCAGCTCGACCGCACGGCGGACGAGATCGGGAGCGCCCCGGACGACGAGGAAGGGGAGCGCTGGTCGCGCGAGCGCGAGAAGGCGCTGCACGACCACTACCGGGTCCCGCCCTATTGGGGCGTGTGACCCCGGCCGGCGGCGCGCCCGCCGGCCTCACCCCAGGCTGTGGGCGAAGTCCCAGTAGAGCTCACGGGCGCGGCGGTAGAGCGGCCCGGGCTGCAGGCGGCGATCGTCGAGGCGCACGACCGGCATCACCTTGGAGTAGTTGCCGGTCGTGAACACCTCGTCGGCCTGCAGGAAGTCTTCGTAGCGCAGCACCGTCTCCTCGACGGTGACCCCCGCCTCGCGCAGGAGCCGGATCACCCGCTGGCGGGTGATGCCGTTCAGGAAGGTGCCGTTCGGGTAGGGCGTGAACACGACCCCGTCGCGGGCCATGAACACGTTGGCGGTCGCGGTCTCGGCGACGTTGCCGAGCATGTCGAGGACGAGCGCGTTGTCGAAGCCGCGGGAGCGCGCCTCCCGCATGGTGCGGGCGTTGTTCGGGTAGAGGCAGCCCGCCTTGGCGTCGGTCGGCATGGTCTCGAGGGTCGGCCGCCGGAAGGCGCCCAGCGTCAGGGAGGAGCCGCTCGGGGCCGGCATCGGCGCCTCGAACAGGCACAGGCAGAAGCGGGTCGAGGCGGGGTCCGGGACGATCTTGGTCGGCCCGTCGTCCTCGGCCCAGTACATCGGCTTCACGTAGACCGCCCGGTCGCCGAACTTCTTCGCCCCCTCCCGGGCGAGCTCGTGGATCGCCTCCGCCACCATGGTGGCCTCGAGGCCGAGGGTCGCGGCCGAGCGGTTCACGCGCGCCACGTGCCGGTCCATGTCCGGCATCACGCCCTCGAAATAGCGCGCCCCGTCGAACACCGACGAGCCGAGCCAGGCCGCGTGGGTGCGCGGTCCCATGATGGGCGGGTTGCCCTCGTGCCAGCGGCCGTCGATCCAGGTCCAGGTCTGCGACGCCACGGGCGCCTCCTCTCGCTTCTCGCGCCCGTGGTGCCGCCGCCGGGGCGGCGCGTCAATGCCGTTGCCGGCGGGGCTCCTGCGCGCGATGATCGGGGGATGGGGCTGCACCCGACCCTTCTGGCGAACGCCCGGGCGATCGTGTTCGACGCCTACGGCACCCTGTTCGATGTCCATTCGGCCGTTGCGCGGCACGCGGCGGCGGTCGGGCCGGAGGCGCAGCGCCTGTCCGAGATCTGGCGGGCGAAGCACCTCGAATACACCTGGGTGCTGTCGCTCGCCGGGCGCTACCAGCCGTTCTGGACCCTCGCCGAGCGGGCGCTCGACCACGCCCTGCGCCGCGTGCCCTCCGCCGATCCGGGCGTGAAGGAGCGGCTCCTGTCGGCCTACCGCACCCTCGACGCGTATCCGGAGGTGCCGGCGGCCCTCGCCGTCCTTCGGGCCGCGGGGAAGCGCACGGCCATCCTCTCGAACGGCGACCCTGACATGCTGGGAGAGGCCGTCGCCTCGGCCGGGATCGAAAGCCTCCTCGACGCGGTGCTCTCCGTCGCCGCCGTCGGGGTGTTCAAGACCGACCCGCGCACCTACGCCCTCGCCCTCGACGCCTTCGGGGGGGAGGCCACGGAGATCGTCTTCGTGTCCTCGAACCGGTGGGACGTGGCGGGTGCGGCCGCCTTCGGCTTCGTGCCGGTCTGGGTCGACCGCACGGGGCAGCCGGACGAGTACCCGGACCTGCCGCCGCTCGCGGTGGTGCGCGACCTCGCCGCGCTGATCGGGGATCAGCCCTCGCCGGCGAGGTAGCGCTTCGCGAGGATCTTGCCCTCCTCGACCGCCGGCTGGTCGAACGGGTCCACGCCCAGCGCGTAGCCGGTCAGGATGGTCTCCAGCATGAAGTGCATCAAAAGCTCGCCGAGCGTGCGCTCGTCGAGGCGGTCGAGGTGCATGCGGCGCGTCGGGCGGCCGTTGCGGGCGAGCGTGTCGGCGGTGGCGCGGCCCTGCGCCGCCACGAGGTCGCCGATGCGCTTGCCGGCGAAGCCGGGCTCGCCGGCGCGCCGGGCGAGATCCGCGTCGATCGCCGGGCCTGCGCCGGCCGCGTCCGTGGTGATCACGGTGAAGAGCTTGTCGCGCGGGCCGGCGAGGTAGAGCTGGAGCTGGCTGTGCTGGTCGACCGGGCCGATGGCGCCGACCGGCTGAGAGCCCTTGCCGTCCTTGCCGAGGCTCTCGGCCCAGAGCTGCACCCACCAGCGCGTGAAGCGCTCGAGCCGGTCCGCATAGGCCATCGTGACCGCGATCGGCTTGCCTTCGAGGGCGAAGGCCACGTGGAGGGCGGCCCCGAGCGCCGCCGGTGCCTCGTCGCCGCTCCGCAGGGGCTCCCAGGCCGCCGCCGCGCCCTCCCGGACCGCGGCGACGTCGAGGCCGAGCACCGCCGCCGGCAGGAGGCCCACATTGGTGAGGACCGAATAGCGCCCGCCGATCCCGGTGTGATGCTCGAGGAAGCGTACGCCTTCCGGCTCGAGGAGGTCGCGGAGCGCGTTGCGGACGCCCGGCTTGCGGGGTTCGGAGAGGCCGAGGAAGGCCTCGCCGGCGCGCTTGCGCAGGCCCGCCTCGTCGAGCGCCGACAGGGCCGCGATCGCCTGCATCAGCGTCTCGCCGGTGCCGCCCGACTTGGAGATCGCCACGAAGCGGGTCGTCTTCAGGGGCAGCCTGTCGAGGAGCGCGCCGTAGGTGAGGGGGTCGAGGTTGTCGAGGAAGTGGACCCGCGGCTCGGCGAAGCGCCCGATTCCGGGCACGGCGTAGTCGGCGAGCTGGGCGAGCGTCTGCCCGCCGAGGCTCGAGCCGCCGGTACCGAGGAAGACCACGTCGGTGGCGTCCCGCAGGCGCGCCGCGGCCTCCCGGATCGCCGCGAGGTCGTCCGTCGTGCCCGGCATCCGCAGGAGCGGCAGGCGGCCGGTCTCGTCGTCCTCGCGCAGGCGGGCGGTCGCGGTCCGCACGGCGGCGAGGCCGGCGTCCAGCGCCGTCCCCGGCAGGCCGGCCGCCCCGATCTGTTCGGCGAGGGCGAGATCGATCGACTGGTTCAGGGCCATGGCGGGTTCCTCGTGACGGCGCGGACCATAGCGGCGCCCCCGCCGCGCGTCATCCTCGGCCGGAGCCGAAGGCGGAGAGCCGAGGATCGGGTTGGGGAGGGCGCGACGGGCGGTCCTCGGGTCCGCCGCGCGGCCCGAGGATGACGGCGGGGAGGGGGCCGAGGGTGGCGGGGAGGCGGGCCGCCTACAGTCCCACCGGGCGCCCGGCGACCACCACGAGCAGCTTGCCGTCACCGAGCGTGCGTTCGGCGGCGCGGCGGATGTCGTCCTGGGTCACGGCCGAGACGAGCGCGTTGCGGCGGGCGATGTAGTCGATGCCGAGGCCCTCGAAAGAGATCTGCGCCAGCTGGTGGGCGATCTTGGTCGAGGTGTCGAAGCCGAGCGCATAGGAGCCCGTGAGGTAGTCCTTGGCCTTGGCGAGCTCCTCGTCGGACGGCCCTTCCGCCTTGAGCCGGGCGATCTCGTCCTCGATCACCGCGATGCACTCGGCGACGCGCTCGTTCTTGGTCGCCGTGTAGCCCCAGGTCATGGCGGCGCCCCGGTAGCTCACGAGGGAGGTGCCGACGCTGTAGGCGAGGCCGCGCTTCTCCCGCACCTCCTGGAACAGGCGCGAGGTGAAGGCGCCGCCGCCGAGGATGTGGTTGAGCACGTAGGCGGCGATGAAGTCCGGGTCGCGCCAGGAGACGCCGTTGGTCCCGAAGCGGATCACCGACTGGGGCACGTCGAGATCGACGACCACCCGCGAGCCGCGCCCCGCGATGGCGGTCTGCGGCACCGGGGCGAGGGTGCCGGGCTGGGCAAGGCCGCCGAAGACCTGGTCGAGACAGGCGGCGACCCGCTCGCCGTCGATGGCGCCGACCGCGGCGGCCTTGACCCGCGCGCCGGAAATGGTGCGGCGCAGGTGGTCGACGAGATCGTCCCGGGTAATGCGCTCGACGCTCTCGATCGTGCCGGAGGTCGGCCGGCCGTAGGGGTGTCCCGGAAAAGCCTCGGCGAAAAAGCGCCGGGTCGCCATGACCCCCGGATCGTTCTGCTGGTAGCGCAGCCCCGCGACGGTCTGCGCCCGCACCCGCTCGATCGAGGGCTCGTCGAGGCGCGGCTCGGCGAGGGCGAGGCGGAGCAGCTCGAAGGCTTCGTCGGCGTGCTTGACGAGGGTCTTCATCGAGCCGCCGAGGGCGTCAGGCCCGGCGTTGAAGCTGAGCTCGATGGCGTGGGCGGCGAGGCGCTCCTGGAACGCGTCGGAGTTGTAGGGCCCGGCGCCCTCGTCGAGGAGCCGGGACAGCATCTGGGCGACCCCCGGCCGCTCCTCCGGATCCTGCGCGGCGCCGCCCTCGAAGGTGAAGGCCAGCGCCACCAGCGGCACGAGGTCGGATTGGACGTGCCAGGCCTCGACGCCGCCGGGCGAGACCACCTGCCGGACCTTGGCGGGCGAAGGCGAAAGGGTCTCTGCGCGAAGGTTCATCATGATCTCTCGCTGCCTCGGCCGGGCCGGGTCAGGCGGCCTTGCACAGGTAGCCGGTCACGGCCCGGCGCGGGACGAGGAAGCGCTCGGCGACGCCGGCGAGGTCGTCGGCCCCGACCGCCTCGATCTCGTCCGGCCAGCGCCGGACGTCCTCCAGCGTCTCGCCGATGGCGAGGGCCGAGCCGTAGATGCGGGCGAGCGAGCTCTGGCTGTCGCTGGAATAGATCGTCTCGGCGACGAGGCGGGTCTTGGCGCGCTCGATCG
>VFQR01002855.1_pt1 | contig 10397 bp, 7 predicted proteins | sample 3512321 | NCBI WGS metagenome assembly VFQR01 (sample SAMN10412374, study PRJNA504923) | tailings metagenome | isolation source: Relicate 3 Philex TSF1 revegetated site | place: Philippines: Tuba, Benguet | collected 2017-08-29
ACGCAGATATTACATTGTATGCACCGCGATTCGCTGACCAACTCAATCACACTGCGGCTCCTATTTTAGATAAACGTTTTTCTGTAGTATTTAGCGGCTGAGTCTTCACCCAAACTCGATCTAATCCACCACTAACTAAATAATGTTGCTGGTTAGGATCTTGTTCGGGATAGTCTAAATGTTTGTGCATACCACGAGTTTCTTTACGTTCAATGGCACTGCTGTACATCCATCGTGCTGTGGCTACCATCGCCGCAGCTTCTCTAGCCCGAATCTGTTCTTGATTTGATGTTACTTGGCTACTGCGGATTTCTTGCCAGAGGTGATTTAGTCTTGCTAAAGACTCAGTTAAGCCTTGTTCTGTACGGAATAAGTTCTTTTCGTAGGGGAATACTTCGGCTTGGACTGCCTGAATCACTTCATCAGTTGCAAATTTATAATGGCGATCGCTCTGACTCTTTAATCCTACCTCTCCAACACTCTTAAGGTGAGGTTGTGCTTTCTGTTCTTTCAAACTATGGACATATTCAGCAGCCGATTTACCTGACCAATAGCCAGAAGATATTGCCCAAGCTGCATTGTGACTACCACCGCCAGTGAATCCGCCACAAATCAACTCCCGCGTGGCTGCATCTCCAGCAGCGTAGAGTCCCCGCACGGAAGTAGCACAGCTATCATCTACAATCCGAATTCCTCCTGTACCGCGTACAGTTCCCTCTAGACGCAAGGTAACGGGAAAACGTTGGGTAAATGGATCGATACCTGCACGGTCAAAGGGTAAAAAGAAGTTAGGCTGCGCCAGACGCATGGATGGGCGCATGGATTCGGATGCTTTATCTAAAATGGCGTAAACTGGCTGTTGCAGCAATGTCTTGGCGATTACCGAACGTCCCCTTTGAGAACCAGCACCAGGAATTACGGTGCCGTCTTCGTAAGTGAAGGTTGCCCAATTATAGAAGAGGGTTTTGGTAACTGAAGAAAAAGCTGGGGAGATGCCATAAGCGTTGGAGAACTCCATACCTGACATCTCGGCACCTGCTTCAGCAGCCATTAAATAACCATCCCCTGTCAGGACGTTGCATCCTAACGCTTTACTCAAAAACGCACAGCCACCGGTGGCAATGATTGTGGCACGCGATCGCACCATCCATCTGCCACCAGTCTGACGGTTCACACCCGTGGCACCGCCAACAGCGCCATCTTCATCTACTAATAGTTCTAAGGCGGGGCTGTGGTCTAAAATCTTGACTCCTACCCGTTGTATTTGCCGCCGCATCAGCCGCATGTATTCGGGGCCTTGTAGCGATCGCCGATAGGGTTTGCCTTCATCGTCGGTGGGGAAGGGGTAACCCCACTCTGCTAACTGATTAACATTGATATAGGTCTGATTCAGTACCCGATCCATCCAATGGCGATCGGATAAAAACCCACCCAACGATTCCCGACTAGCCTTAGCTGTTTCCCGTGCTTCTGCATCGGGTGGCACATACCACACACCATTACCAGATGCAGCAGCACATCCAGTCGTCCCACAATATCCTTTGTCTATGAGGATGACTCTAGCTCCACTTGATGCAGCACTCCAAGCCGCCCAGGTTCCAGCAGGGCCACCACCAATTACTAGAATATCTGCTTGCAAGTCGAGTTCAAAATCGGTTGTTAACGTCTTCAGCATCTCAAATATTTCCCCCCGTCAAGTATTAAGCATCAAATCTTCACCCCATCGATGCCGCACGCTATCAGAAATCTCTTTGCCTGACTAGTTGAGGGTTTCTTACTACCCTTGTTTTATGGCTCCTTTACTTAAAGTTGCCAGTAGATTAAATTTCAGCAAACTACTTTATCTTTATCGGTAAACCGTAGTTATTGACATAATAAAGCTTTTCACAATTTCTGATAAAAAGCAAGCATTTTCACAGAGAAATTTCAACATAAAGTTCCGTAAAAGAAACTTTTTATATCTCAACATACACTTGCTTTTTATATCGTTTTGTGCATGTTTAAGTTATCACATGCCTACGATTTGTTTGTAGTTAGTGCTTTAGCGCTAAAGAGAAGAGTGAGGGAGATGAGGGAGAAAGTAATTCTTCTTTCCCCCCATCTCCCCATCCCCTTATCCCCCCATCCTTTTCCCCAGTCCCCATGCCCAATGACTAAAACCTAAAAACAGTACGAACCCAACCAAATAAACTATCAGGATTGCTGTTATTAGAGTCAGGTGCAGTAATCCAGATCAAACCTGGCGTAATTTCAATATTGTCCCCGATTTTATATTGGTAAAATGCCTCAACGTGTAGGGAGGTATCTCTATCTGCCTGTCCGAAACCTGCTCCCAAATTTACACTGTCACTCAGACGGGTGAGTTTCGGCTCCATACCAACTAAAATTCCCCCAAGAGCGCCTTCCTTAAAAAGATCCGGGAATGCTAGCCCCACTGCCCAATCCATAGCTGAGCCATCTCCGCGTCCTATATAGCGATGCGCTCCATAACTTATCCATCCATTGATTGCCAACTTAGGACTAATTTGATAAAACGCCTGTAATCCATAAAGATTGCCTATGGTTCCTGACCCAGCCACAGTGCTGTTTACCAAGTTACTTCCGACTGCTGGCCCAAAGTTTGTTCCACTTTGACCTCTGGTATTTGGCGGGCTATAGGTATTGACGTAAGTTGCAGCCACTCGAAAATTCCGATTAGCAGAGTAGTATATTAACTGGGCTAAAGCTAAATACCTGCCTGAAAATAAGCCATTATTAGTTGTGGGATTACTACCGTTTGGGGCACTAAACGCTACCCCTAATTGAACCTGTTTACCTAATCGTTGGAGTATGGCAACTCCAGGCCCGCTATCTCCATAGTTATAAACCAAAGACCGCCGTGAAAATCGTGAAATCCCATTAGCACCAGTGGCAGAAGACGATTCAAAATATGGGTTAATCGGGCCGGAAAGGCCTATCTCACTGGCTCCATCGGATAAGGCATAGATATTGACTTGGGTACTTGGATTAGGCAAAAACCGATAGCGAACACCACCAAGAATAATCTGATTGGGTGCAAAGGTAATACTGGAGTTATCAGCGGTTCTGCCCTCATAAGTTCCCAATAATCCAGCTCTTGTTTGTCCTAATGAGCCAATATTTCCACCTGACAACGATAAGCTGAGTGAGTCTTTACCGTTAAAACTGGTGTTTAACCGTAAGGAAGCTGAACCTTGAGCTGTGACATTGCGAGGTGCGGGTGTCCTCGTGACAACGTTATTGCCTGCTAGAAGTGAGCCGAAAACTATCTGCGCTCTACCTATAAGTTTGGTTGTGGTGGAAAACTGAGTTGCTTGTAACTTCGCAGTCCGCACTTCCAAGCTATCTAAGCGTCCCCGAAATTGAGCAAGTTCTACAGAAAATTGTTCTTGTAGTTTTTTGATAGTATCCAAGTCTTCCCGTCTGACTAAATCTGTCGTTGAAGTTGCTATTAGTTCATTGAAGCGATCTAAAGCTGCATTTAACCCAGCTGCAAACTCATAGCGCGTTAGGGCGCGATTTCCTTTAAATGTGCTATCTGTATATCCAGCAATTACACCATAGCGTTCGACCAAAGACTGTAGTGCTTGAAATGCCCAATCTGTCGGCTTCACATCTGACAGTTGCGAGACGGATGTCACTTGTCCGGCAGAATTATTGGTAGGTTTTTTATTAGCCGGTGGTGTAACATCCGACAATTCCGATACAGGTGTCAATCGTTCTGGGTTTCTAGCTTTTTGATTAGTTACCGAGGGAATTGAAGGTTCTATGGTTTGATTGACAACAGCTTCTGGAGGTTTATTTATTTCTACCTCAGTAACTGAAGTTTCTACGGTTTGGTTAACAACAGCTTCTGGAGGTTTATTTATTTCTACCTCAGCAACTGAAGTTTCAACGGTTTGATTAACAACTGCTTCTTTTGGTTTGTTTAGCTCTACTTCTTTAGGTAGTTCAGCGTGACTTTTGGCCGGATGAAAAACCAGAACAGCTAGAATATCTAGCAATGAAACCAGGAACAGTATGGATCTATAATTCCAGCGAAAATTGAACATAACTCTTTAACTCCTCAACCTGAAAAACGAATAAACTAGCTTGAAATTGCATAAAAAAGCAGCAGAAGTCACTAATGCAAGATTTGTGCTAAGCCATTAGATAGCGGACTCAGTAAAGGTTTGATTGATGAGAAAATTACAAATCTCGGATATCAAAACCACAACTAAGCAGTTGAATGTACAATCCAAAAGTCGCAGTAAATTATTAATTTTGCCGCTTGAAAGGATAGTAAAACGATGCAAAGAAAATTCGTGATTGGTAGTCAGCTATATTTTGACAGCATCGATTATTAGATAAATCCGGTAAGTCTATCGTTTTATCGGACTTTGTTTAGAAATATATTTGCATAGAGCTTGCTACAATGCAAGACCCAGTACTTCACTGCGATCGGAAAATATTATAAAGAGTACTAAGTTAGGCATGGGGACTGGGGACTGGGGATGGAGACTGGGGACTGGGGACTGGGGACTGGGGACTGAAGAGTTATTATTCTCCCTCATCTCCCTCATCTCCCTCATCTCCCTCATCTCCCCACCTCCCCACCTCCCCACTCCCTGTGCTTCTTCATCTGATGGTTTTATGAGTAGAAAGTTGTGTTTTACAATACAGCCATCCTGACCACAAAAGTGGCAAAATAATACACGCTAACAAAGTTATCTAGTTATAACTGCTCACTAAAAAGCTAGTCCGCAAACAAATATTTTTTACCAATGGTTAAATTAGGGTTGATTTTTATGTGATATCGGGTAAAATTTCACCTATAAACTACGGTAATTCGATCGGAAAAACGTAAATTAATAAACCGATACCTTGATAAACATGCAAATTCTTTGGTTTATTCCTACTGGATCTCGTGATGGGCGCTATTTAGGCACAGATATTGGCTCTCGTGCTGCTACACCTGATTATTTGCAGCAAATTGCCCAAGCTGTAGACAATTTAGGTTACACCGGGGCATTGCTACCTACAGGGCGTTCTTGTGAAGATGCTTGGATTACTGCTGCGGCTTTCATATCTGTTACCAAGCAAATGAAATTTCTCGTGGCAATTCGCCCAGGAATTACTTCTCCTGGTGCTGCGGCACGGATGGCAGCAACGTTTGACCGAATTTCTAGAGGGAGATTGTTGATTAATGTGGTAACAGGTGGAGATCCAGTACACCTTGCTGGGGATGGCTTACATCTAAATCATGACGATCGCTACGATCTAACTGATGAATTCTTGCATGTTTGGCGGGGTATCGTCAGCGGGGAAACAGTTGATTTTAAGGGAAACTATTTAGACATCAAAGGTGGTAAACTCCTATTCCCACCAGTTCAAAAGCCTTATCCACCTTTGTGGTTTGGTGGTTCATCTCCTGCTGCCAAGCGGGTTGCTGCCAAACATATAGATGTGTATCTGACTTGGGGAGAACCTCCGCAACAAGTTGCACAAAAAATTGCTGAAGTTCGGCGACTGGCAGCAGAACAGGGCAGAACAGTACGTTTCGGCATTCGTTTGCATGTAATTGTGCGAGAAACCGAGTCTGCGGCTTGGGATGCAGCCAACGAGTTAATTAAGTATGTAGATGAAGAAGCGATCGCCACAGTTCAAAAAGAGCTTGCTAGTTCTGATTCTGAAGGACAACAGCGCATGAGTCAACTACATAATGGCTCTCGAAAAGCTTTAGAAATTAGTCCCAACCTCTGGACAGGAATTGGATTAGTGCGCGGTGGTGCTGGTACTGCTTTAGTTGGAGATCCCGACACCGTTATTGCTAGGATGCTGGAATATCAAGAACTGGGAATAGAAACTTTCGTTTTTTCTGGATATCCCCATTTAGAAGAAGCGTATCGCACCGCTGAATTATTATTTCCACGCCTACCTTTGCAGAACCAATCGACACCTCTAACACCACAAGTTCTGAGTTACTTTGGCGAAACAGCCGCCAATGAAAAATTTGCTAAACAACTAGCAGCTTTTTAGATTTTGGATTATAAATACCAAATTTAAAGTCTAAAATCGCTAGATTTCAGGAGTAAGAATTTAGAAGACATAATAATTCAATAATATACAGATTATACTACATTTGTAAAAATTTTTGAATTTTGAGTGCTGAATTATTCCTGAAAATCTAATAATTTCACCCTTCTAGATTTCCCCTTGTGGATAACCTAAAATCTAAAATCCGTCTTGAAAAGTTCTGAGAGGCAAAAGCCACTGCATCCTTCAGGATATTGCTACAGACTTTCTGCAAAATCTCAAAATCCAAAATTCTATGACTATCACTCTCAAACACAGCAAAACTAGTAACATATCCCTAAATGGGCTACTAAAAAACCCACAAGTCGAAAAAATAGTTCCTTGGATTGTACCCGTTCTCGTACTAGTACTTTGGGAATTGGCTTCCAGAACTGGTTTACTTTCAAGCAGAATCTTACCAGCCCCTAGTGGCGTAATTGGCACAGCATTTAGATTAGCTTCAACTGGAGAACTGTTTCAACACATAGGAATTAGTGCTGGGCGTGCCATATCTGGTTTTATAGTTGGTGGTAGCATTGGGTTTGGTTTGGGATTGCTCAATGGGTTTTCCCGTATAGCCGAAAGCTTATTGGATAGTTCCCTGCAAATGCTCCGTACTATTCCTAATTTGGCCTTAATTCCACTAGTAATTCTCTGGTTTGGTATTGGCGACCAAGCCAGATTATTTTTAGTATCTATGGGGGTATTTTTTCCACTTTATCTCAATACATTTCATGGCATTCGTAGTGTAGATCCAGGACTGATTGAGATGGGAAAAGTATATGGATTGAAAACACCCCAACTTTTGTGGCAAATCATTTTTCCCGGAGCTTTATCTTCAATTCTTATTGGTGTCCGTTTTTCTTTAGGGATTATGTGGCTAACACTAATTGTTGCAGAAACTATTGCAGCAGATTCCGGGCTTGGTTATATGGCGATGAATGCTCGTGAATTTATGCAAACTGATGTTGTGGTATTGAGTATTGTTATTTATGCTTTGTTAGGCAAATTAGCAGATGCCACTGCCAGAACATTAGAAAGAAAGTTTTTGGCTTGGAATCCTAATTACCAAAGCGCATAGTTTTCAGTTTTAACTTAAACTGAAAATTATTCGTTTGACTTGGGATTAATCACAAAAATTGCATATCTGATATAGATTTGGTTGCAATAACAATCATCAATTGTAAATAATGGAGGGTTTCCGAGTGAGTTCAAATGTACAAGGTACACAATTAAGTATTTTGGATCTGACGAAAGATTTTGGCAGAAAAAATGTTTTAAATTCGTTGAATTTAGAAGTCGCACCGGGTGAGTTTGTTGCCATTGTAGGACGTAGTGGTTGCGGTAAGAGTACCTTGTTGCGTCTGGTGTCAGCATTGGATAAACCGACTTCAGGGGGAATACTACTAGATGGAGAACCACTGCGTAAACTCAGTCGGTCTGTAACAGTGATGTTTCAAGACCCCCGTTTACTACCGTGGAAGCGGGTGATTGAGAATGTGGGGTTAGGCTTGGAAGGAAATTGGCGTGAAAGAGCCAAGTGGGCACTCCAGAAAGTTGGGCTTGAGGATAGAGGTGAGGAATGGCCTCACGTATTATCTGGTGGACAGCGCCAACGGGTGTCATTGGCAAGAGCATTAGTGAGTCAGCCGCGTTTGTTGTTGTTAGATGAACCTTTGGGAGCCTTGGATGCTCTCACTCGCCTAGAAATGCAGCATTTGATAGAAAATTTGTGGCAAGAACGCAAGTTTACTGCCTTTTTAGTTACTCATGATGTCGAAGAAGCAGTAGCATTAGCAGACAGAGTGATCCTGATTGAAGCAGGACAGATTACTTTAGATGTACCCGTGAGACTTTCACGCCCGCGAGATAGAAGTCACGAACTGTTTATCAATATTAGAGAAACAGTTTTAGAACGAGTAATGAGTAATGAAAATACTCAGGTAAGCAACCAATTATTGCAGCTGAGTAGTTGAGATTTAAGCTTTTTTAGTCAATCGATATTAAACTTGAGGTAGCTGCGGTAAATAGGCTACTTCGAGATTAAAACTTTCTTTCAAAAAGCAGCTACAGCAATCCAAAATTGTTTATGAACACTCAAAAATATTCAGAACTCTCCTCTGTGCGTTATTTTTTTATATTTACGACTTAGATAAACTAGAATATAATAATTATTAATTTACATATATCCCTTGCTTTAAATAAACAATAAATATCTATTATTTATAATGATAATTAGAAAATTAACAAAATATGATGCAGAAGATTATAGACAGATCAGATTAGAAGCTTTATATAAAAATCCAGATTCATTTGGCACAACGTATCATGAAGAAGCAATTAAGACGATAGAACAATTTCAGGATAGAATCCCAGTAGATAACAATAACTTTATTTTGGGCTGCTCTGAGGATAAAGAGTTAATTGGAATAGTCGCATTTCACCAAGAATCAAGAATAAAACTTAGGCATAAAGCATACATTAGTAGTATGTATGTTCAACAAGAATATCGAAGAAAGGGTATAGGTAAATTATTACTAAATGAATTAATTGAAAGAGCAAAAGCTATTAACGAAGTAGAAATATTGTTACTTGATATTGTTAAAATTAATTTCTTAGCAAAAAAACTTTATTTATCATTGGGCTTTCAAATATATGGAATAGAGAAAATGGCGTACAAATTTAATAATCAATATTTTGATCTGGAGTTGATGTATTTACAGATTAAATAAAAAGAATTTAATTCTCACTAAATACAACAAATTTATACAAAAAATAGCAATTAATAATTGATGAAACATAGGCGATTTCGATAGATGACGATGTAAATTAAGAAAAGGAAATCTACAATGAAAGTTATTTTGCCACTTGATCTTGTTGCTGATATTGAGCCACATCTACCACCCAATACACAAATTGTCCGAGTAGATATTGATGGTAATTTAGATGGCGATGCTAGCGATGCTGAGGTTTATTTCAGTTGGTTTTTATCGAGAAGTCCCATACTGCATAAAATACTAGAAGCTGCACCTGCACTGCGGTGGCATCATGCCCCGAATGCAGGAGTAAATCACATTCTGACACCAACTTATTTAAAAAGAGATATTATCCTCACAAATGGGGCGGGAGTACATGCAATTCCCATTGCCGAATTTGTAATTACTTACATACTTGCTCATGCTAAGCATCTGCCAGAATTATATAGTTTACAAGCAGAACGTCACTGGAAAAGAGGCTTTGCCATCAAAGAATTAACAGATGCAACTTTGCTAATTATTGGTGCTGGTGGTATCGGTCAAGAAATTGCCGCCCGTGCTAAACCCTTCGGCTTGAAAATTATTGGTAGTCGCCGTCATCCGCAAGAACTACTAAATTTTGATAAAGTAGTGGGTGCTGATGAATGGCGATCGCTCCTACCCACAGTAGACTATGTAGTAATTGCAACACCACTCACACAAGAAACCAAAGAATTTATTGATGAATCTGTATTGCGATCGCTCCCTCCTCATGCATACTTAATTAATATTGCTCGTGGCGGCATCATCGATGAATCAGCATTAATCAAAGCACTCACAGAAGGCTGGATTGCAGGCGCAGCATTAGATACTGTAACTACTGAACCCCTACCACCAGAAAGTCCTTTATGGTCACTTCCAAACATCTTTATCACACCCCATACTTCTGGTCATTCACCAAAAGGTAAACAGCGTTCAATAGCTCTATTTCTCGACAATCTTAAGCGCTACCAAACTGGTCAGCCATTACGAAATGTTGTAGATAAGCAAGCAGGGTACTAAACATTGGGCATTGGGCATTGGACAATAATATTACGTATATTTATATTCGCCACGATCAATACGATAAACAGCTACGATGAACAAATAGCAGTGTTTCTATCTATTTGAAAGTGTGGTCAACCACTTTCACGCACCAATAGAAACACTGAGATATAAAGCACTCACTGTCAAAAGAAAGTTCAGCTTGAAAGCAGAGATTTTAAACAGCTATGACATCTCAGAACTGATTCTATTAATCACGAGTCAACAGTTCTAGGTTATGGCCATTTGGATCGTAGAAATAAAAACCACGCCCACCTTTTCTATGGTTAATTTCTGCTTTGTTTTGGTGCATGGGGTCGCTACTGTACTCTAGACCAGCTTGTTTTATCCTGGCGAAAATAGTATCAAATTCTTCATCACTGACATGAAAAGCATAATGATGAGACTCAAATGTTTTTCTCTCATCAAAATCAAGTGTCAGTGTGTCATTAAGGGACTTCCAAAGAATAAATTAATCAACAAAAACCAAAAAATTCCGCTTCACTA
>VFQR01002856.1_pt1 | contig 10393 bp, 4 predicted proteins | sample 3512321 | NCBI WGS metagenome assembly VFQR01 (sample SAMN10412374, study PRJNA504923) | tailings metagenome | isolation source: Relicate 3 Philex TSF1 revegetated site | place: Philippines: Tuba, Benguet | collected 2017-08-29
TGGTTGACTGGCTGTTGTTTTTTGAGCTTGAACTGGTAGAAAGCTTACACCCAAAACTGTTAAGCTTGCCATCATCCCAAGCAATGTTTGTCTCTTCATTAATTACTCACCTTTCTAATTTCAGGCTAAACATTGAGCGGACGGAATGTGAACTGACAACTAAAAAACTAAAAAGATCAAGCGCGATCGCTATCCTTTCAATTCATGTACACGCTGCCATTCCTGTTGTGTAATTTTGTAATTTGTAGCGTTCGGCTGACGAATTACAATCAAATTTTTCAATACAGGGTCAAGCTTCAGGTCTTCGCGTAGCAGTGGCTTTTCTATCAACTTGCTAGTAAAGCGAATCTTGGCACAAGGTTTAGCACCAATACGGCTGGTATCAATCCAGTAGCCAATATCAGGAGGGTTAGTGATGATTTTGGGTGACTCGATAATCTCTGCGATCGCATATACCCCCGCCTTATCCCCAGCTTTCCAAATCAGCACCCCATCACCAGGAGCCATGTCTTTGGCATAGCGAGTTGCAAGCCAGGGCATCTGCTCAAAGTCGCGGATACCGTCTATGATGCGGTAATACTTGGGGTTGCCTTGAAACAGCCAGTAACTCATTGTTTGGTAGATTTCCTCTAAGAATTTTTTGGGCTGGGCGATCGCTCATAGCTTTATTCCACTATTCGCGCTAGCTTACTGGCTTGGTCTATGCTCTAATTCAGTTGCTAATATTAGGTTTCTCTAATATCCAAGCTATATTGTTATCGAAGGTATTAACCAACTGAACTATGTTAGGCTTTTACGTTTTAGGCTTTGACTCTGGTAAAATGTGAGCTTGTTGAAGATTTTTTATTTGTGTCATTGTTGCTATATATTCATCAATATCATTAACAAATATTCCTAAGATAGAGCCATTATTTAAATTCTGATTTTTGTGACCTAAATCTTGTCTGATGCTTAATAGCATTTTTTCATAAATAAGCATAGCCTGTAATCCAAAAGTTTCTGGATCAGAGTTTTGCTTGATTCCACACTGCCGAAACTCTCGAAAGTTTTGTAAGACTTCATCAGAACTCCACATAACAAGTTTGGGAGTTACTTTTACCAAAAAGTCTATTATTTCTTCCTCATTTTTAGGAGAATGTCCTAACCTGACTGCGAATATAGTTTCAAAAAAGAAATGAGTAATTTGTTCATAAATTTCTACTTTATGTTCTCTCTGCTCATCTCTTATCTGAGTTTGTAAATTACTTCCAATCGTAAGTGCTGTTCCAAAAACAGTAAGAATAATACCGAGTGCCTGCCAAGGAGCTTGCTCTAATGTAGAAAATAAAGAAATAGTTATCCAGCCGATTAATGCTATTCCTACAAGACCAATCCCAGCATTTTGCCAATTAGTTGCTTTATTATCCATAATTTGATTTTATTTAAGAGCAATTGATAAATACTGATGTACTATTATGTGATGCGATCGCTACTTCACCTCAACCGTCGCACTGGCATCATTACCGAAGACATCAACCAGACGAACTGCGATCGCACGTTTCCCAACTGGCAGTTCAGGACTTGCAGCAATAGTAACTACAGTTGATGCTTGTTTCCCATTACCACGGATAGCTTGCCACATGGAACGAAATGTCTTTCCGTCATAGTCCCAATCAATTGCCCAGTAGTCGATGAGCGCAGCAAAGTTGTCTTTTATTGCTTTACGGAGTTCTACCTGCTGTTTTTCTGGGATGGGATAGTTCATCAGCACATAGCGGTCAATCTTGAGGGTAATAATTACTTTGCCATCGCCAGTATTGCTCACCTCTGGCTTGCTAACTTTTAGATAAGGCTTTTCATGGAATGTAATTTTGTCCCGCAGACTGTCTAACTCGGCTTCATTCTTAGCTTTCTTGAGATAGTTGTAAATTTCTGGGGGGATGGTCAGGGGCTTGATATTCACCTTGAGCGGGGTTTTCAATGCCGCTTTTTGGCTCTCCAGTTCGGTGTTGAAATTGTAGTCATAATCCCAAGCCAATATCACTAACGTCTTATAACCTGTACCGTCCAGAATTTCAGCCTCTTGAGCCAGTTCAATAACTTTCTTGGCTGTAACTGGTCTGTCTGGATAGCCTACATACACTAATTCAGGTTGTTGCCCCTCAAGGGTGTGGCTTCCAAGGTCGGGGCGATCGCTTCTGGGTGCTGCTCCGTAAAGCTTAAGGATAATTCGCTGCATCTCATTGATTTTGCTACCAGAAAGATAAATCATGTGGCGCTGGTAATTGCCAATGTTCTCCAGTAAAAAGGGTTTAGCACCCTGATTGACTAATCGGTTGCGAGAGACTTGAATACCAACCTTGTCCAGATTGCAACCAATCCATCGGCGGTTTAGTTTTTCTGCTACTGCCATTGTCGTGCCACTGCCACAGAAAAAATCTGCGATTAGAGAATTTTCATTAATATTCAAACCTAATTCACCATAAAGTCCGGCAATCAATGCCTCTCGTTCCGTTCGCATTATTGGCAGTAAAGCATTAAATGAAGCTCCTTCATTCGCCTCAAACACGCTCTGCTTTAGGATGATGTATTCCCACTCTTGAGGCTGCAATCGCCCTGGTGCTTCGACTGTGGAAGCAGCTTTACACCAAGCAACAGCAGCCTGAGCCTTCAAAGCTGTGCTAGGGTCGCCTATCAAATGGTCACCCTTCGTCTCAAACAAAAATATTCTGTCAGCAGTTTTGACAATAAAATCTGGCTCATACTTGCGCTGAATTCCTCGGTCATCTCGCCACGCAATAATCAAATCATGCTTACGGTCTAGCTTGGCAAATGCTAGGACTTCCGGCGATGGATTCAACAGTTTGCTAATAATCTTACGTTCAAACCCCCCCTTAACCGTCTGCACAGCCTGATAGGGATAAATGCAACGCTGCACAGTTACCATGTTTGACTGTCGCATCAATAGCCGAGAGACATCAGACAGCTTGCGCCATACTGCTCCAGGCTGATACTGCAAGTCACCCGTCGCCCGTGCGATCGCAGCACGAATTTGATTAACAATAAAGTCAACTATCTGCTGACTTTGGAGAACTACATAGTTATCAGGGTCAGTAAAATCAATCTCTTCGGTGAATAGCCGTCGGCTAACATACTCATCTGCTAAAGCAGCAATTTCAGAACTAAAGGCTGTCAGGTGCATCATTTTGCCTGACTGTGTAACCGTCCTGGCTATTTGCTGAAGGAAGAAGCTGTAGTCAAAGTAATCGTTTTCTAGTACCCAAGTCTTAGCCTTAGTTTCTGTCTCAACGTGAACATCTGTTATTAACGTCTTAGCTGACATCTGTTTTTGTAATGAAAACTTGACTGGGTAATGCCCTAAAGAATTCACTTCAATATCAGCCAAGTTGGGAATAGGAGCATTATCAAAGATTTGGATGGGCCAGCAGATGTCATACTTGGAAATTCGTAAAGTATCAGCATGTACTTCAACTAAATCACCCGCTGCTCTTTGTCCCGAACTGTCACCTGAACCAACAGTGTAACCCTGCGATCGCAGGTAGTTCTCGTAAAAGTCCTTAAACTTGGGGTGTTCTACCAGAAACAAACAATCAAAAGCGTTGCTGGGCTGTTCCCGGTTGAGAAGTTGCTGCCGTGCTTCTCTCTTTAGGTCTTGAATCTGGTCATACTCTGGTTTGTAGTCTGGAAACATCACCCGTAGACCACGCCCAACAACTTGCTCTAACAGTAAGTCAGCTTCGCTGGCTCGGAGCATGACAATTACACAAATGTTATGACGGTCAAAACCTTCACGAACCGATAGCACCGATACTACCACCCGCAGGGGTTTATCATCATCGTCAATCTCGTCGAGTCGGTCTGATGCTGCTTTATACTCAGCTTCCTTAAGGTTAGAGTGGTAGACTACCACGCGATTGCTATCGTAGTAATTGCCATCTTCATCAGGCAAGGCGGCGAAGTGTTCCCCTACAAGGTCAGCAACATCCGTTTCCTCAGCTAATACCAACATTACAGGCTTGCGGTTAATCCCGTTCACTTTGAATTCTTGGGTCAGCTGCTCCAGCTTAGACTTGCCAATCTCCAGCATGATTCTCTGACCACGGGACAAGCCGATAATTTCACCCCGCTTTCTCCCTGTAGCTGGTGTGCGTTCTGCCCTAAAGTCCAAATCAGCTAAGTTAGCCCCCTGGCGCTGTTCCAAGAATAGCTGCTTAACCAGCATATCTGCTGAAGCTTGGGGCAAATCGTAGTCATAGACAATATGAGGAAAGTAGTCTTTATTATTTCCACTGCCATAAAAGGGAGTTGCTGAAAAATCAATCTGCTGAAAAACTCGGTATGGTGCCGACTCATGACGCTCTTGTTGGCATTGGTGGAGGAAGGTCATAAACCGCCGCCAGATTAGCTCCTCATCTTTTCCTGTTTCAGAATTAGGTTTTTTGGCAGCGTGGACGTGGTGAGCCTCATCATTAAGAACGCAGATATCAGGATATTCAGTTAGTAAGTCTGCAATAATTTCTGCTTTGGGAATTTCCTCACGTTCCCCCATAAGTTCTTCCCACAGTGATGGGTTATCCTTGGCAAATCGGAACTGCTGCCAGTTCGTCACCATTAGGAAGGGGCCATCAGTGAGAGTTAGATTTTCCCTAAAATCATCAGGGGTATATAGCTCATAGTAAAAGCGATCGCGCCATCGCGTACCAGGGGGTACAAACAACGGCTGGCTTAGGTCAAATTCAAGAGACACTAAAATTCGTTTCTGTACTTCCCGTCCAGGAGTGACAATCAAAAAACGGCTGGTAAATAAACCAGGACGCTCATCGTTTAGAGCGTTGAAGTAGTGCCATACTATGAGCGCATTCAGCACCCAAGTTTTACCGCTACCGGTTGCCATTTTTAAGCAGTATTTCGGGAAGCTAATCGGGTTTAATTCATCCTGCAAAGCCTTTGAGCGAGTAACCGCCCCAATTGTGGAATCTGACGGGGCAAACTTCTCATAAAGCTGATACGGGTTTTCAATCCCTAAAATTTCGTGGCAGTAAATGATAGTTTCAATCGCCTGTTTTTGGCATGTATGAAACTTTGGGCCGTCTCTATCCTCTTCAAACCAGTAGCTCAAAAGTTCCAATGTAGTCTGAGTAACACCAGCCCAGCCCGTGTTTCGCCATCCTTCTACCTCACCTTGTAACAGGGTAGGAATCAATAGCCCTATAGTATTGGCAGTATTGACTTTGCGCTTGGCTTGCACCATGTAAATATCCTTGAAAGTAAACTCACACCCAAACTGAGCAAGCAACTAATTCGGCAAATACTTAGCTAACAAATCCTGACCCTGAGCGCCCATCTCATGAAGCTTTTGCTCAATAAGCTTCATCGCCATCGGCGAGGGCGTTGAGCGTCCATTTTCCCAACGGTTAATTGTGCTATATGTAACGCCTAGAGAGGTTGCTAACTGTTCTTGCGTAAGCCCGAAGGCAAGCCGCAAATCATGAATGATCTGCCCTCTGCCCCACCTCTGGCTGTTTCATAGCCAAGGGTTTTTTGATACTCATTTAGCTTTGAAACTTGCTCCACTAATTAACTAGCAGATGCTATGTGATTTGCTACATAGTAGCGATGCTTAAGCAGAGCTATCATCAGTATATACGCGCAATTTATGTTTTTATAGTAAAATTTATTGCTTGAATAAAGAAAAGTATTTTTAAGTGATGTCGAACTTCTTAGAGTCAAAGTTTAGATGGGCGATCGCTCTTGACTCATCGCTATGTGTTATGCACCCCGTCACTCTTATCAACAAAACCAAATCCTGGACTCAAGGGCGGGGACTGTGGCTTTTTGTAAGCAGGTTTGTTAGTGCAAAAATACTATAAACAGCATCAGACGTTGAATGAATCTAAGGTGATGACTTTGGAGATGGCGTATACGGAGATAAGTGGAGATTAGTAGAGGTTAAGTCCGTAGGAGATAGAAATAATAGACGGTTAGAGGGATTATGTAAAGTCTATTAGTAATAATTACATAAGAGATATCTTATTTGTAAAGATATTGTTTATTTTAGTATAAGTAATATCACTGTAATCAAAAGTAAGTTAAATATATGGAAATACATTTAAAATCAACTCTATGCTTGATATTTTTTTAATATAGGAATCATACTTGAGTCTTGCTAAATATACTGAGAAACAAATCTTTACATGGCAAGCTTCTAGCCAATTTAGTTTTTCAAAAATCAAATATGAGTCCTATAAGATAGCGTAAGTACATTGATTCGATTTTTATAGCTAATAAGTTTAACTGACCACATTTAACAACATTATTTGATATAAGTCATGACAGAATCACAAGTGTCTGAGCAGCGCAATATCAATACAAGCGGCGGTAATTATAACGAGCGAATTGAAGGAGATTATATACAAGGTAATTATTATGCTGCTCAAGAGGAATTTGTCAAAATAACTCTCGAAAACTTAGAATCAGAATTTCAAGACTTACCAGATATTAAAACAGATATTGTTAATAAACTTAAAGCAGAGAGGTTATTGGTATTAGGGAGTGATTTAGGAGTTGATAAAAATGAGTTAGCGTTGCAACTTGCTTTTATTGTTGCTAAAGATGTTGTTTCTAGGAATGAAAACATATCTATAAAACAATGGAAACGTAACTCAAATAACCAAGTTATTGATCTAGATATCGAACTCCGAAACACCAAAGATTCTACTATTTTTGTATTAACTGAAATTGAGCCGCAAAAGATTATTTTTTACAGCTTACCACAAGCTCATCAAACTGCTAAAACTTTAGCGAAACATTGGGTTGTAGCTAGTACCGATAGAAGTTTTACGAGCTGGCATCTGGAACCACAAGCAAGGGTATTTTTTCCAGAATTGACAATTGAAGATATTTATAGTCAAGATATTTTAATGGAAAAACTTCAAGAACAACTTGAAAAACATAATCTACGCCAGGAATTAGAGAAATATTTGAATATTGATATAAAATACAAATCTTTGGAAGATCTAGTTAAAAATTTAAATAATATAAAAAATGTTTTTCGTTTTGTTGAGCTATTTAGGCAAGAATTAGAAAAATTAAAAAATAATACTGAAGACAAAGAAACTAATAAAATTGATTCAGAATCATCAGCAATACATCTCGTATCTCTCCTTGAACTTGCTAAAAATGATGAGCAGTTTATTCGGAGGTTGTACTATAAAATTTTAAAACCTCACGAACAGTTACTTGCACTAGGTCTGAGCTTCTTCAATGGTTGTTTTGAAGACCAGCTTTTTGCTGCTTTTGAACAAGTGATTCTGAATGCATGGCGTAAAAGAGATCCATCTTTACCTGCTCTTGACTACTGCGATTTAGAGGAACTCAAAGATAATTATTTTGATTTTTCTCAAAATGATTTATATGAAAGTACATTATCTAACTTTAAAGTTGTTGAAACAAAAACTTATAGAATTGATATTCGTTATATTAAAATTATCTCGCTAGAAAATCGTCGATTACTGTATAAATTAGCATGGGAAAGTCATCGTAGACAAATTGTAAATGCATTAGATGTATTAGTTGATATGGTTAAGGAGTCTGTTGAACAAGAAAACAAAATTGATTCAGCAAATTGGGAATTATATGGCGATCCAATACGACGTAAAAAGCTATACAGTGTGATTAGCCAAACAATCAGCGATATCGGCTTAGTTTCTACTAGTGCGCTAAGTACAGTTCAAGGACCTTTGCTTCGGCTGGCTACAGATAACAATCCAAGAGTAAGAGATGTTGCTGCAAGTGCCATTGGACGGTGGTGTAATCCTGGCAATAAACAGCAGCAAGAATTGTTTAGAACTCTTCAAATATTTTATGATATTACTTTGAATAAAGAGGAAAAAATATCTAATAAATTAGAAGAAATTGATTTTTATATTAATGAAAAACAACAAGAAAATAAATTAAAAAGTAAACAAGAATCAGGAAAAAAACTTGTAGTTAAAATATTTGAAAAAATTATTAATTTTTTTAAACAAATTCCAACTGATAAAGAAACTGAAGAAAAAGATTATTATCTCGATCAAGATGTATCACGACCAGATTATATTGGAGCTACTATAGCTGTGGCAATCGGTAATGTAATTAATGTAATTCATGAACACAATGGAAAAAATAGACTTTCAGAAGATTTGTATAAGTGGCTCGAAGAATTGTTAGAAAGCCGACTTCGTTTAGTTCATCTTTACTTTGGTTACCATACTCTATTTTGGGTAGTACTACTTCATATTAAAGAAACAAGAGTAAGCAATCTTCTGAAAGAAATAACGCAGAAGCATAGAGGCTGGTTGTATCCTGGGTTAGGTTTAAGTTTAATTCATGCGATCGCTAATAATTTAGCCCATGCCTATAATTATCCCAGCAATCGTCAAGAAATTCAGGACATACTGAATTCTTGGTATGATGAAGCTGTTAGAAACAGACGTTCTGAAGATAACCGTAGCAAAAAAATAACTCAAGACGATGCTTTATTAAAGACTGTAGTACTTACCTACGGACTGATTAATTACGACGATCAAGAATCTCTTATTCAGGTTCATACAGTATTGAGCCGCCTAGAGAAAATCTTCAAAAAAGAGAATAAATCTTATATACGTAATGCTGTTGTCTTTGCTATTTGCAAAATAACATATCGTTACTTCGAGCAAATTGAGGTTCAGTTGCAGGATTTATTATCTTATTTTAAATCTGAAGAACAAGAAGAAATTGTGAGAACATTGACCGCAATCTATCTTGAACAGCGTGTCAATATTAATGGACAAGAAGGGGAGGTTTATCAAAGAAAAATTAGAATTCAAGAACGCCGCTATCAACTATGGATAGAACCGGAACAACGTCCACTAACTGATATAGAAAAAGCTATGAATGATTGGTCGAAACTTAAGGGTAAGGCAACAACTCAACAGATCGCAATACAGGCTTTAGTTTCTTTCGCTGGCGCACTAGGCACAAAAGCACAGTATCAATAAAACCTCGGAGAAACATAATAATGAATGTGTCGCACAAAGTAGATAACCCAACCTGGGTCAGTTCTCCTACTGCTCAAATTGTGGCATTTATTGTGACTTTTGGGCAAGAAAATCAACAAACATATAGAACAATTATTAGTGGCTTATTACCTGAAGTTTTGAAGCAACATAAATCCCGCAAGGATGCAATTGATTTTGTTTTACGCAGATGGAATCAAGCTTCAGGTGATAATGAACTTAGGAACATATCAAGACTACTAAAGCGTGCAATTATACTTGCAGAAAATATTTGGTTAATAGCTTTCTTAAGTGGAATCGCTCTAGTTGGGACTGGAATCGTAGCTACCATCTTAATACCTAAGAATTTAAAAGGCGAACCGCTTATACCTCCTACTGGATCTGTCCCAGATTGTGTTAAGCAAAGCAGCTGTATTAGTCTTGTTAAATTGGCACAAATTGATAATCTTTACTTGAATATTAGTGAATTGACAGTTCAATTCAGAGATAAGAATACGCTTGATGACCGCCTTAACATCCGTAATCAAGGTACAAATTCAGGTGAGGTTGGTATTAATGGTCAAAATGTTACTTATGAAGGCACTGTTATTGGTAGCTTCAAAGGGGGTGATGGCATAAATCCGCTAATAGTTTCCTTTAATCCTAATGTTACTAGGGAAGCTGCTCAATCTGTGGTACGTAGCATTACTTATCAGAATATTTCGACAAACCCCAGTCCTGGCACTCGCACGGTAGAGTTCAAAATTACCGATGGTAACAGAGCTATCAACGAGCCTCCCTTAACCACAAGCATTCGGATCATCCCCAACAAAAGTGGTATTGATTTCACTGTCCCTAGTGCTGTAGCTGTAAAGGAAAATTCTGATTTATTACTGAGTGCCATTAGTCTTATCGCTCCTGACAAAGAAGAAGTTACCGTTATACTCGAAGTCGGTCATGGCACACTTATCGTCAAAACTGATGTAATTAATGGTTTAATTGCTAATCAGATCATAGGTAATAAAAAAGAAAAGGTCTCTCTGACTGGTACTGTTGCCCAAATCAATACTACTTTGGCTGGTAGTGGTGCTGTTACCTACCGACCAATAAAAAGCTTTACCGGCCAAGACTTCCTTATTGTAACTGGAAATATTAAGGATAAGAGAGATAAGGGCTTAGTATGGCCACCAAAAGCTGAAAATACTGAATCGACCAGTAAGCGTATTTCTATTACTGTCAATCCTCTGAATCCTCCTCCTGTTGTTATTGTTCCTGGAAATCAAATTGCTAATGAAAATACTGAACTTTCAATCAATCAAATTAAAATAGAAGACCCTAATAACCAAATAGTTATTGTTAATTTAGAAGTTTCTAAAGGC
>VFQR01002857.1_pt1 | contig 10392 bp, 8 predicted proteins | sample 3512321 | NCBI WGS metagenome assembly VFQR01 (sample SAMN10412374, study PRJNA504923) | tailings metagenome | isolation source: Relicate 3 Philex TSF1 revegetated site | place: Philippines: Tuba, Benguet | collected 2017-08-29
TGATCTGCCTGAGCTACGCCTGGATGAGCGACGCGCTCAAGATGCTGCCGCACCCCACGCACAAGCGCGTGCAGCTCGCACTCTCGGCGCTGAAGCAGATCTACCCCGACGTGGACATCGCCAGCCACGTGATCGGCGACCCGATCAGCGTCTCCTGGGAGGCCGACCCGCACTTCCTGGGCGCCTTCAAGGGCGCGCTGCCCGGCCACTACCGCTACAACCACCGCATGTACGGCCACTTCCTGCAGGACGCGCTGCCCGCTCAGGAGCGCGGCCTGTTCCTCGCGGGCGACGACGTGTCGTTCACGCCCGCGTGGGTGGAGGGCGCGGTGCAGACCGCGCTCAACGCGGTGGCCGGCATCGTGCGCCAGCTCGGTGGCAGCAGCCACGACGACAACCCCGGACCGTGCGAGGCCTACCCGCGCATCGGGCCGGTGGCGCTGCCGGATTGACGCCATGGACCCCTTGCGCCTGGCGCTGTGGCAGACGCCACACCCTGCCGACAGCGCCGAGGCGCTCACGCGGCTCGAATCCGCGGCACGCGAGGCCGCCGCGCAAGGCGCGCACTGGCTGATCACGCCGGAGATGTTCCTCACCGGCTACCTGATCGATCCCGCGCTGATCGCCGCGCGGGCCGAGCCGGTGTACGGGCCGCTGATCGCGGCGGTGCGCGCCATCGCACAACGGGAGGGCATCGGCATCGTCACCGGCTGGCCCGAAGCGAACCCCGGCGCCCTGCCCCACAACAGCGCCGCCGCCATCGACGCGACGGGCACGGTGCTCGCGGTGCACCGCAAGATCCACCTGTTCGGCGACGGCGACGCGCAACGCTTCTCGCCCGGCGTGGACCCACCCGCGCTGTTCGCCTGGCAAGGCTGGCGTCTGGGCCTGCTGATCTGCTTCGACGTGGAGCACGATGCGCCGCTGCAATCGCTGGCCGCGCGCGGCGCTCAGGCCGTGATGGTGCCCACCGCCAACATGGTGGGCTTCGATGACGTGCAGCTTGTTCGCCTGCCCGATGCGGCGCGTCGCTTCGGTCTGGCGATCGCCTATGCCAACGCGTGCGGGCAGGAGGGCGAAACGGTCTACAACGGCTTGAGCGCGGCAGTGGCGAGCGACGGATCGCGCCAATCGACGGCCGGACGCGCTCAAGCCCTGCTGCGCGCCGATCTGACCCCTCCGCCACGGGATTGACCGCCACCCGTTTCGCACAAGAAAATCTTACTTTCTAAAAATATTGTGCGAATGGACACCGACCTCATTCCCCTGACCGAAGACCAGTTGCGGCAGTACATCGACGCCGAGAGCGCCTACCGGGCATGGGAACAGGCGCGCCATGCCGCTTCGCAGGTGCGTGGCTCGATGTTCTGGCGCCAAGACCGCGGGCACGAATACCTGGTGCGCTCGTCGGCCACCGCACGCCAGACGCGGCTGGGTGCACGCTCACCCGAAACCGAGGCCTTGTACGCCCGCTTCACCGAACGCAAGAGCGCGCTGCAGGCCCGAGTGCAGACCTTGCGCGACACGTTGGAGCGGCACGAGCGCCTCAACCGGGCCTTGCGCGTGGGCCGTTGTCCGGCGATTGTGGTCGCCATCCTGCAGCGCTTCGAGCAGTATGGACTGACCGAGCAACTGCTGACCGTCGGCACGCACGCGCTTTACGCCTACGAGGCCGCAGCGGGGGTACGCATCGCCCCGCAGGCACTGGCCACGCAAGACGTGGATGTGCTGTTCGACACCCGCCAGCGCGTCAGCTTCCTCTCCCGGCTGCAAGACGCCGACATGGCCTTCATCGATGTCTTGCGCAAAGCCGACAAGAGCTTCGAAGTCCGCGACGACCAGTTGCAGACTGCTGTCAACGCCCAGGGTTTCGAGGTTGACGTGATCCGCCGCGATGCGCGCGACGGCGACCCCCATCCCCTGCGCATGAGCCACAAAGAACATGACCTGTGGGCAGTACAGGTGGGCACGGGCGCGCAGATGGTCAGTGCCGAGCGCTTCTCCCAGGTGGTCGTGGCCAGCAACGGCGCCATGGCGCGCATGCACACCCTGGCGCCTGAAGCCTTCGTGCGGCTCAAGCGCGGCCTGGCGCGGCGAGCGTCGCGCGACCCGCTCAAGCGCCCGAAGGATGCGCTGCAAGCCAGGATCGTGCAGGGCATGCTCGACAGCGGACGACTCGTCGCCGCAGGCGCCTGAGGGGTTTTCAACGCCCCGCCCAGTACGCCGCCCGCCCGTACTCGTGCTTGAGGAAGTCGATCCACAGGCGCACGCGCAGCGCCAGGTGCTTGCGCTGCGGGAACAGCGCGTAGATGCCGTTGGGTGGTGCGGCGAAGTCGTCGAGCACGCTGACGAGCCGGCCGGCCTGGATGTCGGCCTCCACCTCCCAGGTGCTGCGCCAGGCCAGGCCGAGGCCGGCCAGGCACCACTCGTGCAGCACCTGGCCGTCGCTGCAGTCCAGCGGGCCGCCGGGGCGCAGGTAGTGCACCTCGCGCGCGCCCCCTTCGCCCCCCTCCACCGGCATCGAGAACGCCCAGCCGCGCGTTTGCGACGCATCGCTGGACAGCGTGAGGCAGTCGTGGCGCGCCAGTTCGGCCGGCGTCGCCGGTGTGCCGCGGCGCTGCAGGTAGGCAGGCGCGGCCACGCACAGGCGGCGGTTGTCGGCCAGGCGCACGCTCACGAGTGAGGAGTCGGGCAGGTCGCCCACGCGCACCGCGCAGTCGTAGCCCTCGCCCGCCACGTCGACCACGCGGTCGGACAGGTTGAGCGATATGGTGACCTCGGGGTGCAGATCGCGAAAGCGCGGCACCAGCGGCGCCACGTGGCGCCGCCCGAAACCCGCGGGGGCGGTGATGCGCAGGTGGCCGCTGGCCTTGACGCCGCCCGCGCTCACGCTGGCCTCGGCGTTGGACAGGTCGGTCAGCAGGCGCTGGCAGTCCTCCAGGAAGGCGCTGCCTTCGTGTGTGAGCGAGATGCGCCGCGTGGTGCGCACCAGCAGCTTCACGCCCAGGCGCGATTCGAGCGCGTCGAGCCGGCGCCCGATGATGGCCGGCGCCACCGACTCGGCGCGCGCCGCGGCCGTGAGGCTGCCGCGCGTGGCCACCGAGACGAAGGTTTCGAGCTGTTTGAGCTTGTCCATGCTCAGGCCTTGCTGGCGGTGCGGCTCAGGCGCGCAATGGCCGCGTCGTCGTAGCCCAGCGAACGCAGCACCTCGGCGCTGTGCTCGCCCAGGCGCGGCGGGCTCTTCACCGGCAGGCGCTGGCCGTGCAGGGTGAACGGCAAGGGCACGGTGGACACGGTCTGCCCGGCGCGTTCGCCGTCGGGCAGGGTGATGGGCGCCAGCCCGCCGGTGGCCTGCAGGTGCGGGTCTTCCAGCAGCTCGTGGGGCCGGGTGATCGGGGCGAACGGCAGGCCGTGCGACTCGAACAGCTCGGCCAGTTCCTGCTTGCTGCGCGCGGCCACGCGCCGGCGCATCTCGGGCAGCAGCCAGTCGCGGGCGCGCACGCGATCGTTGTTGCCGCGCAGGCGCTCGTCGGCCTTCCAGTCGTCCCAGCCCATGGCGTTGCAGAAGATGGCCCACTGCGTGTCGCTCACCACCGCGAGGAAGATCTGCTCGCCGTCGGCCACCTCGAACACGTCGTAGATGCCCCAGGGCGAGATGCGCTGCGGCATGGGGTTGGCGGGCACGCCCGTCACCGCGTACTGCAGCATGTGCTGCGCCACCAGGAAGATGTTGTTCTCGAACAGCGCGCTCTGCACCTCCTGCCCGCGGCCGGTGAGCTCGCGCTCGCGCAGCGCGGCCAGCACGCCGATGGCGCCGAACATGCCGCCCATGATGTCGTTGACGCTGGTGCCGGCGCGCAGCGGGTCGCCGGGGCGCCCGGTCATGTAGGCCAGCCCGCCCATCATCTGCACCACCTCGTCGAGCGCGGTGCGGTGGTCGTAGGGCCCGGGCAGGAAGCCCTTGTGGCTCACGTAGATCAGGCGCGGGAAGCGGTCCTTGAGGCTGGCGTGGTCGAGGCCCAGCTTCTGCATGGTGGAGGGCTTGAAGTTCTCGCCCAGCACGTCGGCGGTGGCGATGAGTCTCAGCGCCGCCTCGCGGCCCTCGTAGCTGTGCAGGTCGAGCACCACGCTCTTCTTGCTGCGGTTGAAGAGCGGGAAGAAGCCCGCGCCGGAGCCGAGCAGGTGGCGCGTGTTGTCGCCCGTGGGTGGCTCCACCTTGATGACCTCGGCCCCGAGGTCGGCCAGCACCAGGCCGCAGGTCGGCCCCATGACCATGTGGGTGAACTCCACGACGCGGATGCCCTGCAAGGGCAATGGGGCAGCGGAGGCGTCGGGGGACGGGATGGCGGCGGACACGCGGGCTCCAGGCAAGGGGTCAAGGCACGCAGATTACACGCAAAAAAGTCATGGATAAATGGCCCGATGGGCCATCAATGACGACGCAGGTCAGCAATAGAGTACGGGGCATGCCCAAACCCCAGGCCGTGCTCTTCGACGCCTACGGCACGCTGTTCGACGTCTACAGCGTGGGGCTGCGCGCGGAACAACTGTTCCCGGGCCGCGGCGCGCGGCTCGCCGTGCTCTGGCGCGACCGCCAGATCGACTACTCGCGCCTGATCACGATGAGCGGCGACCCCGCACGCTACCGCAGCTTCTGGGACATCACCGAGCGGGCGCTGCGCTACGCGATCCAGGCCATCGTGCCGCAGGCGGTGCACGACTGGGCCGCCTACGCCGAGGCCGCGGCCAGCCTCATGAACCAGTACCGCCACCTCTCGGCCTACCCCGAGAACCGCGAGGTGATCCAGGCGCTGCGCGCGCAGGGCATCACCACCGGCATCCTCTCCAACGGCGACCCCGGGATGCTGGGCATCGCCCTGCGCAGCGCGGGGCTGGACGGCCTGATCGATCCGGTCATCAGCGCCGACGCGGTGCGCGAATACAAGATCGCGCCGTCCCTCTATGCCCTGGGCGAACAGACCACCGGCCTGTCGCGCTCGCAGATCCTGTTCGTGAGCAGCAACGCCTGGGACGCGCTCGGCGCCACCTGGTTCGGCTACCAGACCCTGTGGGTCAACCGCGCCAACCTGCCGTTCGAACAGCTCGACACCCAACCCACCGCCACCGGCCCCAACCTGCGCGCGGTGCTCGATTTCTTCTGATTTCCCACCTTCACACGGAGCCCGCCCCATGAGCGCCAGAACCACCGTCCACGGCCTGCAGGTCGACACCGCCCTGCACGACTTCATCAACACCGAGGTGCTGCCCGGCACGGGCGTGGCGCCCGCGGCCTTCTGGCAGGGCTTCGACACCCTGGTGCGCGCACTCGCGCCCAAGAACGCCGCGTTGCTGGCCGAGCGCGACCGCCTGCAGGGCGAGCTGGACACCTGGCACAGCGCCAACCCCGGCCCGGTGCGCGACATGGCGGCCTACCGCAAATTCCTGGAGACGATCGGCTACCTCGTGCCCGAGCCCGGCAAGGTGAAGGCCACGACCAAGAACGTGGACGACGAACTGGCCGTGCAGGCGGGCCCCCAACTGGTGGTGCCGATCCTCAACGCGCGCTACGCCCTGAACGCGGCCAACGCCCGCTGGGGCTCGCTGTACGACGCGCTCTACGGCACCGATGTGATCGCCGAGACCGACGGCTGCGAGAAGGGCACGCGCTACAACCCCAAACGCGGCGCCAGGGTGATCGAATGGGCGCGCCACGTGCTCGACCGCACCGCGCCGCTCAAGAAGGGTTCGCACGTCGGCTCCAGGGGCTACCGCGTGAAAGACGGTGAGCTGGTCGTCACGCTCGCCGACGGCAAGACCAGCAAGCTCGACGACAAGTCGCAGTTCGTGGGCTACCAGGGTGATGCCAAGGCCCCCTCGGCCGTGCTGCTGCAGCACAACGGCCTGCACCTGGAGATCCAGATCCGCCCGGACACGCCGATCGGCAAGACCGACCCGGCGGGCGTGAGCGACCTCGTGGTCGAGGCCGCGCTCTCCACCATCCTCGACCTCGAGGATTCGGTGGCCGCCGTCGACGCCGAGGACAAGCTGCTGGCCTACCGCAACTGGCTGGGCATTCTCAAGGGCACGCTCACCGAGACCTTCGAGAAGGGCGGCCAGACGCTCAAGCGCGGCCTCAACGGCGACCGCGAGTACACAGCCCCGAGTGGCAAGAAGACCGTGCGCCTGCACGGCCGCTCGCTGCTGTTCGTGCGCAACGTCGGCCACCTGATGACCAACCCGGCCATCCTGTGGGGCTCCGAGGGCAAGGAGATTCCCGAGGGCATCATGGACGCGGTCATCACCACCGCGATCGCGATCCACGACCTGAAGAAGGACAAGACGCACCCGCTGCGCAACTCGCGCAAGGGCTCGGTCTACATCGTCAAGCCCAAGATGCACGGCCCGAAGGAAGTGGCCTTCGCGGCCGAGCTGTTCGGCCGCGTCGAGCAGCTGCTGGGCCTGCCGCAGGCCACGGTGAAGCTGGGCATCATGGACGAGGAGCGCCGCACCTCGGTGAACCTCAAGGCCTGCATCGCCGCCGCGGCCGACCGCGTGGCCTTCATCAACACCGGCTTCCTCGACCGCACCGGCGACGAGATGCACACCGCCATGCTGGCCGGCCCCATGGTGCGCAAGGGCGACATGAAGGCCAGCGCCTGGATCCAGGCCTACGAGCGCAACAACGTGCTGGTCGGCCTGGCCTGCGGCCTGCGCGGCAAGGCGCAGATCGGCAAGGGCATGTGGGCCATGCCCGACCTGATGGCCGAGATGCTGAAGCAGAAGATCGGCCACCCCAAGGCCGGCGCCAACACCGCCTGGGTGCCCAGCCCCACCGGCGCCACGCTGCACGCCATGCACTACCACCAGGTGCTGGTGCGCGACGTGCAGAAGCAGCTCGAGAAGATCGACGCCGACAAGGAGCGCGACAACCTGCTGACCGGCCTGCTCACCGTGCCGGTGAGCACCAACCCCAACTGGAGCGCGGCCGAGAAGCAGGCCGAGCTGGACAACAACGTGCAGGGCATCCTGGGCTATGTGGTGCGTTGGGTCGACCAGGGCGTGGGCTGCTCCAAGGTGCCCGACATCAACGACGTCGGCCTGATGGAAGACCGCGCCACGCTGCGCATCAGCAGCCAGCACATCGCCAACTGGCTGCACCACGGTGTGGTCACCGAGCAGCAGGTGCGCGAGACCTTCGAGCGCATGGCCGCCAAGGTGGACAAGCAGAACGCCGGCGACAAGCTCTACCGCCCCATGGCCGGCAACGCCGAGACCAGCATGGCCTACCAGGCCGCGCTGGACCTGGTGTTCAAGGGCAAGGAACAGCCCAGCGGCTACACCGAGCCGCTGCTGCACGCGTGGCGGTTGAAGGTGAAGGCGGCGGGCTGATCACCGCGGCCAGCTGCAACAGCGAGAAGGGCGCCCGAGGGCGCCCTTCTCTTTTGCGGTCTCGACGACCGCGCCTCAAACCGGTGGCTCAGATCGACTTGGCCAGCTCGAACATGACCGCGGTGCCCAGCGCCTCGCGGATGTTGCCGCGGCCGACCTTGGCCATGGACGCCTCGCCGAAGCCGGACATGTCGAACGAGGTGTCGTCGGGGGAAATCTCCACGAAGGGCATGTCCATCGCGTGGCGTGTCACCTCGCGGCGGAAGGCGTCGAATTCCGGGCCCTTGAGAACGGCATCGATGACGATGATGCTCGGCGCGCGGTGCGCCACCGCCTCGCCGGCCTGCGTGAGGTCGACCACGCTGTCGGCGCTCACACCGATCTCGCGCAGCGCATCGCGCACATCGGCGCGGATCTGCAGCGAGGGCGACACCACCAGCGCGTACACGCTCTGCAGCGACTTGAACATCGAGGACTGATCGTCCGACAGCTCGATGGCCGAGATGCCGTCGACCGACTGCGCGGTGCGCTGGAACAAGGCGGTGCAGGTGATGCCGTCGGGCGTGATCTCGCGCTGCAGGTCGATGCCGCCGGCGGTGGCGGCGATCTGCCGCACCAGCGCCCAGTCGAGGTTGTCGAGCGAGCCGGTCGACGAGGACGGCGGCACCCCTTCGCCATGGATGCGCACCTGCAGCCGCGCGTGCGGCGGCCAATGGTTCACGTCCACGCGCACGTCGATGCGCCGGCCCAGCGGCAACGCCCAGTCGATCAGGGCGTTGAGGAAGGCGTGCGCCACCGTGGGGTCGATCAGCACGTCCACCGGCTTGACCTTGCGGCGCATCTCGACGCCCATCAGCGTGAACTCCTTGCGGCGCTCCTGCAGGCTGTCCTCGGCCAGGCGTGAAAGGTCGATCTTCTCGTGCGACTGGCGGATGCGCCCGGCGTTGAACCGCTGGAGTTGCTGCATCACGATCGTGAGGCGCTTGATGCGGGCCAGCGGCACGCCCAGCGTCCATTGGGCCTGCGGCCCCAGCTTGTGCTGCGATTGCAGTTGATCGACACCACTCTGCAGGGCCTGCAGGGCGTCGCCGATCTGCTCGGCGGCCGAGGCCAGCAAGGCCGGCGCGTGCTCGGAAAGCGACCAGGGCTCGTTGCTGCGCAACGGGCCCGCGGCGCCTGCAGCGCCGGGCTGGTCTTTCTTGGGTGTGGCCATTCGGTGTTTCAAGGCTCGTCTGTCCATGGTTCGCGGGACACCAGGTCCCGCAAAGCCGCCGATTGTGCGTTCCCGCACGGGCGATGTAACGAAATCTGCACCAGAACAAGCGTTCAAGCCAGTGGCCGGTAGCGGGAATGTCTACATTTCGTGCGTTGCCGCACACTTGGGTAGCCACGCCATCGCCAGGCGCCCTTTTGCCACAATGCCACCATGCACACCCCCGCCCCCTACCCAGCCGCCCGCCCGCGCCGCCTGCGCCGCGACACCTTCACGCGCGAACTGGTGCGCGAGCACCGCTTGCACCCGTCGGACCTGATCTACCCGGTGTTCGTGCTCGACGGCCAGAACCGGCGCGAGGCCGTGGGCTCCATGCCCGGCGTGGAACGCCTGAGCCTGGACCTGCTGCTGCCGGTGGCCGAGGACTGCGTGAAGCTGGGCATCCCGGTGATGGCGCTGTTTCCGGTGATCGATCAGTCGCTCAAGACACCCGATGGCCAGGAAGCCATGAACCCCGACGGCCTGGTGCCGCGCGTGGTGCGCGCGCTCAAACAACGCTTTCCGCAGTTGGGTGTGATGACCGACGTGGCACTGGACCCGTACACCAGCCACGGACAGGACGGCCTGCTCGACGAACACAACTACATCCTCAACGACCCCACCGTCGCGATCCTGGTGAAACAGGCGCTCACGCAGGCGGCGGCGGGCGTGGACATCGTGGCGCCGAGCGACATGATGGACGGGCGCATCGGCGCCATTCGCAGCGCGCTGGAAGCCGCCGGCCAGGTGCACACGCGCATCATGGCCTACAGCGCCAAGTACGCCAGCGCCTTCTACGGCCCCTTCCGCGACGCCGTGGGCTCGGCCGCCAACCTGGGCAAGGCCGACAAGAAGGTCTACCAGATGGACCCGGGCAACACCGACGAGGCCCTGCGCGAGGTGGCGATGGACATCGCCGAAGGCGCGGACATGGTGATGGTCAAGCCCGGCATGCCCTACCTGGACATCGTGCGCCGCGTGCGCGACGAATTCGCGATGCCGACCTTCGCCTACCAGGTGAGCGGCGAGTACGCGATGATCAAGGCCGCGGCCCAGAACGGCTGGCTCGACCACGACGCGGTGATGATGGAGAGCCTGCTGGCCTTCAAGCGCGCCGGCGCCGACGGCGTGCTCACCTACTTCGCGCGCGACGCCGCGCGGCTGCTGCGCGGCTGATACCGGGGCACCCATGCGGGTCTTCCACGTCCAGCCCGGCGCCGTCAATGAATCGGCCGGACTGCCGATGGTGCTGCCCCCGCGCGGCTTCCTGTGGGTGGCCTGCGGCCGGCGCGAGTTCGAACTGGAACACGGCAACATCCAGGCCGCCCTGCAGGTGTTGTGCGGCACCACGCTGGTGGACCTGCACGTGAGCGACCTGCTCAACAACCAGCTGCCCTCGCACTACGACTACACCTCGCAGTACGACATCCTGGTGTTCCGCCGCCTCGCGGCCGGCCAGGCCGATGCCGACCTCGGGCAGCCCGGTGCGGTGCTGACCGAGCCGGTGCGCCGCAGCGGCCCACCGGTGCTGCGCCGCATCGACACCAGCCCGGTGGGCTTCGCGGTGTTCGACCGTGTGCTGCTGACCGTGCATCCGGCCAGCTGCGGCGTGCTGGACCAGTACTCCGCGCGGCTGCTGGCCAGCGCCACCAACAGCGCGCGGGCGGCCGGCGTGGGCCTGCCCGGCAGCCCGGCGGACCTGATGCTGCGCATCGTCAACCAGATGGTGGACGGCTACCTCGACCTGCGCC
>VFQR01002858.1_pt1 | contig 10392 bp, 9 predicted proteins | sample 3512321 | NCBI WGS metagenome assembly VFQR01 (sample SAMN10412374, study PRJNA504923) | tailings metagenome | isolation source: Relicate 3 Philex TSF1 revegetated site | place: Philippines: Tuba, Benguet | collected 2017-08-29
TGTGGGGTGCGTTGCTGCTGCTGGTGGCGGCGCTGCTCACGGTGCTGGTGTTCCTGGCGGCGGAGTACGAGGTCGGTCGCGACCAGGCCGCCCTCGAGCAGGACACGCTCGATGTGGCCAGCGACATCCGCAGCAGCCTGCTGCGCAACGTGCAGACCCTGCAATCGCTGCACGCCTTCTCGCCCACGCCCCGCAGCTGGGAGGCGCCCGCGGCCGAGACGCTGGCGGCGCAACGCGAGATGGTGCGCCTGGAGTGGCGTGACACCACGCTGCGCACGCTGGCCATTCGCGAATCGCCCTACACCGGCGACGTGTTCGGCGCGCTCGGGCGCGAGCAGGCCCTGCCCGAGGTGCGCCAGGCCTGCGATACGGCGCGCCGCCTGTCCGGGCCGGCGTACTCGGCGAGCTACTTCTGGCCGATGCGCGACGGCCGTGGCATGGAGCTCATGGAACTGTGCCTGCCGCTCAGCGAAGCCGGCCTGCCGAAGGGCTTTCTCGTGGCCACCTACAGCCTGCGCGGGCTGCTGGCCGATCTGGCCGACCTGACCCAGGTTCGCGGTCGCGGCCTGAGTTTTGCCGATGCCGACGGCACCCGGCTCGCGGTGCACAGCGTGCTGGCCAGCACGCGCCGCACGCTGCGCGCGCAGACGCTGATCGACCTGCCGGGCCACACCTTGCTGCTGCAACTGGAAAGCACGCGCCGCGCACTGGGCCTGTTTCCCAACGTGCTCACCGCGGTGGTCGGCGCGCTGTCGCTGGCGCTGCTGGCGGTGCTGTACCTGCTGGCGCGCGACATGCGCCGGCGCCAGCACGCCGAGGAGCGCGCGGCCGAGGCGCTGGCGTTTCGCAAGGCGATGGAGGACTCGCTCGTCACCGGCCTGCGCGCGCGCGACATGACCGGGCGCATCACCTACGTCAACCCGGCGTTCTGCCAGATGGTGGGCCTGTCGGCCGAGCAGCTCATCGGCACCGGCCTGCCCGCACCCTGGTGGCCGCCCGAGCTGGTGGACGAATACCAGCAACGCCAGGCCGTGCGCCTGGCTGGCCAGACGCTGCCGCGCGAGGGCTACGAATCGGTGTTCCAGCGCAGCGACGGCACGCGCTTTCCGGTGCTCATCATCGAAGCCCCGCTGATCGACGCGCGCGGCGTGCAGACCGGCTTCATGAGCGCCATCATCGATCTCACCGAGCAGCGCCACGTCGAGGACCTGAACCGTGCCTCGCAAGACAAGCTGCAGGCCACCGCGCGGCTGGCCACGGTGGGCGAGATGGCCTCGCTCATCAGCCACGAACTCAACCAGCCGCTGGCCGCCATCGCCAGCTACGCCAGCGGCACGCTCAACCTGCTGCAGCACGATGCCCGCACCGCGGCCGACGCCGACATTGCCGGTGCGATCCGCCGCATCGCCGAGCAGGCCGAACGCGCGGGCCGCGTGATCCGCAGCGTGGCCGACTTCGTGCGCCGGCGCGATCAGGTGCGCGAGGCGGTGGCGCCGCAGCGCCTGCTCGACGGCATCAACACGCTGCTGACCTTGCAGGCCAAGAAGCAGAGCATCCGGGTGGACATCGACATCGCGCCCGGCACGCCCGCCGTGCACTGCGACCGCACCATGGTCGAGCAGGTGCTGCTCAACCTGGCACGCAACGGCATGCAGGCCATGCCGATGGGCGACCCGTCCACCGCGAGCGGCCTGCGGCTGCTGCGCATCACCATCGCGCCGGTGCCCGAGCGCGAGGGCGCGCCGCCCCGCTGGGTGCGCTTCGACGTCATCGACCACGGCCAGGGCCTGTCGGCCGAGGCGGCCGAGCGTCTGTTCACGCCCTTCTTCACCACCAAGGCCGAAGGCATGGGCATGGGCTTGAGCCTGTGCCGCACGGTGGTGGAGCAGCACGGTGGCGTGCTCACCTGCGAGCCCGGCACGCCACGCGGCATGCGCTTTTCCTTCACGCTGCCGGTGGCGCCCGGTCAGGCCGCAGCCGCGGCGGCTGCCAGCGCGGCGGCCTCGGCCTGAGCCGTCCTGCCTGTGCCTATCATTGCGCCGTGATCCCGACATGACCACGACCGTGACCGAGTTTCCCGACGCCAAGATCTACCTCGTCGACGACGACGCAGGCGTGCGCGAGGCGCTGGGCTGGCTGCTGCGCACGCGCCGGCTGGTGAGCGACGGCTACGACAGCGCCGAGGCCTTCCTGTCCGAAGCCGCGGTGGCGCGGCGCGAGCCGGACGCGCCCTGCTGCGTGCTGCTGGACGTGCGCATGTCCGGCATGAGCGGGCTGGCGCTGTTCGAGCAACTGCGCGTGCTGCCCTGGCAGGCGGCGATGCCGATCATCTTCCTCTCGGGCCACGCGGACGTCGCCACCGCGGTCGACGCGGTCAAGCGCGGCGCCTTCGATTTCTGCGAGAAGCCGTTCTCCGACAACGCGCTGGTCGACCGCGTCGAGCATGCGCTGCGCCACTCGGCCGCCGAGATCGCGCAGCGGGCCACGCAGCGCGGCCTGCAACAGCGCCTGGGCAGCCTCACCGAGCGCGAGCGCGACGTGATGAACCTGGTGATCGCCGGGCTGCCCAACAAGCTGGTGGCCGACCAGCTGCAGATCAGCGTGCGCACGGTGGAGGTACACCGCTCGCGCGTGTTCGACAAGATGGGCGTGAAGTCCGCGGTCGAGCTCGCCAATCTGTTGCGCGGTGCATGAACACCGCGGCATGGCAGGCGCTCAATCCGGGGGTGGACGCGATGCGGGTCCGGTGCGCTTCTCGCGCTCCACGTCTTCGGGCAACTCACCCTTCTTGCGGCCGGAAAACATGGTCCACCACACGATGAAGATCAGGAGCAGCAGCGCGCCAAGCGCTTCGAGCAGCAACAGGGTCATGGGGCAACAGGTGGTGGGCCGCGGCGTGCGGTGGCTCGTGGCCGCGGCGATTGTAGGCAGCCTGCTGGCCTGCGCCGGCGCCCCGGTCGTGATGTCCCCACCGGCGCCTGCCCCCGGCGTGCGCGACGCTGCGCCGGCCCCCGCCGTGCAGCAGCGCGCGCGCAGCCGCTGGGTGGCGGTGGACTGGCGCGAATTGCCCGGCTGGGGCCAGGACGCGCTGCACGAGGCCTGGAACGCGCTGCTGCGCGGCTGCGAGAAGCCCGCCGCCGGCTTCGAGACCGTGTGCGCGGAAGCCCGCCCGCTGGCCATCGCCAGCGCCGCCGAGCAGCAGGCCTGGCTGCAGCGGCGCCTGCAGCCCTACCGCGTGAGCGAAACCGACGGCCGCGCGCCCGAAGGCCTGCTCACCGGCTACTACGAGCCGATCCTGGAGGCCTCGCGCCAGCCCACGGCCACGCAGCGCGTGCCGCTGCATGCGCCACCCGCCGGCCTGCCCGCGGCCAACAGCGGCCAGCGCTGGTACTCGCGCCAGCAGATCGACACCCTGCCCGAGGCCCAGGCTGCGCTGCGCGGGCGCGCCATCGCCTGGCTGGCCGACCCGATCGACGCGCTGGTGCTGCAGATCCAGGGCTCCGGGCGCGTCAACATCACCGAACCCGACGGCCGCGTGAGTGCCGTGCGCCTGGCCTTCGCCGGTCACAACGGCCACCCCTACCAGAGCGTGGGCCGCTGGCTGCTCGACCAGGGCGCGATCCGCGAGGGCTCGTGGGACGGCATCCGCGCCTGGGCGCGGCAGAACCCGCAGCGCCTCAACGAGATGCTGTGGTCCAACCCGCGTACCGTGTTCTTCCGTGAAGAGGTGCTGAGCGAATTCGACGCCCGCTTCGGCCCGCGCGGGGCCCAGGGCGTGCCGCTCACGCCGGGCCGCTCGATCGCGGTCGACCCGCTCAGCATTCCCTACGGCACCCCGGTGTGGCTGGCCACGCAGGGCGCGGCGCTCAACACGCAGCGGCTGGTGCTGGCGCAGGACACGGGTGGTGCCATCGTCGGCGCGGTGCGCGCCGACCTGTTCACCGGCTGGGGTGGCTGGAACGACGAACCCTACCGCCTGGCGGCCATGCTCAAGCAGCCGCTGCAGATGTGGGCCTTGTGGCCGAAATGAGGGGGGATGTCGCGCTCAGAGCGCGGTGAGTTCGATCTGCACCGGCCAGCTCACGCTGCCCGTGGCCTGCGAGAGGCCGAAATCGAAGCGGTGCTCGAGGGCGACCTGGTGGCGTCCCTGGCGTTCCGCGCACACGCGGTAGCCGTCGGGCGTGCGCTGCACGCGCGCGGGTGCGCCGACGGATTGCACCGTCCAGTCGCGCACGCCGCTCACGCTCAGGCGCAGCGTGGCACAGAAGCCCTGACGCAAGGTCGTCATGACATCCAGCTGCTGCTGCACTGCAGCGCCAGCAAGCGGCACGGCCGCCGGATGCCGGTTGTCACGCAGCTGCAGCAGTGCGGGGACTTCCACGCGCAGCCGGATCGAGGCGCTGGCCGACGGCTGCTGACCGCCCGCAGTGCGCGACTCCGCCAGGGCCGGTGCCGGCAGGCACAGGGCGAGGGCGAGTGGCAGCAGGCGGCGGACCGACGGGTTCATGCCCCAATATCGACCCAATCGCGCCAAACTTGAATGCAGAGTCCATGGCCACGTGCGGGTTGTTCGGCGGCGCGCTCATTCGGGCCGTTGAACCGGCAGCTGAACCCGGATGGTCTCTCGCAGGCGCACGTCGATGCGGGCCTGCCCGTCGTTGACCACGTTCCAGGGCAGGGGCAGCGTCTCGTTGCGCAGGGTCACGCTGCGTGCACCCGTGGCGACGGACGGGAACTCGAAGCGGCCCTGGTTGTCGGTTCGCACGGCGTAGCGGTTGTCGAGGTAGATGGTGACGCCCGGCACGCCCTGCTCGCTGGCTTCCTGCACGCCGTTGCGGTTGGCGTCGAAATACACCACGCCTTCCACCCGTCCGCTGCCTGCGCCCGCTGCACCGCCCAGGGGCACGTCGCGGCTGCCGGCCTCGAACTGGTAGCGCAACAGCACCAGGTAACTGCGGTCGGCGGTGCTGGCCAGCAGCTGGTCCACCACCAGCGGGTCGAGCGAGGTGGCCAGGCGCGGGCGGCCCAGCACGCGGGTGAACGTGCCCTCCAGGCTCCAGCGCTGCGTCAATCGCCATTGCGCGGTGAAGGACAGGTTGTGCGAGTCGCGGCCATCGCTGCCACGCTCGCTGGCAAAACTGCCGAACACGTTGCCGCGGCTGCCGACGCGCCCGCTCAGGCTGACCGCGGCCTTGAGCAGGTTCTCGGCGGGCAGACCGTTTGCGGGGTCGGCGGCCTCGGCCACCGCACCCAAGGAGGTGGAGAGCGTCCAGCCCACCGGGACGCGCCAGTCCTGGTCGTAGCTGAGCTCCGTGCTGTCGGGTCGGCCCAGACCGAAGCTGTGTTCCAGGCGCAGGCCCGCCTGACCTTGGCGGTTGGTGAATCGCCAGTCGATGTAGGCCGAGCCCGCCTTGCCGCCGAAGTCGCGCCAGGCCGCGCCGCTGCCCAGGCTGCTTTCGCGCGAGAGCCGCCAGCGGGCGTTGAAGGTGGCGTAGTGGCCCCAGTCGCTGTCGCGGCGCAGCGCGCGCAGCAGATCGAGCGATCCGTCCAGCGTCCACTGGCGCTGGCGCCACACGCTCCGAAGGTAAGCGCCTTCGAGGTCGCTGGCCATGGGCAGTTCGGTCCAGCGCAGGTCGGTGTCGAGCCGATACGCGCCCGCTCCCCAGCTGCGGGGCTGGTCGTCCCATTCGGTGTCCACCCAGAAGCCGTTGCGCGACGCGCCGGCGGCGCGGCTCTGCATCCACTGGCCCTGTGCACGCCAGCCGGCGCCGGCCTGGCTGAGGCCGAACAGGGTGGCGTCGGCGTCCAGGCGATCGGCGGTACCGCTCACGGCGCCCGGGGTGATGCCGCGCGCGTTCTCGTGTTTGACCGCCAGCGTCAGCCCCGGCTCACCCCGGGGCGCGGCACTCCATTCGGCGGCCAGGCGCGAGCGCTTGCCGGGCAGGCGCTCGAAACGGGTGTCCGGAAACACGCTCAGCTGGCCGGGTTCGCCCACCGTGGCCTGCAAGGTCCAGCCCGATTGCGGCTGGCCCCAATCGGCGCTGAGGCCACGCAGGATCGGCGAAGGCACAAACACCCGCGAGGGCCGACGGAACAGGCTGGGCGAGGGTGCGGTGATGAGGCCGAACTCGTGGTTGGCCAGCCAGCCGCCTTCGATCGGCATGCCACGCTGGCGCAAGGTGAAGGTGCCGCTGCCGCCATGCAGGTCGGTGTCGGCGTCGATCGACAGGCTGCCGTGGTTGGGTGTTTCGATCTGCCCATAGAGGGCGGTGCCCCAGCGGGTCTGCACGTCGCCCTGCACGTTGCGCGAGGCGGCGCGCAGGTCCCAGCGCAGGTAGCGCGGCCAGCCGCTGTCGTCGTAGGTGGTCTGCGGCACCGTCTCTTCGGGGGTGATGCCTTCGATCACCCGGTCCACATAGGGTGCCGGTGCGGCCGGCTGCGCCGCTGCGGCACCGGCCAGCAGGCAGGCACTTGCGAAAAGGGCCTGCGGCCAGCGGGCACGGCGCCAGGTCATGGCGTGAAGGTCAGGTCGATCGGCAGGCGCTGATCACCCCACTCCAGGCGCCCTTCCACGCGAAGCGGGTAGCGCGGTTTCACGGCATCGGGTCGCTCCTGGTCGAGCACGATGAGGGCAATGCGGCGAGCTTCCCCGGGCAGCACGGGCAGGTCCTGCGGTGCGAGCTCGAAGCGCCGGCCGTCGGCGTCCCGTCCGTCGAGAAAGCCCTCAAGCCGGCCATGCGCCTGCCCCTGGTTGCGCACGATCAGCACCGGGGTCTTGCGCTCGCCTTCGGTGTCGGTGCGGTGGTCCACCAGTTCGAGCTGTGGCTTTGCGCCACCGACGTTCACGTAGACGACCACCCCGATGCGGCCCGACACCGGCATGTTGAGCCCACCGCCGACCGCCGCGGGGTCGAGCCCTTCCATCATGATGGCGAAGCGGCACTCCCGCGCCGGTGTACCGGCGGGGGTCTGCACCTCGAAACGGTAGCGGTAGCGGTCCCCGGGGCCCAGGGTGAGCTCGCGGCGCTCGATGGCCACCCACGGCCGGCAGCTCTGCGGCACCAGCTCCTGGGAGAACTCCACCGTGCCGTTGGCGTTGAGGCCCCAGTCCACCGTGTAGAAGCGGTAGCGCCCGGGCTGGTTGCCCGCGTGCTGGATCTCGATCACCTGGCGCAGGGTCTGGCCCGGTTGGCTCTGCATCAACACGCGCGGCGGCGAGACGTAGGCCGAAAAACCCTGGGCGATCGCCATGGCGGGCGCTGCGGTCAGGCACAAGGTCAGCGCGCGGGCCAGGCACCGCGCCAGAAGGCCGATATCACTGCTCATCGAGTTCGTAGGTGAATTGCAGGCGGCGCCGCTCGGTCATCCAGCGGCCATCGGTGCGCAGCTCGATGGTGAGGCGTTCTTCCATCAGGGGTTGCGAGATCGTGCCGGCAAAGATCAGGCTGCGATCACCCGAGACGACCTCGCCATCGAGCAGCCGCCCGCGTTGCGTGCGCCACACCGCACGCACGTCCGGTCCGCCGTCGCGCGCCAGCCGCATGTGGATGCGGCCCTGCCGCCCGACCCAGGCGGCGGTGTTCAGGCGCAGATCGACCACCACGGTCATCACCACGTCGTGGTCGGCGCCGCGGCCGGGCAAGGGTGAGCGCCATTGCATCTGGCGCTGGCTGCTCACCACCTGGCTGGCGCTGTCGTCGAGTTGCACCACCTCGGCGCTGGCAGTCAGGCAGAGCGCCAACAGCAGGGCGAAGGCGATGTGCTTCATGGCGACACCAGCGAGAACGTGAGCGTTCCGGTGTAGGTGCCGGCCCCGCGCAGCGCGCTGTTGGCATAGAAGAACGTCAGACAGTTCTCGACCCAGGTGTTCGGCGAGACGCTGCGCAGCGTCTGCGTTCCCGCGCTGACCGTCCAGTTGGGGATGTCGGCCGTGGCATTGCCGAGGGCGGTGCTGGTCCACGAGAGTTCGTTGATCGGGATGGTGTCCCCGTTGGTGCCGCCACTGAGCACGGCGGGCGCCTGCAGCCGCAGCTGGGCTGCCCCGGTGTTGTTGTTCGGCGCCCGGAACGAGGCGCCGACATAGACCTGCTGCTGCGATGGCACGCACAGCGCGTAGTTGTCGTACGGGCTGTTGGCCTGGCTGCTGTTGCTGTTCAGGCGCTGTGCCGTGCCGTTGCCCACGCTGTTCACCGGCAGCGTCAGGCTCACGGTGTTGACGGTGCCGTTGTCCGCATTGAGCGTGCCCACGCCCACCTGCAGAAACAGCCTGCGTTGCCCGCTGGCGATGTCCAGCACCCAGGCCGAGGCCGCTGCGGGCAGCAGCGCCAGCGTCAGGACGGCTGTCGTCAGCAATTGGCGGGGGGCGGTTGCGGCGGACATCGGGGGCAGGCCGGAATCAGTGGAACGAAGCGACTGAAAACAGCAAGAGCGGCGTTGCCTTGGGGCGAACTGCCGCTCGAGGGAAGGCCGCCCTGCAGTGCCTGCAGCGGGCGGCCCATTAAACGGCGCCTCAGGGTGCCGAGGCGGTGTAGGTCACCGTGGCGGTGTAGGTGCCGGCGGCGCGCGACGCGTCGTGGTTGTAGGTGTAGGCCCAGGTGCCGGTGCGGTTGATCACGGCGGTGCCGACGTTGGGCGCCACGGTCAACGATCCGCCGAAGGCGGGGTGGGACAGGTTGCCGGTGGTGGCGACCGACAGGTCGGTCAGCGGAATGTTGCTGGTGCCATCGCTCAGGTTACCGCCGGTGGCTTCCAGATCGACGCTGCCGACGTTGGAGCGCAGCGCGACGCTGACCGGGCTGCCGGCGGTGGCGTTCACGGCGCCGGTGGTGGCGGCCTGGGTGTCGTTGAGCACGAAGGAGACGGTGTCGACGTTGTTGGTGCCGGCCGTGCCCACCTGCAGCGAGATGAAGCGCGGGATGGTGATGCTGACGTTCAAGCGGGCCGAGGCGCCGGCGCCACCCGAGTTGGCCGCGCCGCCGGTGGCAACGTTGGATTCGGCCTGGGCCAGGAGGGGCGCCGTCAGGGCCAGCGCCAGGGCGGATTTGAGGAGCAGAGACTTGTTCACGACGGTTCCTTCGGTTGGCGGTGAGGGGTCAGATGAGTACTTTCGGATTTACTACATCTGTGCAGCAAGTGGCGCGATGTTAGGGGGCAGCACCATTTGTGACAAGTCATCAGAGTCGAAAAAGTCACGTTTTTCAAGCACTTGACGCGCACATGTGACTTAACGGTCGAAATGGATGCACAAATGGATGTGCGCGGCGCTCAAGTTTTCCGCCGGTCTGCCGTGTGCATACCTTTGTCCGCCAGCCAGTGAGTCAAAGGCAGTGCCGCGTCGGCCTTGACCTCGCCGAGCGAGAAGCTGGTGTGCAGGTCTTTCACGTTGGGCAGGTTGAGCAGCACCTCGCGGGCGAAGGTGCTGAAGTGGTGCAGGTCGCGGCTGACCACCTGCAGCTCGAAGGTGCCCGAGCCGCTGATGTAGTGGCAGGACACCACCTCGGGGATGGCGCGGATGGCCTGCTCCATCTGGCGCGTCACGTCGCCGCTGTTGCGGTCGGCGTCCAGGCGCACGAAGGCCAGCACGCCCAGGCCGAGCTTGTCGCGGTCGAGCACGGCGCGGTAACCCAGGATGTAGCCCGCCTCCTCCAGCGCGCGCACGCGGCGCCAGCAGGGCGCGGCCGACAGGCCCACGCGCTGCGCGAGTTCGGCGTTGGTCAGGCGGCCGTCGCTCTGCAGTTCTTGCAGGATGGCGAGGTCGAATTTGTCCAGTGTTTCCATAAGTGGCCAATCGGAGAAAGAAGATTTCCCGATGTTCGCCAAAGCGGGCACGAAACGCAAACACCTGTCGCGACCTCGGGCATACACTGCGCGGCAGACTGGGGGGCGATCCCTACCCGGTCGCACCGCCACGCCACGAAGGCGCCCACCCGACGCCGGCCCCACAGGAGACACAGAACATGAACGCGCCGCTGCCCGAGCACATCCGTCAGGCCCTCGAAACCGTCACCCTCGACGACAAATACGCGCTGGAGCACGGGCGCGCCTTCATGAGCGGCGTGCAGGCGCTGGTGAAGCTGCCGATGCTGCAACGCCAGCGCGACGCGTTGCTGGGCAAGAACACCGCCGGCTTCGTGAGCGGCTACCGCGGCTCGCCGCTGGGCGGTTACGACCAGTCGCTGCAGAAGGCCGCGCCCTACCTCAAGCAGCAGAACATCGTGTTCCAGCCCGGCGTGAACGAGGAACTCGCGGCCACGGCCATCTGGGGCACGCAGCAACTCGGCTTTGCGCCGCCCGGCACCAACCGCTTCGATGGCGTGTTCGGCATCTGGTACGGCAAGGGCCCGGGCGTGGACCGCTGCTCCGACGTGTTCAAGCACGCCAACATGGCCGGCA
>VFQR01002859.1_pt1 | contig 10384 bp, 9 predicted proteins | sample 3512321 | NCBI WGS metagenome assembly VFQR01 (sample SAMN10412374, study PRJNA504923) | tailings metagenome | isolation source: Relicate 3 Philex TSF1 revegetated site | place: Philippines: Tuba, Benguet | collected 2017-08-29
AGCTCGAGGTAAGCGATGTCCCGCATGATCCGTTTTCATAAGTTCGGCGATGCCGATGTGCTCCAGTACGAAGAGGTTCCCACGCCCGTGCCCGGTCCGGGTGAGGTGCTGGTGCGCGTGCAGGCCGTCGGCCTGGGCTGGAAAGACGTGCTGTGGCGGCAGAACCTGGCTGCCGAGCAGGCCAAGCTTCCGTCGGGCATCGGCTTCGAACTGGCCGGCAGCGTGGCCGCGCTGGGCGAAGGCGTCAGCGACTTCGAAGTCGGCATGGCCGTGGCCGGCTTTCCGGCTGCCACGCCGAACCGTTATCCGACCTGGGGCGACCTGGTGCTGATGCCCAGCCACGCCCTGACCCGTTACCCCGAGGTGCTCAGCCCGGTCGAAGCCAGCGTGCATTACAACAGCCTGCTGTTCGGTTACCTGGCGCTGGTCGACCTGGCGCACCTCAAGCCCGGTCAGCACGTGCTGATCACCGAGGCCAGCCACTGCATTGCGCCGCAGACCGTGCAACTGGCCAAGGCGCTGGGCGCCAAGGTCATCGCATCCACCGGCTCGGCCGATGATCGCGAGTTTCTGCGCGGGCTCGGCGCCGACAAGGTGGTCGTGACCGAGGAGCAGGACCTGGTCCTGGAAGTCGAGCGCTATACCGAAGGCAAGGGCGTCGAGGTGATTCTCGACCAGTGCGCCGGCCCGCAGATGAAGCTGTTGGGCGATATCGCCGCGCCGCGCGGCAAGCTGATCCTGTACGGGATCAACGGCGGCAACGACACGGCGTTCCCGGCCTGTGCGGCATTCAAGAAGCACCTGCAGTTCTATCGTCACTGCGTGCTGGACTTCACCGGCTGCCCGGAGCTGGGCATCGAGCCCAACAACGAGGCGGTGCAGCGCGCGCTTACCCACATCAACCAGATGACCGCCGACCGCCTGCTGACGCCGGTGATCGACAAGGTGTTCGCCTTCGATGACTTCGTTGCCGCTCACCGCTACATGGAAACCTGCCCGAATCGTGGGCGAGTGGCGCTGCAACTGGCCACGGATTAAAGTCCGTGGCCGCGCGGTCGCTATATCCAGCAGGCCTCCCCTTCGTTCAAGGATCGTTTCATGAGTCTCGTCACCGGTGACGCCCTGTCGCTGTTGTTGTTTCGTCTGCATAGCGGCAGGTTGCTGGGGATCAACCTGCTCAAGGTCAACGAGATCATTCCTTGTCCGCCCCTGACCAAACTGCCCAATCGCCATCCGCACGTGCGCGGCATCGCCACGCTGCGCGGTTCGGCACTGACGGTGATCGACCTGGCGCGGGCCATTGGCGAGCGCGGCGCGGCGGATGCGGACGACGGCTGTCTGATCGTCACGGAACTGAGCCGCTCGCGCCAGGGCCTGCACGTGAAAAACGTCGAACGCATCGTGCAATGCTCCACCCGTGACGTGCGCCCGCCACCCGCGGGTGCCGGCAACCGCGCCTTCATCACCGGGGTGACGCAGATCGATGGCGCCATCGTGCAGATCCTCGATATCGAGAAGGTGCTGCACGACATCGCACCGGCACTCGACGAGGCGCCGCTCGACGGCTGGCTCGAGAGCAAGGATCAGCAACTGCTGCAGGGTCGCCGCGTGCTGCTGGTGGACGACTCCCAGGTGGCACTGCAGCAGACCCTCAACGTGCTGCGCCAACTCGGCCTCGACTGCACGGCCGTGCGCAGCGCCCAGGCGGCCCTGCAGCAGCTGCACGACTATCAGCAGGCCGAGATGCCATTCGAGTTGCTGGTGTCGGATATCGAGATGCCGGAGATGGACGGCTACAACCTGGTGCGGGAGATCCGCCGCAGCGTCGATATCGCCGCCACCTACGTGCTGCTGCATACCTCGCTGGACAGCACCATGAATACCGAAAAGGCCCGCTCGGTGGGCGCCAACGCGGTGCTGACCAAGTTCTCCTCGGTGGACCTGACCCAGGCACTGCTGGACGCCTTCCGGCAGATGGACGGGCGCTCCTGAGCGGGACGAGCAAGCGCAGGCAGGCAAGGCATCCGCGATGTGATGCGGATCATGAAGGTTCTCACTTCGCTGTGAATACAGTTGGAATTTCTATCGATTGAGCTGTCTATCAATCGACGACGGTTTGCGCCCTTGTGGGCTGCGACCGTATCGATACCTCCAACTAGAGATTCTTCAGGTCACTGCGAAAATGGATGTTCTCTCCGAGTTCTTCGAGCGCACTAGCCTGCAAGGGCGACTGTTATTCGCCGGCCCGGTAGACGGTACCCTGCTGCTGGACAAGCCACCCGGCATGGCCTTCATTCACGTGATCGAGCGCGGTGCACTGGACATGGTGCACTCCGACAAACCGCGTATCGCGATCAGCCAACCCAGCGTGCTGTTCTGTCCCAGTTGCTGCTGCTACAAGCTGCGCGCGCACGAGCCGGGTGGCGTGGACCTGATCTGCGCCTCGTTCCAGTTCGGCCGTTACGGGCAGCAGCCATTCGAGCTGGGCCTGGAGGAAACCCTGGTGTTTCCGCTCAGCGCCCTGGAGCAGCTGGGGCCGGTGATCGGCTCGCTGGTCAACGAGTTCCGCACGCCAGCCCCTGGACGCAGCAAGGCGCTCAACCTTTTGTTCGAGTACGTCTTCGTGCTGCTGGTGCGGCGTGCGGTGAACGAGGGTCGTATCACCAGCGGTCTGCTCTACGCCCTGCAGGACAGCCAGTTGGGCCCGGCGCTGATCTGCATTCACCAGGAGCCGCATTTGCCCTGGAGCGTCGAGCGTCTGGCCGAACTGGCCAACATGTCGCGCACCAAGTTCGCCGCGCTGTTCAACGAGGTCATGGACATGACGCCAATGGCCTATGTCACGGCCTGGCGCATGAAGGTGGCGCAGGATCTGCTGCGCGAAGGCAAGCCGATCAAGGTGATTGCCGATGCGGTCGGCTACGGATCGCAGGCGTCGTTCTCGCGCAGTTTCGCCCAGCAGGTAGGGCAGCCGCCCGGGGAATGGCTGCGCGGTGAAGGGCAGATCATGCCGGCGAAGCTGCAGGTGCAGATCTACCGTGACGAGCTTGGCCAGGCCCAGGGCGGCTGACGCCCCGGGCCTTATTCATCGCTCAGGCCACGACGGGAATCAGCGGGTCGGCTGCGGCCAGGGCGATGTCGCGCGTGGCCTGCGGCGGGTAGATCCACTGCGTGTTGATCTGGGTTTTCAGTTCCTTGGCTTCCTTGCCGGTCAGTACCACCTTGCGCTCCCAGCCTTCGCTGAACACCGCGCCCCAGGCGCCCAGATCGAGGCAGGTGACGTACTTGGGCTGGCTGTAGGGAAGCGGCTGCACACCGAGCAGATCGGCTGCGGCGTTGTTGCCGGCTGAGCGGCCCAGGGCGATGGCGTGCTGGCAGGTCATCAGCGCGTGGTTGCCCAGCTCATCCACCGCTGCGTAAGCCGTATCGCCGGTGGCGTAGATGGCCTCCTGATCCAGTACCCTGAGGTGACGATCCACGTGCAGGCGGCCAAAGGCGTCGCGCTCGCCGTCGATCTGCTGGGTCAGCGGCGAGGCCTTCACGCCGACGGTCCAGACCACGGTACTGGCTTCGATTCGCTCGCCGTTGTCGAGTTGCACACCCTGTTCATCGACCCTCGACACCGGGCTGCCAAGCTTCCAGGTCACCCCGAGCGTATCGCTGGCCTCGGCGATCACCGCGGCGATCTGCTCGCCCATGACGCTGCCGAGCTGCGTTGCCATGTCGACGACCATGACGCGGATATCGACCTCGTGACCGAGAATGGCGCGCAGGCGTGCCGGCATTTCCATGGCCGTTTCGATCCCGGTGAAACCACCGCCCACCACTACCAGGGTATTGCGCGCCGGGCTGTTTGGCCGATGACGCAGGCCTTGCAGATGCGCTTCGAGCTGCTGCGCGGACTCCAGGCTGTCGACGTCGAAGGCGAACCGGTCGATGCCGGCCAGCGGCGGGCGGGCGACCTGGCTGCCCGAAGCGAGGATCAGCCGATCATAAGCCAGGGTCGACTGCTCGCCTGAGGCGCTGCGGTAGAACACCTGCCTGTTCTGCGCATCGATACGGGTGGCGCAGCCCTGCACGAACTGCACGCCGACCGCGTCGAACAGCGGGCCTAGCGGGGCTACGGTGGTCGTCAGGTCGGCTTCATAAAAGCGCGGGCGCACGCGCAGCTCGGCTTGTGGGGCGAGCAGGGTGACGCCGATGTCCAGGCGCTGATGCCGGTCCAGCAGGCGCATGGCGCTCAGTGCGCTCCACATGCCGCCGAAGCCGGCGCCGATGATCAGGATTCGCTGTGTCATGTCGTGGTTATCCGTAGTGAGGTAGGGATCGTTGGCTGACTACGGAGTGGATTTTGTCGCTGGCTTGGATCAGGGTATTGATCCAATATTCGCCTAAATGAATGATCCACTTTGGAGCTGACATGCCACTCGAAAAAGCTGCCCCGCAAGTGCTCTTTCTACCGTTGGGAACCCCGGAGGCCGGGGTCAGCCTGCAAGGTTGGCTGTATGAGTCGCTGCGCGGCACCATTCTCGGCGGGCGTCTGCCGGCTGGTAGCAAGCTGCCCAGTACCCGGGCCATGGCCGAGCACTATGGCCTTGCGCGCGGAACGGTGCAGGCGGCTTATCAGCAACTGCTCTCCGAGGGCTATCTGCAGGCACGGACCGGCAGCGGTACGCGCGTCAGCGAGGTGCTACCGGATCCGACCCTGAATGCCGGCTACGTGCGGCGCAAGGTGGTTGCCAAAAGCGAGGAGCAACGTGTTGCTCCACGGACGCCATGGCTGAGCAAGCTGGCCGAGATCGAGCCGATCTTCTCCCGGCGTGCTGCGCCTGGCGGTCTGCTTCCGTTCTTTCCGCATCGAGGAGACATCAAGGCCTTTCCCATCGACCTGTGGCGCAAGCTGCATACGCAACAGCTGCGCAGTTCACGGCTGTCGCTGTTGCTCGACGCCGACCCGGCAGGCTTGCCCGCGCTACGCGAGGCCATCGCCGGCTACCTCGCCATTGCCCGCGGCGTGCAGGTCTCGGCGCAGCACATCGTGGTGCTCGGCAGCGTGCAGCAGGGCCTGGATATCTGCCTGCGCCTGCTCGCTCCGGGCGACTCGCAGGTATGGATGGAAGACCCTGGCTACCCCGGCGCCAGGCAGCTGATGGAGATTTCCGGCGTGAACCGTGTGGAGGTGCCGGTAGACCGCTGCGGCCTCAGGGTGGACGAGGGGCTGCGTCTGGCGCCGGGCGCTCGACTGGCCTATGTCACGCCATCGCGTCAGGCACCGCTGGGCGGCGAGCTGTCGCCAGCCCGGCGTCTGGCCTTGCTGCGCTGGGCAGCGGAGCAGGGCAGCTACATCTTCGAGGATGACTACGACAGCGAGTACCGCTTTATCGCCAAGCCCATTCCGGCGCTGCGTTCGATGGCGGGTGCCGAGCAGTCGGTGATTCTCGCCGGCACCTTCAGCAAGCTGCTGTTCCCCTCGATTCGCCTGGCCTATCTGGTGCTGCCCGAGCATCTGATCGAACCTTTCACCCGCGCCGCGGCGCTGATGTCGCGGCATGCCAACAGCCTGGCTCAGGCGGTACTGGCCGATTTCATCGACGAGGGGCATTTCGACCGCCACGTGCGACGCATGCGCAAGCTCTACACGTCGCGTGCCGAGGCCTTTGCCGAGGCGGCGCACCGGCACTGGCAGGGGCTGATCGAGGTGCCGGAAATTCGTGCGGGCATGGATATCGCCTGCCGCCTGCTGGTGGGGAACGAGCATGAGGCTTTCGCCCGCTTGCGAGCAGCCGGCGTCGACGCGCTGCCGCTGGCCAGTTACTGCGTGGCCCCGCGTGATCCGGGATTGGTGATGGGCTTTGCACCCTACGAGGAGCGGGCCATCGATGAAGCGGCCCGAGCCGTCGCTCGGGCCTTGCGCAGCTGAGTGAAAGCGGCCCCGGAGCAAGCCGGGGCCGCGACCATCAGAGGATGCTCAGCGGATATTCGACGAACGCGCGAATCTCGTTGAGATCCGGCCCTACGTCGGTGCTGGAGCGGTAGATGGAGTTACGCAGGCGCAGGTGCAGATCCTTGGCCGCACCACTCTGGATGGTGTAACCGATCTGGTTGAAGACCTCGCGTTCGGTGCCGTTGTTGTCGCTGCCGGTATCGATGTTGTCACCGCGCACGTAGGCGAACTTGTAGCGCAGGCCCGGCACGCCGTACCGGGCGAAATCCAGCTCGTAGCTGGCTTGCCAGGAGCGCTCGTCCTTCAGGTTGAAGTCCGAGTAATAGGAGTTGGCCAGGTAGATGCTGGCGCCGCCATCGCCATAGTCATAGGCGAAGCCGGCATCGCCGGTGTTGCGCTGGTGGGCGAGGATGAAGGCGTGGGCACCGATGCTGTACTTGGCTGCCAGGCTCCAGATGGTGTTGCGATCGCCCTGGCCATCGCCGCCGAGATCGATTGCGGCTGTCGAGCCGGTGTCGTACTTGGTGCGATAGAGGTTGAAGTCGAAGTTGAGCGCCTGATCGGCCGCCAGCGCCAGGTTGTAATTGAGGTTGGCGTAGTAGCGCTTGTACATGTCCTCGAGATCGGCGTGATAGACCGCCAGGCTCAGGTCATCGCTGACGGCGTAGCTGCCGCCGAGCACGTCGATGCTCTTGAGGCGGTTGGGGTCGCGCGCCGAGTCGCCCATCGGGCTGTCGGCAGTGAAGCGGCCGGCATTCAGTTCCAGCCCCTCGATCTCGTTACTGGTCACCAGCGTCCCGGTGAAGGACTGCGGCAGCAGGCGGCTGTCGTCATGAGCCAGCACCGGCAGGGATGGGAACTGGTTGCCGTACCTGATCACGGTGTTGGAGACGCGCAGCTTCACCGCGCCACCGGCCTGGGAAAGCTCATCGACCGGATGGCCGTCATCGTAGGTGTCGAAGAAGGCGCGATAGTTGCGGCCACGACCGCTGTCGAGCTTGACCCCGAGCAGGCCGAAAGCATCGACGCCGAAACCGACGGTGCCCTGGGTGAAGCCGGACTCGAAGGTGGCGATAAAGCCCTGGCCCCAGGTCTTGGCGTCGTTGGTGTTGTCCTTGTAATCGCGGTTGAAGTAGGCGTTGCGCAGCAACAGATCGAGGTTGGCGTCCTCGATGAACCCCTTGGCTTCGGACTGGCTGCTGGCGTGCGCCAACTGCCCGCCCAGCGCGAGGCTGCAAGCCAGCGCGAGACAATGCTTCTTGTACATGGTTGCTCCCGGTGTTGGTGTGCTGTTCTGAACGTGCCTCACAGCGAGGTGAGGCCCGGCCCAGAGGGCGCGCCTAGAGTTATCACCCGGCCTGCCGATGCACTATTCGAGCGGATTGATGATCACTATCAACCACTTCGATGCGCTGTTGCGGGCGTTCGGCGATAGGCTTCTCGCCGATGAAGATTCCAGGGGCGGTGGCTTTGCAACACTCACCGAAGCCCTCGCCTTGGCTCCACTTCATCTCCTTTGGTTAAGACGACTTGTGGCCGCCTGGTGATCCAGTGCGGCCTTTTTTTCGTCTTTTCCGGTCCGCCGCGCGTCGGTGTCAGCCAACCTCATACTCGGTACGTTCGCCCCGGGGTATGCGCTTCTGATCGCTGCTGCAGGATGCATTGCCTGGGAGGAATCAGGTGCGGTGGTTGAGGCGCTTGGCCAGGCGGTCGCCGCTGAACTGGATCAGGCTGACCAGCGCCACCAGGGCGACGATCACGGTGAGCATCACCTGGCTGTCGAAGCGCTGGTAACCGTAGCGGTAGGCCAGGTCGCCAAGACCGCCGGCACCGATGGCGCCGGCCATGGCCGAGGAATTGATCATGGTCACCAGGGTGATGGTGAAGCCGCCGACGATGCCCGGCAGGGCCTCGGGCAGTAGCACGTGCCAGACGATGTGCCAGCGTCGGCAGCCCATGGCCTGCGCCGCTTCGATCAGGCCGTGGTCGACTTCGCGCAGGCTGACTTCGGCGATACGCGCGAAGAACGGCGTGGCAGCGATGGTCAGCGGCACCACGGCGGCCCAGACACCATAGGTGGTGCCGACGATCAGGCGGGTGAAGGGGATCAGCGCCACCATCAGGATCAGGAACGGGATCGAGCGGAACAGGTTGACGATGGCGCCCAGCACCTGGTTAAGCCGCGGCGCCTCGAAGATGCCGCCCTTGCTGCTGGTGACCAGGAACACCGCCAGCGGAATGCCGGCCAGCAGCGCCAGCAGCGACGAGACGCCGACCATCAGCAGGGTATCGAGCAGGCCTTGCCAGAGGCGTTCAAGCAGCAGTGACATAACCCAGTACCTCCAAGTGATCGGCCAGCGGCCGCAGGTTGTCGAGCAGGGTGGGGTGGTCGAACGGCGACTGGCCGACGGCGAGGATCAGGTGGCCCACCGCATGGCCCTGGATCTGCTCCAGGCTGGCGTCGAGCAGCGTCACGCGGCCGCCCAGTGCCGCACCGATGGCGGGCAGGTCCGGCTCCAGGCCGCTGCCGGTGAAGTGCAGGCGCAGGATCAGGTCGTCGTCAGGACTTTCGCGCTCGCTGTGGAGACGCTCTTGCAGACGCGCCGGCAGGGCATGCTGCAGTGGCGCGAGCAGGGTGCGCGTCACCTCGTGGCGGGGAGAGCCGAATACCCGCCACACCGGCCCCTGCTCGACCACTTCGCCGTGCTCCAGCACCACCACGCGGTCGCAGATCTCGCGAATTACCGCCATCTCGTGGGTGATCAGCACCACGGTGAGGTTCAGGCGCTGGTTGATCTCGCGCAGCAGGCCAAGGATCGACTGGGTGGTTTCCGGGTCCAGCGCGCTGGTGGCCTCGTCGCACAGCAGTATCTGCGGGTCGTGCACCAGGGCGCGGGCGATGCCCACGCGCTGTTTCTGCCCGCCGGACAGCTGCGCCGGGTAGGCCGCGTGCTTGTTTTCCAGGCCGACCAGTTCGAGCAGTTCGCGCACCTTGCGCTGGCGCGCTTCGCGCGGCACGCCGGCCACCTTCAGCGGCAGCTCGACGTTCTGCCACACGGTCTTGGCCGACATCAGGTTGAAGTGCTGGAAGATCATGCCGATGCGCCGGCGCAGGGCGACCAGTCGATCCTCGTCGTACAGGGCGATGTCGATGCCGTCGATCAGCACCCGACCGCTGGAGGGTTGCTCCAGGCGATTGATGGTACGCAGCAGCGAGGACTTGCCCGCGCCGCTGCGGCCGATGATGCCGAACACTTCGCCACGGGCGATAGCCAGGTCGATGTCGCGCAGCGCCTGTACCGGGCCGTGGGCGCCCTCGTAGGTCTTGCCCAGATTGTCGAAGCGCAGGTGCGCGTCGAGGTGCTGGCTAGCCTGTGCAGCCTGCTGCAGATGAGGATCGAAGCCGCTCATCTCAGCTTTCCCAGCCCGGTTGGTAGAGCTTGCCGTGAGCCTTGTCCAGGGCGGCTCGCACGGCCGGAGAGTGCTGGTAGATGTCGATGAACTTGAGCAGGCGGGCATCCTTGGCCTTGGCCGGCTGGGTGACGAACTGGATGATGTACTCGGGGTTGTCCAGGCCGTCGAATAGCAGTGCCGATTCCGGATCGTGGGTGCCGGCCAGGCGGATGTAGTGCGGGTAACCCTGGGCCACGTCGACTTCATCCAGGGCACGCACCAGTTGCACGGTTTCCAGCTCGATAATGCGGAGGTTCTTCGGGTTGGCGGTGATGTCCTGCAGAGTGGCCTTATAGCCGACGTCCGGTTTCAGTTCGATCAGCCCGGCCTTGCGCAGCAGTTGCAGGCCACGTCCGCCATTGATCGGGTCGTTGGCGATGGCCACCTTGGCGCCGTCCGGCAGGGTGGAGAAGTCCTTGTGCTTCTTCGAGTACAGGCCGACGTTGTTGAGCACGCCGCGTGCTACCGGCACCAGGTCATAGCCGCCTTCGGACTTGGCGTTTTCCAGGAAGGGGATGTGCTGGAAGTAGTTCACGTCGATGTCGCCGTTGGCCAGGCTGACGTTGGGCGCGATCCAGTCGGTGAATTCGATCAGTTCGACTTCCAGGCCTTGCTTCTTGGCCTCGGCCACGGCCACTTCGAGCGGCGGGGCGAAGGCGGCGGTGGTGCCGAGTTTCAGGGCCGGTTCGGCCAGCGCCAGGCTGCTGGCGGCGAGCAGGGTGCCGAGGGTCAGGGTTTTCAGGGTCTTGAGCATGATGGCGTCCTTGTGGTGGGTCAGAGCAGGCTCAGCGCGTTGTGGCTGAGGCCTCGCAATTCGTTGCCGGTGCTGTGCGGGTGTTGCAGACGGCCGGGGTCGCGCCAGGCCGCGCCGGGGTGATCGACGGGCAGGCGTGGGCCCTGGCCGAACAGCTTGTGGCGCAGGGCGCCGTCTGCGTAGGTGGTCTTGTAGCGGCCACGGCGTTGCAGCTCGGGCACCACCAGATCGAT
>VFQR01002860.1_pt1 | contig 10383 bp, 7 predicted proteins | sample 3512321 | NCBI WGS metagenome assembly VFQR01 (sample SAMN10412374, study PRJNA504923) | tailings metagenome | isolation source: Relicate 3 Philex TSF1 revegetated site | place: Philippines: Tuba, Benguet | collected 2017-08-29
CGAGGCCGTGAAGGGTTCCCGAGAAGGTCCTGACCAGCGCTTCCCCGTGCACCTGGAAATTGCTCGCGTCGATATTGTAGGCGAGCGCGAAATTGCCGCCGGTGCCGACATAGGTGCCGATCGCCGCGCTGCTGTGGGCATAGTAGCCGTCGATCTCGTCGAGGTGCCACTTCGAGTAGACGAGCCAGTGCTTGACGCCGTTGATCGTCAGATACTGCTGCGTGATCGACTGATAGGCGGTTCCAAGACCGGGAGGCGGGGCGAAGAGACCGCCGTTCGCTTGGTAGAACGACATGGTGGCGCCGTTGCCGAAGGCATAGTCGTAGCCCGCGCCGTTCGCGATCGAGACGGTTGCCGCGCCATAGGCGGTGATGTTGGCGTTGATCGCCAGCGCGCCGCCGGCTTCCAGCGCCAGCTTGCCGGCGTTCCGGATGTCGATGGCTGCCGCCACGGTGAGCGTCGCGCCATTGGCAGTCCGGATGAAAAGGCTCTGCGCGTCGAGGTTCTGCGCCACGTCGACGGTGAAGCTCGACCCCGTCGCGATGTAGCCACGCCCGGTCGTGCCGGCGATCGCCGCCAGTCCCGTGGGGCTCGATCCGGCCGCACCGCTCGCGTCGATCGAGGCTTGCGACAGGAGCGTCGCCGGGGTCTGCGCCGTCAGGATGTTGCCGTAGATATCGAAGCCGCTAAGGGTGCTTGCGCCAGTGCCGACGGCATAGCGTCCGGCATTGGTGGAGCCGGAACTGTTTGGCCCCGAATCGGCATTGGTGAAGGTGAGGACACGCGCGCCGTTGGCCAGCGTTCCGGCCGGTAGCAGCGTCATGTAGAAGCCGTTGATGCCGGTGGTCACGCGCCCGTATTCGATGCCCTCGATGACCGTCGAGACATAGGCGTTGTTTTTGTTCAGCGAAGGGCGTCCCGCCGAGATGAGCGGGGTGAGTCCGAGGTCCGTGTAGGCGGTGCCCGAGATCATCTCGGCGCCGTTCGGGTAGAAGGTCGCGAGGTGCGGCATGATACCGCCGGTCCCGCCGGCAAAGCCTGCGCGCGGACCGCCGTTCAGGAAGTCGGTAAGCGAGACTGCCGTGCCGAGACCTGCGCCGCTTCCCGCCCCGACGCCGCTGCCCCGTCCCGTCGTGTCGGTGAGGAAAAAGGCGTTGGTGATATTGGCGCTCCAGCTATAGCCGACGAGCCCGCCAAGTTCAGTTGCGCCGCTGGTATGGGCGACCGCGCCGGTGGCGAAGGCCTGGTCGATCGAGCCGCTGCTGTCCATGTATCCGACGAGGGCGCCGACCCTGTTCCCGCCGAACGTCGCGCCCGTCGCATAGACCTGCCGAAGTGCACCGGTGTTCCAGCCGACGAGGCCGCCGATCATGCTGCCGTTGTCCGCGGTCACGCCGGCATTGGAGAAGGACTGGCTGATGGTGCCGTCATTGCGGCCGACGAGCCCGCCCGTGACATAAGTCCCATCCACCCGCCCGTCGGCCCAGACACGGCTGATCGTGCCGGCATTGTAGCCGGCGATCGCGCCGGTCATCTGCTGGCCGCTGATGACGACATTGCGCAGGCCGACATTGCTGATCGTGCCCGCCGATCCGACGTGGCCGAACAGCCCGACCTTGTTGGTCGGGATCTGCCGGACGCTCAGGTTGTAGATGACGTTGCCGAGCCCCTCGAACGTGCCGGTGAAGCCCTGGCCGCCGTTCTGGACGTTGGAGCTCATGTCCATGCCGAGCGCGACGAAGCCGAGCTGGCCGTTCCAGTTCCGCGTGTCGGTGGCGTCGATCGGCCGGGCCAGCGCGTATCGGCCGGTCAGGTTCGCATTGATCGCCTGCAACTCGTTGACGTCGTAGATGAGCGTGTAACTGTTGCCATTGATCGACAGCGACTGGCCGGTGTGGGGCGTGCCGATATAGTTGACGCCGGAGCCGAGCGAGAAGGACAGGGTGCCGCCCGTTCCGCCCTGGTTGGTGTTGAAGGAAAGACCGCCGGCACCCGTCACGAAGATGTTGGCGTTGACCGCTATGGAGCGGTAGGCGTTCAGCGTCAGCGTCGAGCCTGAGGACCAGACGATGGGGGCCGCGACCGTGATGTCGCCGGCCTGCGTGCCGCCCGATCCCGTGGAGATCGTGACATTGGAGAGCGCGAGCTGGTTCTGCAGCGTCGTGACGTTGATGACGCTGTCGTTGCCGGTCGCGGTGAAGCCGGTCTGGTTCGCGTCCGCGTCGTTCGAGATCGTGACATTGTAAGGGTCGAGCAGCAGCGTGCCGAACCGGCCGTGGGCTGCCCGCAGGTCCGCCGTGCCCGTGAAAGCGAGCGTCGCCTTGCCCGACACCTCGGCGAAACCGCCGTCGCCGCCTAATGCGCCGCCCTTCGCCGAGATCATCCCGGCAAAGCTGGTCGCCTGATCGGACCAGAGAATGACCCGGCCGCCGTCGCCCCGGACCGTGGCGTCGGCCCGGATGGTGGTCGCGGCATCGACGGTCAGGATATCGGCGCGCAGGAGCGAACCGGTGCCCTGATAGTCGCCGCCGATCCTGATCTGGCCGCCGCCGGTCCCGCCCGAGGCATCGAGCCGGGCACCGGAGAGATCGATGGCCCTGCCGGTGACGGTGATGGAGCCGCCCGCGAGCGTCTGGCTTGAGACGTTGACGCGACCGGTGACATTGACGCGGCCGCCGGCTCCGCCATCAACGACGACAGTCCCGCCCGCGCGCGGTGCCCGCGTCGACACTCCGTCCGAGTTCGACGGAAGCCGCGCCGGGCGGGCCGCGCGCCCGTCGCCATTCCGCGCCGTGACCGGCCGTGCCGCCACGCGATTCCGGTCCGGCTCGCCAGATGCAGCGCCGCCGAAGCGAACGCCGGTTGCGGTTGGCGCGGCGCCACCGGCCTCGATCGTGCCGCCGAGGTTAATCGCCGCCCGCGCCACGTCCGCGCTGGTCGCAGCGCGCGCTTCGACGCGCCCACCCCGGGCATTGATGCGGCCGGTCTGGCTGATCAGCGCGCGGGTGCGGTCCGGATCGCTGGTAGGCACGGACACGGTGAGGAAGCCGTCGCCCTCGACATCGACTGAGACGCGCTCGCCGGAGGCAAGACCGACGCGGCCGCCCGGCGCCGAGATCGTGCCCTCGTTGGAGACGCGGCCGCCGATGAGCACGGCGTCGCCGCCGCCGCGCACGCGAATGTGCCCCTGGTTGGTGACGCCGGCCGACTGGCCCGTGCCGGTATAGCGCCGGCGGCCGGCCATGAAGTCCGCATCGCTGCTGTCCAGCGTCGAGGCTGTGAAGCCTCCGGTATCGACCGTGCCGGTCGATGTGATCAGGATGCCGTTGGGATTGATCAGGTGGACCTGACCGTTGGACTGGATGCGGCCGGCAATGGTCGAGGAGGTATTGCCGGTGACCCGGTTCAGCGTCGCGGCATTGGCGTTCGGCTGCTGGAAGGTGACGGTGCCACCCTGTCCGACCGAGAAGGCGTTCCAGTTGATGACGGCGCGCTGGGACGACTGGTTGATCGTCAGCGTTCCGGCCTGCGGTGTCCCGATCGTCGCGGTGCCGCTGGCAACCGTGCCGCCGGTGGGCAGGGTCTGCGCCCGCGCGGCATCGCCGCCGCCCTGCACGAGGCCCGCCAGAATGGCGATGGCCGAGACGGAACGGCGCAGCCGTTGCCGCGACAGGGTGAGAGGCGGGACCGGCAGCAACCGCCCGCCCGAAGCCATCCGAACGACGAGCGCCTGCCCGCGCTCCAACTTCCCCAGCCGCGTACGCATGGTCGACTGTCCCACCCCTGCCGATGGGCTTTTCCGCCCATTCCGGTGGGTCAGATGCCATGCAGCGGCGGCGCCTGTCTTCTCACTCAGCGCAGACGCAGCGGAATCACGGCACCGGGTGCGCGACCATCCGTCGCGCAATGCCGGCGGGCGTTCGACGGTCCGGTCGTTTGGCGGCGGCGGTTCCGCCGCTGGCGCGAGGCGCGTGCCACGGCATCGTTCGAGTGCAGTGCCGTCGGTGCGTTCCGGCTCGTTCGGCCCGGCGCGCGAGCGTGTGTTCGCGCGTCCACCATCCTCGCAAACGGCACGGACACGCGAGCCGCTTGCGCGCGCTGGTCTTCTCTAAGTCCTTGAGGAGAATGGTGCCGCGGAAGGGATTCGAACCCCCGACCCCATCATTACGAATGATGTGCTCTACCAGCTGAGCTACCGCGGCCAATGCGCGCGCCTTGTAGCCGCAGGTCCGGGATTTTGCAACACCGCGCGCGGGCTATCGTTCGATCCCGCCGCGATCCGGACGGGGCGGTGTTGTCAGGGGTTGGCGCGATCAGGCGCGCTGCGCGAGGGGTGGGCTAACCGGGCAGGAAGGCCGTGCGCCCGCCGGCCTCCACCACCGTCTCGACCGGGGCGCCATAGAGCGCGGCGAGCTGTTCGGACGTGAGGATCTTGCTCGCGACACCGGCCGCAATCACTGCACCGCCGCGCAGCAGCGCCACGCGGTCGGCATGACCGAGCGCCTGGTTCGGATCGTGGGTGGTGAAGAGGACGCCGAGGCCGTCGGCGGCGAGGCGGCGCACCTGGGCCATCACCTTGCCCTGGTTGCCGAAGTCGAGGCTGGCTGTCGGCTCGTCGAGGACGACGAAGCGCGGCTCCTGCGCGAGCGCGCGCGCGATCAGGACAAGCTGCCGTTCCCCGCCCGAAATCATCGTGGTCCGGCGTTCGGCGAGATGGGCGATGCCGAGCCGGTCGAGCATGGCGAGGGCGATCTCGCGGTCGCGGGCCGTCGGCCGGGCGAACAACCCGCCATGGGCCGTGCGCCCCATCAGCACGACCTCGAAGGCGGTGAAGGCGAAGGTGCCGCCATGGGCCTGCGGCACGTAACCGATCAGCCGCGCGCGCTCCGGGATCGAAAGGGAAGCGAGTGGCCGGCCGTCGAGGGTGACCGCGCCGCCCTGCGGCGGGATCAGGCCGAGCATGGTCTTGAGCAGGGTCGTCTTGCCGCCGCCATTCGGGCCGAGCAAAGCGAGAACCTCGCCGGAGCCGATGGCGAGCGTGACGTCGCGGCCGACCGCGTGGCGCGGATAGCCGAAGGCGAGATGGTCGGCGGCGAGGCTCATGACCAGCCTCCGCGCGGTGGCGAGCAGCCAGATGAAGAAAGGCGTGCCGATGACGGCGGTGAGAATGCCGAGTGGCACCTCGACCGGCCCGATGGTGCGGGCCAGCGTATCGATGAGCAGGAGATAGCCGCCGCCGAGCATGGCGCTGGCCGGGATCAGGCGACCGAAGTCCGGCCCGACGAGGAAGCGGGCAAGGTGCGGCACGACGAGACCGACCCAGCCGATAATGCCGGCGGCGGCGACGCTCGCCGCGGTCACCAGCGTCGCCGCCGCGACGATGGCGAGGCGCAGCGGTCCGGTCGGCAGGCCGAGGGCGCGGGCCTCCTCCTCTGGCAGCGACAGGGCATTCATCCGCCAGCGCAGCGCCATCAGCACGACCGCGCCGAGGATGACCGGCGCGATCAGCGGCACGAGGTCGCGCGCATTGGCCGCCGACAGGCTGCCGAGCAGCCAGAAGGTCATGGCGGGCAACTGGTTGTAGGGATCGGCCAGCACCTTGATCAGCCCGACGCCGGCACCGAGCAGTGCGCCGACGACCACGCCGGTCAGCACGAGCGTCAGGATCGGATCGCCGGAACGGATGGTCGAGCCGACCGCATAGACGGCAGCGACCGCGAGAAGACCGCCGGCAAAGGCCGCAGCCTGGATGCCGAAAATGCCGAAGGACAGGAAGATGCCGAGCACGGCGCCCAGCGCTGCGCCGGACGAGGCGCCCAGGATGTCCGGCGAGACCAGCGGATTGCGGAACAGGCCCTGGAAGGCCGCGCCGGCAATCGCGAGCGCCGCCCCGCAGGCGAGTGCCGCCACGACGCGGGGGCCGCGGATCGAGAACACCACGGCCTCGACCGAAGGCGAGAGGCCGGAGGGCATGCCGGTCACGCGCGACCAGAGTGCAACGCCAAGCTCGGGCAGGGTCACTGGAAACCGCCCGACGGCGAAGGCGACGGCTATGCCCGCCACCAGCACGGCGAAGGCGATGGCATTGCCGCCGATGGCGCGGGCCTGCATGGTCAGCCGCGCCCTTCCAGCACGCGGTCGAACCGCTCGTCGGTCGGCGTGACCTGATAGAACAGCGTGTAGAAGTCGCGGCTGAGCGCGCGGATGTCCTCAGGGAACAGCGCGGGGTAAAGCAGCTTGGCGAGCCACCAGAGGCCGGCCATGCGGTTCACCGAGGGCGGGAAATCGACCCAGCCGAACGGCAGTTTCGGCGAGAGATGCACACGGCCCTCGCGCACGGCCCTGACGCCGGCCCAGGCCGGGTCTGAGCGGACGTTCGCGGCGAAGGCCTGGTCGATGGTGACGATCACCTCCGGGTCCCAGGCGAGCACCTGTTCCAGCGAGACATTGGCGAGGCCAGATCCTGCCGCCCCGCGCGCGACATTGACCGCGCCGAGGAACTCCACCGTCTCGACATTGATCGAGCCGGCGAGGCCGGTTTCGAGGCCGCGCGGGCCGCGCGCGTAGTAGACGCGCGGGCGGCTGTCCGCGTGCACCTTCTCGATGCGCGAGAGCAGGGAGCCCATCGTGTCGTCGCACCATGCTGCGAGCTGTGCGGCACGGCGCTCGCGCCCGGTGAGCCGGCCGAGCGGGCGGTAGGTTCCGGCGGTCGCGTGAAAGCTGCCGTCGAGCAGCGCATAGGGAATGCGGGGCTGTTCCTGCACGCGGTCGGCCAGTTCCGCGAAGGTGCGCCGCACCGAGCCGGCATCGAGGATCAGGTCGGGCTTCAGCGCCAGAACCAGTTCGAGATTGGCGGTGCTGCCGCGCCCGGTGATGCGGCCGACCTCCGGCCGCGAGCCGATCTCCGGCAGGAGGAATTCACGCTCCTCGGGCCGGTTGGCGCGCGGCCAGCCGAGAAGCAGGTCGGGCGCCAGCGTGTAGAGCAGGATCGCGGCCGGCGGCCCCGCGGGAAAGACGCGCCCGACCGTCGCCGGGATCGTCACACGGCGGCCCGCGCCGTCGACGATGAAGGACGTGCGCGCGAAGGCTGGCGCGGCGAGCGTCGCGCCAGCACCTGCGATCATCAGTCGGCGGTCGATGGAGGGCATGATGGCGACGCCCCGGTTATCCCGTTTGCGAATGCTGCGGCCAAGCCTTGCATGGCGGCCCGGCGGCCTGAAAGGGCTTATCGCCTCAGGCCGTTTCGAAATCGCCTTTCTGCGGCGGCGCGAGAGGGCGGAACAGGCTGCGGTCCGGCTTCAGGTCGATGAGCGGCGTGCCGTCGAGACAGTCGAGGCCGGCGACCTCAAGCACCGGCCCGTCGACCCGCAGCAAGCGCACAACCGACGTGCCGATGGGGTTGGGCCTCACCGGCGAGCGCAGCGAGAAGGTGCCGCGCGCAGAGCCGTCGTTTTTCGGGCTCTGGCGGACGAGGTCGCGGCGCGAGCGGTCGAGCCAGTAGAGCACTTCGAGGCGCTCATAGGCCGCGATGCCCTCAAGGCCGGCGACCCAGGGTTCGAACAGCTCGATGCGGCAGACCGGGCCGTCCTCGCGCCCCTGGCGCGGACATTCCAGCCGCGAGGTCCAGGGCGTACGGATGGTGCCGATGAAGACGAGGCCGGCATCGGTGGCGGGCGGCATCTCGACGGCGACCTCGCCGGCCCTGATCTCGTTCTCGCGGACCATGGCCGTCAGTCGACCGCGATCATCACGTCGGACGCCTTGACCACCGCATAGGCGGTCTGGCCGATGGCGAGCTTCAGCTCATCCACCGCCGCGTTGGTGATGGCCGAGGTGACGACGACGCCGCCGATGTCGATCTTCACATGGGCGGTGGTCGCGCCCTTGGTGATCTCGACGACCTTGCCCTTGAGCTGGTTGCGCGCGCTGACCTTCATCGGTTCGCTTCCTGTGACGCCTGCGTTCGATCCCGATGGATACAACGCTCGGGAGGCGGAGACAACGCCAGCCGCTTCTGCCGCTTGACGAACCGCCCGGCCCCGACCCCTTTAGGTGCATCGGAGGAAGCCTGATGAAGATCGGTGTTGCAGGTCTTGGACGGATGGGCGCGGCCATTGCGCGGCGGCTGCGCGATGTCGGGCACGAGGTGACGGTCTGGAATCGCACGCCGGAGAAGGCGGCCAAGCTCGCCGGGGACGGCTTCGCTGTGGCCGCCAGCCCGGCCGATCTCGCTTCCGCTGTCGATGTGGTGATCACGATCCTGACGGACGAGACGGCGATCAACCAGGTCTATGCTGGCGAAAAGGGCCTCCTGTCCGGCTCCGTCGCCGGCAAGCTGTTCATCGAAATGAGCACGGTGCAGCCCAAGACTCCGCAGGCGCTCGCGCCGCAGGTCGCGGCAGCCGGAGCGCTGCTCGTCGAATGTCCCGTGGGCGGCACGGTCGGACCGGCGCTTTCGGGCAAGCTCATCGGGCTCGCCGGCGGTGAGGAAGCGGCCTTCGAGAAGGCACGCCCGATCCTCGAGCAATTGTGCCGCCGGGTGGACCTGTGCGGGCCGATCGGCGCGGGATCGAGCATGAAGCTCGCGATCAACCTGCCGCTCGCGGTCTACTGGCAGGCCATGGGCGAAGCTTATGCCCTCTGCGAGCACCTCGGGCGCGACACGCAGTGGTTCGTCGATCTCATGGCGGATTCGTCCGGCGGGCCGAACGTGATCAGGGCCCGCGGCGGCGCGGTGGCTCTTGCGCTCGCCGACCGGGACGCGGGCTCGGCGACGTTCGACTGCGACTCCATCCGCAAGGACCTGCGAACCATGATCGCCGAGGGGCGGGATCGCGGATTGTCCATGCCTGTTACCGCGCAGGTGCTGGCGACCTATGACGGCGCAAGCGCAGAGGGCTGGGGCGGGCGCGACGGCGTGGAACTGCCGCGGTACTGGTCGAAAACGCGCGGCCGGGCGGGCGGATAGTCCGCCGCACGTTTGCCGGACATGGCGCCCGGCAGGCGCCGGGCCGTTCAGTCCTCGACGAGCTGAAGACGCGGCTCCGGCCGGTCGTCCGCGAGGACGGCGATGTCGTCCAGGAGCGCGCGGATCGCCTTGCGGGGGTCGCCATCGAACTCCGCCAGCACGGCTTCGACCTCGTCGTCGCCGGACCAGCCTTCAATCACTTCGCTGACAGCAGTCATGGGGAACTCCTTCCTCAAACTGCTGCCACCATACCGCCATCGCTGCCAAGGGATGGCAGCAGGATGGCGGTAGCGAACAAATGCGCAGCGGGAATTGACGCCTGGCTGGAATCAAAAGGCCGGGCGCGAGCCCGGCCTTTCGTAGACATCCGTCTGTCGTCGTCGATCCCAGTACATCCGTGGCAATCGACCGCAGACGAAGGATCGTCAGGCAGCCCGAAGCTGTTCGGCCGCCATCTTGCCCGACTTGTTGTCGCGCATGACTTCGTAGCCGAGCTTCTGGCCCTCGGTGATGTCGCTCATACCAGCGCGCTCAACGGCGGAGATGTGAACGAAGACGTCGGCGCCGCCATCATCCGGCTGAATGAAGCCGAAACCTTTGGTGGCGTTGAACCATTTCACTGTGCCGGTGGTCATGAATAACCCTCCTTCTGGCAGAATTGAACAACCGCCGCGCGAATGCACGGTGGTCAAAGAACGATTTTCGAAGGGGGTTTTCGTCAGGAGCGCGCCGAAGCGGCAATAAACAAAGGCCAGCCGAGCAAATATCGATTGCTGAACATATGAGCATTAAATCGAATGTGCAAGGATTATCTTTCAATACAGAAATCTGGAAGCACTCGCTTCAGGAAATACAGGCCCAACTGACGCCGCGAGAGGCCTCGTGCGACCTACTCCACGCCTATCCTGTCGCCTTCGCCGAGCGGCCTCTGCATGAGCACGGAATCGACCCAGCGGCCGAGTTTCCAGCCGATGGAGGGCAGGACGCCGACGACGGTGAAGCCGGCAGCGCGGTGCAGGGCGATGGAGCCGGCATTACCGAGATTGCCGATGACCGCGATCATCTGGCGGTAGCCTTTGGCCGTGCACTCGTCGATCAGCCGGTCGAGCAGGGCCCTGCCGACGCCCTTGCCCTGCGCGGCGGGCGAGACATAGACCGAATTCTCGACCACGAAGCGATAGCCCGGCCGCGTGCGGTAGGCGCTCGCATAGGCATAGCCGGCGACGGCGCCGTTCAGTTCCGCGACGAGATAGGGATAGCCGGCTGAGAGGATCGCAGCCTGACGCCTGGCCATCTCAGCCTCGTCCGGCGGCTCGTATTCGAACGAAGCAACGCCGTCCCGGACGTTCGGGCCGTAGATTGCGGTGATGGCGGGAATGTCGGCGGAGGTGGCTGGACGGAGAGACAGGGTCGGT
>VFQR01002861.1_pt1 | contig 10380 bp, 6 predicted proteins | sample 3512321 | NCBI WGS metagenome assembly VFQR01 (sample SAMN10412374, study PRJNA504923) | tailings metagenome | isolation source: Relicate 3 Philex TSF1 revegetated site | place: Philippines: Tuba, Benguet | collected 2017-08-29
CGGCGGCGACATGCAGCGCGCCTACCCCCTGCCCTGGGACGCCGACCAGGGCAAGCCCGCACCGGCGCTGATGCCCGCGGTGGACCAGCAGACCGAACTTGCCCGCGCGGTGGACGCCGCACGCCAGGCCGAGGTGGTGGTGCTGGTGCTGGGCGAACGCGCCAACATGAGCGGCGAGGCGGCCTCGGTGGCGTCACTGGCCCTGCAGGGCAACCAACAGGCGCTGCTGGAGGCGGTGGTGGCCACGGGCAAGCCGGTGGTGCTGGTGCTGCTCAATGGCCGGCCGCTGGACATCAGCTGGGCCAGCAGCCGGGTCCCGGCCATCCTGGAAGCCTGGTTCCCGGGCAGCGAGGGCGGGCACGCAGTGGCCGACGTGCTCAGTGGCACCGTCAACCCCGGCGGCAAGCTGCCGGTCACCTGGCCGCGCAGCACCGGCCATGTGCCGGCCTACTACAACCACAACCGCACCCATGCCGACGAGACCGCGCGCACCTTCACGTCGCGCTACTCGACGGACGCGCCCTCCTCGCCCCTCTACCCCTTCGGCCACGGCCTGAGCTACACGAGCTTCAGCTACAGCGACCTGACCCTGGACCGCCCCACCGCCCGCGTCGGCGAGCCCGTGACGGTGAGCGTGACCGTGCGCAACACCGGCGCGGTCGCGGGCGACGAGGTCGTGCAGCTCTATACCCACCAGCGCTCCGGCAGCGCGGCGCGGCCGCAGCGTGAGCTCAAGGGCTTTCAGCGCGTGCACCTCGCGCCGGGCGAGGCGCAGACGCTGCGCTTCACGCTGGGGCGGCGTGAGCTGCAGTTCTGGAGCCCCGTCACGCGCGCTTGGGGTGTGGAGCCGGCGGGCTTCGACGTGTGGGTGGGCGGCAGCTCGGCGGCCACGGCCCATGCCGAATTCACGCTGACCCGCTGAGGCCGGCACCCCGGCGCAAGCCGGATGCAAGCCCGCGGACAGCGGATGTCACGGCGGGGTGACACTTGGCCTCTAGGCTGGCGGGCTTCGCTCGTGCCTGCTGCCCTTGGTGCTGGCGGTCCTGGTGCTACTGGCCATGGCCGCGGCCCAGATGGCCAAGCCCTTCCACCTGGGCGAGGCGCTGCCGCTGTCGCTGGACCCGGCGCACCTGCCCTACTACTTGCTGCGCACCACGCTGCGGATGTTCATCGCGCTGGGCGCCTCGGTGGTGTTTGCCTGCGTCTTCGCGGTGCTGGCGGCCAAGGTGCGGGCAGCCGAGAAGGTGCTGGTGCCGCTGCTGGACATCCTGCAGTCGATTCCCATCCTGGGCTTCCAGGCGATCGCGGTGGCGCCCTTCATCGCCCTCTTCCCCGGCAACCTGTTCGGGGTGGAGCTGGCCGCGTTGTTCGCCATCTTCACGAGCCAGGCCTGGAACATGGCCTTCAGCCTGTACCAGTCGCTGCGCACGGTGCCGGGCGAACTGCAGGAGGCCGCGCGCATCTTCCAGCTCTCGGGCTGGCAGCGCTTCTGGCGGCTGGAGCTGCCGTTCGCGATGCCCGGCTTGCTGTGGAACATGATGATGAGCATGAGCGGCGGCTGGTTCTTCGTCGTCGCCTCCGAGGCCATCTCGGTGGCCGGGCAGGACATCAAGCTGCCGGGTGTGGGCTCCTACATCGCGGTGGCCATCGAGGCGCGCGACCTCGGCGCCATCGGCTGGGCCATCCTCGGCATGCTGATCGGCATCCTGCTGTACGACCAGCTCTTCTTCCGCCCGCTGCTGGCCTGGGCCGACAAGTTCCGCTTCGAGGGCAGTAGCAGCGACCAAGCGCCGCAGTCCTGGCTGCTGACCTGGCTGCGCCGCACGGCTCTGCTGCAACACCTGGGCGCCTGGCCGGGGCGCTGGATCACGGCGAGCTTCGTGCATTTCAGGAAGCGCTTCGACGGCCGCTCCATCCGCGCGCGTGCTGAAGCGCCCAACCCCCTGTGGTCGCGCGCCTGGGATGCCCTCATCGCCGCCCTCGTGCTTTTTGCCATCTTGCGGCTGGTGAGCTTCATCCACTCCGAAGTGGGTTGGGGTGAGGCGGCGCATGTGTTCAAGCTGGGCTTCTACACGCTGGCGCGGGTGCTGCTGCTGATTGCGGTGGCCTCGGTCATCTGGGTGCCCATCGGGGTGTGGATCGGGCTGAACCCGCGCATTGCCGGCCGGGTGCAGGCGGTGGCGCAGTTCCTGGCGGCGTTCCCGTCCAACCTCGTGTTCCCGGTCGCGGTGCTGTTCATCGTCAAGTACAAGCTGGACCCCGACCTGTGGCTGTCGCCGCTGATCATCCTGGGCACGCAGTGGTATTTGCTGTTCAACGTGGTGGCCGGCGCGGCCACCATCCCGACCGAGCTGCGCCTGGCCGCGCAGAACCTGGGCCTGAAGGGTTGGCTCGCCTGGCGGCGCTACCTGCTGCCGGCCATCTTCCCGAGCTTCGTCACCGGCGCCATCACCGCCAGCGGCGGTTCGTGGAACGCCAGCATCGTGGCCGAGTACGTGAGCTGGGGCGACACCCAGCTGCAGGCCGCCGGCCTGGGCAGCTACATCCAGCAGATGACCACGGCCGGCGACTTCCCGCGCATTGCGCTGGGCATCGGCGTGATGTGCGTGTTCGTGATGGCACTCAACCACTGGGTCTGGCGCCGGCTGTACCGCATCGCCGAAGAGCGCATGCACTTTTAGCCCACCCCATACCGGCTGCGCCGGCCCCCTCAAGGGGGCGCTCCCGGCAGCCCGGCAAAGCCGGATCTTCGGGAGCCGCTGGAGAAACGGCCTGCCTGCGGCGGCCTCGAAGAAGCAAGGAAGAACGCATGGAAGCACTCCTCGAACTCAAGCAAGTCGCCAAGGGCTTCAAGTCGGCTGACGGCAGCCTGCGCAGCGTGCTGCAGGGCGTGGACTTCACGCTGGCCAAGGGCGAGATCGTGGCGCTGCTCGGCCAGAGCGGGTCGGGCAAGAGCACGCTGCTGCGCATCATGGCCGGCCTGATCACGGCGGATGCGGGTGACGTGCACTACGGCGGCCAGCCGCTGTTCGGCCCGGCGCAGGGCATCGCGATGGTGTTCCAGAGCTTCGCGCTCTTTCCCTGGCTCACGGTGCAGCAGAACGTGGAGCTGGGGCTGGAAGCCGCGGGCGTGCCGGCTGCGGAGCGGGCGCGCCGGGCGGCCGACGCCATCGAGCTGATCGGCCTGGCCGGCTTCGAGGGCGCGCTGCCGCGCGAGCTGTCGGGCGGCATGCGCCAGCGCGTGGGCCTGGCGCGGGCCCTGGTCATGCAGCCGGCGGTGCTGCTGATGGACGAGGCCTTCTCGGCCCTGGACGTGCTGACCGGCGAGCGGCTGCGCAACGAGATCCTGGAACTCTGGGACGGTGGGCAGATGCCGACGCAGGCGATGCTCGTCGTCTCCCACAACATCGAAGAGGCCGTGATGATGGCCGACCGGGTGCTGGTGTTCGCGAGCAACCCGGGCCGGGTGCGCGCCGAGCTGCCGATCACACTGCCCCGGCCGCGCCGGGCCGACAGCGCCGAGGTGAGGCTGCTGATTGACGAGGTCTACCGCCTGATGACCAGCGCCACCGCCGCCCCAGGCGCGGTGGAAACGGCGCCCAAGCCCCACCTGGGCGAGCGCCTGCCCGAGGCCGAGGTCGGCCGCATGGAAAGCCTCTTGGAGCTGCTGGCCGACGAGCCCTTCCAGGGCCGCGCCGACCTGCCGCAGCTGGTGGAGGAGAGCGAGCTGACCGACGAGGCCGTGCTACCCCTGGCCGATGCGCTGCACCGCCTGGGCCTGGCCCAGCTCAGCGGCGGCGACCTGCTGATGACCCCGCTGGGCCGCAAGTACGTGGAAGGCACGCACGAGTTCCGCCGCGAGATCTTCGGGCAGCAGTTGCTGGCGCATGTGCCGCTGGCCGCGTTCATCCGCCACAGCCTGGAGCAGGAGGCCGATGGCCAGCTGAAGGAAGAGCCCTTCCTGAAGCTGCTGTCCGCCCACATGGAACCGGCCGAGGCCGAGCAGGTGCTGCGCGTGGCCATCGAATGGGCGCGCTATGGCGAGGTGTTCGAGTACGACTTCCACACCGGCCTGATCCACCTGCCTGAAGCGGGTGAGGACTGAAGCGCGCGGCGACTGACGCAGGGCTTGCCCCAGCGCAAGCCCTGGCCCCGCGCCAGCGGGCACACTGGCCGGCGAGGAGACATCGCATGACACACGAGAGCCTGCCCACGGTGGACGCTGCCGTGGACGCCGTGCTCGCGCGCATCCCCGGCACGCTGGTGCTGGCGCTGCCGCTGGGCATCGGCAAGCCCAATCCCTTCGTCAACCGGCTGTACGCGCGCGTCGCGGCCGACCCGTCGCGCCGGCTGGTCATCGTCACGGCGCTGAGCCTGGAGGTGCCCACCGGCGCGAGCGAGCTGGAGCGGGCATTCCTGGCGCCCATCGTCGAGCGTGTGTTCGGCGGCTACCCGGATCTCGACTATGTGAAGGCCGCCCGGGCCGGCCGGCTGCCGCCCAACATCGAGGTGCGGGAGTTCTTCCTGAAGACGGGCGACTACCTCGGCAACGCCGCGGCCCAGCAGCACTACATCAGCACCAACTACACCTTTGCCGCCCGCGACATGCTGGCCCACGGCGTGAATGTGCTGGCCCAGGCGGTGGCCTCGCAACACGAGGGCACGCCGGGCTGGCAGCTGAGCCTGTCGTGCAACCCCGACGTCACGCATGAACTGAAGGAGCGCGCCGCGGCGGCGGGTCAGCCCGTGCTGAGCGTGGGCTGCATCAACCGCGAACTGCCGTTCATGGCGGGTGATGCCGTGGTGGCGCCGGGCTTCTTCGACCTGATCGTGACTGACCCCGCGTGCAGCCACACCTTGTTTGCGCCGCCCAATGCCAAGGTCAGCACCACCGACCACGCCATCGGCCTGCATGCCAGCCGCCTGGTGCAGGACGGCGGCACGCTGCAGATCGGCATCGGCTCGCTGGGCGACGCGATTGCGCATGCGCTGCTGCTGCGCCACGAGCGCAACGCCGACTACCGCCGGCTGCTGCAGGCGCTGGACGGACCGGCACCGGCCCGTGAGGCGCCTGAGGCCGACCTCGCACCTTTCCGCCGGGGCCTGTACGGCTGCTCGGAGATGTTCGTGAACGGCTTCCTGAAGCTGATGACCGCGGGCGTGGTGAAGCGGCGGGTGTTCGACGACCTCGCCACCCAGCAGGCCGTCAACCGCGGCGAGCTGGACCCGGCCAGCCTGCCCGGCGGCGTGGTGATGACGGGCGGCTTCTTCCTCGGGCCGACCGACTTCTACGCCGCGCTGCGTGCCCTGACCCCGGCGCAACGTGCGGCCATCCGCATGGACCGCATCGACCGCATCAACCAGCTCGACGGCCCCGGGCCACTGGACAACGCGCTGCGCCGCGCCCAGCGCGTCCAGGCCCGCTTCATCAACACGACGATGAAGGTGACGCTGCTCGGCGCCGCCGCCTCGGACGCGCTGGAGTCGGGCCAGGTGGTGTCGGGCGTGGGTGGACAGTACAACTTCGTGGCGATGGCGCATGCCCTGCCGGATGCGCGTTCCATCCTCGTGCTGCGCGCCTGCCACGACACGCCCGACGGCCCGGTCAGCAACATCGTCTGGCAGTACGGCCACTGCACCATCCCCCGCCACCTGCGGGACATCGTGGTGACCGAGTACGGCGTGGCCGACCTGCGCGGGCAGAGCGACGCCGAGGTCATCCGGCGCCTGCTGCGCATCGCCGACGCACGCTTCCAGCCCGCGCTGCTGGAAGCCGCCCAGCTCGCCGGCAAGCTGCCGGCCGACTGGACCTTGCCCGTGGCCTGGACCCGCAACACGCCCGAACAACTCGACGCGGCGCTGCATCCGCTGACCCAAGCCGGCCTGCTCCCCGGCTTCCCGTTCGGCACCGACCTGACCGACGACGAGCTGCGCATCGTGGCGGCGCTGCGACGCTTGAAAAAGAGCCTGCAGCATCCGGTGACGCTGGTGACGACGGCCCTGCGCGCCGTTTGGACCGGCCAGACCGCGCCCCCCGCCTACCTCGAACGCCTGGGGCTGGACGAGGCGCGCGGCTTCAAGGCTCTGCTGCTCAAGCGGCTGTTCGCGGGCAATCTCTGAGGCTCGCCAGCCCCGCGGTGGCGGCTGGCGGCAAGCCGCGCCTAAGGAGTTCTTCAAATTCTGTCAATGAACCCCCATGCCCTGAGCGCGGGGGCGCCACCGCCCCATCGGCCGTGAGACGCTGAGCGCCTTGCGGGCCGCCCGTGCGCGACGCGGCCCAAGACACCGTCGATGTGTTGGGCAGGCTGACAAGGGGGCTGGCGATGGCGAGGTATGAATCGAGGCGGACGGGCGGGCGCTGGCGCGGCTGGCTGGCCTGCCTGCTGTTGCCGGCGCAGGTGGCGCTCGCGGCACCGTCGGGGGGCTCCATCGATCAGGCATGGCGGGATCGCTTCGTGATGGGCAGCTTTGCCGATGCGATGCGGCATGCCGCACGCGCCGAGAAGCGAGCCGCAGCGGCCCTGGAAGCGGCCAAGGGCAGCAGCGATCCACGCATCCGCCTGCGCGCGGCCGCTGACTACCTGATGGCCACCAGCGCCACGGCCACGGATTGCCGCCTGACCGATGAATCCCTCGCCCTGGCCCGGTCCCTGGGGCCCGCGTACGAGCGGGAGCTGTTCGACCTGTCAGCCGCGGCCAGCAGCGTCAACCGCGAGCCCTGCAAGACCGAACTGACCGCAGCCGAGTTCGACGCGCTGGGCCAGCGCCTGGGCGACCCGGCACGCCAGTACTTCGTGCTGCAGGCCAAGGCTGCCGAGGCAAGCCGCGCCGGCCGCTTCAATGACGCCATTCAGTTCACCGCCCAGCAGCGCGAGCAGGCGATCACCGACGTCCAGACCGCCTACGCGCTCTACCAGATGGCCCTCACCGACTCCGTGAGCACCGCCCTGGGCGACCGCACCGACAACATGCGGGGCTGGCTGCAGCAAGCGCTGGCGTTGGTGGAGCACAGCGACTTCGAGGCCATCCGGGCCTCGATCATGTTCCTGCTGTTTCGGGTTGAATTCGGCGCCGGCCATCGGGACACCGCCTTCGCCTTGATGAACCAGGTGCAGCCCCTGCTGCGCGGCGGGGCGCTGGGCGACGAAACCGGTGCCTTCACCGCCATCCAGTTCGCGCTCGCGCTGGCCATCGCCGGCCGGCTGCCGCAAGCCCTGGCCCTGTACGACGAAGGCGCCCGCTGGCCCACCCAGGAGCCGAACACGCTGGCCATGCGCAACTCCACGTTGCTGGAGATCCTGGGCCGCGTGAAGACGCCCGAGGCCCACCGGCGCGGCCTGGAGGCCTTGCAACAACTGCAGCAGGTGATGGCCGATCCGGCTTTTGGCATCCCCTCCCGGGTGGCCATGAGCAAGCGCTACGCGGCCCGGTTCCATGAGGCGTTTGGCGACTACCGCGAGGCGCTGGCCGCGCTGAAGGCGGCCAACGAGGCCAGCACCGAGGCGCAGGCGCTTGCCAACGAAACGGCGCGCGCGGAGTTGCGTGAGAAGCTGGACGTGGCGGCCAAGGAGCAGGAGAACGCCCGGCTCAAGGCCGACGCCGAGCTGCAGGCGGCCCGCCAGCGCGGCTGGATCGTCGCGTTTGCCATCGCCGCCGTGGGCGTGCTTGCGACCGGCGCGGCCCTGGCCCTGGCGGTGCGGCGCGGGCGGCGGCTGGCCGCGGTGTCTGCCGAGCTGGCGCAGCGCAACACCGAGCTGGAGCAGCTCAGCGCGTCGCGCATCCGGATGCTGGCCGCCGCCTGCCACGACCTGCGCCAGCCTGCCCATGCCTTGGGCATGCTGGCGGAGCTGGGGGCCGACGCCCAGCGCGATCCGGACCGCTTCGGCACCTGGCTGGCGCGCGTGCAACGCAGCACCGCGGCCTTGGCCGAGATGCTCGATGAACTGATGGACCTCGGCCGCCTGGACGGCGGCCACTACGCCCCGCAGCTCAGTCCGGTGTCGATGCACGAGCTGCTGCAAGAGGTGAAGCTGCACTTCGAGGGGCTGGCCGCGCGCAAGGGCTTGAGGCTGGAGGTGCTGCCGGCGCCGGGCCTGGCGGAGGTCGACATCGTCTCCGACCGCCATCTGCTGCGCCGCATCGTCTTCAACCTGGTGTCCAACGCCGTGAAGTACACCGACACGGGCTTCGTGCGCGTGAAGCTGAGTGCCGACGCGACCGGCCGTGCGGTGCAACTGGCGGTGCAGGACAGCGGCCCGGGCATCCCGCCCGACAAGCTGGACGACGTCTTTCGCGACTATGTGCGGCTGAACCCGATGCAGGCTGCAGAGGGGCTGGGCATCGGACTGTCGATCGTGCGCCGGGCCTCGGAGCTGCTGGGGCATTCGCTGCAGCTGGTGTCACCCCCCGGCGAAGGCACGACCGTGAGCCTGCGCCTGCCCCTGAGCGACGCCCCGCATGCCGCGGCGGCCCCCGCCAGCACCCCGGTCGCCATGGGCCACGCGCCACGGGGCGTGCTGGCGGTGCTCGAGAACGATGTCGACGTGCGCGAAGCGATGGCGGCCCTGCTGCGGCGCTGGGGCTACACCGTGCACGCCGGCGGCGATGCGCAGGCGCTGCTGGCGCAGTTCGGCGGCGGCGAAACGCCAGACCTGGTCGTCACCGACCTGCACCTGGACGGCAGCGACGGCCTCGCCGAGCTGGCGCGGCTGCGGCAGGCGCTGCACTTGCCGGGCCTGCCCGCGCTGCTGGTGACCGGCGACCTGGACGCTGCCATCACCGAGCAGGCGCAAGCCGCCCAGGTGTGCGTGGCGCACAAGCCGCTGGCGCCTCGCAAGCTGTCGGCACTTGTGCAGCGGCTTCTGACGCCCCCCGCGGGCGACGGCAACGGGCCGGGTGCCTTGACGGCGTCGGCCTGAGCGGCCGTCAGCTCAGCAGGTGGCCGATGCCGGCATGCGCATAGACGTCGCGCACGGGGTCCGGCACGGGATGGTGGGCGTCGGGGGCCATGCAGCGCACGAGGCCGCCTTCCGCCACGATGCGACGCAGCTCGGTGGCGCGAGCGGCGGCATCGGCCCGGGCGCGGGCGGGGTCGGCAAAGGCGTCCAGCAGCGGCTGGGTGTCGGCCCACCAAGGTGCCGGGTACCAGGTCTCATCGCCCGCCTGCAGCCAGTACCGGGGGGTGAATGTGATGCCGCTTGCCATGGACTGCCTCCTCTCCTGCATCGCGCCAACCGGGCGCCTGCAGTCATTCTGAAGAGGCGCATGCGCCGCGGGTGGTGAACATCACCCAGGCCAGGCCCCGCGAATGGGGCGGGCGGGCGCGCCACGCCGCATCGCCTCACGCCGGGCCGCGCCATGAAAAACGCCGCCCGCAGGCGGCGCTGTCCAGCAGGGCCGGGCCGATCAGGCGCGGCGGCGGCCGGCGAAGCCCAGGCCGGCCAGGGCCAGACCCACCAACGCCAGGCTGCCCGGCTCGGGCAGCGGGGTCTCGGTCACGGTGGCAAAGGTCACGAAGGACCAGGGCGTGCCCGCGCTGCGCAGGGCGCTGGCTTCGGCACTGACGCCGACGTCGATGTTGTCCTCGACGTCCGGACGGACCGTGTAGAAGCTGTAGTTCGTCGGCGTGAGCCCAAAGACCACGTTGAAACCGATGACCTCGGTGCCGCTGTAGCCCGGTGCCGAGTCGAAGCCCGTGGCCTCGACGGCGGCGCGGAGTGCGTTGGCAGCGACCAGGCCGGTGACGTTGTTCTCGAAGGTCAGCGCCGGCGAGGTGCCCGCACCGAACACATCGTCGAACGAGGTGGTGCCCGAGTCATCCTGCGTGAAGGTCACGTTGTAGGTGGTGCCGCCGATGACCACGTTGCTCAGCGTCGTGCTGACGAGGGCGGCTTGGGCGCTGGCGGCGAGGGCCAGGGCGGCCAGGGCGGCGGCGATGCGGGACAACTTCATGATGTGCGACTTCCGGATTTCAGTTGCCTGGTCAAAAGCAAATTTCGCGCCACAACGGCCCAAAGCCGTCCACACGCCTGGGGAAAGGCCGCTCAGCGGGCGCAATGGGGTCGGGTCGGTCGCCTGACATTGTCAAGAAATCCGACACCGCGCCAGGCGCATCGCGTCAGGCGCATCGCGTCAGTCGCCCTCGGCCGCCAGCAGGGCCTGCCGCGTCAGGTCATCGGTCGGGAACAGGTGCTCCACCTTGAGGGACGCCAGCGTGATGTCCAGCGGCGTCCCGAAGCTCGTCAGCGCGGAGAAGAAGCTCAGCACCCGGCCGTCCGCGGCACGCAGGCGAAAGGCCAGCACGGGCAGCTGGCCCGCTGGCTCGGCGGCCACCCACGGTTGCAGACCTGGGCGCAGCTCATCGAGCAGCGCGCGCAGCCG
>VFQR01002865.1_pt1 | contig 10371 bp, 10 predicted proteins | sample 3512321 | NCBI WGS metagenome assembly VFQR01 (sample SAMN10412374, study PRJNA504923) | tailings metagenome | isolation source: Relicate 3 Philex TSF1 revegetated site | place: Philippines: Tuba, Benguet | collected 2017-08-29
TCCCTCCGGCGAAGGCGGGCCCGAATCGAAAGGCCCGCAGGTCCTTCGACACTGCGGGCCTTCGTGGTTAGCGAGCGGTTAACGCCGGCTCAGTTCGGGACCGGGGCCTTCACGGCGGCGCCCTTCTGCACGCCGCGGAGGAGGTCGAAGGCGGCGTTGAGCTGCTTGTCCTTCGTCGCGTCCGGCGGGATGTAGGCCGAGGAGCCGCCCCGCTCCTCCTTGTCGCTGCCGCGCAGGTGGCCGCGCAGACCCGCCTCGCCCTTGGTCTCGTCCTTGCCCTTCAGCTCGTCCGGGATCTCCTGCAGGATCTCGGTGTCCGGGTCGATGCCCTTCGCCTGGATCGAGCGGCCGGCCGGGGTGTAGTAGCGCGCCGTCGTCAGGCGGACCGCCCCGTTGCCCCCGAGCGGGATGATGGTCTGGACCGAGCCCTTGCCGAAGGAGCGGGTGCCGAGCACGGTCGCCCGCTTGTGGTCCTGCAGGGCGCCGGCGACGATCTCCGAGGCCGAGGCCGAGCCGCCGTTGATGAGCACCACGAGGGGCTTGCCCTTGGTCAGGTCGCCCGGCTTGGCGTTGAAGCGCTGCGTCTCGTCGGCGTTGCGGCCGCGGGTCGAGACGATCTCGCCCCGGTCGAGGAAGGCGTCGGAGACCATGATGGCCTGGTCGAGCAGCCCGCCCGGATTGTTGCGCAGGTCGATCACGTAGCCCTTGAGCTTGTCCTGGCCGATCTCGTTCGACAGCCGGTCGATCTCGCGGCGCAGGCCCTCGAAGGTCTGCTCGTTGAACTGGGTGATGCGCAGGTAGCCGATGTCCTCGCCCTCCTTGCGGGCGCGCACCGGACGGATGCGGATGGTGTCGCGAGTCAGGGAGACCTCGAGGGGATCGCTGCGCTCCTTGCGGCGGACCTTGAGGCGCACGGTCGAGCCGACCGGGCCGCGCATCTTGTCGACGGCCTGGTTCAGGGTCAGGCCCTGCACCGCCTCGTCGTCGATGTGGGTGATGACGTCGTTGGCGAGGAGGCCGGCCTTGGCCGCGGGGGTGTCGTCGATCGGCGTGACGACCTTGACCAGCCCCTCCTCCATGGTGACCTCGATGCCGAGGCCGCCGAACTCGCCGCGGGTCTGGACCTGCATGTCGCGGAAGCTCTTGGCGTCCATGAAGCTCGAATGCGGGTCGAGGGAGGTCAGCATGCCGTTGATGGCCGACTCGATGAGCTTGCCCTCGTCCGGCCGCTCCACGTAGTCGGACCGCACCTTCTCGAACACGTCGCCGAAGAGGCTCAGCTGCCGGTACGTCTCTGCGGAGGCGGCGACGGCGGCGGTGCTGGACAGGAGCGGCGTCTTGGTCGCGAGCGTCGTCGCGCCCGCTCCCATGAACGCGCCGAGGACGATCAGAGTGAGTTTGCGCATTACCCGCGGACCTTTTCAGCTTGCGATCTCGCCCACCAGGGGCCCGGGTCGATCGACCCGCCGTCTTTCCTGAACTCGATATAGAGCACCGGATCCTTGCTTTCGATAGGGCCGAGAGCCGGCGAAAGCGAGGCAGCCTCGCCCATGGCGGCCACGGGCTCGCCGGCGAGAACGAACTGACCCACCTCGACCGTGATCTGCTCCATCCCCGCCAGCAAGAGATAGTATCCGCCGCCGGCGTTGATGATCAAGAGTCGGCCGAAGGAGCGGAACGGTCCCGCGAAGGCGACCCAGCCGTCGGCGGGGGATGCCACGGTCGCCCGGGAGCGGGTAGCGACCGAAACGCCGCGCGTCGTTCCGCCGTAGCCGTCGGGAGCGCCGAAGTCCCGCACCGTCTCGCCGCTGACCGGCCGGGGCAGCAGGCCGCGCGCCTCGGAGAAAGGAATCTTGGGGGCGAGGCGGGCCGGGTCGCGGAAGGCGGCCTCGCGGAAGCGCTCGCGGGTGGCCCGGGCCTGGGCCTCGGCGGCCTTGCGCGCCTCCTCGGCCGCGCGCTCCGCGGCGGCGACCTCCTTCTCCATCCGCTCGATCAACTCTTTGAGAGTGCCCGCCTGCCGCGCGAGTTCCGCCGCGGCCGCGCGCTCCGCGCCGACGGTCAGCTCGGCCTCCGTCATCCGGCCCTGGCGGGCGGCGACGAGGGCGCGGATGCGCTCGCCCTCCCGGCTGAGGGCGTCGAGCTCGCGCCCGAGCGCCTGGCGGTCGGCCGCCATGGCGGCCCGCAGCCGCACGAGCTCGGCGAGGTCCCCGGCGAGCGCCTCGGTCTCCGCCCGCAGTTCCGGCAGGACGGCCCCGAGCAGCATCGAGCTGCGCACCGCCTCGAGGATGTCCTCGGGGCGGACGAGGAGCGCGGGCGGCGGCCGCCGCCCCATCCGCTGGAGGGCCGCGAGCACCTCGACGACGACGCCGCGCCTGGCGTCGAGGGAGCGGCGGATGGCCGATTCGCTCCCCGCGGTCGTCTCCAGGCGCTTCTCGATCGCCCGGATCCGGTCCTCGGTCGCCTGGACCTGCCGGGTCGTGTCGACGAGGGCGGCGGCGAGCTTGGCCCGGTCGGTTCGGATGAGGGCGATCTCGTCGTCGAGGCGGCGGCGCGCCTCCTGATTCGCCGCGAGCGCCTCTTCGAGCCGGCGCAGCTCGTGCTGCTGGCGCATCCGCTCGGCCGCGATCTCGGCGGCGCGCCGCGCCGCCTCTTCCGGCGCTTCCGCGGCGAGCGCGGCGCCGGCGGCGATCAGGCCGGCGACGAGACCGGCGCGGGCGAATCGGCTGTGAACCATCAGGCCTCGTCGCGACCCGCCCGGTGATAGGGATGCCCGGAGAGGATCGTCAACGACCGGTATACCTGCTCGAGGACGAGGACGCGAACGAGCTGGTGGGGGAGCGACAAAGCGCCGAAGGACAGGACGAGCTCGGCCTTATCGCGCAGGGAGGGGGCGAGGCCGTCGGGGCCGCCGACGACGAAGACGACGGGGCGCCCGGCATCCCGCCAGGCGCCGACCTTCTCGGCGAAGGCTTCGCTCGGGAGGGAGCGCCCGCGTTCGTCGAAGAGGACGAGCGCCGCGGCGCCGGCGCGGCGCAGGATCGCGTCGGCCTCCTCGGCCATGCGGTCGGGCTCGCGGCGGGCGCGGCTTTCGGGGAGTTCGGCGACCTCCACCGACACCCCGAGGCTGCGCCCGAGGGTCTCGGCGCGGGCGCGGTAGCGCTCGGCGAGTTCCCGCTCCGGTCCGGCCTTGAGCCGGCCGACGGCGACGACCGTGAGCTTCACGCCTCGCCTCCGCCCGGCCGGACGGGCCGGGAATCAGACCGCCACCCGCTCCTGCGGCCGGTCGGCGCCCCACATCTTCTCGAGATTGTAGAAGCCGCGGACCTCGGGACGGAAGACGTGGATGATCACGTCGCCGGCGTCGATCAGGACCCAGTCGCAGGCCGGAAGGCCTTCGACCCGGGCCGGCCCGAAACCCTTCTCCTTCAACACCTCGAGCACGCGCTCGGCGATCGAGCCCACATGCCTGTGGGACCGGCCCGAGGTGATGATCATGGTGTCGGCGATGGAGGTCTTGCCGGAAAGGTCGATCTCGACCGTGTCTTCGGCCTTCATGTCCTCGAGGACATGGTGGGCGATCGCCCTGATTTCCTCGTCCTGCGGAGCCCTCGCTCCGGAGGGAGGTGGAAGCGGAGAACGTGCCGCTTCGTGCGCAGACACTTGTGTCAGTGCCGAACCCCTCTCTGAACAGGCGGGCAAGAGACGCCGCCTCTGCAAAGATAGCGTCGCCGGTCCGCATTTTTCAACGTCCCGACGCTAGGAAAAGTTCGTGACAGAACAATTGCCCGGATCGGGCGGATTGCGAGCCTGCTCGCGCAAGGCTGTGGACGAAAGCGGCGAGCGGGGCCCGTAGAGGTAGAGCCAGGCGGGCGGCGAAGCCGTGGCGAGCGCCGGCGCCGCCGATTCGGGCAGCCGCCGCCGGGCGAATCGGGTCGCGGCCTTGCCCCGGGTGGCGCGGAGCGTCCAGCCGGGCCGGTCGACAACGGCGATCGGCGCGAGCGCCGCGATCCGGCGCCAGCCTTTCCAGCGGTGGAGGGTGGCGAGGCTGTCGGCGCCCATGATCCAGACGAAATCGACGCCCGGGCAGCGCCGCCGCAGGTACGCGAGGGTGTCGACGGTGTAGAGGGAGCCGATCGCCTCCTCGACGGTCGCGACCGCGATGCGGGGGTCGCGGGCGAGCGCCCGGGCGGCGGCGGCGCGGTCGGCGACCGGCGGCAGGGCGCGCCGGTCCTTGAGGGGGTTTCCGGGCGTGACGAGCCACCAGACCCGGTCGAGGCGCAGGCGACGCAGCGCGACGAGGCTCACGTGTCGGTGGCCCGCATGGGGAGGGTCGAAGCTGCCGCCGTAGAGGCCGATCCGCATGCCCGGCGCGTGCGGCGGCAGCCGCACCGGCGCGCTCGGTCCGACGGCCCGCACCGCCTCAGTCCCGGCTCATGATCTCGGCGATCGCCCGCAGGCGGTTGCGGCCGTAATCCGGCAGGCCGGCGCTGATCGAGTTGCCGGAATTGAAGCTGCTCTTGCCGACGAGGACCTGGACCGGGACGAGGTTGCGCAAAACCGGCACGTTCTCGTACTCGCGCTTCTTCTCGATGAGGTCGGTCTCGACGGACAGCGTGATGAAGGCGGTGACCACCGTCGCGCCCGGATCCCCCGGGTGGCGCTGGAAAACCGCGAGCAGCTTGCCGAACTGCATCACCTGGTTGACGTGGAAGATGCTCTGCTCGATCGCGCCGGTGACGGGGCTGTCGAGGCCGGTCAGGCGGGAAAGGCCGGCCTGGTCGAGCTCGGCCCGGGGCACCACCCGCAGCTCGCTCTGGAAGGCGATGAACTCGTCGATCTTGCGCTTCTCGCCTTCCCGGAGGCGGTTGGCGAGGCGGATGCCGAGCGGCAGCTTGCCTTCGAGATCGTAGCGGGAGGCGATGCACAGGACGCTCTCCCGCGGCTCGCACCAGGGCCGGTCGGGCCGGCGGTTGTGGGCCTCGGTCTCCTTGAGCGGCATCGCCTCCTCGGGGCGGATGCGCCGGTGCTTGATCGCCGGGTCGAGCTGCTCGAGGAAGTCGAGGCTGGCGTAGCGGGCGAGGTCGATCGCCTCCGGGCGCCGGGGCACCAGGAAGCGGGCCTCGGCGACGTAGACGTGGAGGCTCGCCTTGCGGGACTTCGGCAGCCCGTGGACGTGGAAGTGGAAGGTCGGCTCCTCGTAGGCCGGGTCGAGGGCGAGGAAGCGCCGCTGGACCGGCCTCTTCGCCGCCCACTCGGCGAAGGGGACGAGACCGGCGGAGGGCTCGCTGGTGCGCCCGCCCGGCCGGTCCGCGAAGGCGACGACGCCGCGGCCGAGCCTCGCCGGGTCGACGCCGGCGACGCTCGCGACATCCTCCACCCGCACCGAGGAGGCGGGCCCGGCGGCGAGGGCGGGCGCTGCGGCGAGCGCGGCGAGAAGGAGCACGGTCCGGAGCACGGAAAGCCTCAGTAGATGCGGCCGAAGCCCCAGAAATAGTCGGGATCGATTCGGCGCGGCTGGCGGGGCGCGTCACCGTACCACCACGGCGCCTGGCCGTGGCGCTCGAACCAGGACGGGTCCCGCTGCCGGGGGTCGCGCCGGTCGGGAATCTCGGCATAGGGGCCGCTGCCCGGCCCCTGCTCGTCCCAGCCGTCGCCGCGGTACCACGGGGTGCCGCCGTAGAGGTGGTCGGGCACGAGAGCGTAGCGGGTCTCGGCGAGGCGCCCGGTGCGGTCGAGGCGGAACGGCTCGGACAGGCCGCGCTGGACCTGCTCGCCCGTGCGCGGATCGATCTGGAGGGCGATCAGCTCGCGGCCGGCTTCCGGCGAGGGCGGCGCCAGCGCCGTGCGCGGCGCGTGGTGGGCGAAGACCGCCTCGACGATCGGGCGGAAGATCGGGATCGCCACCTTGCCGCCGGTCTGGCCCCGGCCGAGGGTGCGGCGCTTGCCGTCGGCGTTGTCGTGCCCGACCCAGACCGCCACGGTGACGTCGTTGGTGAAGCCAACGAACCAGGCGTCGTTCTCGTTGTCGGTCGTGCCCGTCTTGCCGGCGACGTAGGGGGCGAGGGGGCGGATCGCGGTGGCGGTGCCGCGCTCGAGCACCCCCTGCAGGATGCGCTTCAACTGGTAGAACGCGACCCGGTCGGCGGAGCCGATGCGCACCAGCGGCCGCTCGGGGCGCCGGTAGACCTCGCGCCCGTCCTGCTCGATCGCCTCGACCGCATAGGGCGAGGGCAGGGCCCCCTCGTTGGCGATCGCCGCGTAGAAGGCGGCGAGGTCGATCATGCGCAGGGGCTGAGCGCCGAGCACGAACGGGTAGTGCGGCACGCATTCGAGGTAGAGCTGGGCCTCGAGGGCGAGCTCGCACACCTTGCCGAGGCTGCGCTCCGGGTCCGGGTCGAGGGCCCCGTCGAGGAGACGGGCGGTCGCCCGGTTGTTGGACGTCTCGAGCGCCCGCCGGAGCGTGACGAGCCCGGCCGATTCGCCCGCATAGTTGCGGGGCGACCAGTAGTCCTGCGGCCGCGGGTTCGGGCCGCCGCCGATCGGCGGGAGCGTCAGCGGTGCGTCGAGGAGCAGCGTGTCCGGCTGCAGGCCCTGGCCGAGGGCGGCGAGGAACGACAGGGGCTTCACCGCCGAGCCCGGCTGCCGATGCGCCTGCGTGGTGCGGTTGAGCTGGCTCAGCGGATAGGAGAAACCGCCCGCCATGGCGAGGATGCGCCCGGTCCGGTTCTCGAGGACGAGGGCGGCGCCCTGGACGGTCGGGCGCACGCGCAGATCCGCCCTGGCCGCCCGGCCCTGGGCCTGGATCACCTGGACGAAGACCACGTCGTGGAGCTTGAGGACCCGGCCGATCCCCTTCCAGGTGGTGAGCGGCAGGACGCGGCCGTCCCGCAGGCCGACCCGCAGCACCTCGCCGCCCTGCTTCGTGCGTGCCCGTTCCAGGAGCACGGCCGGCTCCCAATGCACGTCGTAGAGCGGCAGGCGGGCCCGCTCCAGGGCGCGCCGCCACGGCGGCCCCTCGCCGTCCTCGGGCGCCGCGGCGAGCTTCTCGATCGCGGCGGCGAGATTCGCCTCGGGACCGTTGAACGCGAGCCGGCCGGTGGCGAGCTCGTAGCGGGCGAGGCCCTCCTGGAGGGCCGCCTCGGCCGCCTTCTGCACCTCCGGCACGATGGTCGAGCGCACCCGGTAGGAGCCAGCGGTGAGGCCCTCGATGCGCCCGACCGTGCGCGCCTCCCGGTCGAGATGGTCGAGGAAGTGGAGCCCGCTCGTGCGCCGCGGCCGCTCGAAGGCGGCGAGCCGGGCCGGGGACGAGAGCACCCGGCGCTGCTGCTCCTCGTCGAGCTTGCCCTCCTCGCGCATGCGGCCGAGGACGTAGCCGAGGCGGTCGCGGGCCCGGGCCGGGTGGCGCTCCGGGTCGTACCAGTTCGGGCCCTTGGTGAGGGCGGCGAGGAGCGCGCCCTCGCGCAGGTCGAGGTCGCGCGCCCGCTTCCCGAACCAGGTCCGTGCCGCCATCTCGACGCCCCAGGAGGCGCGGCCGAGGAAGATCGCGTTGAGGTAGATCTCGAGGATTTCGTCCTTGGTCAGGGTCCGCTCGAGGCGGGAGGCGACGACGATCTCGCGCATTTTGCGCTCGTAGGTGACGTCGTCGCCGACGAGGAGGTTCTTGGCCACCTGCTGGGTGATGGTCGAGCCGCCCTGCGGCCGCCCGGGCTGGGCGAGGTTGCCGACGAAGGCGCGGATGACGGAGCGCTCGTCGATGCCCCGGTGCTGGTAGAAGCGCTTGTCCTCGGCGGCGACGAAGGCCTGGCGGACGTGCTCGGGGATGTCCCGCAAGGGCACCCAGACCCGCCGGTGCTCGGGCTCGAACACCTCCGTGAAGCGCTCGCCGCGCCCGTCGAGCACGACCGTCAGGCCCGGCAGGCGCTTCTCCTTGAGGCGGGCGTGGTCGGGCAGGTCGGCCATCGCCTCGTTGTAGAAGGCGACGACGGCCGGCAGGTCGACGGGGGAGCGCTCGAGGGTCTCCCCCTTGCAGAACTGCCGGTAGCTCGCGTGCAGGTCGGCGAAGTTGAGGCCCTTGAGGACCTTGATCTCGCCGGTGAGCGCGAGCGGGTCCTCCATCGCCGTGGCGATGAGTTCGTCGAGGTCGAGGTCCTCGATCTCGAACGCCTTCTTGAAATGGGCGCAGCCGTCCCGGAGGATCCGCTCGACCTTGGGGATGTCCGCCGCCGGATCGAAGTGCGTCGCCACCTCGTCCGGTCGCGTCGTGACCTGGCCGAGGGTCAGCGCCATCGCGAAGATCTTGACCAGAAGGGCGTTCATCCGGGGGCTCCGACGGCCGACGGCCGCAGGCGAATCGGACGGCGACAACTGGGCTGATTTACGGCCACGGGGTTGAAGCCTCCGTGAACGACGCGACCTCGCCGACCATCCCGTCCCGCATTCTCGAAACGGATCCGAAACCGCGAAGGGCGGGCCGGGTGGACCGGGTCGGGGAATCGGGTCTACGTTGCGGGATGGTGCACGGCAGGACGTGAGCGGCGGCGCGTGCGGGGCCCGGCAACGAGCGACGGCGATGCGTCAGCGCCGGTACGGACAGCGGTCCCGCTCGCCGATCGGTCCGCGGTCCTGCGGCGGCACCTCTTCTTCCGGGAGGCGAGCGAGACGGCGCTCGAGCGCCTCGCCGCCCGCGCCCGCGCGGTCGAGATCGCCCCGGGGAAGCGGCTCTTCAACAAGGGCGATCCCGGGTTGGGGCTCTACGCGGTCCTGTCCGGCCTGATCAAGATCAGCGTGCAGGCGCCCTCGGAGAAGGAGATCCTGCTCAACCTGATCGGCGAGGGGGAGGTGTTCGGCGAACTCGCCCTCCTCGACGGGGAGCCGCGCACGGCCGACGCGACGGCGGTCACGCGCTCGCGGCTCCTCGTCCTCGACCGCCGCGATTTCCTCCCCGTCCTGCAGGAGGAGACCGCGCTCTCCGCGACGCTCTTGTCGATCCTCAGCCGGCGCCTGCGGCGCACGAGCGAGCAGGTCGAGGACCTCACCTTCGCCGACATCCCCCGCCGCATCGCAAAAGCCCTGCTTCGGCTCGCCGAGGTGCGGCCCCCCGCCGGCGCGTCCGGCACGCGGGTCGAGATCACCCAGAAGGAGCTCGGGCGGACGTTGGGACTGTCCCGGGAGACCGTGAACCGCCACCTGCGCGCCTGGGAAGACGCGGGCGTGCTCCGGCTGGAGAAGGGCGCCTGCGTCATCGTCGATCCTGGCTACATCCGGCGGCTGAGCGCGGAGCCGCCGGACCTCGCGTAGCGGACCGGCGGCGTCGCGGGCCCGTCACATCGTATCGGCGACGAGCTCGGGCAGGTCCGCCGGCGCGTTGCGGTTGATCTGGAGCACGTCGAGGCCCTGGAGTTCCTCCGCGGCCGTGACCGGCGGGGCGACGAGCATGGCCGCCCAGAACCAGGTCGCCGCCACGAGGAGCACCGAGCCGGCGATGGCGAGCTTGCGCACCGGGGTGCGCGCATGGAGCTGGGCTCCGAGGGCCCGCCAGGCGGCCCGCCAGAGGCGGCCGTGCTCGCGGCTGTAGAAGTCGTGCTCGAGTGCGCAGGACATCATGGTGGTTTCTCCCTTTCACGGGTGGAAGACGCGAGGACGCGGACGCGACGGAAAGGCCGGACTCGCCCGCAGCCGGGGATGCGGGCCCGGCGGTCGCCCGCGAGCGGTCCGGTGGAGCCGCTCGTCCGTCGTGCGGGCGAGAGCGGGGTGGCGCCGGCGCTTCCAGGCGGTCAGTGCGACGATGGCCGCGCAGGACACCGCGTTGGTCGCGAACACCAGCGCCATGACGTGGTCGCCGAGGGCGACGAGGGGGTAGTAGACCGTCGACAGGTGCGAGAAGCCGAACATCGTCCAGGTGCCGTAGGAGATGGCGGCGGCACCGGACGCGTCCCGGCCGATGCGCACGATCTGCGGCAGGTAGGCGGCGACCCGGACCGTGTTGCAGAGCGTGAACAGGGCGAGCGCGACCTCGGCTGCGCTCATCGTGCGGCCCTCGGCGCCCGCGCCGGGACGAGCGGCCGCTCCACCTCCTCGACGGGCTCGAGATCGAGCCGCTCGTAGAGGCCGAAGGCGCTCCGGTCGCCGGTCCGGCAGGCGGCGCGCGCCGTTTTCAGCGCCAGCGCCGCCGCCGCGAGGCGGTCTGCCGTCATGGTCGCCAGGAACCGGTGCTCGTCGAGGAGGACGAGGGCGTGCAGGTCGAAGGCGGCGCAGGCCCGCATCGCGGCCCCGCTCGGCTCCGCCGCGGCCGCCGCGCCGAGCGCGGCCGCGATGGCGGCGACACCGGTTAAGCTTGGGATCGGGGGCCGCTTGCGCAGCGCCGGGACTCCG
>VFQR01002867.1_pt1 | contig 10366 bp, 7 predicted proteins | sample 3512321 | NCBI WGS metagenome assembly VFQR01 (sample SAMN10412374, study PRJNA504923) | tailings metagenome | isolation source: Relicate 3 Philex TSF1 revegetated site | place: Philippines: Tuba, Benguet | collected 2017-08-29
GCTCGACGGCTGCTGCCACCACGAGGCGGGGATCCCACCGGACGAGGAGTCGATGCGCTACTGGACCGCCGAGATGGAGCGTGCCGACGCCTTGCTGCTCGGCCGGGTGACCTACGAGATGATGGAGTCGGCGTGGCGGCGGCCGGCCAGCGGCGTCTGGCCGGACTGGATGGAGGAGTGGGAGATCCCCTTCGCCGAGGCCATCGACCGGGCGAAGAAGTACGTCGTGTCCAGCACCCTCGACGACGTCGCTTGGAACGCCGAGCTGCTGCGGGGCGACCTGCACGACGCGGTCCAGCGGCTCAAGCAGGAGCCCGGTGAGGGCCTGTCCGTGGGCGGCGTCACGCTCCCGCTGGCGCTGGCGGATCTCGGCCTGATCGACGAGTACGAGTTCGTCGTGCAGCCAGTTCTCGCAGGGCACGGGCCGACGCTGCTCGCCGGCCTCCGCCAGCGCATCGCGCTCGAGCTGGTGGGTCGCACGGAGTTCGGCTCGGGAGCGGTCGCGTTGCGGTACCGGCCGACGGGTGCTGCGCCGTGACCCGTCGCACGACGGCGTCGGAGCCGCTGTCGGCAGCCGGTCGGACAGCGAGCTCGGCGTGATCGTGACCACGGCGACGGGAGACGTGCGCGGCCTGTCCGTCGACGGCGTGGCGACGTTCCTGGGCGTCCCGTACGCGGAGGCGCCGGTCGGGGAGCTCCGCTTCGCGGCGCCCGTCCCGCGGTCGCCGTGGACCGGGGTGTTCGACGCGACGGCGTTCGGTCCGCGGCCGCCACAGCCGGCGATGGTGACGGTGTTCGACACCGGGGCCGATCCGGGCCCGGTCGGCGAGGACTGCCTGCGGGTGAACATCTATACCCCGGGGTTCGATGGCCGGCGTCCGGTGATGGTCTGGTTCCACGGCGGCGGGCTCGCGTTCGGCTCGGCGAACGAGTACGACGGCTCGAACCTCGCGCGGGGCAACGAGGTGGTCGTGGTGACGGTGGGCTACCGCCTCGGCCTCCTCGGCTTCGCCGATCTGAGCCCGTGCGGGGCGGATCACCGGGGTTCCGCGTCCAACGGGTTCCGCGACCAGATCCTCGCCCTCGAGTGGGTGCGTACGAACATCGCCGCCTTCGGTGGCGACCCGGACGACGTCACCGTGTTCGGCCAGTCGGGGGGTGGTCTGTCGATCCTCGCGCTGCTCGGCGCGCCCGCGGCCGACGGGCTGTTCCATCGTGCGATCGTGCTCAGCGCCGGGCCGCCACAGCCCGAGCCGCCCGAGGTCGTCTCGATCCTCGGCGGCACCCTCGACGCCGAACCCGCCGATCTGCCCGGGCGGCTGCGGGAGCTTCCGGTGGAACGGATCATCGAGCTCCAGCAGGGCATCGGGTTCACCGCCGGCGGATCCGTCGACGGCACCGTCGTGACGCGCTTCCCCGTCGACGCGATCCGGCACCATGGTGCGGGCGGCGTCCCGATCATCATCGGCACCACCCGCGATGAAGGCACCCTCCTCACCTCGATGATGGCGGGCCTCCGGCCAGGCGTGCTCCGCATGATCGCCGAGGGTCTCGCCGCCGGAACCTTCGAGGGCGGCGACCCGAGCAGCTACCTCGCCCGCCTCGACGCGATCGTCGACGATGCCGCCGAACTGCACACCCGGGTCTGGACCGACCACTTCCGACGGACCGCCACCCGTGTGGCGCAAGCGGCCTGCGAAGCGGGGCCTGGCGGCTGGCTCTACCGCTTCGACCTCGAACCCACCGGTGCGCTCGCGAACGAGCTCGGCGTCACCCACGCGGCCGACCTCGGCTTCGTCTTCGACACCCTGCGACCGTCCGGCGACCCCGGGCTCTACGACGCCTCGCTCGTGGACGTTCGAACCGTCGCCCACCGGTGGTCAGCGACGCTCGCGTCCTTCGCTCGCCACGGTCACCCCAACGAACACCAGCCCGAGTGGAGCCGGTTCATGCCGGACAGGGCGTGCCTCGTCGTCGGCCAGCGCGACCGCGTCGAGCACGACATCGACCGAGATCTCCAGCGAACCTGGGGCGACCGATGACCGCGGCGCACCGGGGAGCCCGCCCGTGCGGCGGGTGCGCAGGGACCACCTTCGGTGACGTCCAGCCGCTCGTGGAGCATCGCCTCGGGAGGAGGCCTCAGGTGGGTGCGGATTCGGTTGCGGCGGCCGGCGGGACGAAAGGGCCGACGACGGACGTCGTCCGCGCCAACGACGCCTCGAGCTGCGATCCGATCCGACCGACGAGCTCGGGATCGGCGAGTGCGCTGGTCACGTCGCGCACGACCCAGCCGGCATCGTGATCCACCCAGATCGGCCTGGCGGCGAGTGAGGCCAACCCGGCCGTGCCGTCGGCGTAGCGTGTGACGGTGACCTCGAGCACGATGCCGTCGCGCGTGGCCTGCGACCAGATGCCCGTCGAGACGGGCAGGTTCGAGATCGCGTTCCCGAGCCCGTAGGCGACCCACGTGGTGCCGATCCGTTCGATGGGCTGCACCACGTGGGCGTGGTGCCCGACGATGAGGTCGATGGTGCCCGAGTCGGCCAGCGTGGTCGCGATGCGACGCTGGAACGTGGAGGCGCGGTGCGAATTGGAGTCGCCCCAGTGCAGGGATGCGACGACGAGATCGGCGCCCCGTGCCCGAGCCAGCGTCGCGTCGGCGATCAGCTGTGCCGCATCGATCCGCGCTGACCGCCACGGCTCGTCGGCGGGCGGGGCTCCGACGTCGAAGCCGTAGGTGGCCGACAGGAGCCCGATCGTCAGGCCCGCGACGTCGACCAGCACCGGATCGCGTTCAGCGGGCGTGCGGGCCATGCCGTGCTGCGTCATCCCGCCGAGCTCGAAGCGATCGGCGGTCGCGACGACACCCGGGACGCCGCGGTCGAAGGTGTGGTTGCTGGCGGTCGAGCAGTGGTCGAAGCCGACGGCGGCGAGGGCGTCGACCACCTCGGCAGGGACGCCGTAGCGGGGCGAGCTGGAGTAGGGCTCGCCGGGCGGAGCGATGGGTGTCTCCAGATGGCACACGGCGAGGTCGGCGGCCTCGATGCCGGGACGGAGGTCGGCGAACATGGGCGTGAAGTCCCGCGTCGTCCCGCCGCCGTTCAGCAACGCCTGGGCCCAGAGCGGCGAGTGCATCAGGACGTCACCGGTGAAGAGGAGTCGCAACGGGCGAGGCGCCGCCGTGGTGGTGGAGGCGGCGAGGGTGCTCGCAGGCAGCTGTGCGACCGTGGTCGGTGGGGTCGGTGGCGGGCCGGTCGTCGCCGACGGCGGCAGCGCGCCGACCCGGATCGGGGGGAGCGGTGCGGCAGGCGTGTGCGCCCTCTCCGGTGCGGTGACGGCGCACGCGCCGGTGCCGGCCAGCAGCACGACCGCCACCGTGCGCAGAACCGAGGACCGCACCGCTCCACCCTCGCACACGAGGTCGGGACCGCCGTGCGATCGCTCCTTAGCGTCTCGTCCTGGTGCCCCGAGACAGCCGCGGCGAGATCCGCCCTCGAGACACCGAGTGCACGCAGCACCTCGGCGGCGATGTCATCGACCTCGACCGCCGTCGGCTCAGGAACCTGCCGCCGCGGACACCTCCGCGTCCGACGGGACGCGTCCCGTCGTGCGCACACAGTCGGCGATGAACTGGCGCGCTGCACCGCTCGCCCGCCAGCCGACGACGCCCCAGGCGTGGTGCGTGCCCTGCGGATCCACGGCATCGACCGTCCACGGACGGCGGAACAGGACGCGTCCGACCAACCCGGCCAGCGCGAGAACAACCACGAACAGGAGCTCGCCCAAGGCGATCAACAACGGGATGCCGATGAAGATCAAGAGCAGGACCGCAACCACGAGCACGATGAAGACGACGATCCCCTCGGCGATGTCGGGAGCGCACCCCGGGTCCGGAACGTCGGCCGCATCAGAGGTCCGTCGGCGAACCTTCCGGCTGCGATCGCGGAACCGGGCCCAGATCGTCTGAGAGCCCAGATGACGTGGTGCCCACCGCCGTCGAACGTGCCACACGCCAGCTGCGGTCTCGACCCTCACGCCACGATCATCGCTGACCTTGTGCTGCTCGATGGCGACACCCAGCACCGGCAGCGTTCGACGCGGCCGGCTCGATCACGTGGGTCACCGCGGCGAGAAGGTCCCGAAGAGGTCGACGACGATGTCCGCGCCGGACTGGGTGAAGATGCACACCCTGCCGTCGATGCGGATGCCGATGCCGATGCCGGTGCGGGCGCGGCTGGAACCCCTTCGATGCCTCCTGGCGTCGGCGCATGCGGGTCCAGACGTCCGATGGCGCGGAACACCTCGTCGTGAACAAGGGGCCTGCGATCGCAGCAGCAATCCGCAGAGCCCGAGACGGTCGGCCCTGACCTTCCCCGCAGCCGGGCATGCGGGGCTCGACGTGGCGCCGCGCCCGTCCGGGGTGGCGTCCGCACGGGCAGCCCGCCGAGGCGGTCGGTCGCGTGGAATCAGAGATTCGGGGTGCCGGCCTGCGTGACGATGCGTTCCTCGACGACCTTGCCCTTGCGCAGTCGAGTGAGCTGGATGCCGTGATACGCCACCTCGCCGTCCTGCACCGCGCGGTACCGGGTTGCACCCCGCACGTCCCAGGGCGGACCGCAGAGGAAGATGTCGTCGATCTCGAAACGCAGTCGGGGGTACTTCACGAACAGCCTGTCACGCAGCCAGGCGCGCAGCTCGTCGGCGCCGTGGAGATCAGCAGCGAGCTCCGGATCGCCGGCCCAGCTGAACCTCAGGTCGGGTGCGAGCGGGAGCTTGTCGAGCTCGTGATCGGACAGTCGTGCCCATGCAGCGAGGGCTTGACGCCGAAGAACCCATCCCCAGACCACCTGCGGAGCGTAGACGGCCGCCGTAGGGCGCGTCCGCTGGTGCCCGACTCGTGACATCGCGACGGTGTGTCAAGGATCAACCGAAGCCGATGTCAACCATCAACCGACACCGCGTCGAGCATGAGCCGAAGCCCGGATGACGGGCATCAGCCGAAGGAACACACCTTCGTGGTGCCCCCCCAGGGACTCGAACCCTGAACCTGCGGATTAAGAGTCCGTTGCTCTGCCATTGAGCTAGAGGGGCGGGCGGATGCGGGGCGGCAGTGTAGAGGCTGCCGCGCCGCACCACGCATGGGGTGACCGACGGGACTCGAACCCGCGACAGCCAGTACCACAAACTGGAGCTCTACCAACTGAGCTACGGCCACCGTGCAGCGGGACAGTCTGCCACATGGGCGCCGGAGTTCCACCGTCGTCGGTGGCTCGGGACCCGTAAGGCGAAACGTCGCAGACCGGCCGGTTCACAACGGATTCCGTGGTGAGGTAGGCTCTTCGGAACGTGATCCGAAAAGGGAACCCCATGAGTGCAACGGAGTCCATCCGCCACGAGCAGCTCGTCGAGCGTGCCAAGGCGATCACCACCCGGGAGCTGCGCACCTACATGGAGCGCACCGCCGGCTCGCAGCGGGCGACGGAGCGGGCCCGCAAGGTGCTGCCCCTCGGGGTGCCGTCCAGCTTCCAGGCCTACGACCCCCATCCCATCGTCGTGCGTCGCGCGCAGCAGGCGTGGATGGAAGATGTCGACGGCAACCGCTACATCGACTTCGACATGGGCTTCGGCGCCCTCTTCGCCGGCCACTGCCACCCGGTCCTGCGCGAGGCCGTGGAGCGCCAGCTCGACGACGGCACGCTGTTCGTCACCCCCTGCGAGCTGAACGCCGACGTGGCCGAGCTGCTCGCGGAGCGCTACCGGCTGCCCATGTGGCGGTTCACCAACTCGGGCACCGAGGCCACGATGGACGCCATCCGCGTGGCCCGCGGAGTCACCGGACGCGAGAAGATCGTGAAGGTCGAGGGCGGCTACCACGGCCATCACGACGAGGTCATGGTGTCGATGAAGCCGCCGCTCGACCAGGCCGGTCCCGCCCACGCGCCCACGCCCATCCCGGCCACGGCCGGGATCACGTCGGCCGTGCTCGCCGACACGCTCGTCATCCCGTACAACGACCCCGACGCACTCGACCGCGTGCTCGCCGGCGGGGACGTGGCTGCGTTCATCGTCGAGCCGGCGATGGAGAACATCGGCATCTGCATGCCGAAGCCCGGCTACCTGCACGCCGTGCGCGAGATCACCCGCCGCCACGGCACGCTGCTGATCTTCGACGAGGTGAAGACCGGCATCACCGCCGGATGGGGCGGGGCGACCGGGCACTTCGGCGTCCAGCCGGACCTCGTGTGCCTCGCGAAGAGCATCGGCGGCGGCCTCCCGCTCGGCGCCTTCGGCGGCACGCAGGAGTGCATGGACCAGATCACCGCTGGCCGGGTGCTGCACCTCGGCACCTACAACGGCAACCCGCTGTGCATGGCCGCCGCAGTGGCGGTGTTGCGCGACATCTGCACCCCGGCCACCACCGACGAGGTGATCGCCCGCAACGCCCGCCTGGTGGAGGCGTGCCAGGGCACGATCGACCACGCCGGGCTGCCCGCCCACACCGTCCAGCTCGGCGCCAAGGGCTGCGTCACGTGGGCCCGCGAACCCATCGCCAACTACCGCGACTACAAGGCCACCGACTTCGACCTCGCCTTCGCGCAGTGGATGCACGGCATCAACCGTGGCGTGCTCCTGCCGCCCGGCCTCGACGAGCAGTGGCTGATCTCCGTCCTCCACACCGACGCGGAGGCGATGCACTACGCCGAGGTGTTCCAGGAGTTCGTCGACGAGCTCACGGCCTGAGCTCGGCCAGGCTCAGCTCCAGCTGCGCTCTTCGCGGTACCGATAGGTGTTGACCGGGGCGCTCCAGCGCCGCGAGCGGCGGATGCGCGCGGCCACCGCCATCAGCCCGAGGCCGAGCCCCACCAGCACCAGCGCGCCCCCCACCACGACGGGCATGGTGGCGTTGGCGATGGCCGTGGGCATCTCGGCCCATGCGCTGTCGGTCAGCAACGGCGGCACGAACGCCGGCACGAGCCAACCGAAGATGACGGTCAGCGCGGCCAGGACCACGAGGCCGATGCCGAGCGAGCGGGTGAGGCCCGCCTTCTCGGGGTGGGCGAGCAGGCACAGGAGGAAGAACACGCCGGCGGCGATGGCGGCTGCGGGCACCAGCCAGTCGAGTGCGTCGTCCACGACGGCCAGCACGCCCAGGCGGGGCACGGGCAGCTCCACCGGTGGCAGGGCGGCAGCCCGCTCGTCGCGCAGCACCTGCACGAGCTGCTGCGAGGTGATCTGCACCGGCTCCTCCTGGCGCCCTATGAGGTGCGCGTGCGCGTCGTGGAGCACCTCGGCCAGCAGCACCGACCCGGCGCGGGTGCCCGCGACGATCTCCACGTTCCGCTCGATCACGGCGCCCTGCGCCGCGTCGCCGCCCGTCAGCTGCTGGATCGTGGCGTCGCTGATCGTGCGCACCAGCTCGGCCCGCACCGTCTCGTTCTCGAGTACGAGGTCGGCGTTCTGCAGGGTGGTCTCCGGCCGGAACACCGTCCGCTCCAGCAGGAAGCCGCTGATGGCGATGCACGCGAAGGCGAACGCGACGCCGAACAGCAGACCGGCCATGGAGCGACGCACGGTCCCATTGTGGCCGACGCTGCAGCCGCGGCCGCGGTGCGTGTGTGTCGATCGCGTGCCGAGGCTGCTGCGGCCGTAGCCTCCCCGTGGTGGCGACGGGTCGTCCGCCGAGCAGCAGGGACCGCCGTCCCGCACGCACGAGGCAGACCTTCCCGCGGATGCTGGGCAGGGCGATGCTGCTCAAGTGCCCGTGGTGCGCCAGCCGCCGCACGTTCCTGCGCGGATGGTTCCGCCGCCACGACCGCTGCCGCACGTGCGGCATCCGGTGGCGCCGGGAGGAGGGCTTCGAGCTCGGCGCGGTCACGGTCAACACCATCCTCACCTTCGGGGCGCTCACCATCGCGATGGCCGTCGGCTTCGTCCTCACCGTCCCGGACATCCCGGTGCTGCCCTTCGTGGCGTCGCTCGCCGTGGTGGCGGTGGTGATGCCGATCGTCGTGTACCCCTTCACGTACACGATGTGGCTGGCGTTCGACCTGGCCGTGCACCCTCCGGAGCGGGCCGAGCTCGACGCGGCGATGCGTGCCGTGGCCGACGGCTCCGCTGCGGCCGGGAATGCTTGATCGAACGCCCGTTCGTACTTACACTGCTGTCGTTCGCGAACACCCCCGGCTCCGTGTCACACCCCGTTCCTACGGTGCCGCCCATCGCCGGAGCCCTCCGGCCAGCAGGACAGCCGGAGCCCTTCCGGCGCAACCATCACGACGCGGCCACCCCGCAGCGGCAGGAAACGGAGACAGAGATGAGCAACGATCGCGACAAGGCCCTCGAGATGGCCCTGGCCCAGATCGACAAGCAGTTCGGCAAGGGCTCGATCATGCGCATGGGCGAGAAGACCACCATGGGCATCGAGGCGGTCTCCACGGGGGCGCTCTCGCTCGACCTCGCGCTCGGCGTCGGCGGCCTGCCCCGCGGCCGCGTCGTGGAGATCTACGGCCCGGAGTCGTCCGGCAAGTCCACGCTGGCCATGCACGTCGTGGCCGAGGCGCAGCGCAACGGCGGCATCTGCGCCTACGTCGACGCCGAGCACGCCATGGACCCGGTGTACGCCAAGGCCATCGGGGTCGACATCGACCAGCTGCTCATCTCCCAGCCCGACACGGGCGAGCAGGCGCTCGAGATCGCCGACATGCTCGTGCGCTCCGGCGCCATCGACGTGCTCGTGATCGACTCGGTGGCCGCCCTCACCCCGCGGGCCGAGATCGAGGGCGAGATGGGCGACAGCCACGTCGGCCTGCAGGCCCGGCTGATGAGCCAGGCGCTGCGCAAGCTCACCGCCAACCTGAACCGCACCAACACCATCGCCATCTTCATCAACCAGCTCCGCGAGAAGATCGGGGTCCTCTTCGGCTGCTTCGACTACGACACCTGCGTCACGCTCGCCGACGGCACGAAGGAGAAGATCGGCAAGCTCGTCAACCAGCGCCGTGAGGTCGAGGTCCTCTCCTACGACGTCGAGCGCGACGAGCTCGTCGCCAGGCCGATCACCAACTGGTTCGACAACGGCCTGGCCGAGCGGTTCCTGCAGTTCACCGTCGCCACCTGCGGCCGCAAAGGGGGTGCTGCTCGCTTCGCAGCGACGGAGAACCACCTCGTGTCGACGCCCGGCGGATGGCGTCCGGCGGGCGAGCTCGTCGTCGGCGATCGCGTCCTGCAGTCGGTGCCGCACCACCTGTCGGACTTCCAGTGGCAAGTGCTGCTCGGCGGGCTGATGGGCGATGGTGCGTTGTCGCCCACTCGCAGTGGGGCCGGTGCCCGGTTCCGGTGGGGCCACGCGAAGAAGCAGGTCGAGTACGGCGACTGGAAGGCGTCGTTGTTCGGGAACCTCACGGTCAGCCGGTCCACCAACGCCAAGGGTGCCATCTTCCACGACGTGCAGCCGCTCGCCGAGCTCGCCGAGCTCCGGGAGGCGGTGTACGTGGAGGGTCGCAAGGTGCTCAGCCACGACTACCTCAAGCAGCTCACGCCGCTGTCGCTGGCCATCTGGTACCAGGACGACGGCGGCTTCGTGCTCCGCTCCAAGGGGCTCCAGCAGCGCACCGTGGGAGGCTCCGGCCGGATCGACATCTGCGTCCAGGCGTTCTCGCCCGACTCGCAGGTCCGCCTGCAGCAGCACTTGGCCGACACGTGGGGCCTGCGCAGCACCCTCACCGAGCGGGGCGCACGCAAGCAGGCGTTCCTGCGCTTCGATGTGGCCGAGACACGGAAGTTCCAGGCGCTGGTGGCGCCGTTCGTGCATCCGTCGATGGCCTACAAGCTGCTGCCCGAGTTCCAGGGTCGGTTCGCCGTCGAGTCCGTGTTCGCCCCGGTCCGCAACCACCTCGTCCCGATGCCGATCACGTCCATCAAGGTCAAGCCGCCCACGCGCAGCATGCACCGCTTCGACATCGAGGTCGGGGGCACCCACAACTACTTCGTCGACGGTGTGATGGTCCACAACTCTCCCGAGACCACCCCTGGTGGGCGGGCGTTGAAGTTCTACTCGTCGGTGCGGCTCGACATCCGCCGGATCGAGAGCATCAAGGACGGTGCCGAAGTGACGGGGTCGCGCACCCGGGTGAAGGTGGTCAAGAACAAGGTCGCCCCGCCGTTCCGCCAGGCCGAGTTCGACATCATGTACGGCAAGGGCATCAGCCGCGAGGGCTCGCTGCTCGACATGGCCGTCGACATGGGCATCGTCAAGAAGTCCGGCGCTTGGTACACCTACGAGGGCGAGCAGCTCGGCCAGGGCCGGGAGAACGCCAAGTCGTACCTCTGCGACAACCCCGAGGTGATGGTGGAGATCTCCGAGCGG
>VFQR01002868.1_pt1 | contig 10357 bp, 12 predicted proteins | sample 3512321 | NCBI WGS metagenome assembly VFQR01 (sample SAMN10412374, study PRJNA504923) | tailings metagenome | isolation source: Relicate 3 Philex TSF1 revegetated site | place: Philippines: Tuba, Benguet | collected 2017-08-29
CGCTCTGCTGGCGATGGTGCGCGGCTTCGTCCGCGAGGTCCTGTCCATCGCCTCCTGGGCGCTAGCCGCGATCGCCACCTGGTACGCCTTTCCGCGCCTGCTGCCGATCGCACAGACGCAGGTCTCCAACGAACTGATCGCCAAGGCCATCGTCATCGCCGGCGTCTTCCTGACCGTGCTGGTGGTCGTCTCCCTCATCACCATCAAGATTTCCGACGCCATCCTCGATTCGAAGATCGGCGTGCTCGACCGCACCCTCGGCTTCGCCTTCGGGCTCGGCCGTGGCCTTGTCATCGTCGTCGTCGCCTTCGCCTTCTTCACCTGGCTGGTGCCGGGTCCGAATCGCCCGGACTGGGTGACGCGCGCCAAGTCCTATGCGCTGCTCGAACAGACCAAGGACTGGCTGATCGCCCAGTTGCCGCAGGACATCGAGGGCTCCGACATCCTGCGCCGCCTGAACCGGACGCAGGCCCCCGCCGGTGGTGCTGCGCCGCCGGCCGCGGGCACGCCTCCTGCCGCGACGACCCCGCCTGCGCCTGCGCCGGGGACGACGCCGCCGCGCCAGCCCTGACGGCTTGTGCGGGCCAATCGATCGGCGCATGGTCGCCGTGCATGGGGTGGATCTTCCGTTCAGGCGCATTGGCCCGCATCTACAGCGACGGGCTGACGACCGAGGCCTTCTGACGACGAGGATGCGATGACGCACTCCCTGGAGATCCGCCACCACGAGGCGGATCCGGACCCGGCGTTCGGCCATGAGCTGAACCTCGAATTCGAGAGCGACACGCTGCATGAGGAATGCGGCGTCTTCGGTGTCTATGACCACCCCGACGCCGCGGCGTTGACCGCGCTCGGACTGCACGCGCTTCAGCATCGCGGCCAGGAGGCGGCCGGCATCGTCTCCTTCGACGGCGCGCGCTTCCATTCAGAGCGCCGCATGGGTCTCGTCGGCGACAATTTTTCCCGCCGCGAGGTGATCGAGCGCCTGCCCGGCCCGTCGGCCATCGGTCACACCCGCTACTCGACCACTGGCGGCAACATCCTGCGCAACGTCCAGCCGCTCTTCGCCGAACTCGAGACCGGAGGCTTTGCCGCCTGCCACAACGGCAACCTGACCAACGGCCTGACGCTGCGCCGCAGGCTGATCGCCGATGGCGCCATCTACCAGGCGACTTCGGATACCGAGGTGATCCTGCACCTCGTGGCGCGCTCGCGGCGCAACCGCTTCGTCGACCGCTTCATCGATGCCCTCGGCCAGATCGAAGGCGGCTACGCCTTTGTCGGCATGACCAACAAGAAGCTCATCGGCGCCCGCGACCCACTGGGCATCCGCCCGCTGGTGATCGGCGAACTCGACGGCAAGTTCATTCTCACCTCGGAATCGGTAGCGCTGGACATCATCGGCGCGCGCTTCGTGCGCGAGGTCGAGAACGGCGAGGTCGTGGTGATCGACGAGCGGGGCCTCGAATCGATCAAGCCCTTCCCGGCCCGGCGCAAGCGGCCCTGCATCTTCGAATATGTCTACTTCGCCCGCCCCGACTCCATCGTCGACGGCAAGAACGTCTACGGCATGCGCAAGCGCATCGGAGCGATCCTCGCCGAGGAGTCGAACGTGCCGGCGGACGTCATCGTGCCGGTGCCGGATTCCGGTGTGCCAGCCGCCATCGGCTATGCCCAGGCCTCGGGCCTGCCCTATGAGCTCGGCATCATCCGCAACCACTATGTCGGCCGGACCTTCATCCAGCCGACCCAGTCGGTGCGCGACGAGGGCGTGCGGATGAAGCATTCCGCCAACCGGGCGGTGATCGAAGGCCAGCGCCTCGTGCTCGTTGACGATTCGATCGTCCGCGGCACGACCTCGCGCAAGATCGTCCGGATGATGCGCGACGCCGGCGCCAAGGAGGTGCACTTCCGCATCGCCTCGCCGCCCATCAAGTACCCCGACTATTACGGCATCGACATGCCGGACCAGGACAAGCTGCTGGCCGCGCACATGTCGATCGAGCAGATGCGCGACTATCTCGGCGTCGACTCGCTCGCCTTCATTTCGATCGACGGGCTCTACCGGGCGCTCGGCGAGCCCGGCCGCAACGCCGCCCAGCCGCAGTTCACCGATCACTATTTCACCGGCGACTATCCGACCGCGATCACCGACCTCGTCGGCGAGGCGGCCAAGCAGCTCTCGCTGCTGGCGGAAGCGAGCTGACGAGCACGAGTGCAGCCCATGACGAGCAAGCCCTTCTCCGGACGCATCGCCTGCGTCACCGGCGCCTCGCGCGGCATCGGTCGGGCGACGGCCCTGGCCCTCGCCGCGGGCGGCGCCCAGGTCGTTGCGGTGGCCCGCACCCAGGGTGGGCTTGAGTCCCTCGACGATGCCATCCAGAAGGCGGGCGGCCTGCCCGCGACGCTCGTGCCTCTGGACATCCGCGACGGCGACGGGCTCGACAGGCTCGGCCTCGCCCTTTACGAGCGCTGGGGCCGGCTGGATGTGCTCGTCGCCAACGGTGCCATCCTCGGTCCGATCTCGCCGCTCGGCCATGTTGTGCCGAAGGAGTGGGACCAGATCGTCGCCGTGAACCTGACGGCGCAGTGGCGGCTCATCCGGTCCTTCGATCCTCTGCTTCAGGCATCGGATGCCGGCCGCGCGGTCTTCGTCACCTCGGGTGCGGCCACCAAGTGCCGGCCCTTCTGGGGGCCCTACTCCACCACCAAGGCGGCGCTCGATGCTCTGGCGCGCACCTATGCCGCCGAGACCGAGAGCACGGCGATCCGGGTCAACCTGTTCAATCCCGGTCCGATCCGCACCACCATGCGGGCCCAGGCGATGCCGGGTGAGGATCCGCAGACACTCGACCCGCCCGAACTGGCGGCAGAGGCCATCGTGGCGATGTGCCTGACCTCGGTCACCGAGACGGGCAGGCTGTACGACTTCCCCGCCCGCGCCTGGAAGGCCTTCCGCGATCCGGCCTGAAGCCTGCCGCGGTCACGCCTGTCGCGACGCGGTTCCATCGTAGCGAGCCTGCGCCGCCTCGACCGCGCCGATGTGGGATTCCGCCCAGACGCGCAGCGGATCGACGGCCTCGTGCAGGGTCATGCCGAGCGGCGTGATCGAATATTCGACGGTGACCGGCACGGTCGGAATGACGCGCCGCGACACGAGGCCGTCGCGCTCCAGGCTCTTCAGCGTCTGCGACAGCATTTTCTGCGACACCCCGTCGATGGTGCGACGAAGCTCGTTGAATCGCTTCGTGCCGCGCGCCAGCAGGATGAGGATCAGCACGGCCCATTTGTCGCCGACGCGGTCGAGAACCCGCCGGGTCGGGCAGGCGGCAGAGAAGACGTCGGGCGGATAGAACCCCGCCGGGGGCGCCTGTTCCGCGGAGTTGTCGACCGAGATGCGCCCGACCATGGTGGTTCCCTTCACGTGACCTTGTGAGCCCGAAGTGCCTTCTTACGAAGGCGCTTTCCTTTGGCTATCTGGTTTCCATTGGTAACTACCACAAGGACACCCTCCATGAAAGTCGCACTCCTCGGCGCCTCCGGCATGATCGGATCGCGCATCCTCGCGGAGCTCTCCTCGCGCGGCCATCAGGTCAGCGCGCTCGCCCGCAAACCCGCCGCAATCGCCGCGCTCCCCGGCGTCTCGGCCAGGGCTGTCGACGCCTATGACGGCAAGGCTCTGGCCGCCGCCTATTCCGGCCACGACGCCGTCATCTCCTCGGTGCACTACCTCGCCTCGAATGCGGACACCCTCATCGGGGCGGCGAAGGATGCCGCCGTTCCGCGCTACCTCGTCGTCGGCGGCGCCGGCAGTCTCGACGTGGCGCCGGGCGTGAAACTCGTCGACACACCGCAGTTTCCGGCGATCTACCTGGACGAGGCCAGGGCCGGCGGTGCCTTCCTCGAGAAGCTGAAAGCCGAGCCGACGCTGAACTGGACCTTCCTGTCGCCCTCGGCCCTCATCTCGCCCGGCGAGCGAACGGGCAAGTTCCGCCTCGGCACGGACCAGCTCCTCGTCGATGCGGGCGGCAACAGCGCCATCTCCGCAGAGGACTATGCCGTGGCGCTGGTCGACGAGCTGGAGGCGCCGAAGCACGTCCGGATGCGGTTCACGGTCGGGTACTGACCTGCGCGTGGCGGGACCGGACGACCGGTCCCGCTATCGCCCCTAGCGGATCTTCCGGCCGGTTTCGGCGTAGGGATTGTCCGTCTTCTTCAGGTGGAAGCGGATGGGTGTGCCCTTGAGGTCGAAGCTGTCGCGCAGGCCGTTGACGAGGTAGCGCAGATAGCTCTCGGGGAGCGCCTCCGGGCGCGAGCAGAAGGCGACGAAGGTCGGCGGCCGCGTCTTGGCCTGCGTCATGTAGCGCAGTTTGATGCGGCGGCCGGTGACGGCCGGCGGCGGATGGTGATCGATCGTCTCCTGCAACCAGCGGACCAGCGTGCTGGTGGAGATGCGCTTCTGCCAGGGCACGCGCGAATCCAGGATCGCCTGCATGACACGGTCCAGCCCCTGGCCCGTCTCGGCCGAGTTCGCGACGACCGGGCACCCCTTGATCTGCGGCAGCCAGTGGTCCGCTTCCTCGCGCAGCTTGGCCGCCTTGCCGCCCTTGTGGGGGACGAGGTCCCATTTTGTGAAGGCGAGCACGACCGCGCGGCCCTCCTTGGCGGCGAGATCGGCGATCCTGAGGTCCTGATCCTCGAAGGGCTTGGTGGCGTCCATGCAGACCACCACGACCTCGGCGAAGCGGATCGAGCGAAGGGCGTCGGCGACTGACAGCTTCTCCAGCTTGTCCTCGATGCGCGCCCGCTTCCTCAGGCCCGCCGTGTCGACCAGACGGAACTTGCGGCCGCCCCATTCCCAGTCGACGGAGATGGAATCGCGGGTGATACCGGCCTCGGGGCCGGTCAGAAGCCGGTCCTCGCCGATCAGCGCATTGACCAGCGTCGACTTGCCGGCGTTGGGGCGGCCGACGATCGCGACGGGGATGGGCTTCGACAGGTCCTCCGGCGGCGCCTCCTGGTCACCCTCCGGAACGTCCTCGCCGGTCTCGTCCTCGTCCTCGTCGTCGGCACGCACCGGGGGCGGCATCAGCGCGGCAAGCGCCTCGTAGAGCTCGTTGATGCCCTCGCCGTGCTCTGCAGAGAGCGGAACAGGGTCGCCGAGGCCGAGCGAGAACGACTCGTAGGCGCCGGCCATGCCGACCTTCCCCTCGCTCTTGTTGGCGGCGAGGATGACCGGCTTGCCGGACTTGCGGACGAGTTCGGCGAAGGAGCGATCGTCGGGGGTGAGACCGACGCGCGCGTCGACCATGAAGAGGACCGCATCGGCGAGGCGGATCGCCTCTTCCGTCTGCGCCCGCATGCGGCTCTCGAGCGAGCCCTCGCGTGTGTCCTCGAGACCGGCGGTGTCGATGATGGTGAACTCGAGGTCGCCGAGGCTCGCTTCGCCCTCGCGACGGTCGCGCGTCACGCCCGGCCTGTCGTCGACGAGCGCGATGCGCTTGCCGACGAGACGGTTGAACAGCGTCGACTTGCCGACATTGGGCCGGCCGACGATGGCGAGCGTGAAGGTCATGATGGCTGGCGGGTCAGCGGCCGCGCGCCGGCGCCTGGGCCGGCGGCGGTTCGGCGGGCGGCGGAGCCGCGCCGACGGGCGAATTGGCCGGCTGCTGGATGGAGCGGTCGATGCCGGGGACGCCCTCCGGGAAGACCGGGCGGCGGTCGCCCGCGAGCGGCGGGCTGCGACGCTCGAACATGGCGGGAATGTCCTGCAGACTCTCGCAGCCGGCAAGCGCGAGGCCGAGGCCGGCGAGAACTCCGGTGCGCAGGACGAGGCGGCGGTCGGGACGGAAGGTGGTCATGGTCAGGTTCCGTTGATCGCTCAGCTACCGCTGGCAGGGAAGACAGTGGACATGAGGTCGGCGCGGCCGCGCACGCCCTGGGGCGATTCGCGGTCGTCCTGGATCGCCTTGATCCAGCGCTCGGCGGCGGCGCGGTCGCCGGCCTTGAGGGCTGCGAGCGCCAGGATTTCCCGCGCCGAATGGCGGAAGGGCCGGTCGGCGGCGGCAAGCGGCTCGGCCCGCTGGACGAGGTCGGCAGGCGGCGCCGTATCGACGAGGAGGTAGGCGGCACGAAGCCGCGCGAGGTCCTGGAGCACGGGCCCGATGCCGGCATCGGCACCGAGCGCATCGAGGACACGCACGGCCTCGGCCTTGTCGCGGCCGGCAAGCTCGGTCGCATGGCGGAAGCGGGACAGGATGCGATAGCCGGAGGGGGCCTCGGCCGCGAGCGCGGCGAACTGGCCCTCCGCCTCCTGGCCGCTCGTGCGCGAAAGGCGAAGCGCCGCTTCGAACTTCGCGCCGGCTGCGGCCGAGCGCTGGGCCTGGAGATAGTCGTAGAAGCGCCAGCCGCCGACCACCAGCACCACCACGGCGGCGGCGGTGGCGATCACCGGCCAGTACTTCTTCCACAGCGCCTCGGCCTTGGCCCGGCGCAGGTCCTCTTCAACTTCGTCGAAAATATCGGCCATGGTCTCATCCAGCCGCGGCAGCCCCAAGGCTCCGCGCGCCCCCGTCGGAAGGCGCGGAACCTATCAACTCCCCCTGTGCGACGCAAACGCGGCGCGACTGGGGCGAGATCGGCGGGCCGAAGGCGTCATCACAGCAAGCGCGAGGGCGCCGGACGAGATGTGACAGGGATGACAAACCCGGCGGATTTCCCCATCACCGCCACATTTGGGGAGCATCAGGGTTCGAACAGTCACTGACGGGATGCGACAGGCCGCAGGCTGGCCAGGGGCCGCCCGAAGTGATAGCGACATCAGTCCACCTGCCCAATGGTCGAATGAAGCACGTTGCAGTGACAATCTCCGACACGGCGCAACCGATCCCGCTGCACGATTCCGGTATCGTGCTCGCGGATTGCTACGATCCCGCCCAGGAGCGCGCCGTGGCGCGCCGGCTGCGGGGAGCACGCTGGCGACGGCTTGCCCTGATGGCAACGGCGATCGCGATCGCGGCGGCGAGTGCCGCCAGCTTCACCCTGATGAACCGGGACATGATCCGCGCCGAGTTGACCCCCGCACCGGTCGCGGCGGCTGTCGCTCCCGCCCCCGAGGCACCCGCCCTCGCCTCCAGCACGTCCCGTTCGATCCAGCTGCCCGGCGCGGGCGCCGATCCGAACAAGGCCCAGGCCCGCGTCATCGTGCCGTCCGATCCCGAGCCCCAACCGGTCAGGCCGCCGGTCACCGAGAGCGCCTCCGCTCCCGCCGCCAGCGAACAGGCCGCCGCCGCCCCGCGGACGATCCCGCTGTCTCCGGCACCCACGGCCGCAGCCGCCATCGCTGCCGCCGATCCCCAGCCCGCTCTGCCGCCCAACGCCCTCGGCTTCGCCCCCATGCCGCCACCGCGGCCGGCGCGCGCGCCCTGAACGCCTGAAACAGAGCGCCTGACGCGAGCCACCCGCCCGCAATCCCTCTCGGCTAGACCCCTGGCGGTCCCGTCGCGTTGACGGACCGACTGGAGGGAAGACGCATGCGGGTGCTCGGCTGGGCGCTGTTCTGGGGCATTGCCGGCCTCGTCGGCGGCTATATCGCCGCTGTCGGCATTGGACTCGTCCTGTTCGAGGTCTTCAGGGTCTCGCAGCGCGAGGGCGCAGCCGCCATGGGCCTCGCCTTCGTCATCGGTCCCTTCGTCGCCTGCCTTGTGGCGCTCGCCTCCGCTGCGACCGCCGCCATCGTCACCCGCAAGCGCGAGAGGCAGCGGGAAGGTGGTCACGTCGCACCCCGCCAGCCCTGGAGCCGCGGCGCTCGCGCGTTAGTCGGCGGCATCCTCGGCCTGATCGGCGGCTACGGGGCGGCAATCATCGCCCTCGCCGCCTTCTATGCGCTGCGAGGGTCGCCCTATTTCTCCAGCTACGCCTGGGCCTATGCGGCCGCCTGGGCACCCTTCATCGCCGCGGCTCTCGGCGGTGGCCTTGGCGTCTGGCTGGCGCTGCGGGACCGGGGGAACGCCCCGGGCGAGGTCAGCCCCGGCTGAAGGCCTCGGCATAGAGCTCCGGCTTGAAGCCGACCATCACCTTGCCATCGGTCTCCAGCACAGGCCGCTTCACCAGCGTCGGATTGGCGAGGATGAGCTTGGACGCCTTGTCGCGGTCGAGGCCTGCCCGCTCCGTCTCGGGAAGGGCGCGAAACGAGGTGCCGGCGCGGTTCAGCACCGTCTCCCAGCCGAGGGCGTCGAGCCAGCCGGCGAGGCGCGGGGCGTCCAGCCCGTCCTTGCGGAAGTCGTGGAAGCGAAAGGCAATGCCTTGGCTGTCGAGCCAGGCGCGGGCCTTGCGGACCGTGTCGCAGGTGGTGATGCCGTAGAGGATCGTGGTCATCGGAGACTTCCGTTTCGCCCGACGCGAGCGGACGGCGACATGTCCCGTCTCGCGCCGTGATTCTGCAAGCCGCGAACATCTTGGGTCGGTGTCATACGGCCCCTCGGTCGTGATCGCTGCTCCGCGTTCTTCCCGGTCATCCAAAGATCGACACAGTTGCTTCCGCTGCGTAATCTCGCAGGAACAACGGCGGGATTTCCCATGAGCGACGATCGCGATCACGAGACAGGGCTCCTGCTGCGCATCGCACAGGCGCCGCCGGTGCGCCTCGCTTTCCTCGGCGGCGGCCTGTTCCTGCTGATGGGCACCAGCAGCGGGTTCCTGGTCAAGTTCGCGGCGAGTCCGGTGCTGCGGGCCGTCGTCGCGGCCGGCATGGTGGCACTGGCGCTCGCCTTCTATGTCGGGTTCGTTCGGCTGGTGGAGCAGCGGCCGGCGAGCGAACTCTCACTCACCGGGGCGGGCCGGGAAATCGGCAGCGGCCTCATGGTCGGTGCCGGGCTCTACACACTTTGCGTCCTGATCCTGATGGTGCCCGGCATCTACCGGATCGAAGGCCTGAACTCCTGGGCCTACCTCTTGCCGGCGGTCGCGATGGCGCTGAGTACGGGATTTCTCGAAGAACTGCTCTTCCGTGGCGCACTGTTCCGCATCGTCGAAGAGTGGCTGGGAAGCTGGATCTCGCTGCTCGTGTCGTCCTTCGTGTTCGGCTTCGTGCATCTTCTCAATCCGGCCGCCACGCTGACCGGCGCCCTCTTCATCAGCATCGAGGCCGGGCTCCTGCTGGCGGCAGCCTACATGCTGACCCGCAGGCTGTGGCTCAGCATCGGTTTTCACTTTGCCTGGAACTACACGCAGTCGGCCATCTTCTCCGGCATCGTCTCCGGCAACGAAGCGGCGCCGGGACTGATCAAGCCGACAATCTCTGGACCCGTCCTGCTCACCGGCGGCAGCTTCGGCCTGGAAGCGTCGGTCGTCGCGTTTGCGCTCTGCACCGCCACGGGTGTCGCACTTCTGGTCGCGGCGGTCCGACGTGGGAACGTCGTGCAGCCCTTCTGGCGGCGCGCCGGGTGACCACGGGCGAGAATGGGGTCGCGTCGGGGGGCCCGCAACGACGCACCCGATGCCTCAGCCCGATGCCGGTTGCCCGATCTCCCGACTGGCGCCGGACAGAGCGGCTCATGTTCCCGGCGGAGAACGGCCGGAGTCAGTCCTGGGCGTCCAGATAGGCTTCGATCTCGTCGAGATCGGCGGAGAAGAGATAGCCCTTGTCGCCAAGGACGATCTTCATCGTATCGGCGTCCCGCAGCATGTAGCCGCCATGGGCCAGCACCTGCTTGTCCGGCTTCTGCGCCGTCATCAGATGAAGTCCGAGCCGCACACAGATGCGCTTGATGCGGCGCTCGCGGGACGGGACCGACGACTTGTAGCTCATGGCGACGACGCCACCGTCGTGAGGCGCCGTCTCATTCCCACTCGATGGTCCCCGGCGGCTTCGACGTCACGTCGTAGACGACGCGGTTGATGCCGCGCACCTCGTTGATGATGCGCGTCGCCGCGCGTCCGAGGAAGTTCATGTCGAAGGGATAAAAATCCGCGGTCATGCCGTCGACCGAAGTCACGGCGCGCAGCGCGCAGACGTGGTCGTAGGTGCGCCCGTCGCCCATGACGCCGACGGTGCGCACGGGCAGCAGCACGGCAAAGGCCTGCCAGATGATGTCGTAGAGGCCGGCCTTGCGAATCTCGTCGAGATAGATGGCGTCGGCCTGGCGCAGGATGTCGAGCTTCTCGCGGGTGATGTCGCCGGGGATGCGGATGGCAAGGCCCGGTCCCGGGAAGGGATGGCGGCCGACGAAGCTGTCGGGCAGGCCGAGTTCGCGGCCGAGCGCCCTCACCTCGTCCTTGAACAGCTCGCGCAGCGGCTCGACGAGCTTCATGTTCATGCGCTCGGGCAGGCCGCCGACATTGTGGTGGCTCTTGATCG
>VFQR01002870.1_pt1 | contig 10356 bp, 7 predicted proteins | sample 3512321 | NCBI WGS metagenome assembly VFQR01 (sample SAMN10412374, study PRJNA504923) | tailings metagenome | isolation source: Relicate 3 Philex TSF1 revegetated site | place: Philippines: Tuba, Benguet | collected 2017-08-29
CCGGCAACCCATCACTAACTGCATCAGACTTTGTAATTCAAACTTGATGAGGATTTAGAAATTCTGGCGTTGCTGAATCAGAGTATGAATTGACATTTTTGATATAACTAAACAACGATTCTTTGCGCGGCAGTCGCTCATGGGGAGCCACTGCGTTGGACGGGTTCCCCGGCTTGTTCGCTCTTAGCGTTCCCGTAGGGTAGCAAGTGGCGTGGAAACCCCCTGCGTACCCGTCGCTGCCTTGCCTTTGCGCCTTTGCGTGAGACTAATTCATACTTTCAATCAGCAACGCCGAAATTCTCTCTAGCAAACTACCAATCTTCTCGATGAGATGCTGGCGATCGCAAATGTAACCAGCCCCATAGCGATCGCCTAGTTCAACGTTTAATTCCTTTAAAACGTTCTTGTGCTTTTTGAAAAGCTTCTTGCATCACCGACTGAATTCTCTGGGGATCTGGTTTTTTACCTCCCATTAAATCGCCAAAGTAAACGCAGGCTGCTTCTCCTAATGCCCAGGTGTAGGCGGTTGCCCAAGAAGCAGCGATCGCACTGCCAAAAACTGGTATAAATTTAATTAATTCTCGTCCAATGGCTTGTGCAAGGAAACCACCGGCGATCGCACTCACAACGCCTCCGGCTTGGGATGGCGTCAGTGTTTGCCCATACAATTTTCCTAAAAGCCCCACCATCGAAACTTGCAAGGCAGTTAACACCGGCATTGTGGCAAATGGTAATGGCACAGCAGCTAGGGTTGCAGACATAATCGCAAAAGGCAAAATGTAACGCCGTGCTGTATCGCGGTAAAGGTTGCCAATTTGGTTACCAGTTTCTTCCCGATTCAATAGCTGATGAATTGCTTGGGCTTCTGCTTGGGGGAGTAGTTCTGCCAGCGTATCTCTCATGGCTTCTAAGCCATAAAATACGGGGTTGTAGCCATCTTCTTCTAAAGTAAAGTCAATGAGTATACAGCGATCGTACAGTCCAGCAAAAATTTCTTGTATCCCAGCCAATGCACGGTTGACTTCCTCAAAGTCTGGCGGATAAGCAGGATGATCGACAGTACCGGGGGGATAAACTTCGTGTAAGCAGGTAACCGCTAACAAACACGGAATATCTGGATACTTTTGGCGCAGGTTTTGAGCAATTTGTCGTAGGGTATCAGTTGCAAAATCATTGATTTTAACAGTCAAAATTAAGATTCTGGCGGAACGAGTCTCCTGTTGCAAATCGCCAAGTAACTCTTGAATGATTCCTTGAGTATCCTGATTTACATCGCCTAATCCCACTGTATCAGTAAAAATCAGTAACGGCAGGTCATTGGAAGGATAGGCATAGCGCTGGGTGTGTTGGGTGTGGGGACGAAATCCTTGACCGACAATTTCGGCGGAAACTCCCGTCAGTCCGCGCACAATTGAGCTTTTACCAGCTTGGGGTTTACCAATTAGCAGGGCTTGGGTAGTTGGCAATTCGGCTCGAACTTTGTCTAAAATCTCTGCAACTTGAGCCTCACTGACACTAAACCAATCAACAACCGTATGTGCCAGTTGTTCTACGGGCAAAAGTTGCGTCAAACCTGTTGTTGCTTTATTCCAGACACCAGCAATGCGATTTGTCCAAGAATTTTCTACCGACTTGTTGGTTACACTATCGGTGAGTTCACTTAATTGCTGAGAGTCAGGATCGTGTTGCTCAGTCATGCCCATGAAAACGGTAGATGGAATTTAAATCCTGTCTATATTTATCCTAGCGTTAAACTTGGTGCGGAAGGTTTAAAGCCCACTTTGCCGCTATCTAAACAGAATTCAGGAGTCAGAATTGAGTTGAGTATTTTTTACGACTAGCGGACAAGGGACTGGGGAAAAGTCTTTTTGTGTGTAAGTTTTACAGCAGATTGCAACAGGCGTGAGGTACAGATAATCGTAGGGGCACAATATATTGTGCCCCAAAGAGTGTACTTCATTTACCTGAAATAGGCTGTATCATCTGTTAACATCCTAACCATCTTGGTTGTTGCTATGATTCAAAATTCAGAATTCTGCTTCAAAAATGTTCTTTTATTACTACGAAAAAAGAAAAATCTTTACAGGTTTGTTTGAGGCTTTGGGAAACCCAAAAAACTAGGAATTATTGATGTTGGGTTATTGGAAAGCTAGTCCAAAAAAGAGTTTGGCTGAACTTAAAATCCCGTGACAACTTCTGTAATACCCCTAGTTGCAAGGGAATATGTAAACAAATATAAAGCTGATGGGAAAAGATAAATTGCATTTGTGTAGTTAAAAAAGCTCGCTATGTTGAATAATTTGTCTCTCTCAGAGGTGATTTATAAAGTAAATCTTAAACTGTAGTGGTCTGACAAGACTAGAAATGTGCATTAGTAGGTTGGGTTGAGCTTTCGCGTTACCCAACATGGATCTCGGATGTTGGGTTTGACTTTGTTCAACCCAACCTACAATTTTTTGCAACATTATCGAGGCAAAATGGCTGACCAAGAAATACCAGAGCAGATAGAAGTTCTTCTCAGATGTGACGAACAAGTGCTATTTGTTCAGGAAGTGCTTCAAAGATCTGAAATTTCTAATTCGTTACAGTTTGAACTCCAACAGCAAATTGACCGAATCAGGCAACGACAACAAGATCCTAACTTATACTTAGCAGTCATTGGCGAGTTTTCTAGTGGCAAGAGTACCTTCATTAATGCACTGTTGAAAGATGACTTGCTGAAAACTTCTGCTTTAGTTGCAACAGCAGCAGCCACGAAAATTACTCATGGTAATGACTTGAAAGTGGAAGTACATTTTTCTGGCTCTCGTACAGGTGTAGTCACAACTCAAGCTCATAAACTTGTAAATCTACCTTGGCTTCCTAGTTCTGAAGGGATGGATATCAAACGATTTATTCATAGGATCAGCTCTGAGGAAGAAGTGGCTAAAGATGTTGTCGATATTACAATCGAGCATCCAGCTTCGTTCTTAGACAATGGAATCATAATTATTGATACCCCTGGTACGAATGCCGAAAACCCCAAACATGGTGCTATTACCCAAAGGGTAGTTAAGCAGGAAGCTGACTTGGCAATCATTATTGTGCCTGCAACGGTGCCTTTATCCCAGACCTTGGCTGACTTTCTTTCCAACTCCCTCAAACCGTACCTGCATCGATGCATTTTTGTAGTCAGTCGCATGGATGCAATCAAGCCGCAACAACAGAGTGCGCTTTTACAAGATTTACGCTCCCGACTGGTTGATAAACTCGGTATTTCTCCCCCTGTGCTGCATTCGTGTTCGGCACAAGTAGTATTAGACATACTGACTGGAGAGGAATCTGTATCAGAACACTTAAAAGTTTGGCACGAGCGTTTCACGGCACTAGAAAAAATCATTATTGCTCGTCTGAGTCGAGAGCGAACCCTCAACATCGCCGAGAGCCTTCTGCGTCTTCTGGCTCAACTGTTTGAGCAGCTTGACACTCACTTGCGATCGCAATGGCAAAAATATGAAAATCGTCAGGTTAAAATCAAGCAAGAAATGATTCCAAATTTACCTGAATTTACGGTAGAACAATATGCCATTTGTGAAAGGCAACTTAGAAACTCCATTTCCAGTTACCTCGCAAAAGTAGGCAACTGCGTAGATTCTCATCGAGAAAGCGTTACCCAGAAAATACGTACAGAGTTATTTAGTGTTACCAGTGAGGATGCACTCAAACAAGTTCTTCAGTCTCAGTCCCAAAAGCTTCTCAAGGAAGATCGAGATCGGCTTGAGAAAGACTTACAACCTTTAACCCAGAAGCTTGCCGAAGATGCGATCGCTGTGGGCAAAATTTTCGATCAGAAATTTGCTGAAGTATACCGTAATCTCGAATCTATTGCAGGAAGAGTAGAAGCTACTAGTAATGCCAGCTACAACTTTCAAGTCAACCCTTCCAACGTTGCTGTTTCTGCTCAATCCCTGACTCAAAAGCTTGACAGCAGTGATGCTACAAAAATGGGTTTGGGAGCCGCGGCTGGTGCAGTGGTGGGCAGCTTCTTACTACCAGTTCCTGGTCTGGGAACTCTTGTGGGACTAGCAGTTGGCTCGTGGGCATCACAGTTTTTTATGCCCTCCTTAGATCAGCGCAAACAACAGCTTTGGGAACAACTAACTCCAGGACTTAATTCCTACTTTGATACAGTCAAAACACAAACTCACAAAGCTGCAATAACTTACACTCAAAGCTTAGAAAATTCTCTCAAACAACGAATTGATTCTTACATCGAAAAATACAGGACGCTCATTGAAAATATTCTACACGAACACAAAATTAAATTGGCGCGTTTAACTCAATTACAAGAATTAACTCAAACAGATCTCGTGGAAATAGAAAGGCGGCAAAAACACTTGGCTGACCAACGTCAAAAGATAGCAGCAATTAATGTTTAACTTACCTAAAAATACAGTTATGTTTGACGATATTTTTTCGACACTCCAGAAAAAAACCTCTGATTTTATGGCAGATATTGAAGAAGAACAATTAGAGAATGGTGAAGAAAATTTGCCTTTCCTTGCTTTGAAAACCCAGGATGATGAAAACGATATTAAAATGAACACACAGGCTGTTTCTCAATCTGAAAGTTCGCATCTAAATTCAACTAATCATCCATCTGTTCAAGATTTGAACACACCACAATCAGATAACTCTGCTATTTCAGAAACATCAAGTGATGACAAACAAACTAGCAGTATCGAACAAGAAGAATCATCTCAATTGATTTCATCTCAGACCTCCAATAACATTAATAATCTAGACGAGCATATCGAATCCTGGATTGAAAAGTGTTTAAAATTAGCCGAAACTATATCCTGTAACGAAATAATTACAGCACTAACAGAATTGGATGTTCGATGGGAATTTCCTGGTTTTCGGCTAGCTTTTGTTGGTGAATTTAGTCGCGGTAAAAGTACTTTAATTAACCGTTTGCTAGAGCGCAATTTGCTTCCTGTAGGAGCTAGACCTACAACTGGCACTTTAATTTCAATAGTTGCAGGAGTCACAGAAAAGATGGAGGTTCGGACTGCCGAAGGATGGGTAGTTAGACCAATAGAAGAGTCGTCTTGGAGTGATTTGCTAGCTAGTGAGGAAACTAAAGATAACCAGAAACAATTAACTCAAGTTCGTTTAACTTTAGATCATCCTTGGCTACAAACTATTGATGTCGAATTAATAGATACACCAGGAGCAGGAGATTTAAACAGTAGTCGTACTGCTTTACTTTGTGACTTCCTAAGTCAATGTGATGCTGCTGTGATTTTAGTAAGTGCAACACTGCCTTTTAGCATTACAGAAGCTACTTTCTTAGAACAAGAAGTAATGGGTCGCCATATTCCTAATGTCCTTGTAGCTGTTTCAAAACTTGATACAGTGGCTGAAAATGAGAAAGTTGAATTACTAGAAGTAATTAGCGATCGCGTTATGGAAGTTTCAGAGAAAGTTCCGATTATTCCCATACATCCGCTAAATGATGATGGGTCTGAAATTGATGCACTCGCAAGAGTTAGAACTCAAATCGAATCAATGGTAGAGAAAGGAGAACGTAGAATTTGGCGCAGTAGAAAAGTAGCAGGACAGTTAATAGATTATCTCAATCACATGATGAATCTGAGTGAAGCAGCAATTCAATCTGTCCACATGAGTACTCTAGAAAAAGAACAGGCTATTCATCAAGCACAACAAGAAAAAGAAAATACAGAGCTTTATTGGGAAGATATTCGCTTAAATTTAGATCGGCGTCGGCTACAACATGCCCAAAGATTAAGACAAAAAGTTCTGCAAGCAAAACATGAAATAATTGAAATTTACTCTTTTGAATTAAAGAAAGTCAAAGATTTAAAAAATTGGTGGCAAGGGGATTTACCTTTTCAATTGCGACGCGAATTGTTAAATTTGGGAAACAAATTAAGTGAAGAAATTCTCAATGAACTTTCTCGTGATTTTGAATGGATGCAGCAAGAAGTTGCTCAAAATTTTTCGAGACAAATTGTTCGTCATAGTTCAGACTCATCATCGACTTTGAACGTCGATGTGCATTTGAGCCAGTTGGAATTGACAGATATACGCCATTACGCACTGCTCACAGGACTAGCCGGCAGTGCAAGTACAATTTGTAGCTTTATGTTTGGAGGCCCTGTCGTAGCAGTCATCAGCACCGTGGCCTGGATTCTTAGCGATCAATTTATTCATGAGAAAACAGATGAACAAAGACAACGTTTGTCAGAAGAATTAGTACTCAATATCGAGCGAATAACTGATGACTACTGTAATTGTTTATTAGAGCGTCTGAGAGAACTTTACAACCAATTGCTAGAAGAGATGAGAAAGGAGCAAAAAGTTTGGCAATCTGCTTGGGAGTCTACTTTGAAAAAAAGCGCTGATACACAAGAAATAACTCACTACACTCAGTTACTTGAGCAAGCATCTGCTCTCAAGGAAGAAATTCATACAGTTCTATCTCACTAAATTATTCATCAAGGATGATTATGACTCCAGCTATTTATCAACAATATGAAGCATTTAAAGAAAAGCGTAATACTCTTGTATCTCTCATTCGTGAACTTCAGGGAGTGCTACGTTCTTTAGATATGATTGACGAAGAAAATACAGTCAAGCAATTAGAGAGTTTAGTTCAGTCAGACAGTTTTAAGGTACTAGTAATTGGTGAATTCAAGCGTGGTAAGAGTACTTTTATCAATGCTATGCTTGGCGATGAAATTTTACCAGCCTATGCTAGACCTTGTACTGCCATTATCAACGAAGTCAAATGGGGAGAACCACGACGAGTTTTACTTCATCACGCCAAAACTGAGGATGGTCAAAATTTGCAGCCTCAAGAAGTTTCTGTAGATCAACTTGAGGAGTACGTTGTTATTCAAGATGGTGTTAGTGAAATACATGGAAATCGCTACGATAAAGTAGAACTTTTTTGGCCATTAAAACTTTGTGAAAATGGAGTAGAAATTATTGATTCTCCAGGATTGAATGAGCATGACATTCGTCAAAAAGTCACTATGGATTATTTGTCTCGTGTTGATGCTATTCTGTTCGTACTCTCCTGTGAAGCATTAGCTTCAAAGTCAGAATTAGATGTTATTGATAATATCCTCAAACCAACAGGGCATGAAGATATTTTCTTTATCTGCAACCGCTTTAATATGATTCGAGCTAAGGAACGGGAAGATGTTAAGCAATATGGTATTTCTCGGTTAGCTCCTAGAACTAAACGTGGTTCAGAACGAGTCTTTTTTATCAGTGCCCTTGATGCTTTAGAAGGGCGAATTGATAATGACGAAGAACGAATTAACAAGTCTGGCATGTTGCAAGTTGAGCAACAATTAGAAAAGTTTTTGGCTAACGAAAGGGGAAAAATTAAGATCCTTCGTCCTGCAAAGGAAGTACAAGCTGCCATTTATGCAGCACGACGAACTATCCCTCAACGAGATTCTATGTTGAAAACTGATTTGCAGACTTTGGAAGCAAAACTTGAAGGTGCTAAAGAGCCTTTACGTCGTCTAGAAATAGAACAAAAACAAATAGTCACAGATATTAGTAATTTTTGTGAAGATATCAGAATGATTGTGAGTGCAGAAGGATGCAGTTTTTACCGGAGCTTGTCTGAGAAAGTTAATGAATGGATTAAAAAACTCGAAACTAAAACTTCTGTCAACTTAATGTCTTTGGAGGGTCCAAAACCGCAAATCGAAAGATTAGTTCAAGAAGTCGTGACTTACCTTTCTAGCCAAGTTGAAGCTGAATTTTTAGTATGGCAACGTGACAAACTAGAACCAATTGTGAGTCAACGTTTAGAAAATCTTTTGCAAAAATTAAATAAGCAAGCAGAGAGTTTTATCGGCAAAATTGATAGCATAAAATTTCAGATTTCAGGTAGCTCTGTAATTGCTGATGATTTTCAACTGCGAAAGGTTGGTGCCCTAGAGCGTGTATTATCTGCTGCTGGAGGCTTGGTTCTAGGAGGTGTTTTCTTGGGCGGAGGTATGGCTGCTATAGGTGCTACCCTTGGCTATCAAGAAATGCTCAAGAGTATTATTCCGCAATTAGCTCTTGGTATCGGAACAGTTCTTTTTGTTGGACTAAATCCTTACGTTTTAATTCCGATTATGTTTGGAGGAGGTGTAGTTCAAGGATTTATCACCTCTAATACTACTACTAATAAAATTAAGGAAGAGGTAGGCAAAAGATTTACTGCTTCGCTGCGTGATTCGGCTCAACAACGTGGTAATGAAGTGGCTGACGCAGTTGTAGTCAAATTACGTGAGATTCAAGAAGCTGTAAATCAAGGACTAGGAAAAGAGATTCAGAGTGTTAGCGATCAGGTCACTTCAATTGTCTCTGAGAAGCAAAAAGGTCAAGCAAATGTCGATCAAAAGCTGCGAGAACTGGATTCTCTCAGAAGGGAAATAGATGTCATTGACAGTGAATTAGATGCTTTGATTGTTGAAATTGCAATGCCTAGTTAGGGCTTGCTGGGGACTGGGGATAAAGGTGTACTGATGTTGGATTTAGATCTCCGATTTCTTGAAGAAGTCGGGGATCTGGACAGCTACTTTTGCTTAAGTAAGTGACTACGATCGCAAATTTTATTAACTGAAAATTAATTTCAATCAATCAAATTAGGAGTGAACTTTAATGCACGCAATTTTTTTGCTGATTCTCTGGGCAGCTATGGGTTTTGTTTGTATGCAAATTGCTGAAAAAAAAGGTAGAAATCCAACGCTTTGGCTTTTAATCGGATTTTTCTTGGGAATTTTTGCAGTTTTGATTGTAGCTTTGTTACCTCATGCATGACTATCACTGGCGATCGCCCGCAAACAGCTTTTATTACTCTGAAAAAATAAAAATATTGGCTTTGTTGGGTTTCGCTGTCGCTGAACCCAACAAAGCCAAGGATTCTTCCAAACATTCTTAATTCATAACTTTCTTTTTCTCAATGAAGTTGACTTGATTTTTGGGATAATATGTTTGTTTTAAAATCGGCATTTCTAGCCAACATGTCCGGCAAAAATAATAAATTTCATGACGCCGGATATGGCGGAGAAGCTGATGAGAACAGCAAGGACAATTATTCATTTGTTTTTCAATTTATCAAAAGGTATTTTAAAAAAATTATGTTAGATAAGTAATAGACTATTTATCTAACTATTTAAATAATTATGGTTTTACTAAATAATATCTTCTGTAAAAACACTTAAAATAAACAGAGGGTTTTTCCCTGGTAAAAATTTCAAGTAGATTTACTTAAGTACATTTTACATAAGTTAATTTTTCTATCAAATATATAATATTGATGTAAAAACAAGCGTTAAGCTGGCAGTTTATGGGCAGTGTTTCAGAAGGTTACTTGGTATCAGCTTGGTCAATCAAATTAACGATCGCCTTGACCAATTCTTCTGGATCTATTGGTTTGGGGATATGCAGTTGAAATCCCGCCGCTAGTGCTTGCTGCTGATTGATTTCGCCAGCATAAGCCGTCAGAGCGATCGCTGGTACGTGTCCTCCTTGTTGAGGCGATCGCTTTCTGACTTCGCGCATGAGCATATAACCATCTGTCTTTGGCATTCCAATATCACTAATCAAAACATCTGGTATCGAGTCAGACAGTGCTTTTAATGCTTCTTGTGCTGATGCCACAGCGGTTACTTCTACGCCATAATCTTGCAGAATAAAGGTTACTAAATCACGAATATCTGGTTCATCGTCCACCACCAACACTTGAGTGTCCCTGGGAAATGGGGTATCAGACTCAGAAATTAAAAACTCGTTTTCTTCATACCCAAGCTGCTCATTTTTCACTAAAGGCAGTAAGCTGCTAATGAAAGTTGGATTCGATTCTTCTTGAAGACTTTCAGCTTGAACTTTTTTGGCATTAATTATATTAAAGTTTGGCATCTTACATATCGTTCATAACTAAACAATACCGACTTGAAGAGTAGGATCTGCTAGTGTGATGAGTATCGATTTTTCAGCTACAAAATACAATCTATCAAAAGGCACAGAAACAATTTTAAATCTCAAACTGTGAAATGTTGCTACAGTAATGATTCTGGTTGCTAGTTATACGCTTTCTTTGTGAGGGCAACTGAGGAATTTCAGTCGAAAGATATATAGCAATTTTATTTAATTTGTGATATTACAAAAATCCTAAATCGCATAAAACCTGCGCCAAAAAGTAATCCTACAACTTGACCCAAGTAAATAACACCAGATTGATTTACACCAAATGGGGGAATATTTAAACTACCAATACCATAAAATAGCTGTTGAATAAACCACCAAAAAATATATATAAACGCTGGGAGTTCGAGGGGG
>VFQR01002871.1_pt1 | contig 10355 bp, 13 predicted proteins | sample 3512321 | NCBI WGS metagenome assembly VFQR01 (sample SAMN10412374, study PRJNA504923) | tailings metagenome | isolation source: Relicate 3 Philex TSF1 revegetated site | place: Philippines: Tuba, Benguet | collected 2017-08-29
CCCCTCGGCCCGCGGCGGCGTCATCTCCGCCGTCATCGGCGACCGCTACCCCTTCGTCGCCCGCATCACCGCGCTGCAGAGCGATGGCGCGGCCAAGGTGGTCAGCAGCCCGCAGGTGGTGACGCTCTCCAACGTCGAGGCGGTGTTCGACAACAGCTCGACCTACTACGTCCGCGTGGCCGGTCGTGAGGACGTGGACCTCTTCAACGTCACGGCCGGCACGCGGCTGCGTGTGACGCCGCATGTGTTCAAGGACGGCGACGAGGCCCCGCGCATCAAGCTGCTGGTGCAGATCGAGGATGGCGGCCTGACCGGCCAGAGCGTGGACAACCTCCCGGTGGTGGAGCGCTCGGGCATCAACACCCAGGCCCTGATTGCCGAGGGCGAGAGCCTGCTGATCGGCGGCATGGTGCGCGACAGCGCCAACGCAGGTGTCGACAAGGTGCCGGTGCTCGGCGACATCCCGCTGCTGGGCAACCTCTTCAAGACCCAGCGCAAGGGCGGCCAACGCATCGAGCGGATGTTCCTCATCACGCCGCGCCTGGCCAGCAGCCGCGCCACGACCGACGCACTGCAAAAAGCCCGCGAACCCCTGGCCGCCACCTCGCCCGGCGATGGCGCCGCCGCACCGCAGGAGTGACCCATGCCCACCCCGGCCCTTTTCTGCACCGCCCCGCTGGAACTTCGCGTGCTCGCCGGCCGCCAGGCCGGGGCGCGCGCCCTGCTCGACGCCCATGAGGCGCAGCTCGTCTGCGGGCTGAATGCGGCCAACCAGGCCGACACCCAGTTCGCCGACATCCTGCTGGCCAGCGGCCTGGACTTCCAGGCGCGCCTCCTGCCGACCGGCCCGGGCCGCGTCGGCCTGCAGCTGCTGTCCGGGCTGGCTTCGCTGCAGGGCCGCCCGCTGCCCCCCGGCGACACGGTGCACGCCTGGGCACCTGGCCAGCCGCTGCAGCTGGGTGACGCCCTCGTCGCCTACGGCCCGGCCGACCAGGCCGACTGGCCCGAGCCCGTGCTGCACGACGACGACACGGCCGAGCCCGCACCGGCCGCGCCCGCCGCGCACGCCCGGGCGGCGAAGCCCCGCCCCGTGGCCGAGCTGCTGCTGGCTGCGCTCGGCGTGGTGATGGTGGTGGGCGGCGCGGCGCTGGCCTGGCGCGGCGGCACGCTGCGAGAAGCCGGCGAAGCCGTGGCCCAGGTGGTGCCACCGGCCCGCGCGGCCACGCAGGCGGCGGCACCCGCTGACGTGGCAGCCCATGCGAGCGAGGTGTTCCGCCTCTACGGCATCGCCGCGCAGGCGAGCTGGTCACCCGAGGGCGAGCTGGTGCTGCACACCCGCGAACGTGACACCGCACGCGTCGAATCGGCCACGGCGGCGGTACGCCGCGACGTGCCCCACCTGCCCACGCTGCGGGTGGACAACCAGCCGCCAGTGCCTGCCCCCACCGCTGCCCCTGCCGCGGCGGACGACCCGGCCAAACGCCTGGTCGCCGTCATCGACAACAGCGACAGCCCCTACTTCATCACGGCCGATGGCAGCCGCTACTTCAACGGCGCGCTACTGCCCAGCGGCCACCGCGTCGTCGAGATCGCCGAACGCGCCGTCGTCGTCGAACGCGATGGCCAGCGCACGCGGCTCACGCTCTGAGCCGACTTCCTTCCCACCCCCGACAGGAGTTCCCATGACCAGCCCCTTGCTCAACACCCTCGCCACCGCCCCCAGCACCTCCACCGGCAAGACCACCGGCGGCTCCTGGTTCGAAGCCATGGCCGATGCCTGGGGCCAGGCCCTGGACAAGCAGGCCAACGACATCGAGGTGAAGTCAGCCGCCGTCGGCGCGGGCGGCGACAAGCCGGCGGACATCACCGAGCTGACCGCCATGTCGCTGAAGATGAGCTTCCTGGCGAGCAGCTCGCACACCGCCGTGTCCACGGTCGGTTCCGCCCTCGAAACCATGGCTCGCAAGCAGTGAACGCGAGCCTTGCCATCGCCGCGCCGCTGGCCGATGTGCAGCTCGGCGCGGGCGCCTCGCTGTCGCAGCTGGGCCTGCCTCCGGCAGCGGCCGATGTGTCGGCCTTCCAGCACGCCATGGCCGGCGCCTTGCAGCGCGCCCAGCCCGCCGCCGAGCCGACCGGCATGGCCATGCAGCGCCTGGTGCAGCCGCTGGAGCACATCAATGCCGAGGCGGCGTCCCTGGGCCGCGATGCGCGCGCTGCCGCCGCGTCAGGCCAGCAGCTCACGCCGGGCGAACTCGTCAACCTGACGGTGCGCTGCCAGGAGTTCATGTTCCATTGCCAGCTGACGTCCAACATCGCCAACCGGACGTCCGAGGGCTTGCAGCAACTCTTCCGCCAGCAGTCCTGATGAACCACCTCCGAAGCCTTCGCGCGCTGGCGCTGCCGGCCGCGCTCACCGCGCTGCTCACCGCCTGCGGCGAGCAGACCCTCTACGCCAAGCTCGACGAGCGCCAGGCCAACGACATGGTCGCCGCGCTGCGCCTGGCCGGTGTGCCGGCCGAGAAGGTGGCGCGCGAAACCGGCTTCGAGGTCACCACGGCGCAAGCCGACTTCGCCCGCGCGGTGCAGATCCTGAAAGCCCAGGGCCTGCCGCGTGAAGACTTCGACAGCCTCGGCAAGGTGTTCAAGCGCGAAGGCTTCGTGTCGACGCCGGTGGAAGAACGTGCGCGGCTGATGCATGCCCTGTCGCAGGAGCTGTCGCACACCCTGACCAGCATCGACGGCGTGCTGCAGGCCCGCGTGACCCTGGTGGTGCCGGAGCGGCATCCGCTGTCCGACAAGGTGCAGCCGGCCTCGGCCTCCGTGATGCTCAAGCACCGCCCGGGCCTGAACGTCGATGCGCTGCTGCCCAAGGTGCGCGCCCTGGTGGTGAACAGCGTCGAAGGCCTGCCCTATGACAGCGTGTCGGTCGTGGCCTTTGCGGCCGACCCCACGCCAGCCAGCCCGCCGGCCACGCAGGCCGCGCTGCCCCCCGTGGTGCTGGCCCTGGCCGTGAGCCTGGGCACGGCCAGCCTGGGCACGGCCGGCTGGCTGGCCTGGCGCCGCCGCCGCGACGGCGAGCCCCTGGCCCTGGAGGACCGCCGCCATGACTGAACGCGCGCTGCGCGCCGCCGTGGCCCGGCGGTTGCTGGCCGACGCCCCGAACGAGGCCCGCAGCCTGACGTGGGCACAGCTGGACGCTGCGCCCGCCTGGCTGGCCCTGGCGCATGACGACCTGATGGCCCTGGCCCGCCGCTGCGGCTCGGTGCTGGCGGCGCCGGCACTGCGGCTGTGGATCGCGGGGCCCTTGCGCGAGCTGGCCCGCGCCACGCTTGGGCCCGCCTGGTGGCGAGCCCTGCGCAGCGCGCCGGACTGGCCGGCCCTGCCCGCGGGCCTGCCCACCGCCCTGGCCGACTGGCCCCCGCAGAACTCGCCCGACGCCCTCGGCCAGCAGTTCACCGAGGCGGGCGCGGCCGTGCTGCTTGCCAGCCTGCCCCACGGCGCCCTGCGCCATGCGGCCAGCCGCCGGCTGGGGGCCGTCGGTGCCTGGGTCATGCCGCAGGCCACGGCGCTGGCCGTGCTGCGTGAGACGCTGGCACTTCAAGAAGCCGTGGCCGAGGGCGCTGCATGAATCACTTCATGCTCTGGCACCGCCAGCCCGAGGCCACGCTGGGCATCGCTGCCGACCGCCGCGTGCTGCGCGCTGCCGAGGTGCCACCGCTGCGGCAGGCCCAGGACCTGCTCGCCGACCTGCAGGCGCTGCAGGCCAGCACGCAGGCCCGCCTGGACGTGGCCCGCGCCGAGGCCCGGGACGCCGGCCATCGGGAGGGCTGGGCCGCGGGCCAGGCGCAGGCCCGCGAGCAGCTCGGGCAGGCGCTCGCGGAGCTCGCCCGCGCCCAGGAAGCTGCGCGTGAGCAGTCGCAGCAGGCCATCGGCCACCTTGCGCTGGAGGTGTTCCAGAAGCTGCTCGGCAGCCTGCCCGCCGACGAGGCCCTGGCCAGGCTCGCGCTGCAGGCCGCGCGGGAACTGCAACCCGCACGCACCTGGCGGCTGCACGTGCATCCGCATCAACTGCCCACGCTGCGCGCCGCCCTGCAGGCCGCCGACCCCGACAACCGCGCCGGCCTGGCCCAGGCCGAGCTGGTGGCCGATGTCGACCTGGGGGAGGCCGACTGCCGGCTGACCACCGAGTTCGGCACCGCCGATGCCAGCCTGGTGACCCAGGTCGAACGCCTGGCCAAGGCCTGGGGGCTGTGATGCCCATCGTGACCCAACACAGCCACAGAGACACAGAGGCCCAGAGAGGCTGCGCAGGTGCGAACGCCTCCGTGTCTGTGGACCTCCGTGCCTTGAACGGCTGCACCGCCACGTGACCATGAACCTTGCCATTCCCGCCGCTGACGAGCTGCGCCGCAGCCTGCAACAGGCCCGCACCGTGGCCACGCTGGGCCGCGTGGTGCAGGCGGGCGGCACGCTGATGCGCGCCACCGGCGTGCAGGCGCGCGTGGGGCAGAGCTGCCGGGTGTTCGACCCCCAGCGCCCGCGCGAGCCGGGCCTGCAGGCGGAGGTCATCGGCTTCCACGACCATGAAGCCGTGCTCGCGCCGCTGGGCTCGCTGCACGGCGTGCCGGTGGGCGCAGCGGTGGAGGTGCTGCAGGACGTAGCCCAGTTGCCCAGCGGCCCGGGCTTGCTCGGCCGGGTGATCGACGCCTTCGGCCAGCCGCTGGACGGTGGTGCGACGCTCGACGCCCTGCCCCGCGTGCCGCTCTACCGCGAGGCGCCGCCGCCGCTGCAGCGCCGCCCGGTGCATGCGCCGCTGGTGTGCGGCGTGCGCGCCATCGACACGCTGCTGACCGTGGGCGAAGGCCAGCGCGTGGGCATCTTCGCGATGGCCGGCGGCGGCAAGTCGACGCTGCTGGGCATGCTGGCGCGCAACACCCAGGCCGAGGTGAATGTGATCGGCCTGATCGGGGAACGTGGCCGCGAGGTGCGCGAGTTCCTGGAGGACAGCCTCGGGCCGGAAGGCCTGGCCCGCTCGGTGGTGGTGGTGTCGACCTCCGACCGCCCCGCGCTGGAACGGGTGCGCGCCGCGCATGCGGCCACCGCGATTGCCGAGGGCTTTCGCGCCCAGGGCGCGCGTGTGGTGCTGATGATGGACTCGGTCACCCGTTTCGCCCGTGGCCTTCGGGAGCTGGGCCTGGCCGCGCACGAGCCGGCGGTGCGGCGCGGCTACCCGCCTTCGGTGTTCGCCGAGCTGCCGCGGCTGTTCGAGCGTGCGGGCAACGATGCGCACGGCTCCATCACCGCCTTCTACACCGTGCTGGCCGAAGACGAGGAAGGCAGCGACCCCGTGGCCGAGGAGGTGCGCTCCATCCTCGACGGGCATCTGGTGCTGTCGCGCAGCCTCGCGCAGGCCCAGCACTACCCCGCCATCGACGTGCTGGCCAGCGCCAGCCGCGTGTTCACCCGTGTGACCGCGCTGGAACAGCAGCGCGACGCCGCCCAGGTGCGCGCGCTGATGGCGCGACACAAGGAGGTGGAGTTCCTGCTGCGCGTGGGCGAGTACCAGGCCGGCAGCGACCCGCTGGCCGATCAGGCCATCGACCGCATGCCCCAGATCAAGGCGCTGCTGCAGCAGGGCACGCATGAGCCCAGCGACTGGGCCGGCAGCCTGCAGCACCTGCGGGAGATCGTGCAATGAACCTCGCCTTGCAGCTGCCGGCCCGCGACGCGCAGCAGTGGCTGCGCCTGCGCCAGCTGCGCGTGCAGCGGGCCCGCCAGGCGCTGGCCGGGGCCCAGGCCACCGAGCGCGAAGCGCAGCAGGCAGTGCAGGCACGCCAGCAGCGCATCGAGGCCGGCCAGGCCCAGCTCGACGCGCTGACCCGGCACTGGACCGGCGCCGGCTGCGCCGACATGCCGCGCTGGGCGGCTCAAGTGGACGCCCACCGCGCCGCGCTGGCCGAGCGACTGGAGCGGGACGAGTACGCCCTGATCGATGAGACCGACAGCCTGCGCCAGGCCCAGGCCACGGTGCAGCAGCGCCGGGCCGAGCTGGCGCGCGCCCAGGCCCGCGAAGACGCCGTCGACGCGACGCTGCAGGACCGCCGTCGCCACCTCGCCCGCAGCCGCGAACACCAGGCCGAGCTGGACGCCGAAGACGCCCGCCGCCTGCCGCCCGGAGCCGTCGCATGTCGAGCGTGAATCGGCCCGGTGCGCTGCCCCGCACGCTGCTCGGTACAGAGCCGTGCGCGGCGACGTCGCCACGGTGGCCTGCGAGCCACGACACGCCCCAGGCCGTGCCCACGGCGTGGACGCAGGCCTTCGGCCGCGCGCGCGCCCAAGCCCAGCCGCCCGGCGCGCAACCTGAGTCCCGACTTGGTGCCCGGACGCCAGCCGCCCGCGCCCTTCGCCCCGATGACGCCCTGCGCGAGCCGCTGAGCCCCGATGCCCCGCCGCTGCCGCCGCCCAACCCGTGGCAAGCGCCGCGCGACGGTCTGCCCACCGCCGAAGGAACGCCCACGAGCAGGCCGGTGCCCGGGGCCGATCCGGTCAGCGAAACCCACACCCGCATTGCCGAGGCCGCGCGCCAGGTGGCCGAGCCCGCCGCCTGCGCACCCGACACCGCCCGCCTGTGGCAGGTGGCGCTGCCCGGCGCGGCACCTGGCTTGGCAGGTTGGCAGTTGCAGATCACCCAGCCCCAGCCGCAGGCGCCGCTCATGCTGGACCTGCGCGTGCCGCCCGCTCAAGGCCTGCAGGCGCGACAACAGCTCGCCGACCTGGACCGCCGCCTGCGCGAGTCAGGCCATGACCTGCTGCGCACGCGCCTGCGCCGGGCGGACGCCTCGCAAGACGGCGCACCGCGCGTGGACGAGGTGGATGCATGAGCGGCATCGGCAGCATCGCCGCGCTGAACGCGCTGCAGTCGGCCGCCACCCGCGAGGCCTGGCAGGCGCTGCTTCAGACCCAGGTGCAGGAGGCTCAGCTGCAAGAGGCCCAGGTCACACCCGAAGCACCGCCCGAGACCGCGGCCGAAGCCGCGCTGCCCGCCACCCTGCCCCTCGTTCCCAGCGCGCCGGCCAACCGCAGCGCCGAGCCCGCGGCACCAGTGCTGCAAGCCACTGACCCGGGCAGCGCGTTGCACCCGCTCACGCCCGTGCTCCTGCAGCCGCTGACGCTGCCCCACGGACCCGAGCTGCGCTGGCGCGCGACCGACGCGCCGGCCTGGCGTGAACTCTTCGACGACACCGGCCGCCGTCCTGACGAGGAGGCCGACGACGACGACCCGCCCGATTTCGCGGCGGTGCAGGCCGCCGCGCAGGCCGACCCCATGCCCGCTTGGGCCCAGGCGCTGCTCGCCCGGCTGCGGCGCGCCGCCACCACGCCGGCCAGCGCCTCGGCGCTGCGCCCGGCAGTGCAGGCCTGGTGCGCCGGCCAGCCGGTGCTGCTGGCCAGCCCCGCCGGCCTTGCCACCCTGCAACCGAGCCGTGATGTCGCCGTGTGGCGGTGGCGGCGCTGGCCGGCGCAGTGGCGTGCCGCCCACCCGGCCAGCCTGGAGCGCTGGTGGGCGGTACGGCTCGGCCTCGGGCCGCAGGGGCGCCCCCGCACGCTGCGCGAGCTGGGTGCGAGTGGACCGACGCCGGTCGCGCCCGGCCAGGTCAGCTGCGAGCTGCGCCTGGGCGACGTGGCGCCGGGCATCGCGCACTGGACTGCCGTGCTCGTGCAGGCGCCGGCGGCGCCCAGCCTGCGCGCGCTGCTCGCCACCCGACCGTCCGTGACCTGGCTGCTGTGCAACCAGACCCTGTGGCCGATGGAGGGCCCATGAATCGCATCGATGCCGATCTGCTGCATGCCCTGGGCGAACTCGACGAGGCGCTGGCCGTGCTCGACGGCGACACCCTCGTCGCGCTCAACGCGCCCATGCAGGCGCTGGCACCCGGCGAGCCGGGGCAGGCCGCAGCCGACTGGGCAGCGTCTGTGCTCGGGCTGGCCACCGCGCTGGAGGCCCCACTGGGTGCGCGCCAGCGCTGCGGTGTAAGCGGCGAGTACCTGGCGCAGCGGGTGGCGCTGGATGCGCGGCATGTGCTGCTGCGCCTGACTGACGAACGCGCGCGCCTGCATCATCTGCAACGCCAGCTGGATGACCGCGAGGGCCTGCTGTTCACCTCCCGCTCGCTGACGGTGAGCGAGATGGGCAGCGTGCTGGCCCATGAACTGAACCAGCCCATCGGCGCCACCGCCAATCTGCTGCGCGGCCTGAAGCTGCGCCTGTCCCGCCGCCACCCCGACAGCACGGACGAACTCGCCGCCCTGGACAAGGCCGTGCAGCAGGTGACCTACGCCAGCCAGATCATCGGCCGGGTGCGCGAGTACACGCAGGCGCGCCAGCCCAAGACCGAGCCGCTGGACCTGGTCGAGCTGGTGCACCAGAGCCTGGGCCTGCTGGACTGGGACCTGCAGCGCGAGGCGGTGCAGCTGCACCTGCGCCTGCCGCTGGCGCCGGTGACGGTCCAGGGCGATGCCGTGATGCTGCAGCAGGTGCTGATCAACCTGCTGCGCAATGCGCTGGACGCGCTGCGCCTGGACCGCCCGGCCGAGCCGCTGATCGAGGTCGAGCTGCAGGCCGACGGCCCGCGCGCCGAGCTGCGCGTGGCTGACAACGGCCCCGGCATCACGCCGCAGACCGAAGCCCGCCTCTTCCTGCCCTTCAGCTCCACCAAGCCCAACGGCATGGGCCTGGGGCTGTCGATCTGTCGCTCCCTCATCGAGATGCACCAGGGCCGTCTGTGGTTCTCGCGGCGCGACACGGGCGGCTGCTGCTTTCACTTCGCGCTGCCCCTGCCGGTGGCGGCGCCCCAACCCACCTTGGAGAAGACGACATGACGCCTCGCCAGATTTACGTGGTGGACGACAACCACGAGTTCCGCGACTCCTTGCGCTTCTGGCTGGAAGGCTTTGGCTGCCAGGTACGCGACTGGGGTGACCCGCGCGATGCGCTGCAGTCCCTGGCGCGCGTCGCGGTCGGCACGCCCTGGCCGGAGTCGACCTGCCTGATGCTGGATGTGCGCATGCCCGAGCTGTCGGGGCTGGACCTGCATGACGCGCTGCACGAGCGCGGCATCCACCTGCCCGTGATCTACATGAGCGGCCATGCCGACGTGCCACTGGCCGTGGCCGCGATGCAAAAGCGCGGCGCCGTGTCGTTGCTGGAGAAGCCCCTGGACGACGCCGCGCTCAGCGCCGCGCTGGACCGTGCCTTCGCACCCAGCGACCTCGACCCCGGCCTGGACACCGACGTGGAAGGCTCGCGGGAGGAGTTCGACCGCCGGGCCCAGTCCCTGTCGCCGCGCGAGCGGCAGGTGCTGTCGCTGGTGGTGAAGGGGCTCATGAACAAGCACATCGCGGATGAGATCAAGCTGTCGCTGAAGAGCGTGGAGCTCTACCGCTCGCGCGGCATGCGCAAGATGAAGGCACGCTCGGTGACGGAGCTCACCCGCATCATGGTGAGCCGGCGCGCATGAGTTCCCTGCCCCACACCCAGACGGAGCCGGCCGGCTGGCATTTCCGCGCCGGCAGCGGCACGCTGCGCGTGTCGGCCTCGCGCGAGGCCCTGGGCAGCGACGCCCTCATGCCGCCCTGCGCGGCCGAAGCCGCCGTGGCGCTGGACCTGGCCGGCGAGCTGCTCGATGCGCTGGAGGCCCACGGGCTCGCACCCGCCGCGGCCTGGCAATGGAACTCGCAGCCCGGGCTGCCCGCAAGTGGCGCCCGCGCGCTGTGGCAAGGCCGCGGGGCACAAGCCTTGCTGACCCTGCCCTGGGCCGCGCTGCGCCAGCTCGCCGAGGCCCCCGTGCTGCCCGGCCTGCAGTGGCTGCCGGCCCCGGCGGAATGCCTGCTGGCGCAATGGCGCTTCAGCGACGAAGAACGCGCGGCCATCGAGCCCGGTGGCCTCGTGCTGCTGGACGCGCCGTGCCGTCGCCCACGCGCGCGCAGCGAGCCCGGCCTGCCGGGTGACCTGCCCTGGCAGCTGGTGGCCCGCTGGCCCGCACCGGTGCGAGTGGAGGCGCTGATGGGCTGGGAGGGCGGCCTGCCGCCATGGCCGGCCGAGGTGCTGCTGGTGGAGACGGCCTGGCCCGACGCGGTGCTGGCGCGTGGCCGCCTGCTGCCCTGGGGCAGCGGCGAAGCCCTGTTGATCGAGACCTGCTGACCGATGGACCTGAGCACCTTCACGCCGGCCTCGGCCCTCGTCACCGTCGTCCTGCTGGCCCTGGCGCCCTTCGTCGCGGTCATGGTCACGTCGTTCACCAAGCTGGTGGTCGTGCTGAGCCTGCTGGGCAACGCCATGGGCGTGCAGCAGGTCCCGC
>VFQR01002872.1_pt1 | contig 10352 bp, 8 predicted proteins | sample 3512321 | NCBI WGS metagenome assembly VFQR01 (sample SAMN10412374, study PRJNA504923) | tailings metagenome | isolation source: Relicate 3 Philex TSF1 revegetated site | place: Philippines: Tuba, Benguet | collected 2017-08-29
GCAGGTCGAGGTGGTCGAACAGGAGCTGGCGCATCCACCCCACGTGGCGGGCGTAGGTGTAGTCGTCGGTCGAGGCCGGCTTGTCGCTGCGGCCGAGGCCGACGAGGTCGGGACAGACCACGCGGTGGCCAGCGGCGACGAGGACCGGCACCATGTGCCGGTACAGGAAGCTCCACGACGGCTCGCCGTGCATGAGCAGCACGGGCGGCGCGGCGGCCGGGCCCTCGTCCAGGTAGTGCACGCGCAGCGTCTGGTCGCTCTCGCCGGGCAGTGCGACGACCTCCGCGTAGTGCGGCTCGAAGGGGAAGTCGGGGAGGTCGGTGAACCGCTCGTCGGGCGTCCGCAGCACGTCCATGCGGGCGACCATAACAAATGACAGTTCCTATGACAAGAGTTGCGTGACGGCGCGGTGCATGGTCCGCGCCGCGCGTGCCTGCGACATCCCCTCGTCGCGGCGGAGCAGGTCGTAGGCCTCGAACGAGCAGATCACGTCCACGGCCGCGAGCGTCTCCGCCGCCGCGGCGGTGTCCATCGCCCCCAGCTCGGGGGCGAACAGCGTCCGCGCCTGCGCCCGGAAGATCCGGCGCGACCGGGCCAGCTGCTCCTCCACGATCGGCCGGTGCACGGCGAGCGACCGCGACAGCCTGCCGACGTTGCCGATCGCCTCGCACACCTCGGCGCGCTGGCGCACGAACGCCTCGATGCGCTCACCGAGCGGCGCGTCGGGAGCCACGTCGAGCGCTGCGAGGGCGCGGGCGAAGGCGGCCTGGCGCTCGATCGCCGCCCGCGTCAGCTCGTCCTTGTCGGCGAAGTAGCGGAACACCGAGCGGTGCGAGACGCCGGAGCGCTCCGCCACCGCCGCGAGGCTGGGGTGCAGGTCGCCCTCGCGCACCAGCTCGAGATACGCGTCCACCACGGCGTCGCGGTTGCGGTTGCGGCGCAGCCGCCTGCCGTCGGCGACGTCCTCCTCGCCCACCGCTGCCGCGTCGCTCACGGGAGCGACCCTACGGGACGGAGGAGCGGTGATCCCCACGCCGCGGACCGGGTGCCGCGCCGCCGCGCCGACCCCCGGCCCTGATCGCCGGCCGTCACGGCACGGCGGTGAGCTGCAGGCCGTGGCCGTCGCCGAGCAGCGTGAGCGTGCCCGCCTCGATGCGGAAGGCGACCTCGCCCTGCAGCGTGCGGGTGACGGCCGCCTCGAGCTGCATGGCCGGCTCCGGACAGAGCATCTTCGTGAGCGCGAGCGGGCCGAAGGCGATGGTGTCGTCGCTCACGGTCACCGCCGCCGACCCCCTGTTGCAGCCGGCCTCCACCAGCACCCGGCCGGTGCCGCCCTCGAGCTCGAACACGACCGCGGCGCTGGCGTCGGCCCACCCGCCGCTCGCCACGTCGCCCTCCAGCACCGTCGTCACCTCCCACCGCGTGCCGGCCAGCGGGCGGTCGGGGTCGGCCACCTCCCGGTCGAGCAGCTCGACGCCGAGGTCCTCGTGGGCGAGCACGAGTCGGTCGCCGTCGAGCGTGACGCTGGGCGCCGCGGTGAGCAGCTGGGCGATGGTGTCGTCCTGCGCCATCAGGTCGGGCGAGCACCCCATCTCCGTCCGCGACAGCTCGGTGACGACCAGCCGGCCGCCCTCCACGCGGTACGCCCCGCTCATCGAGTTGCAGCCGGCGTGGGCGCGGACGGCCCCGGCCTCGAAGGAGAGCCGCAGCCGGGAGCCCTCCACGAACGAGATCGTCGTGGCGCTGGCGCCGGGCCCGCCCACCGAGAGGAACTCCCGCCCGTCGAGCTCGGGAGGCGGCGGAGCGGGGGTCGACGAGGAAGGCGACGTGGCCGGTGGCGAGGCGGGCTCGAGCGTGTCGTCGCCGCAGCCGAGGAGGGCGAGCGACACGGCGCCGGCGAGCACGACGGCGAGGGGGGTCCGTGCGCGGTCCATGCCGGTTCCGACGTCGGTGTGCGCCGCCGTGGTTCCCGCCGTCGCCACGACACGATCTATTGACATAGAAAGTGACACTACCTACCCTCGCCGCATGGAGCCAGGCTTCCGCGGCCGGATCGGCCGCACGTACCGCGAGTCCACCCCGTGGTGGCCCGACCCGCCGGCCGGCCTCGGGGGCCCGAACGTCGTGATGATCGTGCTCGACGACCTGGGCTTCGCCCACTTCGGGTCGTACGGCTCCACGCTGCGCACCCCGCACACCGACCGCCTCGCCGCCGGCGGGCTGCGCTACACCGGGTTCCACACCACCGCCGTCTGCTCGCCCACGCGGGCGTGCCTGCTGACCGGTCGCAACCACCACAGCGTGGGCATGCGCGCCGTCTCCAACTGGAGCACCGGCTACCCGCACATGCGCGGCGGCATCACGCCTCGTGCGGCCACCATGGCCGAGGTGCTGCGCGAGCACGGCTACGCCACCTTCGCCACCGGCAAGTGGCACCTCGCCCCGATGGAGGAGTGCTCAGCGGCCGGGCCGCACACGCACTGGCCGCTGCAGAAGGGCTTCGACAAGTTCTACGGGTTCCTGCAGGGCGAGACCGATCAGTTCCACCCCGAGCTGACCCGCGACAACACCCACATCGACCCGCCGGGGCGGGCGGCCGACCGCGAGCGCGACGGCTATCACGTGAGCGAGGACGTCGTCGACCAGTCGATCGCGTACCTCAACGACCTGGTGTCGGTGCGCCCCGACCGGCCGTTCTTCCTCTACGTCGCGTTCGGGGCCATGCACGCGCCGCACCAGTCGCCGGCGGCGTACCGCGAGCGTTGGCGCGGTGCCTTCGACGAGGGCTACGAGGTGTGGCGGGAGCGCTGGTTCGCCCGCCAGCTCGAGCTCGGCGTCGTGCCGCCCGGCACGACGCTCGCGCCGCTCAACCCCGGCGTGCCCCGCTGGGCCGACCTCACGCCCCCGCAGCGGGCCTTCTCCTGCCGGCTGCAGGAGGCGTTCGCGGCCATGCTGGAGCACACCGACGACCAGATCGGCCGGCTCACGCAGTACCTCGAGCAACGAGGGCTCCTCGACGACACCGTGCTCATGGTCCTCTCCGACAACGGCGCCAGCCGCGAGGGCGGGCCGTTCGGGGTGATGGACGAGTTCTCCTTCTTCAACGCCATGTGGGAGGACATCGACGCCATCGCCGCCACCCGCCTCGACGACATCGGCGGCCCGCACTCGCACAGCAACTACCCGTGGGGCTGGGCGCAGGCCGGCAACTCACCGCTGCGCTGGTACAAGCAGAACACCTACGGCGGCGGCGTCCGCGACCCGCTGATCGTGCACTGGCCGCGCGGCATCGCGCCGGGAGACCGGGGCGGGATCCGCCGGCAGTTCTGCCACGCGATCGACCTGATGCCCACCGTGCTCGAGATCACGGGGGCACCGCTGCCGGCGAGCTTCCGCGGCGTGGAGCAGCTCCCGCTCCACGGCCGCAGCATCGCGCCCACGTTCGCCGATGCCGACGCGCCGCCCCCGCGGTCGGTCCAGTACTTCGAGCAGCTCGGCCACCGCGGCATCTGGGCCGACGGGTGGAAGGCCACCACCTACCACGAGCAGGGCCGGCCGTTCGACGACGACGAATGGGGGCTGTTCCACCTCGACGAGGACTTCAGCGAGTGCCACGACCTGGCGGCCGAGCACCCCGACAAGCTCCGCGAGCTGATCGACCTGTGGTGGGTGGAGGCCGGCGACAAGGGCGTGCTCCCGCTCGACGACCGCACCATCGAGCTGTTCGGCGGCACGCCGCGCCCGGGAACCGTGCACGCCCGCGCCGGCTACCAGTACGTGCCTCCGCTCTCGCACATCCCCGCCGACGCGTCCCCGGCCCTCGGCGGCCGGGCCTGGACCGTGACGGTCGACGTGACCGTCGGCGACGGCTGCGAGGGCGTGCTGTACGCGCGCGGCAGCCACAACGTGGGCCACTCGTTCTTCGCGCGGGCCGGCGCGCTGCACTTCGACTACAACGCGCTCGGCACCCACAGCCGCGCATCGGCCCCGCTCGAGCTCGCACCCGGCCGGCACACCCTCACCGCTCGCTTCGACCGCGACGGCAGCGCGGGCACCGTCACCATCGGTGCCGACGGCATCGACCTCGCCAGCGCCACCGTGCCCCGGCTGGTGCGCATGCTCGGCTCCACCGGCACCGACATCGGCTGCGACCGCCTCTCGCCGGTGGTGGACGACTACGACGCCCCCTTCCCCTTCACCGGCACCATCCACTCGGTGCGCTTCGACGTGCGCGGCCGGCGCAGCGCCGCCGACGTGGCCGCCACTGCGGCGACGGAGCTGGCGAGGGAGTGAATCCAGCCGACGCGTGTCGTGGGACGACCGACGCGGAACGTGCGGGGGTCAGGCGCGGGTGCGGCGCAGCAGGGGGTCGGCGGCGGCGAGCACGCGGTCGGCCACGCGCAACACCCGCCCGGGGGCACCCGGCGTGCGGTCGTCGACCAGGTTGCCCATCACGGCCAGGGTGATGTCGGCGGCGGCCTGCGTGCCCACGGCGATGCGCAGGCCCGGCCGCAGCAGCCACGGGTGGCCGATGAGGAAGCTGAACCGCCGCCCCGTGCGCAGGAAGGCGTCGAAGCGCTCGCCGATCTCGCGGTCGTAGGTGGCCGGCGCCGTGGCGGGGTCGGCGAGGAAGCGCTCCACGGCGAGCATGCCGCTCTCGAGCCCGTAGTCGATGCCCTCGCCGTTCATCGGGTTGACGAACCCGGCGGCGTCGCCCACGGCCACCCACCCCGGGCCGTGGCGGCGCACGCAGCTCATCGGCAGCCGCCACGCCCGTGGCCGGTCGAGGTACGGCCCGAGCGACCACTCCTCGCGCACGAGCGCGGCGTACTGGTCGAGCAGCCTGTTCAGGTTCAGCTGCTTGAAGCCCTTCATGGTGCTGAGCGCGCCGACGCCGATGTTGACGCTGCCGTCGCCTGCGGGGAACAGCCAGCCGTAGCCGGGCACGGGCGTGCCGTGCTCGTCGCGGAGGCTGAGGCACGCTTCGAGGTGGCGCTCGGCGTGGCGTGGCGTGGCCGCGTAGGTGCGGATGGCCAGGCCGAAGGGCTCCTCCACGTCGCGCTCGGCGCCCAGCACCTTCGCCGCCGCGCCCTGGGCGCCGGCGGCGAGGATCGTCAGCGGCGCCCGGTACCGCTCGCCGCCCACGCGCACCCCGACGCAGCGGCCGCCGTCCACCTCGGGCAGCGCCTCGGCCTCGAAGCGCACCTCCGCGCCCGCCTCGACGGCGAGGTCGACGAGGTGCGTGTCGAAGCGGTGCCGCGGCCACACCGCCCCGTGCGGCGGGAACCGCCCGGTGGCGGGCCACGCCAGCTCCCGGCGCGTGCGCCCGGCGATCATCCGCAAGCCGTCGATGCGGTGTGCCGGCGCGAGGTCGACCTTCAGGTCCTCGAGTGCGGCCACCGCGCGCGGGGTGAGCCCGTCGCCGCACACCTTGTCGCGCCCGTGGGGACCCTTCTCGAACAGCGTCACCCGCACCCCGGCGCGCGCCGCGGCGATGGCGGCGGCCGAGCCGGCGGGGCCGCCGCCGATCACCAGCAGGTCGCGCTCGATCACGTCTCCCAGCCTGCCAGCCCGCCTGCGCTTTGGCACCTCCACGAGGCTGCCTGGTCGAGGGTCACGCGTCGAGCCGGAGGCCGCTCACGGGGTCGAACAGGTGCAGCTGGTCGAGGTCGACGGCCAGCTCGATCCCGGCACCGGGCGTGGGCCGCGAGCGGGCGTTGCAGCGGGCCACCAACCCGCCAGCGAGGGCACCACCGGCCGCGTCGCCCTCGGTGGGGTCCTCGGCGGTGTCGTCCAGCTGGTCGTGGCGCGCCGGGCGGGCATCGATCGAGCCGCGCACCAGCACGTCGCTGCCCAGCAGCTCCACCAGCTCCACGACCGCGCGCAGGCGCCGCTCCGGCGGCGTCCCCGGCGCGAACGCGGCGTCCTCCAGCGCCTCCGGGCGGATGCCCACCACCACCGGCCGGCCGCTCTCGCCGGCCAGCGCGGCGACGGCCGCTCCCGGCACGAGGAGGCGCTCGGGGCCGAGCTCCACCCACGCTCCGGGCTCCGGGGTGTCGGTGGCGGCCACAAGGCGCCCCTCGAACAGGCTCATCGGCGGCGAGCCGATGAAGCTGGCCACGAACAGGTTGACCGGCCGCTCGTACACCTCCGCCGGCGCCGCCACCTGCTGGAGCACCCCGCGGCGCATCACCGCCACGCGGTCGGCCATCGTCATCGCCTCCACCTGGTCGTGGGTGACGTACAGGGTGGTGGTGCCGACGCTGCGCTGGATCCGCGCGATCTCCGCCCGCATCTGCACGCGCAGCTTGGCGTCGAGGTTCGACAGCGGCTCGTCCATCAGGAACGCCTTGGGCTTGCGCACGATGGCGCGGCCCATCGCCACCCGCTGTCGCTGCCCGCCCGAGAGCTGCTTCGGCTGGCGGCCCAGCAGGTCGGTGATGCCGAGCACGGCGGCCGCGCGGCGGGCCTCGTCGTAGCGCTGGCGCTTCGAGACGCCGCGCATGCGCAACCCGAAGGCCAGGTTGTCGAGCACGCTCATGTGCGGGTACAGCGCGTAGTTCTGGAACACCATCGCGATGTCGCGGGCGCGCGACGGCAGGTCGTTCACCACCGTGCCGCCGATGCGGATCTCCCCGGCGGTGGGGTCCTCCAGCCCGGCCGCCATCCGCAGCGACGTGGTCTTGCCGCACCCGGACGGCCCGACCAGGACCAGGAACTCGCCGTCGGCGATGGTGAGGTGCAGGTCGTGGACGGCGAGGGTGCCGTCCTCGAACGCCTTGCTCACACCGTCGAACACGATCTCGGCCACCTCAGCCGCCCCCTCCCGCCGCACCCGGCCGGCGTGGGAGCCGGCACACGTGCTGCCACGCGCCCTCCGCGGCCGAGGGCGTGATCTCCGTCAGGTCGGCCACGCCCACGTCCAACCCCTCCGCTCGCGCGTAGTCGCGCAGGCCCAGCAGGCAGGCGACGAAGTCGTCGTGGCCGATCCCCAGGTCCTCCGGGTGCGCGCGGGCCCCGCTGCGGGCCACCACCTCGAGCGCCCACCCGGGATCGTTGCCCTGCACGTGCGCCAGGGCGCACACGGCGAAGGCGATGATCTCGCCGTGTACGGGGTGCGCCCCGGTGGCGTGCTCGTACGCGTAGGCCCAGAAGTGCTCGCTGCCCTCCTCGAAGCGGCTGTGGCCCGCCCACGCGCAGGCGGCGCCGATGCGGCGGTACGCGCCGGCGAGGAAGCGCACGCCGTCGTCGGACACGGCGCGCACGTCGTCGGCCGCGGCGTCGAGCTCGGTGAGCAACGCTGCCCCGAGCGCAGCGAGGTCCTCGTCCCACGGCACGCCGTGCCCGGCGAGCACCGCGGCCCGCCAGTCGTGCAGGCCCGTGTGGCACGACAGGACGTCGCCGATGCCGGCGCGGTTGAGGCTCGGCGGGGCCGAGCGGACGAGCGGCAGGTCGAGCACCACGAGCTGGGGCACGACCTTGCCCACGTACCGGACCCTGCCGTCGACGCGCACGCCCACGGCGTCGGTGAACCCCGCGTCGACGGAGGTGATGGTGGGCACCTGCACGAGCGGGAGGCCCCACCGCCACGCGAGGTACTTCGCCGTGTCGAGCGCCGTGCCGCCGCCGATGCCGACGACCGTGTCGGCGTCGGGGACGTCGGCAGCGGGGGCGTCGCCCTCCGGCGCGTCGCCGGCGAGCTCGTCGAGGTGCCGCAGCTCCATGTCCCACGCGGCCACCACCTGCACGGGCGGCGGCACCCTCGGGGCGAGCGCGGACCACGGCGGGTCGTTGACGCACACCACGGTGCGGCCGAGGCCGGCGAGCACCTCCACCGCGTCGAGCTCCTCGGTGCGGAAGGCCTGCGCGGCCCAGGCGGTCACGCCGTCTCCTCCCGCTGCAGGCGAGCGCTGACCCGCTCGGACTCGATGCTCGGGAGCGAGGCCAGCGCTCGGTGCACCGCGCCCACCAGCCCGGCGCGAGGCCCGAGCGCCGACGTCTCCACCCGCAACGGCCACGGCACCACCTCGGCGACGGCGCTGCGCACCGGTGCGAGCAGCGCGGGGTTCGAGCCGATGCCGCCGCCGAGGACCACCAGCTCGGGATCGACGAGGGCGGCCACCGACAGCAGGGCCCGCCCGAGCACCCGCGCGTGCCGGTGGACGACGGCGACGCCGACGGCGTCCCCGGCGGCGGCCGCCTCCAGCACCTGGCGCGCGTCGCTGCGGCCGGTGAGGACGGTGGCGGCATCGCCGTTGCGGGTGGCCAGCTCGTCGCGGAGCATCGCCTGGAGCCCGGAGCCCGACGCCGACAGCTCGAGCGCGCCGCGGCGGTGCGCGTCGGGACTGGCGGGGTCGGCGCCGATGGGCAGGAACGCCACCTCACCGGCGGCGCCGCGGGCACCGCGCACCAGCCGGCCGTCGACGACCAGCCCGAGGCCCACGCCCGTGCCCAAGGCGAGCAGCGCGAAGGTGCGACAGGTGCGGGCGACGCCGGCGTGGAGCTCGCCGAGGGCGGCGAGGTTCACGTCGTTGTCCACGGTGACCGGCACGCGCAGCGCGCGTCGCAGGTCGGCGGCCAGATGCACGCCGGCGAGGCCGGGGATGTTGCTCGCCAGGTCGAGGGTGCCGTCGTGGGCCACCACGCCCGGGCTGCCCACGGCCACGGCGTCCACCCGGGACCAGGCGACGCCAGCCTCCTTCGCCACGCCGCGGCACAGCTCCGTCAGCTGGCGCAGCACGGCCGGGCCCGTGGCGCCCGAGGTGGGCTCCTCGCGCTCGGCCAGGATCCTCCCCGACAGGTCGGCCACCGCCGCCGACACCTTCGTCCCCCCGAGGTCCACGCCCAGCACGTGCGCCGCCCCGGGGTCGTGCGCATAGCCGACGGGCGTTCGCCCCGCACCGTTCGACGGCAGCGGCACCCCGCGCACCAGGCGCTCCTCCTCCAGCGCAGCCACGATGGCGAGCACCGTCGGCTTCGACAGGCCCGTCACCCGGACCAGCTCGTTGCGGCTGATCGGGCCGTGCTCGCCGATGGCGCTGAAGACCAGCTCCACGTTCGACCGGCGGACCAGCTCGTGGCGATCCGTCGGCGTGGCGCCGCGACGACCACGCCCACGCCCACGCGAAGCGGCCGTCACTCCTTCACCGCGCCGGAGCTGAGGCCGGTGACGAGCCGGCGCTGGATGAGCGCGGTGAACACGGCGATGGGGAGGATGGCGAGCGAGCTGGCGGCGGCCATCGGCCCCCAGTCGAGGGTGCGCGCGGAGACGAAGCCGGAGATGTACACGGGCAGCGTCTTCGAGCTCTCGCCGGCGAGGAGCACCGGGATGAGGAACTCGTTCCACGCGAGCAGGGCCACGAAGATCGACGTGGCCACGATGCCGGGCGCGGCGAGCGGGAGGACCACGTGGACGAACAGCCGCAGCCCGCCGGCGCCGTCGGTGCGGGCGCTCTCCTCCACCTCCACCGGGATCTGCTGCACGAAGCCGGTCATCAGCCAGACGGCGAAGGGCAGGTTGATGGTCGCGTAGAGCAGGATCAGCGCCCAGCGGTTGTCGTACAGGCCGAACCGCGTGGCCAGCTGGTAGATCGGCACGATGAGGACCACGCCCGGCAGCGCTCGCACCAGCACGAGTGTGGCCTCGAACGGCCGCCGGCCGGGAAAGCGCCGGTGCCGCGCCAGCGCGTAGGCGGCCAGCGTGCCGATCGACACCGAGATGGCCGTGGACGCCAGCGTGATGAACACGGTGTTGCGGAACACGTGGCCGAAGGTGTCGTCGGCGAGGAGCCGCCGGTAGTTGCGCAACGTGGGGGTGAAGTTGAAGAACCGCGGCGGGTCGGAGAAGGTGGCGATGCGGTTCTTGATGCTCGTGGAGAACGTCCAGAACAACGGGAACAGCGCGGTGAACATCGCCGCCACCAGCACGAGGTACGACGCGGCGCGCCCGAGCCTGGTGCCCTGCCGGCCACCCCGGGCCGGGCGCCGTCGGCCGTTCACTGCACCCTCCGCTGGGCACGGAGCCAGAGCAGGTAGACGGGCAGAGTGACCACGGCCGTGGCCACGCCGAGCGCCGCGGCCCGACCCGTCTGCAGGAAGTTGAAGCCGGTGTTGTAGGTGAGCAGGCCCACCGTCTCCGTCGCCCGCCCCGGTGCGCCGCGGGTGAGGATGAAGATGAGGTCGAACATCTTCAGGCTGTCGACCACGCGGATCATCAGGGTCACGTAGAGCACCGGGCGCAGCATCGGCAGGGTGACGAAGCGGAACACGTTCCACGTGCTCGCGCCGTCCACGCGCGCGGCCTCGTGGGGGCCTTCCGGGAGCGTGGAGAGCGCGGCCAGCGTCATCAGCAT
>VFQR01002873.1_pt1 | contig 10342 bp, 11 predicted proteins | sample 3512321 | NCBI WGS metagenome assembly VFQR01 (sample SAMN10412374, study PRJNA504923) | tailings metagenome | isolation source: Relicate 3 Philex TSF1 revegetated site | place: Philippines: Tuba, Benguet | collected 2017-08-29
GTAGTCCTCGACCGTCTCCGCGTTGGCGGCGGTGCGCCGGACCATCGAGCGCACCACCGCGAGGGTGTTGCGCACCCGGTGCTGCAGCTCCGCGAGGAGGATTTTCTGGCGTTCCTCGGCCCGGGTCAGGTCGGTCACGTCGACGAAGGTGACGACCACGCCGGCGATGAAGTTGTCGACGCTGCGATAGGGCAGGATGCGCGCGATGTAGCGGGCGCCGGTGGTCGGGTTGTCGACGCTGCGCTCGACGCTCGCCAGGGTGCGCAGCACCCGGCGCGCGTCCTCCTGCAGCTCCTCGAAGGCGACGCGCGACTTGATGTGGGCGATGGGGCGCCCGAAATCGGTCTCGACGAGGTGGAAGAGTTCCCCCAGCGCCGGGGTGAAGTTCATCACACGCAGGTCGTTGTCGAGGAACAGGGTCGCGATCTGCGTCGATTCGAGAAAGTTCTTGAGGTCGCTCGTCGCCCGCGTCAGCTCCTGCACCCGGTGGGCGAGCTCGCTGTTGACCGTGGTGAGCTCCTCGTTGACCGATTGCAGCTCCTCGCGGGAGGTCTCGAGCTCCTCGTTGGCCGATTGCAGCTCCTCGTTGAGGGACTGGTACTCCTCGTTGGAGGACTTGAGCTCCTCGTTGGTGCTCTCGAGCTCCTCGATGGTGGCCTGGAGCCGCTCGCGCGTGACCCGCAGCTCGCCTTCGAGCCGCTGCACGTGCTCGTCGCGGAGCTGCCCGGTCTCGGAGGTCGGCTGCGCCGCGCCCGCCTGCGTCACCTGCCGGTCCTTGAAGACGACCACGAAGTTGCGCTTGCCGCCCGGATGATCGCGCACCGGCTCCACGGCGACGTCGACCAGCAGCACGTGACCGTTGACGGGGAGCTGAAGCCCGTCCAGGCGCACCGGCTCGTCCGTCTCGGCCGCCTTGAGCAGCGCGGGACGAAGGTCCAGGCGCAGGTCGCCGGTGGACGAGGTTGAGGAGGTCGAGACTCGCCGCCCCGCTCGTCGGCTCGAGATAGCGTCCGGTCCGGCCCGAGAAGTGCAGGACGTGGAACTCCTCGTCGGTGACGAGGAAGGCCGGCGCATAGCGCTCCGCGACCCGCTCCGCCCGACGCGCGAGCCCGCCGTCCGCGGCGGGGCGAAGGGCCGCGGGTTTCGGCGGCTCGGCCGCCCGCCGCCCCGGTGCGGCCAGCGGGAAGTTGGGGATGTGGCGCGCCCCGGTCTCGAGCTTGCGGAAGATGCGGGCGCGCCGGGCGACCGGGGCGAACAGCTTGGGATGCCGGGTGACGCTCTCCGCGTTGCCGAGGAACAGGAACCGGTCCGGCAGGAGCGCGAAATGGAACAGGGGGATGACCCGGTTCTGCAGCTCGGCCGTGAGATAGATGAGGAGGTTGCGGCAGGAGATCAGGTCGAGCTTGGAGAAGGGGGCGTCGCGGATCACGTTGTGCGCCGAGAAGATGCACATCTCGCGCAGCTCCTTGACCACGCAGTAGGTGTTGCCCTCCTTGGCGAACCCGCGGGCGAGCCGCTCCGGGCCGACGTCGTTGGCGATCGTCGCCGGATAGCGCCCGACCCGGGCGGTGGCGAGCGCGCGGGCGTCGATGTCGGTCGCGAAGATCTGCACGTGCGGGCGCACGTCCCGCCGCTCCATCTCCTCCCGGAGCAGGATGCCGATCGAATAGGCCTCCTCGCCGGTGGCGCAGCCGAGCACCCAGACCCGCACCGGGTCGTCGCCGTCCTTGCCCGCGAGGATCGCCGGCATCACCTCCCGGGCCAGGACGTCGAACTCCTTCGGGTCGCGGAAGAACTGGGTGACGCCGATGAGAAGGTCGTTGAAGAGGTTCTGGACCTCGTCCGGGTGGTCGCGCAGGTGCTGCGCGTAGGCGTCGACCTCCTCGATCTGCACCACCTGCATGCGGCGCTGGACCCGGCGCAGGAAGGTCTGCTGCTTGTAGCCGTGGAAGTCGTGCCCGGTGCGGCTGCGCAGGATGGTCGCGATCCGGGACAGGGACCCCGCCGCCTCGGCGAGGACGACCTCGAAGCCCTTGCGCTCGCGCAGGCGGGCGAGGTGGCGGGCATAGGCCGCGACGCGATCGGGGATCTCCGCAAGGGGGACCACGAAGTCCGCCACCGCGCCGGGGAAGTTGGTGGTGGCGAGGTCGGCGGGCGTCTCGCCCGGCGCCCGCTCGGCGACGGTGAGCCCGCCCCGCTCCTTGATGGCGGCGAGGCCGAGGGTGCCGTCCCCGGCGGTGCCGTGCAGGACGATCCCGAGCGCGGCTTCGCCCTGGTCCTCGGCCAGCGAGACGAAGAAGCTGTCGACGGTGCCGCGCGAGCCCGGCCGCTCGCCGGCCTTGCGGGTGCGGAAGCGGCCGTCGGCGAGGGTGACGATCAGGTTCGAATCGCACAGGTAGATGCGGGCCCCGTCGAGCGGGGTCCCGTTCTCGATGGGCACGAAGCCGCCGTCCCGCGCCGCGACGACGCCCTCGAGCCGCGCCTGGTCGAGGGCTTCGCGGTGCTGCAGAACGATGACGACCGCCTGGTCCGGCGCCGGCGGGAGCGCGGCGACGAGGGCCGCGAGGCCGTCGGTCTCCCCGGCCGAGGCGGCGATGGCGACGACGAGCGGCCGCCCGGCGTCGGGCGCCGATTCGCCCTGACTTCCGTTCGGTTTCCGGCCGGTCCCGCTCGTGTCGTTCGCCACTGGTCCGGAGCGCCCGCGCGCCCTCCCTCACCGGCCGAGCGCAACCCTGGCACACGGGCCCATACCGGGCAACGCCGCCGGGTGGTTGCGGTTCTTCCGGACAGATGCCCTTACTTGACCTCGATGGGAGCCGGTGCTCCGTCGTGAACCGGCCTCGGCGTCGGCGTCACGCCCGGCCCTCGAGATAGGCGATGCGCGCCGCGATCAGATCGCGGTGGCACCGCCACTGGGCGAGGGTCTCTTCGAGGGTCTCGAGCAGGCGGGCCGCACCCATCGTGTCCTGGCCACGGTCCCGGAGCGTGGCGATCAGGGCGGCCTGCGCCCGGACCCGCGCTTCGCCGGCGGCGATGTCGCGCTCGGCCATGACGAGGTGCGCCCGTTCGCGGGCGAGTTCGATGGCGAGCGGCCCCGGGCCGCCGGCGGACTGGGACACGGCTGTCCTCGGCCTCAGCCGAGGCCTGCGTCGCCGCCGGGCTCGGCCTGATCCGGAGGATCGAAGGTCCGCAGCACGGCCCGACGCAAGGTCTCGGCATAGCCACGATACTCCCGCGCCCGCTCCGCGTACATCTCCGCGACGGCGCGCCGGCCGCTCTGGCGGCCCTCTTCGGCCATGCGCGAGACCAGCTCGGCCCGCTCCTCGACGATGCGCAGGGCGATCCGCAGGGCCTCGTCGACCCGGCCCTCCTGCTCCCGGGCGAGGGCGTCCGCCGTGTAGGCGTGGCCGACCTGGCAGCGGAAGCGCAGGGGCTTTCCGGACCGCACCTTGGACAGCACGCCGCCGCAGCTCGGGCAGGTCAGCGCGGCCGGGTCCGCCATGCCGGACAGAAGGTCGCTGTCGATGCGCTCGCCCATGGCGATGTCGACCTCGAGCCGGATCTCGGGCGGGATCGGGACCGTCGGCCCGGCCGCCTGGCGGGCGAGGTCCGAGAGCACGTCCCCGAGCCGCGCCGCGGGGAGCAGCAGGTCGGCGACGGTCGCTTCGAGGGCGCGCCGGGGCATTTCGCCGGCGATCGCGTCCTCCGGGTCCTGGACGATGGCGGTGCCGCCGCAGCGCTTGACCGCGTCGAGCCCCGCCGCCCCGTCGCTGAGGAGGCCGCTCAGCACGACCCCGATCACCCGGGGCCCGTAGGCGAGGGCGGCCGAGCGGAACAGGGGGTCGATCGCCGGCCGCACCATGTTCTCCCGCGGCCCCCGGCCGAGCCGGATCACCCCGTCGGTGACGATGAGATGGCGGTCGGGGGCGGCGATGTAGACTTGGCCGCGCTCGATCCGCATCCCGTCCTCCGCCTGGCGCGCCGGCAGGGGTCCGGCCGCGTCGGCGACGGTGGAGAGCAGCCCGAGGCTGCGCGCCGGGATGTGCAGGACCACGAAAACCGCGGCCGGAAGATCGGGCGGGAGGCCGGCGAGCAGGCTCTTCAGGGGCGCCGTCGCGCCGCTCGAGCCGCCGATGACGATGATGTCGCGGTTGGCCATGGGGCCTCCCGAATGGACGGACATGAACCGGAGCCGGGGCGGATGTGTTCCACGGGGAAGCGCTCGCCGCCCGCGGCGGCCGCCGTCGCCGCGGGTCTCGGGCTTCGCGCGGAGGGAGATCGCCATGACCGGTCGAAACCTCGCGGGACGACGGGTGCTCGTCGTCGAGGACGAATTCTTCATCGCGGACGACCTGGCGAAGGCGCTGAGCGCGCTCGGCGCCGAGGTGGTCGGCCCCGTCCCGGCCGTCGCTGAGGCCCTGCGCGTCGTCGCCGACGAGCGGCTCGACCTCGCGGTGCTCGACATCAACCTGCGCGGCGTCCCCGTCTTCCCCGTCGCCGACGCGCTGCGCGCGAAGAACGTGCCCTTCGTGTTCGCGACCGGCTACGCCGACACCGCGATCCCGGCCGCCTACGCCTCCGTGCCGCGCTGGGAGAAGCCCTATCGGGAGGACGACCTCGCCCGCGCGCTCGGCGGCACGGGCCCCGCGCCGGACGACTGACCGTCGGGGGAATCGCCGAAAGCGGCACCCGGGGCTCGCCTTCGCGGCGCGAAGGTGGCAGTGACGGCAGGATGAGCCGATGGGACTACCGGACCTCCGAGAGCGTCGCGGCCGAGGGCCGCGTGCTGGCGCTCTGCCGCGACCGCACCGTTCTGGGCCTCGGCGGCGGCCCATTCCGGGTCCACCCCGCCATCGTCAACCTCAACGTGGAGCCCCTCGACAACGTCGACGTGGTCGGCGACGCGCACCGGCTGCCGCTCGCCTCGGATTCGATCGACGGGGTCCATTGCGAAGCGGTGTTCGAGCATCTCGACGACCCGGCGACCGGCGCCGCCGAGATGCTGCGGGTGATGAAGCCGGGCGCCCTCGCCTACGTGTGCACCCCCTTCATGCAGGGGTTTCACGGCTACCCGTCGCATTTCCAGAACTTCACCGAGGTGGGCCACCGGCGGCTGTTCGCGCGGGCGGGGTTCGAGGTGCTGGAGGGCGGGGTCTGCGTCGGGCCGGCCTGGGCGATGTCGAGCGTGGTCGCGGTCTTCCTCGCCGAGTACACGCCGCGCCCGCTCCGCTGGCTCGCGCGGGGCGGCTGGTACGTGCTGGCCTCGACCCTGATCCGCCCCCTCGACCGCTGGCTGAACCGGCGCGACAACGCCTACGTCCTCGCCTCGACCACCTACGTGCTCATCCGCAAGCCCGAGCCCGCCGCGCCGCCGGCCGGGACGACCTAGACCAGCCCCTGCCGGCGCATGAGCGTGGCGATGGCGTCCCGTTCGGCGGCGTCGAGGCCGAGCTGGGGCTCCCGGCAGGCGGCGGAGGGGAAGTGGCCCTGCAGGCGCAGGACCTCCTTCATGCGCGGGCGGAAGTCGCGGATCGGCGGGCGCCAGCAATGGCGCGCGATCGGCCCGAGCCGGGCCCAGATCGCGCGGGCCCCTTCGAGGTCGCCGCCCTGCACGCCCACGTCCATGGCGACGAGCTCGCGGGTGAAGCTGCCGGCGAAGCCGATGAGGGCGCCGGTGCAGCCCATCACCAGCGCCTCGAAGATGAAGGTGTCGCTGCCGGTGAGCACCCCGATCGGGCGCGGCAGCGCCGCCGCCGCCTCGACGGTCGACAGCGTCTGCGCGACGTCGAAGGAGGCTTCCTTGATGGCGACGAGCTCCGGGATCTCCCCCATGCGGCGCAGGATGTCCGGCGTGTAGTCCGGCCCCCAGCCCTTCGGGAACTGGAAGCAGACGATGGGCTTGCCGGCGGACGCGATCGCCGCGTGGAAGCGGTGGATCATCTCGCCGGGAACCGGCGCGCCGGAGAAGGTCGGCAGCGGCGGGAAGACCGCGAAGCCCTCGACGCCCATGCGCGCGAAGCGCTCGGCCTTGCGGGCCGCGGCCCTGGTCGAGCCCGCGACGATCCCGGACAGGAACGGCACCCGGCCGCCGATCGCGTCGCGGCAGCGGGCGACCACCTCGTCCTGCTCCTCCTCGGTCAGCGCGATCACCTCGGAGGCGTCCATGTTCATGGCGATGCCGCCCGGGCGCTGACCGGCGAGCCAGTCCATGTAGCGTTCGAGGGTGCGCCAGTCGATCTCGCCGTCCGCGTCCATGGGCAGGAACGGCGCGGCGATCACGCCGCGAAAGGGTCGTTGCAGCATGGCGGCCTCAGTACTTGATGATCCCGTGGCGCATGAAGCACTCGGTGATCGCGTCGCAGTATTCGGTGAAGCGCTGGCTCGTCACCACCGCCTTGTCCCGCGGGCGCGGCAGGTCGATGTCGATGATGCGGTCGATGCGCCCGGGCCGGGGGGTCATCACCACGACCCGGTCGGCCAACGCCACCGCCTCGGCGATGCCGTGGGTGATGAACAGGGTGGTCTGCCGGCGGGCGAGCCAGAGCTTCTCGAGATCGATGCGCATCTGCTCGCGGGTGAGCGCGTCGAGGGCTCCGAAGGGCTCGTCCATCATCAGGAGCGGCGGGTCGTGGATGAGCGCCCGCACGATCGCCGCCCGCTGGCGCATGCCGCCGGAGAGCTCCCGCGGCAGCCGGGCGGCGAAGTCGAACAGCCCGACTTGGCGCAGGAGGTCGAGGGCGCGGGCCCGGTATCTCCGCGGATCGACGTCGCGCAGCTCGAGCTGGATCAGCACGTTGTCGAGGACGTTGCGCCATTCGAGCAGGACCGGGCTCTGGAAGACGATGCCGAGGTCCGTGTAGGGCCCGTCGACGCGCGTCTCGCCGATGCGCACGGCCCCTTCGGTCGGGCGCAAGAGCCCGGCGACGATCTTCAGAAGCGTGCTCTTGCCGCAGCCGGAGGGCCCGAGCACGGCGACGAACTCGCCCGGCGCGACGGCGAGGTCGATGCGCTCGATCGCCCGCGTGACGCGGGCGCCGCGGCCGAAGGTCTGGCCGACGCCGTCGACCACCACGGGGACGCCGGCGCTCGAAGCGCCGGCGCCCGCCTCGGCGCGGATGCGGTCCGGGTGCAGCACGGTCAGTTGGGCAGGAACTCGTTGGTGTGGAACGCGGTCCAGTCCGCGTTGGTCTCGAGCCCGCGATACTTCTTCAGGAGGTCGAGGGTCTGGGTCCAGTCCTTCTCGTGGCCGTAGCCGGTGCGGCCCTTGACGTTGGCCGAATCCATCAGCTCGAAGTCGACCAGCATCTGGTCCTTGGTCGATTCCCGGTTGAGGTCGGGCTTGACCTTCATGGCCGCGTCGACGGCGGCGTCCGGGTTCTTCTTCGCCTCGTCCCACGAGCGCACGGTGGCGCGCACGAAGCGGCGCACCAGGTCGGGGTTGTTCTTGATCGTGTCGGTGCGGGTGAGGATCGTCATGCCGACGATGTTGCCGCCGTGGTCGGCGAAGCGCAAAGCCGCCGGCTCCTGGCCGCGGTACTTGATGAGGAAGTACTGGTCGTCGGCGCCGCCCAAGAGGCCGTCGGCGCGCTTCTCGAGCACGGTGACCACCTTCGCGGCCGGATCGACCTGGACGAAGTTGATCTTGCCCATGTCGACCTTATTGTGGGCGGCGACCGCCTCGAGTAGCTGCCGCAGGGGGTCGCCCGGGGAGACCGCGAGCGTCTTGCCCTCGAGGTCCTTCGGCGTGCGGATGCCGGCGGAGGCGAGCGACACCACCGAGAAGCCGGTGGAGCTGAGCACGTTCATCACCGACTTCACCTCGCCGCCCTTGGCGATGAGGCTGATCACGCTCGAAGAATCGGCGAGGCCGAAGGTGTCGGAGCCGGCCGCCACCACCTGCACCGTGTTGGCCGAGCCGCGGCCCTCGTTGATGGTGAGGTCGATGCCTTCCGCCTTGTAGAAGCCCTTCTCGACCCCGTAGTAGAACGGCACGTGCAGGCCGCCGAGATACCAGTTGAGGCGCAGCGAGGCCTTGTCCTGCGCGCTCGCCGGGGCGGCGGCCAGCAGCGGCAGGGCGGCCGCGAGCCCGATGAGAAGGCGTCTTGTCGTCATGGTGTCCTCCCTCCGTTGCCCGCCGTTTTCCGGCGGCTCTCAGATCCCCGCCACGTCCGCGGGTCGTTGCGACACGTGCCAGGGGATGACCAGGCGCTCGATCAGCTCGACCGCGTAGTAGATGGCGAGACCGATCAGGCTGAGCAGCACGATGATGGCGAACACCATCGGCGTCTCCAGATTGCCGTTGTACTGCAGGAGAAGGTAGCCGAGGCCGCGATCGGAGGCGACGAACTCGGCCACAACCGCCGCCGTCGCCGAGAGCGCCGCCGCCACCTTCAGCCCGGTGAAGATCTCCGGCAGGGCCTGCGGCAGCCGGATCTTCAGGAACATCTTGAAACCGCTCGCCCCGGTCGAGCGGGCGAAGTCCATCACGTCCGGGTCGACCGACTTGAAGCCGGCGACGCTCGCCACGACGATCGGGAAGAAGCACAGCAGGAACACGATCAGGAGCTTCGGCGTGAGCCCGAACCCGAACCAGATGATGAACAGCGGCGCGATCGCGATCTTGGGGATGATCTGCAGGAACACCACGACCGGATAGAGCGACTCCTCCACGAAGCGCCAGCGCACCACGGCGAGCGCGAGCGGCACGCTGACCACCACGGCGAGGAAGTAGCCGCCGAGGATCTCGATCGTGGTCACCCAGGCCCCGTGCAGCACGATCGGGTAGCGCTTGAGGAACTCGCTCCAGATCTTCGAGGGCGGCGGCAGCAGGTACTCCTTGATGCCGAAGATTTTGACCGCGTATTCCCAGAACAGGAAGATCGCCAGGAACACGACCAGAAGCCCGGCCCGGCGCCTCAGCCAGCCGGCGGCGGCCCCGGCCGGGGCGAAGCTCGGGGCGACGCGCGCCGCGGTCGTCATGCCCGGTCCTCGTCGAGGTCGAAGGTGCCGAAGGTCGCCGGCAGGTTGATCTCAATGAGTTCGAGGTCGTCGGAGCGGGCCACCACGTTGTGCGCCACCCCGCCCGGCTGGGACAGGCAGCCGCCCGCCCGCACCGTCACGGTCTCCTCGACGCCCTCGTAGCGGAAGCTGATCCAGCCCTTCAGCACATAGACGAAGTGGCCGGTCATGTCGTGCCAGTGCCAGCCGGTCTCGCCCGGGAAGGGCCGGAAGGCGCGGATGTGCTTCGCCCCGATCCGCCCGCCGGTGGCGGCCGAGAGGCCGAGGTCGCGGTACTCCACGTCGGCGCGGGGGCCGTCGCGGGTGAAGCCGTCCTCCGCATAGGCCACGAGGGCCAGGCGGCTGCGGGCCTCGGACAGGGGCAGCGGCCCCTCATAATGCGGCCGAGTGGTCTCGCTCATGCCTGATCTCGCCGTTAGGGATGGGAGTCCGCCCGCCGAGGCGGGCGCGCAGGGGCCAGATGGCCCCGAGTTCGTCGGCGGCGGCCCGCAGGCGCGCCGCGAGCGCCGCCCGGCGCTCGGGACCGAAGCGCACCACCGGGCCGGCGAGGCTGAGCGTCGCCACCGCGGCGCCGCGGGGCGTCTCCCGCACCGCGACCGCCACCGCGGCGGTGCCGGGCTCGCCCTCCTCGATCGCCTCGCCGTGGCCGGCGTCGCGGGTCTGCGCCAGGAGCCTGCGGAACTGGGGCAGGGTGCGCGCCACGTTGGCGCCGAAGCGGGCCGGCGTGCGCAGCCCCGTCGCTTCGACGATGCGCAGCGCCTCGGGATCCGGGAGCGTCGCGAGCCAGGCCTTGCCGGTGGCGGTGGCGTGGAGGACGACGTCGTGGCCGGTGTCGTGGTCGATGTCCGGGTCGTAGCGAAGGCCCGAGGGGGCTCCCTGCGCCTTGGCGACCCAGACGAGCCGCTCCCCGTCGACCACCGCGAGGCGGGCGAGTTCGCCGGTCTCCGCCGCGAGCCGGTCGAGGAGCGGCTGGGCGAGGTCGTCGAGGCCCGTGCGCACGTAGTGCCGCAGCCCGAGGGTGGTGAGCTTCAGGGTGAGGGCGTAGCGCCCGGTCTCCGAATCCTGGCGGACGTAGCCCGTCTCGGCGAGGACCCCGAGAAGCCGGTGCGCGATGCTCTTGGGCAGCGCGAGCTCGTCGGCGAGGACGGTCACGCCCTGCCCCGCCGGCCGTCCGGCGAGATGTTCGAGGAGCGCGAGCGCCCGCTTGACCGCCGACTGGTTCACCGCTTCCCCATTGCCGGAACGCGGTTCGCATAATCGCCGCAGGCGAGCGGGTGTCAATCAGGATCAGGTGTAGATCACGAACCCCGCTTCCGGAACCTCG
>VFQR01002874.1_pt1 | contig 10342 bp, 9 predicted proteins | sample 3512321 | NCBI WGS metagenome assembly VFQR01 (sample SAMN10412374, study PRJNA504923) | tailings metagenome | isolation source: Relicate 3 Philex TSF1 revegetated site | place: Philippines: Tuba, Benguet | collected 2017-08-29
AAGTCGCACCACAATGTCGGCGGCCTGCCGGAGCGCATGAATCTGAAACTCGTCGAACCGCTGCGCGAACTCTTCAAGGACGAAGTGCGCATGCTGGGCCGCGAACTCGGCCTGCCGGAGGCCTTTGTCGGACGGCATCCGTTTCCGGGGCCGGGTCTCGCGATCCGCATTCCCGGCGACATCACCAAGGAGAAGCTCGATATTCTCCGGCTCGCCGATGAAATCTATCTGGAGGAAATCCGCCGCACCGGTCTCTACAACGACATCTGGCAGGCTTTCGCCGTGCTGCTGCCGGTGCGCACGGTCGGCGTGATGGGCGACGGCCGCACCTACGATCATGTGCTGGCGCTGCGCGCGGTCACGTCGGTCGACGGCATGACGGCGGATTTCTATCCGTTCGAGATGAATTTCCTCGGCCGCGTCGCTACCCGCATCATCAACGAGGTACGGGGCGTCAATCGCGTCGTGTACGACGTTACGAGCAAGCCACCGGGCACGATTGAGTGGGAGTAGAGGAAACGACTTGAGCCGCGGCTTCAGGATTTTTCTCGCGTTCCTTGCAGGCCTAGTCGCAGGTCAGGCGCTGCCCCTGATTATTTATTTCGTTGCAACAACCTTCTTCGGCTTGGTGGACCGTGACGGCGGCGGCGCGATGGGCGCGTTTTTCATTCTCGGCCCAGTTTGCGCGTTGGTCGCAGGCACGGTTGCAGCCATCATCGTGGCAAAACGTACAGCCCGATAAAAACCGCGCTGCTGCGGACTCACATTTCCATCGGCACCAGCACCATCCACTGCACGCCGAATTTGTCGGTCACCATGCCGAAGGCGGGCGAGAAAAAGGTCTTGATGATGGGCTGCGTGACCTTGCCGCCCGCACCCAGCGCCTCGAACAGTTTTTTCACTTCCGCTTCGTCCTTGCCGAAGATGGAAAGCGCGAAGCCCTCGAATTTGGGCTGGCCTTTCGCATAGCCGTCCGACGCCATGATCTCTGTGTTCCCGATCATGAAGAACGAGTGCATCACTTTGTCGAGGTTTGCGGCCGGCACATATTTCGCGGTGTCCGGATCGGGACTGTCCTTGTATTTCATCACGGCGCCGATTTTCGCGCCCACCGCCTGCTCGTAGAATTTCAGCGCCTCCTCGCAGCGCCCTTCGAAAAAGAGATACGACTGAACCTTGTTGTCGGGGAGTGACATGCTTGCTCCTGTATCCGTTCGCCAGTTCAGGCGGGCATTTTGAATCCGTTCTTGATGAACGCTTCCATCTGGGTGACGACCGTGCCCCAGCCGTCGTGGAAGCCCATCTTCTCGTGCTGCTTCAGCGTTTCCTCGTTGCCGTGCATCGCAATCGCCTTGTAATGCGTGGCGTTGCCTTTCGGCGTGAACAGCAGCACGGCGGTGAAGAACGGCTTCGGCGAGGGGCGATAGCCCGGCAACAGTGTGTCGGTCCACACCAGCCGCTCGTTCTTCACGACGTCGAGATAGCAACCGCGGTTGGGAAAGAGTTGACCCTCGGGCGAGCGCATTGTGGTGCTGAACTCTCCGCCCGGACGCAGGTCGATCTTGCAATCGGTCACGGTCCACGGCAGCGGACAGAACCACGGCATCAGATGTTCCGGCGTGGTCCAGGCTTTCCAGACGAGATCGACAGGCACGTCGATGTCGCGTTCGAGGACGAGATCGAGTTTCGGATCGGGACGCAGGGGCAGGTTCACTAGACTTCTCCTTTTTTCATCTTGATCAGATACGCATCGAGCTGGTCGAGGCGCTTTTCCCAGAAGCGCCGCTGCTTGCCGAGCCAGTCCTCGGCGAGCTTGAGACGGTCCGGCGCGAGTTCGTACGTTCGCACGCGGCCCTTTTTCTGCGAGCGCACAAGCCCGCAGCCCTCAAGCACCTTCATGTGCTCGACGAAGGACGGCAGCGCCATCCGGTAGGACGCAGCGAGGTCGCTGGCCGATGCCGGTTTCTGGCTCAGCCGTTCGACCACATTGCGGCGCGTGGGATCCGACAATGCGCGGAACACCGCGTCGATATGGACGGCGGCTTTCGACGTTGCGGCGGCGTGCAGGCTCATGTCTTCTTTCGCGGTTCAACGAGTGACCGGTAGCGGGGTTCAATAGTTAGGTCAATACCTAAGTGTTTAGACAGCGGAAAAATCTGGGGAAGTGCTTCTGTTCGTTGATGAATTTCTTGAGCCGGCGCGGTAAAAAAACGGATGGCGATCACGATCTACGGCATCAAGAACTGCGACACGATGAAGAAGGCGCGCGCCTTTCTCGACAAGAGCGGCGCGGCCTATATGTTTCATGATTACAAGATCGCGGGGATCGATCGCGCAACGCTGGAGAAGTGGGCGAAAAAAGTTGGCTGGGAAACGCTGCTGAACCGCAACGGCACTACTTTCCGCAAACTGCCGGACAAGGACAAGGAAGCCATCACGGAGAAGAAAGCGATTGCGCTGATGCTCGCCCAGCCCTCGATGATCAAGCGGCCGTTGCTCGATCCGGGCGGCGGCAAGCTCATCGTCGGCTTCGATCCGAAGGCCTATAAGGCCGCGATTTAGGTTTCGTCTTGTGGGTCATTTGCCCTTGATCGGACGCACAATATAGCCCACATCCACGGCCATGCACGAGCCGCTTCGCCCTGAAACGCCTGCAAAGGCTGCGTCCCCCTTCGCCACCGAGGTGGCGCGGCGGCGCACCTTTGCGATCATTTCGCACCCGGACGCCGGCAAGACGACGCTCACCGAAAAGCTCCTGCTGTTCGGCGGCGCGATCCAGCTCGCCGGCGAGGTGAAGGCGAAAAAGAACCGCATCAACACCCGCTCCGACTGGATGGCGATCGAGCGCGAGCGCGGCATCTCGGTGGTCACGTCCGTGATGACCTTCGAGTTCGGCGGGATGGTGTTCAATCTTCTCGACACACCCGGCCACGAGGATTTCTCCGAGGACACCTACCGCACGCTCACGGCCGTCGACAGTGCTGTCATGGTGATCGACGCCGCGAAAGGCATCGAGGCGCGCACCCGCAAGCTGTTCGAGGTGTGCCGGCTGCGCGACATCCCGATCGTCACCTTCATCAACAAAATGGATCGCGAGAGCCGCGATCCCTTCGAAATTCTCGATGAAATCGAAAAGACGCTGGCGCTCGACACGGCCCCCGTGACCTGGCCGATCGGCCGTGGCCGCGACTTCGTCGGCACGGTGGAGCTTGCGAGCGGCGGTGTGCGCCGTCTGGAGGCCGATGCCAATGCGGCGCGCGAGACGCTCGACGCAAAACAGATGGCGGCACTCAGCCCCAATCTCGATGCGGCCGCGCTGGAAGAAGAATTGATGCTGGCGAAGGAAGGCACCCGGCCGTTCGATCTCGCGGCCTTCCGAGAAGGGCATCTCACGCCGGTTTTTTTCGGAAGCGCGCTCAAGAATTTCGGCGTGCGGGATTTGCTGGAGGCGCTTGGCGATTTCGCCCCGCAGCCGCGCGCCCAGGCGGCGGACAAGCGCTTGGTGGAAGCCACGGAAAACAAACTCACCGCGTTCGTGTTCAAGATTCAGGCGAACATGGATCCCAATCACCGCGACCGCATTGCGTTCGCGCGGCTGTGCTCGGGCAAGCTTTCGCGCGGCATGAAGGTGAAAGTCGCCCGCACCGAAAAGCAAATGTCGCTGAATTCGCCGCAGTTCTTTTTCGCCAACGAGCGCGCGACCGCCGACGAAGCCTATGCGGGCGATGTGGTGGGAATCCCCAATCACGGCGTGCTGCGCATCGGCGACACGCTGACCGAAGGCGAGGCGATCAACTTCGTCGGCGTGCCAAGCTTCGCACCGGAAATCATACGCCGCGTGAAGCTTGCCGATCCGATGAAGGCGAAGAAACTGAAAGAAGCGCTCCAGCAGCTTGCCGAGGAAGGCGTGGTGCAGGTGTTCAGCCCGCTCGACGGTGCTCCGGCGCTGGTGGGCGTGGTCGGGCCGTTGCAGCTCGATGTGCTCAAGGCGCGGCTGGCGGCAGAATACGGGCTGGAAATTGGCCTCGAGCAGAGCGAGTTCGAGGTGGCGCGCTGGATTTCTTCGGATGACCGGAAGAAACTCGATGCCTTCATCCAGTCGAAATATTCCTCGACGGCTTCCGATCTTGATGGCGACCCGGTGTTTCTCGCGCGCAGCGCGTTCGATCTCGACTACACCCGCGAGCGCACGCAGGATATTGCCTTCACCGACATCAAGGATGTGAAGAAGACGGCGGCCTGATCAGCCGCGCAGGGAGCGCCCGCGGCGTTTCGGCTGCTTCGGAATTTCCTTCACCGGCAACTGCACGACATTTTCCGGCAGGCTCTTGCGGAAATCGGTGAGGATCGCCGAGGCGAGTTCCGTTTCCGGCATGGGCTTGCCGAAGAAGAAGCCCTGCACATGGTCGCAATCCACCTTGCGCAGAAAATCGCGCTGCGGCTCCGTTTCGACGCCTTCGGCGGTGACCTTCAGATTGAGCGTGTGGCCGAGCGCCACGATCGTGCTCACGATCTTTTCCATGTTCTGCTTCTTGCCGCCGAGCCCGTCGATAAAGCTGCGGTCGATCTTGATCGCGTCGAACGGGAAGCGCCAGAGATACTGCAAGCTCGAATAGCCGGTGCCGAAGTCGTCCATGACGATGCGCACGCCGAGCTGCTTCAGGCGCGACAGCTCGGTGAGTACCGCATCCGCGTCGCTGAGCAGCATCGTTTCGGTGACTTCCAGAGCCAGCCGGTTCGGCGCGAGCCCGGCATCCTTCAGTGCCCATTCCACCATGTTGGACACTCGGCTCGCGAGGAACTGCGCCGGTGACAGGTTGACCGAAAGCCGGAGATTTTCCGGCCACAGGGCCGCGATCTTGCAGCCGCGCCGGATGGTCCAGCGTCCGATCACATCGATCACGCCCATCTCTTCGGCGAGCGGGATGAACACCGACGGCGGTACGTAGCCGCCATTGCCGTCCGGCAAGCGCAGCAGCGCCTCGAAGCCGACGAGCCGATCCTTGCGCAGGCAGACCAGCGGCTGGAAGAACAGCTCGAAACTTTCCTTGGAGATGGCGTCGCGGATCGCCTGCTCGACCTCCATGCGTTCGGTGAGCCGCTCTTCCATGTCCGGCGTAAAGACGCGCGCACAGTTGCGGCCTTCATTCTTGGCGCGGTCGAGCGCGAGCTCGGCGCATTTCAGCAGGCGCGTCACATCGCTGCCGTGCTGGGGCGCAATCGCGGTGCCGATGCTTGCGGAAATATTCACCTGCTTGCCGTCGAAATGGCAGGTCCCGGCAATCTCATCCAGAATGCGCCGCGCAAGCGCCTCCGCCGCATCCGAACAGGTCACATTCGTCTGCAGGATCGCGAAACTGTCGCTGCCGAAACAAGCGGCCATGTCGGTGGAACGCGCGACGAAACGCAGCCGCTCCGCCACCTTGCGGATCACATAATCGCCCGCCTCGCGGCCGTAGGAATTGTTGATGTCCTTCAGCCGGTCGAGGTCGATGCAGTGCAACGCCACGGCGGTCCGGTTTGCCGGCAGCGAAGCGAGCGTCATGCCGAGCGTTTCGAAGAAATATTTGCGGTTCGGCAGTTGGGTTTGCAGATCGTGCCGCCCGAGGAAATGGATTTCCTCATCGGCGCGCGCTTTCTCGCGTGCGCGCTGGTACCACGCGATGGCTGGCACGCCGAAGGCAAGTGCGGTGAACAGGCCGATGGAAATCGTGGCATAGGCGAAGAGCGTGCGGTAATGCTCGCGCTTTTCGGTCTGGTCGACATTGGTGCTGACGACCGCGATCCGCCGTCCGTTTTTCTCGACGGGCAGATACGCCTCGGCGTAATAGGACGGATGATAGAAGCCGCCTTCCTTGATCTCGATGGCGGGGTTGCCAGTGGCCATGGTGAGTGCGGCCGCCGAACTGTGCAGGCCCAGCTTGTCGCTGCCGTATTCGATCAGATGCCGATGATCCGAATAGACCATCAGGTTTCCGTCGCCGTCGTAAATCTTGTAGCGATATACGTTGCCGATCTGCCGCGCCTTGTCGAGGATCGAGAGGCTGGCGGACGAGGGCGCCTTGCCCTGCGCGATCGTCTCCAGGTCTTCGAGATTGTTGACGATGTACTTCGCCCAGCTGTGGCCGGTCGAAACCGCGTCGCGATGCAGAAGATGATCGATGGTGTAGCGCGCGCCGAGCAGCGCAATAGTGATGAGCGCGAGAAAGAGGCTCGCGCTGAGGATGAGCTCGCGGCGTCGCTTGAACATCCCCTCATTAGACACGGAAATGTTTTCCGCCCGCTTACAGGTTGCGGAAAACAGTTCGTAAACGTGAAAGCAAGCGTTATTGAATGCAGTGCAACCGCGTGGTTAAGCGAGGGTGAATCCGCAAGCCCTTCGTTCCGCTTGTACGCACGCAAACGGCGGTCCGCAAAACTCCATCATTGCGATGGTGTTTTGATTTCGCCGTAGGCGGGGGGCGAGGATTCGTTTTCCTTGCGGCTGCCTTCCTGCAATCCGGTGATTTCGCCGAATGTGTTGTTCGATTTCGGATCGGAGGGCTTGCGGTCTTTCGCCATCAACTGTCCCGGAGCCGAGGCTTTGGGATTGCCGTCCTTGTCCACCCAGCCGCGGCCTTTTTCAAATGTGTATTGCGGTTCGGATTTCGGTTTAGGCTTGCCGTCCTTGTCCACCCAGCCGCGGCCTTTATCAAATTTGTATTGCGGCTGTTCAAAAGGCGGCGGCGGATTTCCGTTTGCGTCGACGAATTTGGTGCCGTCCCACCATAAATTAGGTTGGCCCGGCACGGGCCCGGTTTGTTGTCCCTTATTCTTTGTGTTGCCCTGCTTGTCTTCCCAGCCGCCTTTCACGCGCTGGTAATGTTCGCCAGGCCTGAAGTCCTTCGGCGCGGGATAGCCGTTTGCATCGACCCAGCCCATGTTCGGCGTCCACCAGTATTGCGGCGGACCCTTGCCCCAGGACGGCAGGCCTTCGCTCGGGTTTTTCAGCACCCAGCCTTTGCCCTGAACATATTCGTATCGCTTATCTTCTTCTGTTTGTGCCCGGGTGCCCTTGCGGTCGACCCAGCCTTGTCCATCCCACCACAAGGCTTCCTGACCGGGCACCGGCTCATGCATCTTGCCCTTGTCGCGATCGTTGCCCTTGCGGTCCTGCCAGCCGCCTTTACCCCAAAGGTAGTGTTCACGCGGGTTGAAGTCGGACGGCGCGGGGTTACCCCACTGGTCGACCCAGCCCTTGTTCGGCGTCCACCAGTATTCCGGCGCACCGATGCCCCACGACGGAACCTTGCGCTCCATGTTCTTCTGGGTACCGAGCGCCTGTTTTTGTGCGTCGGTATCCATACGGGTCGCCGCGTTGTTCGCATCGAGATTGAGCGGCGGCAACGGCGGCAAAGACACATTCGGTTGCGGTGGCTGCGCGACGAACGAAGGCTTCGGCTTTTCGGTCGGGAGCGCGGCCGGATTTGGCGAGGTCACCGGACCCGCTTTCATACCGTCCTGCGGCTTCGTCACGATCATGCTCGGCTGCGTGGATGGCTGCGGCTGTTTCGACGCGTCGGGCTTCTGTGTCGGTTGCGCGACCTGTGGCTGCGCGAGCGAGCCCGGCGCCTTCACGTTTGGATTGACCGGCTGCACGACCGGCTTCGCGGGTACCGAGACTTTCGGCTGTGGCGGCGGTGTTACGGGCGCGGGAGCTTTCGGCAGATTGACGTTCGGCTTCTGCGCCTGCACGGGTGCCGGTGTTTGCGCGAGAACGATGGCGGATTCCGATGCCGTATTTTTCAGCCGCGAGAAATTTCCGTCCGCCGATGCCAGCGGAATGGCGATCGCAACCGGCAATACGAGCAGGGGAAGTGCGCGGAAGTACATTCGAAACTCCATCGGCGCGGCTCAGCGCTGGATTTCCAGATCCTCGATGTCGCCGCCTTCGTCGCTGCTGCCGCGGCCCACGCGGCCGCACTTTTAGCGGTGCATAGGCTTTGCACCGGCTGAATTTAGTTGCCTTTAGTTTGACCTTTCAGTTCGTTCTCCTGCTGTAGTCTGCGCTCACCTGCAGCAGCAGACGAATTCGGATCGGGCGCTTTCGTCGTTCCCTTGAGTTCCTTCTCCTGCTGCAGTCTCCGCTCACCGACTGCGGCAGACGAAGTCGGATCGGGTGCTTTCGTCGTTCCCTTGAGTTCCTTCTCCTGTTGCAATCTCCGCTCACCGATTGCGGCAGACGAAGTCGGATCTGGCGCTTTCGTCGTTCCCTTAAGCTCCTTTTCAGACTCCAAAATCCTTTGACCCGCAGCCGCCGTTGAATTCGGATCGGGCGCTTTCGTCGTACTCTTTAGTTGTTTCTCGCCAGGCGTAAGGGTGCCGCCCGGCTGCCCTTTTGTAACCTGCTGCACATTCGTCGAGCGCGTGGAGTCCTGCTGCTTGATGGCGGGCGGTGTATTCACCGGCTGAAGCTTCGGCTGCTGCGGCGTCTGTGGCGTGACCGGTTTCGTCGGTTGCGCGACCACCGGCTTTGGCGGAGGTGGCGGCGGTGCCGCAGCGGGTTTCGGCGGCGCCACTACCGGCTTCGGTGTGCCGGGCGTCTGGGCGTTGACCAGCGTGATTGCGGCGGCAAGGCCGAGAAATGCGAGGTAGACGGAACGAATAACCATTCTTCGTGCTCCTCTTAAGATATTTGAATTAGCTGACCGCCGTCAGGGATTGTTACGCCCCATGCGGTAATTCTCGATGTAATCGGGTGGCAGCGCGAGCGTGCGCTCCTGATGCGACGAGTAGATCGGCGAGGTGCGTGAGATGCGCGATTGCGAAAACACAACACCCATCTTGCGCTGCATGGCGGCGAGCGATGGATTCATGCAGTCGCCGTTCGCGGCGCGGCCCTCGATACAGACGACGTTTTTCGGTGCGCCCTGTGCGAAGGAGGTGCCGGTGCCAAGCGCAAACAGCGCAGCCGCCGTGACGGCGACGGTGAATTTCAGGATCGTGTTACGCATTCCTGCCTCCCGTCTCAGAATTTCGCGGTGCCGCCGATCGAACCCATCCAGCCGTCGCTCTTGATTTTGGGAATTGTATCAAGAGGGTTGTTGGTTGGATTGGTGTTTTCCTTCACCCAGACCCGCTCAACGCGGGCTGTTGTGGTGAGCTTGTCGCTGGCCACGTAGCTGGCCATGCCACCGGCTGCATAACGAATTTTCGCCGGCGCAAAGGTCGCGGTGTTGGGATCGTAGTCGTTGGTATCGCGCCAGGTGACGCCGAAGCTCGGTCCATAGACGAACTTGCCGGCCTTGAACTGGTGGTCGTAGTTCAGGATCACGAGATGGCTGTTGGCGTTGAACAGCTCCTTGTCGAGCGACGGCATCGGAACGTAGTTCTTGGCAGCGTAGGTCCAGACCGCGCGCCAGATCGAAGTCGACGCTTCGTTCCACTGATAGGACGCATAACCGCTCACGGTCGCGCGGTCGCCGGAACGATAGAGCGCATTGTTGTTCGAGAACGTCGCCGTCTCGTGGCTGAGGATGCCGCTGAGCTGGAACACCCAGCGGTCGACGGCTTTGCCGATCGTCGACGTGAAGGTGAATATATCGCCCGGATTGACATCCGTAATGAAGGTCGCGCCGCTGGCATTGGAGCCGTTGTTGATGTCGGAGACGCCGAACTGTTCGAACTTTCCTCGCCGCGTGTAGCCGAGCGAAACCGTCAGGATGGTGCTGGCATCCATCGCGTAGTTGTAGCCAAGCGTGAGGCCGTAGTTCCAGCCTTCGCCGAAGGTGGAGATGCCTACGAGGTCGGGATCCATGCGCGCGAAGTTTTCGGTGCCGCGCAGCAGCGATTTTCCGGTCGGCGCGTTCACCGCGAAGGTCATGAACGGCGCGAGACCGTTGGTGCCGCCGAGATAGGTGACTGTGTTGGAGAAGCTCGTGTCAACGAACGTGTTCAGTTCACCCGTGAAATTCCCCGAAGTTTGCTTGGACGACACGTACCCCGAACGCGTGACCGTCTCGAACTTGAAGTCGCCCATCTTGGCGCCGACCGTGAACGAGAACGGCGAATAGACCTGCCAACCGCTGCCGCGGTCGCGGTGAGTTACGAGAAGAAAGGATTTTCCGAGAGTCGGAAATCCGCGCGTGCCCGACCAGGAGTAGTATTTGGTCTCGGATTCGAACGAGGCTTCCCAGTTTTCGAACTGCGCGCGCATATTGGAGGGCGCCACAGACGTTTCTTGCGCCGAGGCTTGGCCAAGCCCCAGCGCAAGAAACATTCCCGCCGACGTGGAAAGAACGCGCCCCATCTCTCTGCAAGCCTGCGCGATCCATGCATGGTGAATCGCCGTTGGAAGAGAGGT
>VFQR01002875.1_pt1 | contig 10341 bp, 12 predicted proteins | sample 3512321 | NCBI WGS metagenome assembly VFQR01 (sample SAMN10412374, study PRJNA504923) | tailings metagenome | isolation source: Relicate 3 Philex TSF1 revegetated site | place: Philippines: Tuba, Benguet | collected 2017-08-29
ATAAAGTCTTCACTTGTACATTGATGGAGATATTTTAACAATAATTCAAAATCCCCGAAATAACTGCCTTTTATGCCTTTTAACCTTCAAACTAATTGTCCAAAAGTCAATAGATTCTTCATTTAATTTACAAACAATAACAATTCGTAAAAAATGGGGACTGGGGATTGGGGACTGGTAACTGGTGAGTTAGGAGTTATTATTCTCCCCATCTCCCCATCTCCCCATCTCCCCATCTCCCCATCTCCTCCAGTCCCCACTTTTGGGCTATAGTTCCCTATGGACATGTCGAAGAGGATTGCGGGGTGCAAGGCATGAAATTGTGGCAGAAAATGGTGTTAGAGAAGTTCCTCTGTTGGGGTTTTCCGATTCTGAAATCGGTAATGACGTTGGTATTGGTATGTGGCTTGAGCAGTTGTGGCGATAAGGCTGGTAGCCAGGAGGTATCTATTGGCAATCAAGAAAAGGGTGTGCGAATTTCTCAAGTTTCTAAGCAATTTTCAGAAGTTGCCCCTCCTGCTGTTATCCAAGAATTGCGTCCAATTTTGGAAGTTTATCAGCCACAAGTCACGATTATTACTCCAAAACCTGATGAGGTTTTCTCCGATAACAAAGTCACAGCCCGTTTTCAGGTGAAGGATTTACCAATATTTAAAGACCCACAATTACAATTAGGGTCACATCTACACGTATTTCTTGATAATCAACCTTATATACCTGTTTACGACCTAAATCAGCCCTTAGTTTTGCCAGACTTGTCCCCAGGTACTCATACTTTGCGTGTCTTTGCTTCGCGTCCTTGGCATGAAAGCTTTAAAAATGAAGGCGCTTATGCTCAGACAACATTTCACGTCTTCACTAAAACTGATGACAATAACCCAGCTTCTAGTCTGCCGTTGCTCACCTACAGTCGCCCTCAAAGTAGTTATGGAGCAGAGCCAATCTTACTTGACTTTTACCTAACTAATGCTCCCCTGCATTTGGTTGGGTCAGAAAATGCCAAAGACGAATTTAGCGATTGGCGTATTCGTTGCACAATCAATGGTGAAAGCTTTATTTTTGATCGCTGGCAAGCAATTTACCTCAAAGGTTGGCAGCCTGGTAAAAACTGGGTAAAACTCGAATTTCTCGATAATCAGGGAAATCCTCTGAAAAATGCTTTTAATACCACAGTTAGACTGATTGATTACGAACCAAAGGGTAAAGATACTCTGTCGAGAATTACCAGAGGAGAACTCACAGCCAATGAGGTACGCGCTATTGTAGACCCAAATTATAAATTTATACCTACGCCTACTGTTGAAAAAACACCCGATATACAGCCAATCCCTGAAATTCAAGTTCGAGAACCATCGAAAACACAACCAATTAAGCCAGAACAACCAAAATTAGAACCTCCAACGGATGCACCATCCCCTAGCTTGTCACCAACACCACCAAATATTATTGAGTCTCCTGCACCAGAACCACAGCCAATATTAACCCCAACTCCACAAGCAACGCCTTTACCAGAAAAAGTTGCACCTGAGCCAGCAAAACCCAGATTTGGCGGATTTTTCAACCGTCGAGCAAGTAAGACGCCTACCCCAGAACCAACAGTTACCCCATCTCCGAGTTCGCCACCTACCCTGCCAGAAATTCTTGAGCCTCCAGCACCAGAAACAGTTACGCCGTCGCCAGAACCACAGCCAGCTGTAACCCCACAAGCTACGCCGTTACCAGAAAAAGTTGCACCTGAGCCAGCAAAACCCAGATTTGGCGGATTTTTCAACCGTCGAACTCCGAATACACCCACCCCAAAAGTCATAGTCGCCCCATCTCCGAGTTCGCCACCCACCCTGCCAGAAATCATTGAGCCTCCAGCGCCAGAAACAGTTACCCCGTCGCCAGAACCACAGCCAACAGTAACACCAACACCTGAATCAACGTTGGATGTTGCCGAATAAGAAAAAACTTAGTACAGCCTCTCATTAATTCGTAGCGAATTCTCATTAAAAATACTCTGCGTACCTTTGCGCTTACTCTGCGTCCCTTTGCGTTTAAATTTCACCCGAAGATACTCAACTCCAACTTTTGCGATAAAGCTTCCACAAAAACCAGCCCTGCTATTGGATTTCCTACTGTATCCAAGGCGGGGCTGTAACAAGCGATCGCCCCTTCACTTGGTACTATTGCTACAAGTCCCCCACCAATGCCCGATTTCATCGGCAGACCAATCCTCACTGCAAACTCCGCAGAAGCTTCATAAAGTCCACAAGTTGACATCACAGCATTGACAATTCGACGATTTTGTGGTTTTAAACGGTGATGTTCACAAGCTAGGAGTTTTCCTAACAGAGCTAAATCTTCAACTCGCCCAGATATACAGCATATTTGCTCATAGGTGTCAAGGGCTGTTTCCCAATTTTCGAGGTGTCCGATTTCGGCAAGATGATTGGCGATCGCTTCATTGGCTTTTGAACGTGTTAATCGCACAGAAGTCAACATAGCTTCATCTAAATTTACTTGACAACCTGCTAATTCATTCAACCATTGACAAAATAAAAGAGTGCGAATTCTAGGGTCTTTCCCTGGTAACTTATCAGCGAGGGTAATTGCCCCGCTATTAATCATCGGGTTACGGGGGCAACCGCGATCGCTAACTAATTGTTCTAAAGAATTGAATGGTGCATCTGATGGTTCCACCCCAACCCAGCCGAAAACTGTTTGGGTGCCAAAATGTTCTAGTAAATATAGTAGAGAAAATGTTTTAATAACACTCATCAGCGGAAACACACAAGCCGTATCTCCAAAGCTGATGAATTTTTCTGATTTACAGCAGATGTGAACCGCAAACCAATTGGGATTGGCTAGGGCTAATTGGGGAATGCGATCGGCAAGTTGTCCGCCTTCAGCTTCGGTTTTGGCTTGTTGTACCCAAGTTGATAATTCTGTAGTGGTTAGTTTATTAAGTCTTTTCAAAAGTGATATTCCCTAACATCATTTCTAGTTTATGCGGTTACTAACAGTTAGTAAACTGTCGCGTATTTAATTTGCACAATCAGGGCGGGCAAGATGCCCACCCCACAAGAGATTCATTTTTTTGAGGATGCAAATTAAAATACTTTTAGCTTAACTGGCAGTTTTCAAGACAGGACATCCGTTTGACCAATCCTGATGAATATATTTAACAACGCTGCTTTCTGTGTTTGAGCCAATTAGTAATGTTGCGTAACCCTTGAGTTGGGGATCTGCGTTAGCAACTGCAATGGCACGATCCGCAACTTTGAACATCTTGATGTCATTAATTTGATCCCCAAACACCACAATCTCACTTTTCTCTAATCCATAATTTTCTACCAGAGTTTGAATAGCTTGGTCTTTTGTAGCTTTGCAGTCGTGAATTGTTAACCAATACCAACCTGGAGAATATTGATTTTCCATCAAGTGTGTCTCTACACTAGTTCCGTGTATTTGAATAATTGCACCTTGAAGTTCGAGCAGTTGTTGTGCGTAACCAATCACTGTCAGACAAACAACGCGATCGCCAAAAGAATGGGTCAAATCTTCGATTGTTCGCCATCTGCGGTCTTTCTTTGTCAGGCAATCGTTAAGATACCACCGCATACCATCGTTGATTACATCTTTATAATAGACGCAATCTTCTGTACCATTGAAACTAGATACAAAGGGAACGCAGCGAAACTCTAAAATGAGTTTGTAAATACTTTCAACTATCTCAGGGCTAATAGAATTAATGATTTCGTGTCTGCCAGAATCAAAATCAGAAATGAAAGCACCGTTAAATTCGATTACCGGGAGACGAAGATTTAAACCTTTTAACATCCTTTGCATAGAAACAATACTACGCGCACTAGCTACAGTAAACTGTAGTCCTTGTTGTAAGAGTTCATTTAGGATTATCTTGCTAAAGGAAGAAAGTTTTGCATTACTCCCAAGCAATGTACCATCTAAATCTGAAACATAGACAGTGTTCATAAATTTTGGTCAGTTCTAATTGAAAGGAAAATTATACCTTAATTTACACTAAATCTCTAGATTTACTGTAATATCCAAAAATTCAGTTAACTGGCTTTGAATTTCAAATCAAACGAACGAGTAAACTTTACCAAAGAACACTTTATGATGCCTCGTGTCAGAGCGCCAGAATTACCAAAAAATTACTCTTGGCTGAATACAGATAAACCTCTATCTCTGAAAGAACTCAAGGGTAGAGTCGTAATTTTAGATTTTTGGACATACTGCTGTATTAATTGTTTACATATTCTGTCAGACCTGAAATATTTAGAACAAAAATATCAAGATAGCCTTACCGTTATTGGCGTCCACTCTGCTAAATTTGATAACGAAAAAGAAACCGAAAACATCCGCCAAGCTATCTTGCGCTACGACATCGAACACCCAGTTATAGTTGATAGTGGTTTTCGAGTTTGGCAAGAGTATGCTGTGCGTGCTTGGCCCACTTTAATGATTATCGACCCAGAAGGTTATGTAATTGGCTCTTTCTGTGGCGAAGGGAAGCGTAAGGTTTTAGAAGAGTTAATTCAAAAATTAATTCAGCAACACCGCAACAAAGGTACAATTAATTTTCAAGAACTTAGCTTGACTTTAGAAAAACAACGTCAACCTTTAATTACACCTTTAGCTTTCCCTGGTAAAGTTATAGCTACACCAGCAGGTTTATTTATCGCTGACTCTGGACATCATCGTTTAGTTATGAGTAGTTTTGATGGCGAAATTCTCCACTTAATTGGTACTGGTAAATCTGGTTTAGTTGATGGTACTTTTGGCGAAGCGCAATTTTTTGCACCGCAAGGAATGACATTTGATGCAGAAAATCAAATGCTTTATGTTGCTGATACAGAAAATCATGTGCTGCGGCGAGTTGATTTGCAGCGCCAGGTAGTAGAAACTATTGCGGGAACTGGTGAACAAAGCCGCAATATCTCTCCTCATGGCGGTGCTGCTTTAGAAACTGCGCTGAACTCTCCTTGGGATTTAGTGAAAGTGGGAAATTTCTTGTTTATTGTCATGGCGGGTTCGCATCAAATTTGGCAGATGGATTTGGAAATAGGTGTCGTTAAAACCTATACTGGTATGGGTGCAGAAGCGTGTATTAATGGTTCGCTTGCTGAATCTGCGTTTGCTCAACCGAGTGGTATTACTCATAATGGGCAAGAATTATATATTGCTGACAGTGAAGTTAGTTCAATTCGCGGCGTTGGAATTGTAGAACCTTACCAAGTGCGGTCTGTTTGTGGTAGTGGTGATTTATTTGGTTTTGGCGATGTTGACGGACAAGGTGAAGATGTGCGTTTGCAGCATTGTTTGGGAGTGGAATATGCTCAGAATTTTTTGTGGGTGGCAGATAGCTACAATCACAAAATTAAATTAGTAAGTCCCAGCGGGAATTGTCAAACGGTTTTGGGAGATGGTTCTGCTGGTTTAGTAGATGGACAGGGTAAGAAAACTCGGTTTTTTGAACCTTCGGGATTGAGTATTATGGGTTCATTTCTGTATATTAGTGATACGAATAATCATGTTATTCGGCGTGTGGATTTGAATAGTTTTGAGGTGAGAACGGTGCAATTTTCTGGGTTGTGTGCGCCAGATGTTTGTATTCGGGGGAACTTGTAGCTAAAATTTTAGTTTGTAGTCAGGGCTTCAGCCCTGATTTTGAGGACTAAAGTCCTCACTACGAACTAAAAATAATATGCCAGTTACGTAAGTCCTAAGAGGATGTCTGAGAAGTATAAAATATTGCGTGTGATCCCCCCTAGCCCCTCGTAAAAAGGGGGGAAAACTTCTGAAAGTCCCCCTAAGAATAATGTTGTGGAGCGATCGCTTTTATATTTATTGGCATAGGTAATTTTTAATTAATTGGTGCAGGTGCAACACAAGTAATTAAAGATTTTACAAATTTGGAAGTTTTTCGAGCAACATTAAAAACAGCAAAAATCCCTAATTTTTTATGAATATTATTCTCCACATTACACAACGCCAACAATGGGAAGTAGCAAAATTAATCGGCAGTTATCGGGCTGATTCACTCGACTCTGAAGGTTTTATTCATTGTTCTAGGTCAATGCAAATCGTTAAAGTTGCAAATAGATTTTTTAATAATCAAAAAGATTTGGTTTTACTTTTTATTGATTGTGAGAAAGTCAAAGCTGAGATTCGTGATGAGGAGGCGGAAATAGGAGAATTATTTCCTCATATTTATGGGGAGTTGAATATTGATTCTGTGTATCGGGTGATTGATTTTGTAGCTGGGGAAGATGGTTTTTTTGAGTTGCCGCGAGAAGTTAGGGATTTATAATTAACGAACCGCAGAGGCGCAGAGGACGCAGAGGAGGAGAGATGGAAGATCGAGAGTTTGATGTGGGTGAGTATGTTAAGCAGATGGGGTTATTGTTGGATTTGGAGGTAAGAGATGAATATTTTGATGGGGTGGTGGCAAATTTTGAGAGAATAAGGGCGATCGCTAATCTCGTAAATTCTTTTGCTTTACCGGAGGAAATTGAAGTAGCACCGATATTTGAACCATAGTCGCTTTAACTGTGGGCAATTTTCTAGTAATTACCCTGAGTATGAAGTATCAAAAGGATACTAAGATATAGCCGATAATCGTATTCAAAAGATGCAATGAATAATTTGAATGATGCTGAATCTTTGAAGTCAGCAGGCGTGGGTAGATTATTGGTGCGTTTACTTTGGGTGGTTTTGGGAGTTGGGCTGGTATCTACGCTGTTCTCTTTGCTGCAAGTAATTGCACAGCCACTTTATCAGCTACTCGCTTTCTTGGATGGACTGGTATCAATAATCTCATTGATTCTCGGTGTGACTTCAGTTATTGTTTTTTTGATTTGGTTACATCGTCTCCATGCAGATTTAAAAAATCTTTTTCAAGAATATCCGATTAGTCCAAGAGGTGCGATCGCTCGATTTTTAATTCCAATATACAGTCTTTGGGGAATAGCTAACACTTTGTCTACTTTTGCTGATAGATTTAAAGGCGAAGGTGGTGATTTAACAAGTTTGAGCGAAAAAGTGCGATCACTAATAGCACCGCTTTATGGCTTGATGATTGGCTCAAATGCTGTGGGGCGTATCGCTTTTACACAAGCTGCAAAAAATCCTGATGATAAATTTTTACCAGTTTGGTTTCTATTATCCTGTATTTTAGATGTAGGTCTAACAGCTATTTTGCTGCAACTAGCAAAAACTATGAGGACTGCGATCACTCAAAAAGCTAAACGTGCAATCTCCTAAATATTCCAGCATAAATTTTGATTCAGCTGATGCCATCACAATATCAACTGCTGTAGGTGAAGGCAATGTTAGCGCAGTGGATGTTACTAAGGCTGCGTTAGCACGAATCGCTATGCGGAATCATCAATTAAACTGTTTTACAACTATCACCGCTGAGGCGGCTTTGGCTGATGCTGCACGCATTGACAGCGAAATTGCCCAAGGTAATAACCCTGGAGTACTTGCTGGTGTGCCTTTTGCAGTGAAAAATCTCTTTGATATTGCTGGTTTAACGACTTTGGCAGGGTCGAAAATCAATGCTGAAAATTTACCAGCCACCCAAGATGCAACCGCAGTGGCGAAGTTGAAGCAAGCTGGTGCGGTGCTGCTTGGTGCCTTAAATATGGATGAGTACGCCTATGGGTTCGTAACGGAAAATTCCCATTACGGTGCTACTCATAACCCACACGATTTACTGCGAGTTGCTGGGGGTTCGTCTGGTGGTTCGGCGGCGGCTGTGGCTGGCGGGTTGGTTCCTCTGACGCTGGGTTCTGATACTAATGGTTCGATTCGCGTTCCGGCGGCGCTGTGTGGGGTTTTTGGTTTGAAGCCGACTTATGGCAGATTGTCTCGCGCTGGGGTAGCTTTATTTTCTAGCAGTTTTGACCATATTGGGTGTTTTGCACATTCGGTGCAGGATATTGCAACGGTTTTTGATGTGTTGCAAGGAAAAGACGATCGCGATCCAGTTTGCACCAAGCGTCCCCCTGTAGAAACGTTACATGTAACATCTCATCCAGATATCTCTGCAATCAAAATTGCGATCGCTGCTGATTATTTCACCAAAGATGCAGAACCAGAAGCTTTAGCAGCAGTGCAACAAGTTGCTGATGCTTTGGATGTCACTGAATATATAAGCATACCAGAAGCACACCGCGCCCGTGCTGCGGCGTTTGTAATTACCGCTAGTGAAGGTGCAAATCTGCATTTGGATAAATTGCAAAGGCGTCCTGAAGATTTTGACCCAGCGACACGCGATCGCTTTTTGGCTGGCGCGTTAATTCCTAGTAGTTGGTATTTGCAAGCGCAACGCTTTAGAAAATGGTACCGCGATCGCGTTCGGGAAGTATTTCAAAATGTCGATGTCATTCTTGCGCCAACTACACCAATTTCTGCGCCGTTAATTGGTCAACAAACTATAAATTTGGACGGTGAAGAAATTCTGATTCGTCCTCATTTGGGTTTATTTACTCAACCATTATCTTTTATTGGTTTACCTGTTTTATCAGTGCCGATTCAACGCCCCAACGCTTTACCTTTGGGCGTGCAATTGATAGCAGCACCATATAACGAAGCATTAATTTTACAAGTTGCAGCATCCTTAGAGGCAAAAAGTGTAGTTACAGCACCAGTGATTTTTAATGGCTAATTTATGTTAAGTACTTGCTTAAAAATTCCGAGGGTGTCATACACTCAAACTTCCCAGTTTGTTGAGCTAAAATGCGAATTAACTTATGGTTAGCAGAAACGAAACATTGTGCTTGTCCTTTTTTCGCCGTCAAATAAACTCCTACATCTTCACGGGGGATAATTCCTTGTGCTTCTATTGTAGCCAAGGCAGAGTTATCGATTTGAACATAACGAACTTTCAAATTCTGCCAGATCCGTCCAATGATTTCACTCCCACAATCCTTATTCTTTAACCGTTTAGCAACTCCGAAAATTTGGTCAATTAACTCCTCCGAAATCACCACTTCACACCCAGAATTACCTGAGATTTCCCACCCTAACCATTGCAAAATATGACCTTCAGCACTGTCTAGATCGACTGCACCAATGAGATAAACATTAGTATCCAAAAAAATAAGTTGAGGAATTGTTGTCATCTCATCTAATCTTGTTGTTGGCGTTCTGCTGCTATTTCTCGTTTAACCTCTTGCACAAGCTCATTGATATGATAATACGTCAAGGCTGCATAAACCTACCCCAAGGTTAGATGAGCGATTTGATCGGCAATTTCTTCTGCACTGTAACCTTGTTTGTACCAGATAGCAATTCGTCGCACTGTGACGCCAGTTCCCACAATAATCGGACAGCCGCCATGAATTCCAGGGTGACTAGTAATGAGAGTGCCAATATCAGTAATAGTAGTTGACATATAGGAATCCGGTTTGATTTTTGAACAACATTAAGTATTTGTAGTAGCGTGTCAAGGCTAAAATAGTGCATTAGGAAAAAGCAGAAAACATGGATTGATCTCAATTTTCTCAAAAATCTATTGCAACATTTTAGCCTTGACACGCTAGTAGGGTGCGTTAGCGACAGCGTAACGCACCCTACATATCTGTTCAGAAATCAAATAGTAGTCCTATATTTGATTATGATTGTTGACAACAGATATATTTTAGCTTTAACTTAACAGCTTGCTAGTAAAATTAATGGCGTTGCTGAATCCAAGTATGAATCATGCGATCGCCTCAAGCTTGGGGGCGCTACGCGCCCGCAGCGCCACGGAACCGTACTTTAGATAATGTATTACCAATCGAATAGAGAGTTTAAGCATTTCCTCTGACTTAGAGTAACACTCATGTTTTGCGATCTAACCTAGCCAAATAATGCGGAGCCGGAGACGCTCCGCCTCCGGTCTAAAACGACTATTTTCCCCTTCTACTCGTGTCATATAAGTTTTACTAACAATATGATCCTCATTGCTAATAAAACAAGGATAAACTGGGTAACCATCTGTGACGTAAAAATAAGAATGCCAACAGTTTATTATCTGCCACAAAAGCTTAAAAGTTTCAGAACTCCGGTCTCCTAAAACCCAGGCAATAACTCCTGGGACATGCTTATTTACTGCTGTCCACAACCAAATTTTGTTTTTTTACCTACAAAAGTTTCCAGTTCATCAACTTGAGTAATTTCTGGTATTTCATTATATTCAGGTGAATTAGGTAGGGTATTTCCCAGTTCTCTAACCCAATTTATTACAGTTGTATGATCGCGAAGCGTTAGCGAGTCTGCGAGCGTCTGCACAATTAATTGGCCCGAAAATATTATTCCTCTGCTTCAACCACCTCATTCTCCCGA
>VFQR01002877.1_pt1 | contig 10338 bp, 9 predicted proteins | sample 3512321 | NCBI WGS metagenome assembly VFQR01 (sample SAMN10412374, study PRJNA504923) | tailings metagenome | isolation source: Relicate 3 Philex TSF1 revegetated site | place: Philippines: Tuba, Benguet | collected 2017-08-29
GCACCTCGCCGCGCGCGAGCACGGTGATGCGGTCGCACAGGTCGGCCACCACCGAGAGGTTGTGTTCCACCATCAGCACGGTGCGCCCTTGCGCGGCGCGGCGGATGAGCTGCGCGGCCTGCACGATGTCTTCGGCGCCCATGCCGGCCATGGGCTCGTCGAGCAGCAGCACGCGCGGCTTGAGCGCCAGCGTGGTGGCCAGCTCCAGCGCGCGCTTGCGGCCGTAGGGCAGCTCCGCCGCGGGCACGGTGGCCCAATCGCTCAGGCCCACCTCGGCCAGCAGTTCGTGGCTGCGGTCGTTGAAGCGCTCCAGCACGCGCTCGCTGCGCCACCAGTCCATGGAGAAACCCCGTTCGCGCTGCACCGCCAGGCGCACGTTCTCGAACACGCTGAGCTGGCCGAACACGGCCGAGATCTGGAACGAGCGAACCAACCCGTCGCGCGCCACGGCATCGGCCTTGCGGCGCGTGATGTCCTCCCCCTGGTAGCGGATGGTGCCCGCCGTGGGTTCGATGAAGCGCGTGAGCAGGTTGAAGCAGGTCGTCTTGCCGGCACCGTTCGGGCCGATGAGCGCATGAATGCTCCCTTCGGCCACCGAGAGGTTCACGCCGAGCACGGCGTGAAACCCGTTGAAGCTGCGGCTCAGGCCCTGCGTTTCGAGAACGGCCCTCACTTCTTGACGAGGTAGCAGGTGCTTTGTGCGAGCGGCATGAAAGCCTGCTCGGCGGGGATGGTCTTGACCAGCTTGAGGTAGTCCCACGGCCCTTTCGACTCGGCCGGGCTCTTGACCTCCCACAGGTACATGTCGTGCACCATGCGGCCATCGGCGCGAATCTTGCCGTTCTTGGTGAACATGTCGCTGATGGTGAGTTCACGCATCTTGGCCGACACCGCGTCCGGGTCGTCGCTGCCCGCGGCCTGCACCGATTTGAGGTAGTGCATGGTGGACGAGTAGTCACCCGCGTGCGCCATGTTGGGCATGTGGCCCACGCGCTGCTGGAAGCGGCGCGCGAAGGCACGCGTCTCGTCGTTCATGTCCCAGTACCAGGCGTTGGTGAGCTGCAGGCCCTGCGCGGTTTGCAGACCGAGCGAATGCACGTCCTGGATCCACAGCAGCAGCGCGGCCAGCTTCTGGTTCTTGGTGACGCCGAACTCCTGCGCGGCCTTGATGGCGTTGATGGTGTCGGCGCCGGTGGACGCGAGGCCCACGATCTTGGCCTTGGAGGCCTGGGCCTGCAGCATGTACGAAGAAAAGTCGGTGGTGCCCAGCGGGTGGCGCGCGGCGCCCACCACGCGGCCCTTGTTGGCGCGCACCACGTCGCTCACCTGCTGCTCCAGGCCGATGCCGAAGGCGAAATCGACCGTGAGGAAGAACCAGGTGTCGCCGCCCGCTTCGGCAATGGCTTTGCCCGTGCCGTGCGCGAGCGAGTAGGCGTCGTAGGCGTAGTGCACCGCGTAGGGCGAGCACTGCGCGTTCGTCACGCCCACGTTGGACGCGTTGTTGACGATGATGTGGCGCTTCTTTTCTTTCGCCACGCCGGCCACGGCCAGGGCCACGCCGGAGTTGGCGAGGTCGTTGATCAGGTCCACACCGCCGGTATCGAACCACTCGCGGGCCTTCGCAGCCCCCACATCGGCCTTGTTCTGGTGGTCGGCCGAGACGACGTCGATGTTCTTGCCGAACATCTTGCCGCCGAAGTCCTCCACGGCCATCTTCACCGCCTCGACCGCGCCCTTGCCCGAGATGTCGGCGTAGACGCCAGAGATGTCGGTGAGCACGCCGATGCGCAACACGTCGTTGGACAGCGTGCCCGACTGGGCCTGCACGCTACCCACACCCGCGGCCACCACGCTGGCGGCCGCCCAATGCAACAGTTTCTTGCCCATGTGTCTCCTCTTGGATGGTCAGCCCCGAACCCGGTGTTCGAGTGGGCGAATCCTAGGAAGACCCCGCCACGTCAACCATGACCTGAAGGCACAGGCATCTACTCAAAACCCACATTTCTGCGGGTGATCCCGGGGCGGGTTTTCCCGGTATGGCCATCTTCACTTGATGGGACCAAAGGCACGCTCGGGACCGTTGTCTCCTACGCACCGCAACCGCAGAACATCCGCTACCGTATGGGTGCTTGATTGCCTCCCAGGGGTACGGTGTCCCCAGGCTTCAGGTTGCCGTTGCGCACCAGCATGTAGGCCACGATGGCGGTTTTGCCTTTGTCATCGATCTTGGCCGGATCGTCGAAAGGCATCAGCATTTGCAGGTACTCGAAGAGGCCCTTGGCTGTACCGAACTTGCTGATGTCGTGGCCCGCGCCCCAGATGGGGCGCGGGAACACGCTGGCGTCGCGTCCGTTGACGCCATGGCAGAGCGCGCAGTGTTGCTGAAACAGTTTTCCGCCTTCCACCACCTGGGGGCTGGCGCCCGCTGGAGGCGGGGGTGGCGTCTGCGCGAGCGCCCCTCCCCATGCCGCCAACAACAAAACGCCTGCGCCTGCTGATCGCTTCAATCGCTTGCTCATGCCACCCGGATCTTGAATTTCGGAATGGCGCCATTGGCCATGCCGAGCTGGTTGAAGGGAACGGTCTCGGCCTGCACGTTGCCGGCCATGTCGATGCCGCGGGTCTCGATCACGTGATCGCCCGGGCGCGCGTCCCAATCGAAGTCAAACCGCACCCAGGTGTAGCGGCCCAGGTTCGGGCCCTGGATGTGCGCGCGCTGCCAGGGGCCACCATCCACGCGGTATTCGACGTCGCGGATGCCGTACTGAGGCGCCCACGCATAGCCGCGCACCAGTTGCCGCCCCGCGCTCATGCGGGGCCACTCGCCGCGCTTGAGCGGGTAGTTCGCCGGCACCGAGGGGCTCTTCTCCAGCACCAGCGGCACGGTGATCAGCGTCTTGATGGGCATCCAGGTCACCATAGGCCCTTTGACGTCGGCGGGGGTGATACCGCCAATGAATTCGTCGGTGGCGCCAATGGCAGGTGCTGCGTAGGCCGGGCCGATGTAGACCTCGCCGCGCGTGTTCAAGCGGCACCAGTGCTGGTGGTTGTCCACCCGCATCTCGGTGATCCACTTGATCGACGCCGTGCCACCCCAGCCCGGCACCACAAGACGCACCGGTGCGCCATGGTCCGGTGTGAGTGCGTTGCCGTTCATCTTGAAGCACAGGCCGATGTCGTCGGCGCGCGAGAGGATGTCGGCCACCGGCATCGGGCGCCCCATGTCGCCGCCATCAACCCCGGACCAGAAGAGCGCCGAGCGGGCTTCTTTCTTGAGGCCGACAAGTCCGAAGATGTGTGACAGCGGCACGATCTGCCATTCCGCCTGACCCACCGCCCCCAGCACCCAGTTGCCACCGGCCACCTGCATCTGGTCCTGCTGTTCCCAGAACAGGCTGCGGCCGTTGCCATGGCACTCCATCGTGGCAATGATGGTGCGCGAGGGCATCTTCAGCAGGTCGTCATAGCCGATCTCGAGGCTGCGCTCGAGGCCGCTGCCGTGGATCTTCATCTTCCATTGGCGCGGATCAAGCACGGGCTTGGCTTCGGCCAAAGGCGTCGGGTAATGGTTGCGGACGTAGAACTCCTCCACCGGCGTGATGAAGGTGCTGAAGTCCCAGTAGTTGCCACTGCGAACGGTGGCCCCGATGTTGAGCAGGCGGCTGTCGTCTTTCACCAGAACCTTGCGCGGCGGCGGCGCCGCCGCCGCCGCCGGTGTCGCGGGCGCTTGCGCCATGGCCGGCATGGCGGCGCTGGCGCCCAGCGCGGCGGCCGACACGAAGAACTGGCGGCGATCGGACTGCGGCCCGATCTTCAAGGCTTCATCGACGAGGGCGCGCTCCTGCGCTTGCTGCTGTTTGAGGGTCATGCGGGTGTCTCCTGCGCTGGCTTGATGTGTTCGGATGCCCCGACCGGGCGCGGGTCTTGCCGCAAAATGTGCGCCAGGGGGTTTTCCTCTCGCGAACGCTTGTTTTGGGAAGAAAACGAAATGCAAGGTTTGCCGGACCAGGATTTGTGGTTACGCCAACGTAACCGCCGTGCGTGGCTCACCGGTGCGGCGGCCTTCGTCGGCGCCGCCTTCATCCCCCGCCGGACCCATGCAGCGTCCACCCTGCGGTTTGGCACCACGCCGGTTTTTCTGAACGAACAGGTCGGCCTGCTCGAGCGCTGGCAGCGTCACCTGGAATCCGCCCTCGGCCAGTCGGTCCGCTTCCTTCAACGCGGCAGCTACCGCGAGATCGTTGACCTGCTGTTGAACGATGGCGTGGAGGCCGCCTGGTTGTGCGGACACCCGCTGGTGCTCCACGAATCGCGCCTGTCCGTCATCGCGGTTCCCCGGTACCAGGGCGAGCCGCTTTACCGGGCCCACCTCATCGTTCCCGCGTCCGATTCCGACACGCGCCGGATTGCCGATCTGCGGGGCCGCGTGTTCGCTTACAGCGACCCCCTGTCAAACAGCGGATACCTGGTCCCCCGGGCGGAGATCGCGCAAAGCGGCGGGAACCCCGCCGCTTTCTTTCGCCGCAGTTTCTTCACCTTCAGCCACCGCAAGGTGGTGGATGCCGTGCGAGCCGGGTTGGCCGACGGGGGTTCGGTGGACGGCTATGTGTGGGACACCATCGCGGCCCAGCAGCCCGCGAGCGTCACAGGCGTTCGCGTGGCCTGGCGCTCGGCGCCCCACGGGTTTCCGCCGGTGGTCGGACGAAGGAACTGGGCCGATGCCGACCAGGTGCGGCTGGGCGATGCCTTGCGCGGCATGGTGCAGTCTCCCGAAGGACGGGACATTCTCGTGCGCCTCAACATCGATGGCTTCGAAGGCCATCGGGCCCATCAGTTCGACAGCATCCGTGATTTGCTGCGCACCGCCGAGCGGCCAGTCACGTGAAGCTGTCCGACATCAGCTGGCGGCTCAAGGTGCCGCTGGCCATCACCGCCGTGATCCTCGTGACCGAGGTGGTCGTGACCACCTTGCTGGTGACCCGCGCGCTCAGCGATGCGCGGCGCGATCTGCAGGCCAGCGCCGAGAGCATGACCACCCTGCTGGCCCGCTCGCTGCGAGAGCCACTGCTGCGCGACGACTTGTGGCAGGCGTTCGAAGTGATCAGCGCCCCGCTGGAGGCGCGCCGGGGCGACAGCCCGCTGCAGAGCGTGGTGGTGCTCGATGCCTTGGGTCAGGTCTTCGTGGCCAGCGAACCCAGGCGCCTTCCCGTGCTTACCCCCGTCGCCGATTTGCCCGAACCTTTGGTGAGCGTGGCCAGGCTTTCGTGGGGAGATCCGCGTTTTCAGTTCGTGAACGGTGTGGGCGCTGCCGGGCCCGAACTCGCCGCCGCCGGTCCCATCCTCGCCGACGACGGCAGCCGCCTCGGCACGGTGGTGCTGGACTTCGACAGCGCGATTCATGCCGAACGCCTGCGCTCGGCCGTGATCAACGTGGCCCTGGTGAGTGTGCCGGGTCTGCTGCTGCTCGTCCCACTGGGCTGGTACGCCGGCAAGCGCCTGGCCGAGCCGCTGGCCCAGCTGGCGCAAGCCCTCGCCCGCGTCGGCGATGACCCGCCCGAGCAGGTGGTGAAGCTGCTGCCCGCAGAGAGCGGTGATGAACTCGGGCGCTTGTCTCGGCAGGCCCGCCAGATGCTCGATGGCCTGGCGCGCAAGGCCGCCCTGGAGGCCGAAGTGATGGCCTCCGACCGGCTGGCCGCCGTGGGCCGCGTGTCCGCGGCGATCGCGCACGAGATCAACAACCCTCTGGGTGGCATGCTCAACGCCATCGACACCGCGCTCAGGCACGGCGCACCCGATGGCATCACCCGCAAGACCCTCGGTCTTCTGGAGCGTGGACTGCAGCAGATCCGCTCCACCGTGAGTGCCTTGCTGGTTGAAGCCCGGCTGGATTCGCCGCGACTGACCGCTCAGGACTGGGACGATCTGCTCACGCTCGTCAAACCCGATGCGATGGCGCGTGGCCTGGACCTGCACTGGCGCATCGAGGCACTGGCCGACACCGAGGCCGCCTTGCCCGGCCACGAGATCCGCCAGCTCGCATTGAACCTGCTGCTCAACGCCGTGACCGCGGCCCGTCCGGTCAACGGCGAACGGGCGCAGGTGGAACTCACGCTGGCCAGAACGCCGGGCCTGCTGGCCATCGTGGTGGGCAATACCGGGCCCGCCCTGCCGCCCGACAGGCTGGCCCGCATGTTCGAGCCTTTTGTTGCGTCCGTGAGCACGGACGGCACACACCGCCAGGGCCTGGGTCTGTGGGTCTGCTGGCAGATCGTTCAGCGCCTGCGCGGTGCAATCGATGTGACCAGCGATGGCGAATGGACCCGGGTCTCCGTGGCCCTGCCGGTGCCGGACGAATCCAGGGGAGACTGAGGGCATGGTTCAACTGCTGCTGATCGAGGACGACCTCATCATGGGCGAGTCGCTGGTCGATCGCTTCGAGCTGGAGGGGCTGCGGGTGCAATGGGCCCGCACGATCGAAGACGCTTCGGGCCTGCTGGATACGGAACGGTTCGACGCCGTGGTCAGCGATGTGCGCCTGCCCGACGGCAGCGGCGAGGCCCTGTTCGCCCACCGATCGGGCAGCGTGGCGGGGGCGCCGCCCTGGCTCTTCATCACGGCGTTTGCCACGGTGGACCGTGCGGTCGCCATGCTCAGGGCCGGCGCTCGCGACTACGTGACCAAGCCCTTCGACATCACCGAGCTGGTGAACAAGGTCCGGACCGTGGTGGGGGGAATCGCGCCGTCATCAGTCACGAGCGACGGTGCGTTGCTCGGCACCTCGGCCGCCATGCAGCAGCTGGCCACCCAGGCCGAGCGGGTGGCGTACCGGGCCAGAACGGTTCTGATCACCGGAGAAAGCGGCGCAGGCAAGGAAGTGCTGGCCCGCCACCTGCATGCGCTAGCCCACCCCGAGACGGCCGCACCATTCGTTGCGGTGAACTGCGGCGCGATCCCCGAGACGCTGGTGGAGGCCGCCTTGTTCGGCCACGAGCGCGGCGCGTTCACCGGTGCCGACCGCCAGCGGCGGGGCTACGTCGAGCAAGCCGACAAAGGCACCTTGTTTCTGGATGAGATTGCGGAGCTGACGCCCGCCATGCAGGTGCGCCTGCTGCGTGTGCTACAGGAACGAAGCGTCCAGCGCCTGGGATCAGAGGAAGTGATCAAGGTGGACCTGCGCGTGGTGTGCGCCACACACCGCGACCTCCGGCAGATGGTCGAAGAAGGCCGCTTTCGCGAAGACCTCTACTACCGCATTCACGTGGTGCATCTGCGTGTACCGCCGCTCAGGGAGCGCCCGGAAGACGTGCTGTGGCTGGCCAACCGATTTCTCGCGGAACAGGCACTCGACCACGCCGAACCGGTGAGAAGGCTTTCGACCGGCGCGCGCGCGGCCTTGCTGGCACATGCGTGGCCCGGCAACGTTCGCGAGCTGCAGAACCGGATCGAGCGGGCGTGCGTCATGGGTGGCGATCAGGACATCGCCGTGCACGATCTCTTTGAGGAGCGCGCACCCGCATCGACCGGCGCGTCCCTGCCGACCCTCGAATCGTTCGTCAACGACGCCGAGCGCGAGTACCTGGCGGTGATCCTCGCGCGCTTCGAGGGCCGCGTTGGAAAAGCCGCCGAGGCCCTCGGCATTTCGCGCAAGACGCTGTGGGAGAAAACCCGCCGCTACGGCCTGCGGACCGAGGAGTGAAGCCGGGTCAAGTGGAACGGCTGAGGTTCACGCGCTTCGAGAGCGCCTCGGCCGTCTCCTTGCGTTCGCTGTAGCGGTCCACCAGATACGGCGAGACGTCGCGGGTCAGCAGGGTGAACTTGACGAGCTCTTCCATGACATCGACGACACGGTCGTGGTAGCTGGACGGCTTCATCCGGTCGTTGGCGTCGAACTCCTGGAAGGCCTTGGCCACCGACGACTGGTTCGGGATGGTGACCATGCGCATCCAGCGCCCGAGCACGCGCATCTGGTTCACCGCGTTGAACGACTGGCTCCCCCCGCAGACCTGCATCACCGCCAGGGTCTTGCCCTGGGTCGGGCGCACCGCCCCCGCCGCCAGCGGAATCCAGTCGATCTGCGCCTTCATGATGCCCGTCATGGCGCCGTGGCGCTCCGGCGAACACCACACCATGCCTTCGGCCCACTGCGCCAGTTGGCGGAGCTCCTGCACCTTGGGGTGGCTGTCGGGTGCGTCGTCGGGCAGCGGCAGCTCGCTGGGGTTGAACACCCGGGTTTCGGCCCCCATCGCGTTGAGCAGGCGCGCCGATTCTTCGGTCAGCAATCGGCTGAAGGAGCGCTCGCGCACCGAGCCGTACAGCAGCAGGATGCGTGGCGGGTGGGTCGAGCGGACCGGATCGCTGAGGCGCTCGGGGTCCGGCACCTGGAAGTGCTCGGCGGCGGTCGCGGGCAAATCGCCCGGCGCAGTGATGGCGGGTGAATCAGACACGCTGGCCGTCCTTTCCGATCACCACCTCACCGTCTTCCTTTGTGAACGGCCCGCGCTGCGGCCCGGGCAGGATATCCAGCACGAGCTCGGAAGGGCGGCACAGCCGGGTCCCCAGCGGGGTCACCACCAGCGGCCGGTTGATCAGGATGGGGTGGGCCAGCATGGCGTCCAGCAGCTCGTCGTCGCTGCGCGCCGGGTCGTCCAGCCCCAGCTCCTTGCACAAGGCCTCCTTGGCCCTCAACACACCGCGCACGCCAACGCCGCTGTCGGCGATGAGCCGCAGAAGTTGCTCGCGAGACGGTGGCGTCTGCAGGTATTCGATGACGCGGGGCTCTTCGCCGCTGTTGCGGATCATGGCCAGGGTGTTGCGCGAGGTTCCGCAGCGTGGGTTGTGGTAGATCGTGATGTCGCTCATGCAGGGACTCCGGCAGGACGCCAGCGGTTGACCAGGGCCACCAGCGAAAGCATCACCGGCACCTCGACCAGCACGCCCACCACGGTGGCCAGCGCCGCACCCGAGTGCAGGCCGAACAGAGAGATGGCCACGGCCACAGCAAGCTCGAAGAAGTTGGACGTGCCGATCAAGCAGGCCGGGCCAGCCACGTCGTGCGGCAGGCGCAACAGGCGCGCGCCCCACCAGCCGAGAAAGAAGATGCCGTAACTCTGCAGCACCAGCGGGACCGCGATCATCGCAATGACCAGCGGCTGCGCCACGATGGTCTGTGCCTGCAGGCCGAACAGCAGCACGACGGTGGCAATCAGCCCCAGCACCGACCACGGTTTCAGGCGCGCCACAAAGGCATTCAAGGCAGCGGGCCCGCGTTGCAGCAGCACATGCCGTGTCGCCAGACCAGCCAGCAGCGGCAGCACCACATACAGCACCGTGGACAGCAACAGCGTCTCCCAGGGTACGGTCAGGTCCGTGACGCCCAGCAGGAAGGCCGCGATGGGCGCGAACGCCACCACCATGATCAGGTCGTTCACCGAGACCTGCACCAGCGTGTAGTTGGCGTCGCCTTTGACCAGTTGGCTCCAGACGAACACCATGGCCGTGCAGGGTGCCACGCCCAACAGGATCATGCCGGCGATGTACTCGCTCGCGCTGGCAGGGTCCACCCAGGGCGCAAACACGTACTGGAAGAACAGCACGCCGAGGGCCGCCATGGTGAACGGCTTGATGAGCCAGTTGATGACCAGGGTGAGCAACAGGCCGCGGGGCTTCTTGCCCACGTCGCGCACGGCGCTCCAGTCGATCTGGATCATCATCGGGAAAATCATCACCCAGATGAACACCGCCACCACCAGGTTCACATGCGCCCATTCCAGTGCGGCCACGAGCCGGAAGCCGTCGGGGGCCAGCAGTCCGAGCACCACACCGGCGCCCAGCGCCAGCGCCACCCAGACGCTCAGATAACGCTCGAACAAACCCATCGTGTCCTCAAGCCTGACCGATGCGGGAGAGTTCGTTCTTGAGTGCCAGCCGGTCGAGCTTCTCGAGCGGCAGCGTGACGAACAGGGATATCCGACGGCTCAGGACGGAGAAAGCCTCCTGAAATGCCCGGTCGATCTGCTCCTCGGTGCCCTTCACGGCGGCCGGGTCGGGCACGCCCCAATGCGCCGACATGGGCTGGCCTGGCCAGACGGGACAGACCTCACCTGCCGCTTTGTCGCAGACGGTCAGGACGAAATCCATGTGGGGTGCGTCCGGCCCGGCGAACTCGTCCCAGTTCTTGCTGCGCAGGTCGCCGATCTTGAAGCGGTTGCGCTCCAGCAGCTCCAGCGCCTTGGGATTGACCCGGCCAGCCGGTGTGCTGCCTGCGCTGTAGGCGCGGAAGCGCCCGGCGCCCAACTGGTTCAGGATCACCTCGGCCAGGATGCTGCGGGCCGAATTGCC